>WNGK01007733.1_pt1 | contig 22261 bp, 15 predicted proteins | sample 5400601 | NCBI WGS metagenome assembly WNGK01 (sample SAMN13153376, study PRJNA577476) | soil metagenome | isolation source: 60 cm soil or saprolite under Garry oak tree replicate 1 | place: USA:California | collected 2016-06-15
GAGCGGGTGGGGATCGATCAGAACTTTTTTGAGCTGGGCGGGCACTCGCTGCTGGCGCTGCAGGTGATGGCGCGCATCCGTAGCCTGTTCGAAGTGGAGTTGCCGGTGCGCCGTCTGTTTGAAGAACCCACGTTGGCGGCGTTGGGAGCGGCGGTAGAGACAGCGCAGGCACTGGGCGTGAAAGCGCGCGCCCCCATTTTGCAACGGAGCGCGCGACCGGTGGTGGCCAGTCAGAGCCCGGAAGCCCTGACGACCCAGCTCGACAATTTGTCGGCTACGGAACTGCAAAGCCTGCTCCAGCGCGTGCTACGGGACAAGCCGCCAGAGCAGTGAGAGCAGGGACGGTTTCGGCCACGCTTTGGATTTCGCAGGGGGGGCTGGCTCCGCGGGAAAAAGTTAGCGGTATTGGATTGTGTCTAAGTCTAAGGGTACGATAGAAGACCCGGAACGTTTCTTGCAGAGCAGGGTCGCAGCATTTCTCCATCTTCGTCTCTCACTCCGCGCATTGCCGCGCGCAGCACGGCGTAGACCGTTTCGCGGCCCTTTTCGTCGGAGGCAGTGGTGACGAGACCGCGCGGCTTGTTCATCACGAGATAGACTTTCGTTCGCGGTTCGATCGGATTCCCATCTACAGTGATGCAGTCGTGGTCCAAGAGAACTGGCGTATCTGGGTCTCGGCATAACCTTTCGTTCAGATGCACATGGCCAGTGCGGATTAGCTCTGCCGCTTGCGTTCGCGAACAGTATCCCAACTTCGAGAGCGCGCGAGCCAGTCCAACGCGGCGCGATTTCTGCTTCGGCTTCATCGACATCATGCTACTTCAAGTCCCGCTGTTCGGCGTGTGGTGGGAGCGCGTCTACTTCAGGTCTGCTGTACGCGGCGGCTGCGCTTGATACCATATTTACCAAGTCTGAATGATTATGGATTCGAACGGAGCGCAAGGAGTTTGACCATGGCACATCAGCATCCGCCGCGCTTTTTGAAGATTGTGGACGACGCGAAGACGCGCGTGCGCGCAACGAATGTGGACGAAGTGAAATCGAAGCTCGATCACGGAGGAAAATTCGTGCTCGTCGATGTGCGCGAGGAGAGTGAGTTTGCCAAGGACCACCTGCCCGGCGCCATTCCTCTCGGCAAAGGCGTCATTGAGCGGGACATCGAAGCGCGTGTGCCTAAGCTTGATACTCCGCTGGCGCTTTACTGCAGCGGAGGTTTCCGATCCGCTCTGGCCGCCGATAATCTGCAGAAGATGGGTTATACCAACGTTATCTCGATGGATGGTGGTATTCGCGACTGGCGGGAGAAAGGTTATCCCCTGAGTAAGGGGTAGTCCTCAGCTCTCAGCTCTTAATTCTCGATTGCACTCCCTCGGTAGGCATATCCTAACCACCCTCTTTGAGGATTTTAGCCGTCTCTTACGGGACGGGACCTTAGATGGGGGCGGCTCCCTGGCGTTCAAACGCTGGGCTATTTTCGGCCATTCCCCCGCAGGACGCGATTCGTCTTAGGCCGGGCACAGCGGTGCCCGCTCAGGACGTTTTGGGCTCAGCCCACGCGCACTGCTCCTTGTTTAACGCTCCTTCTCAAGCTGCACACGGCATTCTTGCAGGACCCGCATGATCTTAGGCAACGTGCAGTTTTTTCTGCATTTCTTCGAGCGTGACTCCTTTGGTTTCGGGGTAGACGAATAGGACTACGAAGAATTCGAGGAGCATCATGGCGGCGAAAAACATGAAGGGGATGGATTTTGAGCGGGCGGCGAGGATGGGAAAGATCAGGGAGATGGCGGCGTTCATGAGCCAATGGGTTAGCGTGCCTAGGCTTTGTCCTTTGGCGCGGACTCGGTTGGGAAACACTTCGCTTAGGTAGACCCAGATTACCGATCCTTGCGAGAAAGCGAAGCTGGCAATGAATCCCACGAGCAGCCATAGCAGCAGTTCGTGGTGTTTGTTCGTGGCAAAAATAGTGGCGACTCCGGCTAGACAAATGGCGGTTCCCACCGCGCCCACCAAGAGCAGTTTCTTGCGACCCATGCGATCGATAATGGATATGGCGCTGAAGCCGGCGAAGGCGAAAATGTCGTTCAAGTAATAAAGAATGGCGTTGATGCCGGAGAGCTGGTTAAACATTCCGATGGTGATGGCAAGGAAAATCGGCAAGCGGTATTTGGCTGAGAACAGAGGCTCGTCGGCAAGACCGTGCTCGGCGTCAATGGATTCGATAATGTCTTGCACTTCGCGTTCGTAATTTTGTTCTCCGCTGAGACGCAGCACTTCGCGGGCTTCGTTGATTCGCTGCTTCTTGACCAGCCAGCGTGGGCTGCGGGGGATGGTGAATAGCAGTGTCAGGAACAGGGCTGCCGGCAAGGCGGCGACTCCGAACTTCCAGCGCCACTCGTCTTCGATCCGTAAATGCTGGGTGCCGACAAAGAAATTCGAAAGGTAGGCAAGCAGAATTCCTGATACCACGTTGAACTGGAAAATTCCCACCAGGCGTCCGCGCCAGCTTGCAGGAGCAATCTCGGCTATGTACATGGGGCCAAGAACGGATGAGCCTCCAATGCCGAGTCCGCCAATGAAGCGGGAGAATACCAGGGCGGGCCAATTCCATGCGAGGGCACAGCCCAGGGCAGAAACCACGTACAAGATGGCCATGACGCGCAGACTGTCGCGGCGCCCGAACTGGTCTCCGGGGATACCGGCGAACATGGAACCTAGGATTGTGCCGACCAGCGCGGCGAAGACAGTCACGCCTAGCTTGAGCGGGGAGAGGTTGTAGACCTGTGTGAGATCGCCGGTGGTGCCGGAGATTACGGCGGTGTCGAAGCCGAAGAGGAGGCCTCCGAGACCGGCTACAACGGCGGCCTTCAGGAGGTAGGCGTTTAGTTTATGCGGCGCTGAGGCGTCGCTCGACGATGCAGTAGGCATTGAGTTTCTTCCTCAGCGGCTAAAGCCGCGGATATCATGCAACGTTTACGGCACGCCTGAAGGCGTGCCCTGATACCAATGGTGCGGCCTCCCCAAGCTGCCGGAATACCGAGATAAGAATGGTGACTCGCCCTCAGGCTTTCCGAACACGCGTACAGTTCCGGAGTTGGGTCAACATCATCGCACGCCGAGCGCTTCCGGCCTACTTTTTAGTCACGCCTCCGGTCCGTGCCTGCGATCCGGCTGGCGAGACCGCCGGTAACGCCGTCTTCTGGCTGATGCCTTCGCCTTCGACGACGGTGTAGATGAAGTCGGCGGGGAGGTCGTGCACGGTCTCAGTTTCGCCGTTGGGCCAGCGGATGGAAACTTCGGTCATTTTGTGGTTGGCTCCGAGACCGAAATGCAGGCGCAGATCATTCTGTGAGAGATAGCTGGCGCCGCCGCGTACTTCGCTGAACTGAACGAGGTCCCCTGCTTTTACCGTGAGTCGCGCGCCGATGGCAGCCTTGTTGCTTTTCGTTCCGATGAGCTTGAACAGCACGCGATGGTTAGGGCTTTGGTTGCGGTTCAACAACAGAGATGGTGGCGCTCCTACATTGAGAATGACGATGTCCACGTTTCCATCATTATTGATGTCTCCGAATGTGGCTCCGCGACGCGCCTCCGGCGGCATGTTTGCGAGCGTCTGCGAAACATCGCCGAAGGTTCCGTCACGATTATTGCGGAGCAGCACCATGGGTTGACGATAGGGAGTGCCGCCGGGAATTGTGTCCACCTGGGGGTAGACGTGGCCGTTGGCGATGAACAGATCGAGCCAGCCGTCATTGTCCATGTCGAAGAATGCGGTACCCCATCCTACGAGCGGATAAGTCGGCCTCATCACTTTGGAACGGAGACTTACCTCGGAGAATTCATCTTTCCCGGCGTGATACAGCGCGGCACCTTGCTCGATGAAGTTGGTCACGATCATGGAGAGACGGCCTTCGTGCAGATAGTCTCCCCAATCCACACCCATCGAGCCTTGCTGCAGACCATCGCTGCTCAACGCGATGCCCGAGAGCAGGCCCACGTCTTCGAAGGTGCCATCGTGTTTGTTGCGATAAAGAAAGTTCGGGCCGGCATCATTGGCCACGTACAGGTCTGGCCAGCCGTCGTTGTCATAGTCTCCCCAAGTGGCGCCTAGCCCGTAGTAGTGGTTCGGGTCGTCGACTCCAGCTTTCTTTGCGACCTCTTCAAAAGTGCCGTCGCCCTTGTTATGAAACAGTAAGTCAGACTCGCCCGGCAGCCCCCAGGGGCCACACTGCACCAGCACGCCCTTGAAGCGGCAGAATCGGGGATCGCTGCCGAGTTCGGGCAACTTGTCGATATCGACGTGCACGTAGCGAGAGACAAAAAGATCAACCTTGCCGTCGCGGTCGTAGTCGGCCCAGGCCGCGCCGGTGCTGAAGCCTCCCCCGGCTACGCCTGCTTTATCAGTAACGTCTTCAAATTTACAGTTGCCGAGGTTGTGGTAGAGAGCATTGCCGCCGAATCCGGTTACGTAAATGTCTTGAAGACCGTCATTGTCGTAGTCGGCCACGGCGACGCCCATGCCCCAGCCTTTGCGGGTGAGGCCCGCGGATTTGGTGATGTCCGTGAACTTGAGATCGGAATCCTGGTGATAGAGCGTGATCAGGGGATCGCCACCGTGACGGTAGCGATCAACGGTGGATCCGTTCACGGTGACGATGTCGAGTTTACCGTCATTGTCGCAGTCCATCAGGCCGATGCCTCCGCTCATGGACTCGACAATGTAACGCTTGTCCGGTGAGGAAATGTGCGGAACGGTCAGGCCGGCTTTCTGGGCGACGTCTTCGAATTGGGGAACGGGTGATTGCGGCGCCGGTGACTGCTGGGCCTGAGACTTGGGAGGAACTGCCTGCGTCGCGGCTGTTGCGGGAGTGGTTTGCGCTAGCGGGGTTGCAGTGCACAACAACGCCACCCACGAACAAAGCTGGGTTCGGAGGGAAGGAGTCCGCATAGATGGGGAAGTTTCCGATTATACAGGCCCGCAAGCTCTTGCCTTGAGCTGCGGGCCGCGCTGATCGCGCGTGAAGCTGATCCCGCGCCACGATTTGAATTGCGGGAGCTCGGACGCATTTCTATGCTACGGGCTCGTGTAGCAGTGAGCTGATCGAGGTAATCAGTTGGTTCACGACGCTCTCCGTCTTGGACACGACACATTGAATCCCGGCGGCTTGAGCGTCTTTGGTAAGTGCATCGCTGACGTACATGGTGAACATTACCATGGGTGTGGTGGGAGCGATTTCCTTGATATGCCGCGCCGCTTCTAACCCGTTCATCACCGGCATCGACAGATCGAGGATGACCAAGTCTGGAAGCAGTTCTTTGACTTTCTCAATGGCAACCGCGCCATTCGGCGCCTCTGCGCAAACCTTCCAGTTGGGATTCTGCTCGATCCAACGACGCAGGGCTCGGCGCATCATGGAACTATCGTCGACGATAAGGATTTTGCTGGGCACGCAACCCACCTATCGAATGCCTCGTGTTGCCTTGGGCAGGTTGCAGGCCGAGCCATCTAGGCGCGGAGGCGGTCGGCTACTCACGAAAGGCAGAGGATAATGTCACTTTAAGCTCACCGTCGTGGTTCCCCAATACAGGGTTTACCGTACGCTAGCGTACATAGTGATCTACGGGTGCGCCAATACAAGTCAAAAATGCCCACCAGTTATCGGTCCATGGCGGGCACATAGCTTGCGTGTTTTTCGAATCATTTCGTGTCATTTACTGTCAATTAGGAGGCGTGGTGGCAAAGGGAGAGCCCACCCCCCCGACAGGCTCCAAAGCCATAAGTTGCGGCAGCATGCCACAAATCAAGCGAGGAGTGTTCGGTGTCATACACAATTTACCCGATTGGCAGGTAGCCCCCCGCCTTGCTTGAAGATCAGCAAAACTTAATCTCTGGTCTCTGGCCGGACGACGGGGTGGGTGCTTGTTCGATGCTGATCTGGTCCGGAACCTGTGCAAGGAAATTGTCGACGAGACAGACCCCGACAAGAGCGCCGATCTGCTGTCTTTGCTTCATGCGGTGATCAAGGATGATCAAAAGGATGATCAAGAGGAAGTCCGCCTGAGAGCCCTTTTCCTGGTTAAGAAGTACGGCCACGCTTTTGATGATTTGAAGGACGCGGCTTAGCGCGAACAGAGACTGCGGTCTCCTCAATATTGCGTGGCCAGTCGTCGGATGGGCGGGACGGGTTCGCCGGCTTTCTCGGCTCGAACTTGCGTGCGTAGCATTCCTCGTGAACGGCTTCCACATGGCTGTAAGTTTTGCTGGTTTCAAGCTCCACAGGTTTGCCGCAGATCGAATAAGGGAGCAGGTGTGGGCTCTGTCACAGCAGTTCGTCTCCTTGCGGGCGGGCGACAAAAAGTTTAGCGAGGGGGCAGACAACTGGCCAAGTCCCAATGGTGCATTGCTGGGTGTTCAGTTGCTGTCCGCAAAATTTTCAATGCAATGTTAGGACACTCCCCGCGACCCACCGGGATTTTTGGGCATGTAAATCTTAGACGCTGGAATGCTGTTTATGCTCTAGCAATTATGCCTGTGGAGGAGTAGTCTGAAGTTGTCTCTTCCGCATCCTTCCGCCGTGCCCTCCTTGGAGACGGTCCCTTGCGAAATCAGATAGCGTTTACGCTGCGCAAGGAGCCGTTATGCCTATCCCTATTTATCGGAATCGTCCGAAGACCGACGGGCACGGCCCCCCCACGATCGACGGAAGTCCAGTTCACAATGAGCTTTTGCTGAACCTGCCCGCCAAAGAATGCGCTGCAATATTCTCCAAGCTGGCCTTTCTGGCGAACCGAACTCACGACGTGCTGCACGAAGCGGGAGAACCGATCTTGTTCGCCTATTTCATCAATAGCGGGCTGGCCTCGGTTTTGAGCGTGCTGGCAGATGGGAAGAGCGTAGAAGTGGGCTTGACCGGGAAGGAAGGCTTTGTCGGGCTTCCGCTGATCGTTGGTCTGAAAAGCAGCCCGACCCGTGTCGTCATACAAATTGAAGGCGGCGCATTCAGAATAAGCGCAGCGGTGCTGATCCAACTGCTGGGACAGTGTTCGACCTTGGAGAAAAGGCTGCAACGCTATGTTCAGCTCCTCGCCATGCAGGCGACACAGGTTGCGGCCTGCAATCGAGTCCACGAAGTCGACGAAAGGCTGGCGCGGTGGCTGCTGATGTCCCAGGACAGGATCGGATCCAGCAGCGTGCCTTTGACCCAGGAGTTCCTGGCTCACATGCTGGGAACGCGCCGGTCCAGCGTGACCGTGGCTGCAGGCGTCCTGCAAAAAGCGGGACTGATCACTTACAAGCGCGGGCACGTCAAAATTGAAGACCGAGCCGGGCTCGTCGATGCGGCCTGCGAGTGCTACGACTCGATGTTACGGCAGGCCAGCTACTGGCAGACCGAATTGGAATAGCTTTTGTCGGATGGCGCACCAACCGGGGTTCGTTGGCGGGCAGACTCAACCATGCATCACTTCTAGCATTCTGCCAGGAGGTCGCCTGTGGCGCTCCGGGACTCGTCTCTAACAGCATCATCTTTTTCGCCCTTGCGTTTTCCGAATTGGCAGCGCGAGTATGAGTCTGCTTTGTTGGAAACAGACAAGAGTGTGTTGTTCAAGCGCGTGGAAGTGGCGGAGGCGGCAATCCTTGCTCGTCGTGATGCGCTGGAGCACGATTCTAGTAGTCAGACCGAGCGAGTCGCGATGGAAGACGCCTTGGCCAACCTTCGTGTTCTGAAAAGAGACCAGTTGCATTTCGGCGAGGGTGAAAAGTAATGCGGCTTTTTCGCCGAGTCATTGATTCAGACAAGCTGTACGGGCGGTTTGTACGATTGGCGGAGTAATTATTCCCCTGTACTCCTGAACTCGGGGAAGTCCGGGCGCGTCGGTAAAGAAAGAAAGATCGTCAAACGCGTGTCAGCTCTCATTTTCTTCCATTTTTGCATCTTTACGCATCTGGCCCGAGTGGGGAAGCGCTTGGGATTTTGACGTCGTGGCATGTAAGGAGCGCAATGGTGAATAAGCCTGCTCTCTCCCGGAGGAAGTCCGACGGCAAAGCTGCGCCAATGGTCGATGGAACTCTCGTGAGCAATGAGCTTCTGCTCAGCCTGCCCCCGGAAGATTGGGAGTCAATATTCCCGGAGTTAAGCTCGGTGCAGCTGAGAACTCACGAGGTGCTGCACGAGTCTGGCGAACCAATCAGGTTTGCCTATTTCCTGAATAGCGGCCTGGCGTCAGTGTTGAGCGTGTTGTCAGACGGCAAGAGCGTGGAGGTAGGATTGACCGGCAAGGAAGGTTTTGTTGGATTGCCGCTCGTCGTCGGCCTCAGCACGAGTCCGACACGCACCGTGATTCAGATAGAAGGTGCGGGTTTCAGGGTGAGCGCGGCAGGCCTGATGAAGATTCTCCGCCGATCCGAAACGTTAACCCAGAGACTGCAACGCTATGTGCAAGTCTTGTCCATGCAGGCATCGCAGGTGGCGGCTTGCAACCGCATCCACGAAGTCGATGAGCGGCTGGCGCGCTGGTTGCTCATGTGCCAGGATCGCATCAATTCTGATACCGTCCCTCTCACTCAGGAGCTACTGGCCCATATGCTGGGAACGCGCCGCTCCAGCGTGACGGTGGCTGCGGGTACCTTACAAAAAGCGGGCCTCATCACCTACAAGCGAGGGAACGTCACGATTGAAAGTAGAGAGAATCTGAAGGATGCAGCGTGTGAGTGCTACGAAGCCATGCAGCGGCAGAGCAGGAACTGGCTGAGCGAATCGAATAACTCCGTGCGGTAGCGCACTGCAGTGCGTTAGCCGGCAGGCAGACGCGTAAAACTTTCTCTGCTACTTTGGAGAAAACAACCCTTCCCGGTGAAAGAAGTGAAAGACGCTGAAATCATAAAAACCTCTCCGAGTCAGACCACCAGTTGTAATCCGTCACTGCGTCGGTCGATTGAGGACTTCCTCGACGGGCAGGGCAATCCTGTCATGGCGGAATCAGCGTGCTCGAGTTGTGGCGCCTCGATGGTTCACGCCGACACCACGTTCTATCTTTTGGGAGGCGATCAAGCGTGGAACATCCCACTGCCCCTCTGCCCCCAATGCGACCTCAACCGGGACAGTTCCATGAGTCGGCGGGCAAACGCTCTCCTCACTCAGTAGCTGTGAGCAAAGCCATTGCCCGGGGAAACGCCGGTCAAAGGCATCAAAGCGCGATCAAACCGCTGAATCAAACCGCCGTGCTTCGGCCACTCAGAAGGTTGATGATCAGAACCACGACCGCCAGGACGAGCAGGATGTGAATGAATCCCCCCAGTGTGTACGAACTGACTAATCCGAGCAGCCACAACACCAGAAGAATTACGAAAATTGTCCAAAGCATAAAATCCCTCCTTTGAGAGTGTTAGATCTCAGCTTCTTTGGCCTCGGTCTCCCAACCTCCACAACCTCGAAAAACTGCCGACACTGTTCGCATCGAGTCATGTCCGGCCCCACACGCAGAGGGCCGCCGCAAATGATGGTCGGATATCGGCAGGCGAATGTCGATACGCGGAAGCGTGTACAGCGACCGGGCTGTCACCCTATGCAGTCACGGTTAATCTGCAGCGCCAAGGCTTTTACTGAGGTATTACATGCAGGCACTCTTACTGGAATAAAAGGACTTCATGGACGTATAATTTCCACAACGCGGAAAGCGACGGAAACCCCTGATAATCCCAGTAATGAGGTCGGTCTCGATGGTCTTTCAACGAATCTTCTTGCTCCTGGTGTGGTTTGCTGCTGCACTCCCTGTAGCTCTGTGGGGACAGGCCCAGAGCACTGCCAAACCCAAGCCCCACGTGGTCGTAATCGGCGTGAACGGCATGGAGTTGGACGTCATTCGGCCCTTGCTGTTAGAAGGCAAGATGCCCAACCTCTCCAGCGTGATCAAGAAGGGTGCCTATGGCAAGTTGCGGACTGTCTCTGCCCCCAATTGCCCGCGCGTGTATAGCACTTTTTTCACCAGCACGAAACCTGAGGAACACGGGGTTACGGGCTTCATTGTGGGCGGCATCACGGCCAACACGAATATGTTGAAGGAAGAGCCTATCTGGTCCATGCTGTCTAAAAGCGGCGTGACTGTGGGCATGGCCAACGTGCCCGCAACCTTTCCGGTTATGCCGGTGAATGGCTACATGATCAGCGGCATGCTGACCCGCGGGAAAAACTGTGAAGACGGCGTGCTTTGCGCGCCCAAGCTATCGGAAGTGCAGGGTGGCGACGCGGTTTATCCTCCCGCCATGAAGGCGGAGTTGCTGAAGAACGTGGGGGACTTTTACATTGACTGCGAGCGCATGCCTTCGGCGGCGGATCTGAAAGGACACGAAACTGAGGCCATCGATGCTTGGCTGAATAAAGTCCAGCTCATCCGCCAGCAGCAGACGCAGCTTTTCGATTACCTGCTGAGCCGTCATCCCACGGAATTCACCTGGTTGGGCCAGTCCTGCGAGGACCGGACCGGGCATTGGCTGTATCCTATTGCGCCTTATAACGCGGGCTACAATCCCAAGATCAACGCTGTGCGGACGGAGGCCTTCCCGGATCAATACATCGCCTTCGACAAAGTTCTGGGCGCGGTCCTGAAGCACGTGGACGATAATACCTACGTGATCATCGTTTCCGATCATGGCATCAAGCCGCTGCGCGAGTTCGAAGAAACCGATCCTCACGCGCACATGGACCACGAGAAAACTACCCCGGTGGTGGCGAAACATGACTTCGCCGACGGGGACGATGTACCCGGATCGTTCTTTGCCATGGGCCCTGGTATCAAGCACGACCTGCGTCTGATGGGTTTTGAGGCCTCAGTCTATGACCTTGCGCCTACCATCCTACACATCTACGGCATTGAGCAACCTGCCCAGATGCGCGGCCATGTACTGAGCGAGATTTTCGAGAATTCGGACAACAAGGTAGCGCAGAAATGAGAGGCAACTGGTTTTTCGATTGCAGAAGCCCAGACGCCACTGCGCCTTCATTGTTTCTCGCAGACTATTTCTGTGGATGCAGCAGCTTCGCCCGCGCTTCGGCCTGCGCCGCTTCCACTTTCTTGCCCAATCCTGCATAAGCTTGCGCTAGCAACTCGAAGATCTCAGCATTTCTGGATTGCGATTTGGAAAGAGACTCGAGTTGCTGCGCAGCTTCGTTAAAGTTGCCTTCGGCTATCTGTGCCTTCGCGACCCCGAGTTGCCCTTCGATGCTTTTTGATTGAAGCAGAATCGCGGCTTCAAACTGGTCCTCGGCAGCTTTCGGATTTTTCAATCCAAGATAGACCTGACCTAATAGCAGCCGGGCTTCGAATTGTTCGGGCATCAGTTTCAAGCTGGCTTCCAGAGCATCTCGTGCGCCGGGCAGATCGTGCGTTTTTTCCAATGCCTGCCCTTCATAGAACGAGGCGGTGGCATCGTCTGGGCGCACTTCCAAAGCGACCTTCAGATGTCGGGCGCTGTTCACATAGTCTCCGGCGCGCAGCTCGAGTTCTCCCAGTTGTCGCAGCGCAGTAGGTGATTTCGGATCAAGTTGCAACACCTTCTCGAGAGATTTGCGAGCATCAGCGACACGATCGTCCTCCGACGCAATCATTGCAAGGTGGAGCAGATTCTGCTCTTCAATCTTGTCTTTTGGATCCGGCAACAACGATGGTTCGGGCACGTCGGTGGCGCTTCCCACATCGGCCTTCCCGAGATAGCCGAGTGCCTTCAGTTCATCGATGGTTCCCTGCCCGATCACGCCGTGGGAAGGCGCGGGCGGCGGGGCTTTCGCCCGAAGGTCCGCCAACATTCCGCGGAGCTTCTTCACCGGTGCGTTCCACGGCTCGTATTTGTTCCTCAGTTCCGCCGCGTCGGTATGCAGATCATAGAGTTCTGGCCGAGGAGCTTCGATGAACTTGAGCCCTTGCGTGCGCACCGATCGTAAGGGCGCCCAGCCGAAGCGCAGGGGATAATCGGTCTCTCCGAAGGCAATTCGCTCAGCCGCGTCCCTATCTGTCCCTGTGAAATATGGCTGCAGCGATTCGCCGTCTAGCTTTGGGGGAGCAGTGACCCTGGTTAGGTCGAGCACTGTCGGCAGAATGTCGGTGGTGCGCACTTGCGCCTCGACCACTTTTACCTTGCGGGCGGTTTCTCCGGGCAGTTTCAAAATCAAGGGAACGTGCGTGGTTGAGTCGTACAGGAAGATTCCGTGCGTGTCTTCGTGATGTTCACCTAGACCCTCACCGTGATCGCCCACGACAACGATCAAGGAATTTTCGTACCAACCATGCTTCTTCAGATAGGTAATGAAATTCGCAAGAGCTGAGTCGGCATAAGCGATCTCGCCGTCATACAAGCGATCTTTGTAGATCTGCGAGTAGGGCGCGGGAGGCTCGTAAGGATCGTGCGGATCGTAAAGATGCACCCAAACAAAATGGGGACCCTGCGGATGCGCACTCAACCAGGCTTCGGCGTGCTGCACCACATCCATGCCACGGCGTTCGACCCGGCCCCAACGTGATTTCGTCTGCGAATGCTCGGGGAAGTTGTCGTAGAAATCAAAACCGCGGTCCAATCCGGGAGCCAGGGTCTTGCTATCGAGAATCACCGCGCCAATAAAAGCCGCCGTGTGATACGCGTGCGCGTGTAGCAATTCCGCCCACGTTGGATTTGTGGAGGCTAGCGGCACGGCAAAATCTGTGACCCCGTGCGAACTGGGAAGCAAGCCGGTGAGAATGGTGGTGTGTGAGGTGTTCGTAATCGTACTCGGAGTGAAGGCCTGGGTGAAGCGGATTCCGTCCTGGGCTAGTCCATCAAGCGCCGGAGTTTGGGTGTTTGTATATCCGTAGCAATGGACGTGGTCGGCACGCAGAGTATCAACGGTTACCAGGAAAATCTCGGGCTGCGCCGCCTTCTTTGGTGGTGACTGGGCAGCGCTCAAGGTTGCAGTAAGGCAGGAGATCAGCAGTGCGCAGAGGACCTTCACTGCCACTCAGACTAGCATAATCACTGACGTTATCCGCGCCCGGTTCGGCGTTCACCCTGGGGTATAATTTCTTTTGCTCATGGTCGCCTCCCGGCGTTTCGCATTCCTGTGGATAGCCAGCCTTCTCCTCATCTGCCCTGGGTTGTGGGCCGAGAGCAAGCCCGCCCTTAACGTCGTGATCATCACCATAGACACATTGCGGGCGGACCACCTGGGATGCTACGGCTACGGGCAGATCCGCACGCCGAACATCGATGCGCTGGCTTCCGATACACTCCTGTGCCGGTAACGCTGCCAGCGCACACGGTGATCTTCACCGGAACTTATCCCGTCTTCAGCGGCATGCATGACTTCAGCGGCAACAAACTGAATCCCAGACAGCCTACGCTTGCTTCCGTTCTGAAGCGGCAGGGATATACCACAGGGGCAGTGATCGGCTCGGCGGTGTTGGACTCACGGTTTGGGTTGAACCAAGGGTTCGATTTCTACTATGACCATTTCGATTTCAACCGGTTGCAAGAGTCGAATCTCGAGGAAATGGAACGTCCGGGCAATGTCGTAGCGGACGTTGCCCTGGACTGGCTCGGAAAGAACCGGCAGAATAAATTCTTCCTCTGGATGCATCTCTATGATCCACACTATCCCTACCGGCCGCCTCCGCCGTATAGCGAGCAATATAAAGATCGCCTTTACGACGGAGAGATTGCTTTCGCGGATGACCAAGTTGGTCGTTTGATATCTTTTCTTAAAGCTAATAATATTTATCGCAGCACTTTAATCATAGTCACCGGGGATCATGGAGAGAGCCTCGGCGAGCACGGTGAGAAGACTCATGGCTTCTTCATTTATAACGCCACCCTGCACGTACCTGTGATCATTCATCTGCCGGGAAGTGCATCGACCAAAACCGTGTCCGAATTGGTGAGTCTGGCGGACTTGATGCCCACGGTTCTTCAGGCGCTAAAGGTGGACATACCTAGTGAGGTGCAAGGACACGGTCTGCTGCCGCTGATGGTTCCGAGAAAAGCGGAGGAGTCGCGCAATCTGTATGCAGAGACTTTCTTGCCGCGTCTGCACTTTAATTGGAGCGAACTGAGAGCAGTAGAAACCGATAGATATCAGTTTATCGACGCCCCGAAGCCCGAGCTCTACGATTTATCCAAAGATCCCGGCGAAACGCAAAACCTTTACGCGGACAAGAAGGCGGTCGCAGAAGAATTGCGGAACCGGTTGACCACGCTGATCGGCCAATACAGTGCGGGCCAGGAATTGGCGGAAAAGACGGGACTTGATCCCGCCTTGATGGAAAGGCTGAAGTCGTTGGGATACGCCGGTTTTTCCGGCGGCGGCAGCACGACGGTCAGCGACCGATCGTTGCCCGACCCTAAGGACCGCATCCAAACCTACGAGTTGATTTCCGACGCAATTGCCGAAAGTCAACACGGCGAATATCAGAGCTCTGCCGAAAAACTAACGGTAGCGTTAAAGACGGAACCGAATTCGGTTCCCATTCACTATCTGTTGGGGCTTAACTACTACCGGTTGCACGAGTTTCCCAAGGCGGTAGACGAATTACGGCGGGTTTTGCAGCTCAGCCCTGACTACTCGCTTGCGGTTTTCCAGTTGGGGCTGGCTTATGCACACAGTGGCGACTTCGATCAAGCCATCCAAACACTGAAGCATGCTTTGGAGTTAGACGGTACGAATTTTTCGGCTGCTTATAATCTGGGCGCGGCTTATCTGACAAAGAAAATGGTTCCGGAAGCGATGGCGGCATTCCGGCAGACGGTTGCTATTGCGCCCGAATACGCTGCTGGCCACCGCGCTTTGGGGGAAGTGCTGCTTTACCAGCAACAGGTTGACGAGTCGCTTTCGGAATTGCGCCGGGCGGCGGATCTGGATCCGCATGATGCCGGTACGCACGCAGCTCTGGCGAAAGCGCTGTCGGCTAAAGGTCTGAACGCAGAGGCCGACGACGAGATGCGGAAAGCACAGCAGTCCCGTCCTCAGTAGGACCATTCGATTCGTAGAGGTACGATTCAGGTCATTGAAACGCGTTCTCCAATTTTTGCTATGCGTTGTGTCGCCGTTTGCTCAGGCGTTCGCGGCACCCGCGCCGGCCGCGCCCAAAACCAGGCCGAACGTAATCCTCATCACCATTGATACGGTCCGCGCCGACCATTTGGGTTGTTATGGGGCAAAGGACATCCAGACACCGACTCTCGATGCTCTCGCGCGCGATGGCATTGTTTTTGAACGGGTCATCTCGCAGGTGCCGCTGACTTGGCCGTCGCACGCAGTTATTCTGACTGGCCTGTATCCCTTCCAGAATGGAGTGCAGGATTTCACTGGCCAGCCGCTGGAGCCGCGCTTTCGCTCGGTCGCGCAGTCTTTTAAGCAGCACGGGTACGCTACGGGCGCGGTGGTCAGCGCCTTCGTTCTCGACCGCAGTTGGGGCCTGGCTCGCGGATTTGATTTCTACGACGACGCGTTCGCGCCCGAAGCCTTCGTCAACCGAGATCTGGGGCTGGTTGATCGTCGCGCGGGCGAAAGCGTGACTCGCGCCCTGACGTGGCTCAAGAAGAATCCGCGCCGGCCGTTTTTTTTCTGGTTGCACTTGTACGATCCGCACAGTCCTTATGACCCACCTGAGCCTTATCGCACCCAATACCGCAGCCATCTGTATGACGGAGAGATCGCCTATGCGGATCATGAACTCGGGCGATTGATCACATGGTTGAAGCTTAACAAGCTCTATGACAATAGCCTGATTGCGTTTCTGAGCGATCACGGCGAGTCGCTGGGCGAACACGGCGAACACGAACACGGTTTTTTTGTCTACAACGCTACTGTCCACGTGCCGCTGATCGTTAAACTGCCTGCTGGGAGCGGCATCCGGCCCGGCCGGATTTCTAGGCCGGTAGAAACGGTCGCGGTCGCTCCTACCTTGGTACGGGTCGCAAGCATTCAAGACGCGATTGAGAAACAATTCCAATCCCACGGACTCCTCGGCGGGGACGCCGAAGCCGAAGAGGAAAGCTACAGCGAGACTTTCTATCCCTTCAGTTCTTTTGGCTGGAGTCCGCTGCATGCCTTGGAAACGACCCGCTATCACTACATCGACGCACCCGATCCGGAACTCTACGATCTAATAGCCGACCCTGAGGAAAAGAACAATCTGGCGGCGCAGCAAACGGCCACCGTAGCCGTTCTCAAGGAGAGGCTGGAGAGACGGCTGCGAACTCATCGCTTTACGCCCGCCCAGGTTGGAGGTCAGGACGGTAGCTCTCAGCTGAGTCCGGATGCACTGGAGAAACTGCGCGCGTTGGTTTCGGCCGACGCACTAGCTTCAGGCTTGCCGGATCCCAAGGGCAAATTGTGGGAGTTCAATTCGATTCTGGAAGCGGCTGACGCCTTCCAGGTCGGTGATTTTGCGACCGGGGAGAGTCTGCTTGCTAAGGTCCAAGAGCGTGATCCAAAGATGCACGCGGTTCCTTACATGCTTGGCGAGGCAGCTCTACGACAACGACAGTGGGGTCGTGCCGCAGCCGAATTGCAGAAGGCTTTGGAACTTGATCCCAATTTCGACCAGGCCATGACCGCACTCGCCCGTGCGCTGCACGAAAAAGGCGACGACGCTGGCGCCCGGCAATGGTTGGACAAGGCCCTGCAGCATGACAAGCAGAATTTCCGCGCCTGGTATGAGCTGGGGTGGATCGAGTTCAGGGCTGGAAACAAAGACAGCGCGCAGACGGCCTTCGAGAAGGCGCTATCCATTCAGCCGAACTTCGCGCTGGCACAGCGGGATTTGGGCATCCTCTACTTCGGACGCAAACAGTACGAAAAGGCGGTTTCGTGTCTGCTTAGGGCTTCGCAACTCGGGGTGAACGAAGCTCCGTTGTTCAATTTTCTCGGAATCTGCTACAGCCTCACAGGGCGCCTCTCGCAGGCAGTGCGCACTTATCATAAAGCGTTACAACTCGACCCTAATCTCGCCGACGCCCACTTAAACCTGGGATATGCCTACGAACAGCTGCACCGCAAGAGCCTGGCACAGCGGGAGTATCAGCAGGCATGCCGCCTTAAAGCCGATCTGTGCCAGATGATCAACACCAGATAGTCCAGGAGAGGCTACTGCGGGGGCGCCGTGGCGTTGGCGGGCGTTTCCAGCCGATGCAATAGGTCTTTTGCCTGCTTATTGAACGAATTGTCCGGAAAGGTGCTCATGAAGGCATGCAGTTCCCCCACCGCGTCTTCCTTTCTTCCTTGCTGTAAAAAGAGGTTCACCAATTGCAGCCGCGGCTGTACCATCACGGGATCGAGTTGAACAGCCTGTCGCAGGGCTCGTTCTGCCTCCAGCAACTTCCCTTCATGGAGATTCAGCGACCCGAGCAAAAAGTGGCCGAGGGCCGAATCGGGTTGGCGGCGCATCCCTTCTTCCAGGTAGCGGCGCGCGTCGGGCAGTTGGGCCGTCAACATACACACATTGCTCAGATTGAAGTACGCTGCCCCATCACTCTGATTGAGCCGCACGACCTGCTCGAATTCTTTGCGGGCTCCGACGAAATCAGACTTGCTCAGGTAATCGGAGCCGAGATTGTTACGAGCAAAATAGAAATCCGGGGCAATGGCAATTGCCTTCTGATAATGCTGGATCGCCTCATCCTTCTTCCCGGTACTGTCAGCGCTCATGCCTTTTTCGAACTCTTTGACTGCACGTTTGGCGAATCGCGCGGAGTAGTCTCGCGCATCAATCATGTTGGGATTGGCGCCGGCGGGATTCGGGGACAATCCCCTGTCTTCCTTGGGCGGTTGCTTGGGTACCAGCGCGATGTCGAGGAAGGTCGTCGGGTTCAAACTCGTTGGCATAATTACGGCAGGAATCCGCACAGGCTGATAGTGCTCGTCATTCACCGTGACATAATAGGGATTTGGCCCGAGACTATGGAATCCGAATGTGCCTTGGGAATCGGTATAAACGCTATCCATGGCTCCCCCCCTGACTTCGAGCGTCACCAGGACCCGTTCCGGCGGAACCTCTCCCCGTACCACATGAACGTGACCAATTATGCTGCCTAGCGTTTGCGACTGCTGGGCCAGAGTCGTGCTGCACAGAGCGCAACCGAACAGTATTTGGGCAAGCGACGGGACAACTCGGTACCCGGCCAGGATTGGCATGATGCACCGCAAAAGTGAAAGGCCTGCCCGTCGCGGACAGGCCCATCATAGCAAGCAGTTTCCGGTTAAAACCTTAGCTTCAGGGCCAATTGCAACTCGCGTGGATCGAGTGTACCGCCAGCTTGGCCGAAAAGCGAGTCGGTGATCTTGTTGTGCCCGGCGCCTCCTGCTGTGGCCAGAATAAAATTGGGCCGGTTGAAGATGTTAAACGCTTGCGCCTCAAACTTGAGGTTCACCCGCTCCGTCAAATTGAACACCTTGCCCAGCGTCATGTCGGTACCGAAGAAATCCGGTCCGACGAAGGTATTACGGCCCAGACTCCCAACACACCCGAGGCAAGGTGCCGAGAAAGTGTTGTTTACGAAGCTTGTGCCCAATCCGTTCGCCCATTGTGAGCGACTTTCACTACCGAGACCAGTGATCGTGGAGTTGGGGCGGTCATTCGCTACGGTATCGAGGTTGTAATCGCCGCCTCCGTTAGTGCAGGTCGCCAGAGTGGTCCCGGTGCAGTCGACTCGGGCTGACGTAGCGTTGAAAGGAGACCAATGGGGTCCGGTCTGCCATGAAATGATGCCGTTTAACCCCCAGCCCCCAGCAACAACTCCCAGCAGGCCGTGCATCCTCTGGCCCGGTAGTTCCCAAACGTAATTCACGGCCAAGCGTTGCCGGATATCGAATACTGAGTTGCCTCGATCCAGACCCGGCTGGAAAATATCGGTAGTGTAGCCATCGCCACCTGACGCGCCAGTGGCCGTTGTCCCGCCACTGTGCCACGTAGAACCATCGTCGATCGAGTGACTGTAGGTGTAGCTGACATTGAAGAGCAAGCCGTGCGACACCTGCTTTTTCAGGGACACCTGCATAGCGTTGTAGCTGGAGTTGACGGCGTTCTGCCAGTCACGCATGGTTCCATAGTTGGGATTTGCGCGTCCCGAGGTGTTCGTTGCACTCACCAGGCCGCAGAAACCTTCGCCGATGTTGTTGGTGCCGCAGACCGTGTCGGGCAGTTTTCCCCCCGTTTGCCGATTGATGTTTTCAGCGCGGAAGAGACTGTGGCCTGTCGTTCCCACATAATTCAGTTCCAAAACCATCTTGGACACGAGCTCACGCTGAATGCTGAAGAAGTAGTTATAAACGTAGGGATCTTTTATTCCCTGTGGCAACACGATGCCAGTCAGCTTTGCGATTAGAGGGTTGGTGGGATTCCAACCATTGATGTTGCCCGTTGCCTGCGCTCCAATACCTTGTCCTGGGTTGGTGGGCGGCCCCGTGAAGGTCGGAACGGCGCCGCTGGGAACACACGTGGTCGGGGTTGGACAGGTCGTGGGACCCCAAATCACTCCTCCAATAGGACCGTTGGGGAAATTCCCTACGGCATTGGTTCCCGTGCCGAAGGAGTAATAGGGAGGGTTCCATCGCGAATTCGAGAGCGGGTTATACAGCGTGCCTTCGTAGGAAATACCGAAGCCGCCGCGCAACGATGTCTTGCCATCGCCAAACACATCGTAGGCAAAACCGACGCGTGGGCCGAAATCCGTATACCGGTTGGGGCCGAGTCGACTGGTTTTTGCGAAACCACCTGAGCCGCAAACCCCAGCCAAAACCTGACTATTTTGAACAGGTACGGTGTTCGGATTGCACGGGGAAAGAGTCGGGTCCGAACTGAACGGTGCGTTCGCGTTCGTGAGCTGCTGAGGCAGGGTCGCACCGGGGCCAAGTATGAACGTAGTCGCCAAGTTGTTCTCTTCCGTGTGGCGGGAGTAGAAGTCCCAGCGCAGGCCAAGGTTAAGGGTAAGACGTCTGCTAACCTTCCAATCATCCTGCCCGTACGCACCGATTTCGAGATTGCGCCAGTGCCGTATATTGTCACCTAGCGCCGCCGGCGAATTCGTAGCAAAACCCGGATTGACTCCCGAAGCCTGAGCATACGGGGCGTCGGCGGTGAAGAACAGGGGATCGAAGAAGTAGTAGGAGCCTCGAGCAATATCAAATTCGCTGTTTTCGAGATTCCGTTTCACGTCCACGCCGACCCTCACGTTGTGTGTCCCACGGTTGATAGACACCATGTCGCTGTAGCTATATTGGTGCTCTTTGAAGAACTGCGGATATCCGTTGTAGGAGCCGAAGGCCATGCTGCTATCGTCGAAAAGAACCAGCGGAACTCCCGGTAGCGAAACCGCGGTGCCGGTATTGTTCTGCGTGTAGCCCAACTTGAATTCGTTCAAGACCGCCGCAGAGAAGGTACGAACGTAGCTGAATTGACCGGAGGGAAGAATATTTCGTGTGGGGTTGGAAAAACCGCGAGCACAGTTTGCAGAACAAGGGCCAAACGTGTCGGTCTCCTTCAACCAGTTGAACTGCAGAAAAGTCCGGTTATTCGAATTCCAGTCGTAGTCCAGGCGGCCGGAACCCTCGTTGCCATTGAACAAGTTGCCAATCGACTGGATCTGAGAGCCCGAAAGTGCCACGGTTTTGTTCTGGAACGGGATATTGCGCGAAATGGCGCCGGCCTGCACACCCGGGATCGCACTGCAAGGAGCTTTGGTGCTCTGCAGCGGGGCAGCCATCGCAACCTGATCAGCAGGTGTCACGCCCAACAAATACTGAAACCTGGCGGCGGTTGCCGGGCCCACAAAATCAGGGCAGAGATAATCGCCGTAGGTAAGCCCCGTGGGCTGATGCGAATTGGCGGAAACTCCGCTCCCCAGCCATTGATCCAAGGTAAGCGCCGGCGTCCCCGAAATTCCCGGAACGAAATCTTTGTAAAGTAATGCAGCCGCGGAATTTGCAGTCGGCGAACCCGGCGCGCTTGAGGCTGCAACCACCGCCTGCCGCCATTCGGGAGATTCGACAGTGATGGGCGTCGGAGGCAGCGTAGTTATGAAGCGGTCCCCTTGGTAGGAGCCGAAGAAGAAGAGTTTGTCCTTGATAATCGGTCCACCGATAGTGGCGCCAAACTGGTTGAAGTGCAGCGGGGGCCGGGGCGCTCCCTGCTGGTTGTTGAAATAGTAGTTTGCGTCAAATGCGGTGTTTCGAGCATATTCCCATACACTACCGTGGTAAGCGTTGGTTCCTGACTTGGTCACCAGGTTGTTGATGCTGCCCGCAGCGCTGCCATATTGGGCCGAAACGTTCAATTCTAACTGTTGGAACTCCTGCACGCTGTCCTGCACCGGCGTGTTGACCACTGCGCCGCTAAGGCCCCTATTGGTAACGCCATTGATCAGGTAGCCGCCGAAGTTCTCACGCAGTCCGTTGACCACGACGTTGTGGCCTGGCTCGAAGACTGTACCAGCTACGTTCACTGCTCCAGGCGCCTGTAGCATTAGGTCATAAACGTTGCGGCCGTTTAGAGGGAGATTCTCAATTTGAGTACTGGTCACAGTCGTGGCCAGCTTGGACTCATCTGTGTTTACTTGCGCCGCCTCGCCCGTGACCTCGACCAGTTCCCGCGCCTGGCCCAACAGCATTTTGACATCCACCTTGGCGACCGTGCCTGCGTCTAACGTCACGCCGGCGTTGGAGAAGGTTTTGAAGCCGGAGGCTTCAACCGTAATCTTGTAGACGCCGACCGGGAGTGCTCTGGCGTTGTAGAGGCCCGTCTGATCGGTGGTCGCTGTGAGTGAGAGATTGGTCGCCAGGTTGGTGATGGTCACCTTGGCGTTAGGCACTGCCGCGCCGGACGGGTCAGTTACCGTGCCAGTAAATTGTCCGTTTTGGATCTGCGCCACCACGCTCAAGGTCAACAGCAGCGTGCAAAACACAACGAAGCAACAGCGTAGCCTTGTCATAACGCCTTCCTCCCCAAGCTTTTCGATCGTTTCGAGACCGCAATTGGCCAGACGTGCATCTCGTCAGAGCTGACAAATGCCACTTAATCACCCGCATCCACAACAACTGCGTCGCAACACTCAATGTGAGCGCGCTTCAACGGTCCTTTTAAAAACGCCCGCCATTGTGCGCCTTAGGATCGCCGCTGTCAAGCTATCTTGCTGATTCCTTGAGAAAAGCGAATCCAGCGGAGCGGATGGATGCCGCCTCGGGCCCGTCACAACAGTCCCAAAAGGGAAAGTGCAACAGCACATAACTATCCAAACATGGTGCCA
>WNGK01009406.1_pt1 | contig 22261 bp, 24 predicted proteins | sample 5400601 | NCBI WGS metagenome assembly WNGK01 (sample SAMN13153376, study PRJNA577476) | soil metagenome | isolation source: 60 cm soil or saprolite under Garry oak tree replicate 1 | place: USA:California | collected 2016-06-15
CTGGCATGCCCCAGCGTGCGGCTATCGCCCTGGGGCCCGGTCTTCACAACCAGCGGATGAACCCTACGACGCGTCTAGAGCTAGGCCTCGACGAGGATCACCAAGGTCTCGGGCAGCACGCCGTCAAATGCCATCGCTTCGGCCATCGCCTCGTTCTGCATCGCGGCCATGACGACATCCATGTCCGCAACGTCCATGAGCACCGCCACTCGGGTCGGGTTCTCGGGGTCGACGAACGTCCGGATGTTGATGACGCCGAGGGGTCCGAAGACCTCCTCGCGCTTCGGCGAGGCAAGCCAATGGTCGGTGTCCTTCACGTCGTGATGGGCAATCACGGTGGGCATGGTGACTCCTCTCCGTCGTGGGCCCGGCGGTAGCGCCGGACCGGTGCGCGGGATGGTACGCCCTCATCCCCAGCGAAGGCCAGCGCGGGCGGTGCCGCAGTGCACCGGGTCCCCGTTCACGGTGACAACCGGGCCCGCATCGGGTGGATGGCCCGGAGGGCCCCTCAACCTTTCCGACGCCTGATGGATGATCTCGGAACCGTCCGCGAGGCCGCCTGCCCGGTCACCGCGATCCAGGAGACAAGAGGGGAGCCCACGGCCGTGGACTCCCCTCTGATCGACCGCGGGTGTCGCTGCACGCGGCGTCGCGGTCAGACGTACCGGTCGGTCAGACGGTGACAGGCACGCCCTCGAAGAAGGCGAGGTCGCCCACCTGGTTCGAGCTGAGCTCGATCCGGTCAGCGAGGTGCTCGCGCACCCACGTGGCCGCCACGGGCGCCGCCGCATCGGCCTGGGCGTGGGTCTCCCATAGGCTGATCGAGAGGCAGGTGCCCTCTCCGGTGTCGGCGAGTCCGTAGCGGACGAACCCGGGCTGGGCCTTGAACGTCCCGAGCATGCCGCCCTTGGCGGCATCTGCGATCTCGGAGAAGGTGCCCTTGGTGATCTTGTAGTTGGCTACGCGGAGGTACTGCATGGTGTGCTCCCTTTCGCTAGGTGTCCCGAGCGTCCAAGACCAGCGGTTGAGCCGGATCGAGAGGCCAGAAGCGCTCCGGAGTATCGGCTCGCGAGCCTGAGAAGGACGGTGGAACGGGTTCGGCGGAGGCGAGCCCGTGATGTCTTCCCCCTGTCACTGATGGGATCGCGTCCTTCATGGAGTATGCGCAGGGCGAAGCGGATCTGTCGCGATTCCCACGGAGACAAGGCTGCTGGTGTGCTCGTGCCTCCGCACCGGCTCCGAGCGCCACCCGGCGCCGGGCCTGGTCGTCGCGCCAGCGCTCCAAGCACGGCCAAGCACGGGCACGGGAGGGCGACGGCGCGTAGCGGTCGCAAACCCGCCATCTCCGCTGGCGCGAACGCCGCGACTCCCTGATCAAGCTCGGCATGGACTGGAGCGACGTCCTCACCGGGGCCGGCTGGCGCGCGAAGCAAGAATCTCCCCCTACGGCGCGCTGCCGGCCAGGTCTCCTGGACCCGGACCTACGCGGCGGGTGTGGACGGGATCGCCTTGACGCAGATCAGGCAGGCGGCGAACGGAGCGGACGGACAGCAGGGGGCGGCGAGAAGAGGGAGGCGGCGGTAACGTTCCGCTTCGAAATGGGAGCCTGCCGAGCGCGATCATGGTGGCGCGAGATGGCAGGGGCGGCGATGTCCGTGAGCCTGCTCTTGACCGCCTGTTCGTCCCCGCGGGTCCCTCGACCGCCGGTCTTGTCGCAGGTGGAGGTGTCGATGGCCGCCGGCCCCCAAGACGAGGTGGTTGTGGCAGTGGATCCCACCGACCCGCGGGTCCTGCTGGCTGCGTCGAACAGCCCTTCGGAGCGCTCCCTGCGCACGTACGGCTCGACCGACGGCGGCAGCACCTGGACGTCAAGCGTCGGGCCGCCGCTGCCGCCGGGATGCGGCAGCGGCTTCGACCCCATGGTCGGGATCGGGCCGGGGGGATGGCAATACGTTGGGCTCGTGGATCTGTGTATGCCCTGGCGGTGGAGGTCTCACCGGCGAGCCCACATCCAGGCCGGGTCTTCATGGCCTGGACGCATCACATCGGACCGCCGCTCACCACCTACAACTCGATCGAGTTGTCCTCCTCCGACGATCACGGGCGGACCTGGTCGCGTCCGTCGATCGTGGACCGCACGGGGTTCGGGGCGCTCACCTTCACATCGCTCGCGGTGGGGCGGAGCGGCGACGTCTACGTGGCGTGGATCGCCCTGACCGGGGCGTCACCTGAGATCCTCGTAAGCCGTTCGATCGACGGCGGAATCAGCTTCGATACCCCGGTGGAGGTCGACGTCCTCAGCGCCGCCAACTGTGGCAGCATCGGGTGGCGGGTCGCGGCCGAGCGAACGAACTGCCCGACGCCTGACCCGGTGGTCACTGCGACGGTCATGGGCGGCGCCGAGCGGGTCTTCGTGACCTATTCGAACCTCGTTCCCGGGGGAGGTCTACACGTGTTCGGCGCGGCCTTCACGGGGGACCTTCGGCCGGCGGAGGCTGGTCTCGCCAAGGAGATCGCCCCGGCTGGGACGTCCTCCTCGGCGGACCAGTTCCTGCCCGTCTCCTCGGTGGATCTCTCGACCGGCAATTTGTGGGCCTGCTACTACGACACCACGGGCCACCCAGCGGGACGTGAAGCCAGCTTCTCCTGCACGGTGTCGGTCGATGGGGGAAGGGGGTGGGCACCGATCGTCCGGGTGGCGACGACCCCTTCGGACGAGACGGGAACGCTGGCGTACCACCGCTCCGCGTTCGGCGGGTTCGGGACCGAGTACGGCGACTACGAGGGGCTCGCGGTAATCAGGGGCGTGGCCCATCCGGTGTGGACGGATAGCCGGGAGCTGCAAGCCTTCGGCGAGGAGATCCTGACCACGACGCTGCCCCAGCGGGACCTCGCCGGGGGCTGAGCCGAACACGTCGGCGCTCCAACGGCACCATGCGGGACGAGCTGCTGAACGGCGAGGTGTTCGAGAACCTGCTGGAGGCCCGGGTGGTGATCTCGGGCTGGATCACCGAGTACAACACCGTCCGACCCCACCGTGGCCTCGGGATGCTCACCCCCGTCGAGTTCGCCCGGCGCTGGAAGGAGGGAGGTGCATGAGAGAGACTTCCCTCATGTCATCTGGACCAGTCACGGAGGCCCCGGGTCGACGGGCCAAGGCGCCAGCGCGGGGCCCGCTGACGGCCATGTGGACCGAGCACTCTCGCAGAAGGTGGACCGAACCATGGGGGCCAGTCACGGGCCAAATCTGCAACGGTCGCCTCGAGCCACGGCCCGCGGAACTCGGCGAGGATGGCCGGTGTGTTGGTGACGAACATCTGCTGGAGTTGGTCGGGGAACGATTCCCACTGTGCGTCACCGAGCACTCGGCGGAGGAATGGTTTCAGCCACCGAGGACACGTCGCGAGCCGCGGCCTCTTCGACCGCCGCCCGCAGCTCCTCGGCCCACACCATTAGGTCCCTGAGGGCTGTCAGGCCCACCGGACCGTTCTGCAAACTCTAAGCCCCGCTCCAGCCGCGATCAGTGGCGGACCCAGGGACACAGCGCCGCCCACGCTGATCGCGGGCTCAGTCGCCGGGACGGGCCTTTCGTACGTTGTCCACTGCGCGCTCGACGGGTCATGCTGGTGATCACCGCGAGACAGTTCGTTGGGGGGGTGAACGATGGCGGAGGCGAGGCCCCGGGGGCCGCGAGTGCTCCTGGTGGATGACGACGCGGAGAATCTGGTGCTGCTGAGCGAGGTGCTCGCCTCCGAGGGCCTCGATGTGGTTGGCTCGGCTCGCGACGGCGAGGCCGGGGTGCGCTTGGCCAAGAGGCTCCAGCCCGACGTGGCCCTGATCGATCTGCTGATGCCGGCGATGGACGGCCTCCAGGTCACCCGGGAGATCCGGCAGGCGGAGCTTCCCACCGAGGTCGTCATCCTCACGTTCTACGACGAGCTCCTCACGGCGCCCGCTCACGAGGTGGGAGCGTTCGCCTACCTCGTGAAGGGGTGTTCGGTGGCCTTGATGCGCGAGGTGATCATGCAGGCCTGGCATCGAGGCGCCGAACGGCGCAGACAGACTCGGGGGGGAAGCGGCTCGACGACGGGGCCCCGGGGCGCCTTCATGATCTAGGCGGAGGGTCATCTCGGATGGCCCGTGGGCCGGGAGGGCGACGGAGAGACGTGCATCTCCCCCACGACGGCGTGGACCACATCGAGGTCGAAGGGTTGCGCATCGCCTATCGGCGGGCGGGCGACGGGCCACCGCTCATCCTCCTGCACGGCGGGCCCCTCGACAGCCGGGAGTGGCGGCGGCAGCTCGACGAGCTGTCCGACGAGTTCACGGTGGTGGCGTGGGACGCGCCCGGCTGCGGCCGCTCATCGGATCCGCCCGAAACGTTTCGCTCTCCCGAGTTCGCGGACTGCCTCGCTGCGTTCATCGACGCTCTCGGTTTGGGGCGACCGCACGTGGCCGGACTGTCCTTCGGCGCCGTGCTCGCCCTGGAGCTCTACCGCCGCCACCCCACGGTCCCCAGGATCCTGATCCTGGCTTCGGCTTACGCGGGATGGGCGGGCTCCCTGCCGGCCGATGTGGTCCCACAGCGCTTGCAGCAATGGCTGCGGCTGACCAACCTGCCGCCCGATCAGTGGGCGCGCGAGTGGATCCCGGGCCTCCTCACCGGATCCGCACCAACGGAGGTGGTCGACGAAGTGATCGCCATCCTGTCGGAGTTCCATCCTGCAGGGCAGCGAACGATCGTGCGGGCATTCGGGTCCGAAGCCGACCTGCGCGACGTGCTTCCGCGCATCGACGTGCCGACCCTCCTGCTCTATGGCGACAAGGACGTACGGTCCCCGCTGAATGTGGCGGAGGATCTCCATGCGAGAATCCCCGGGTCGAGGCTCGTGGTCATCCCCGGAGTTGGTCATCTCTGCGACGTGGAGGGCGGCGAGCGGTTCAACATGGAGGTCCGCGGCTTCCTTCGGTCGGTGGACGCGTGAGCGTTCGAGGCCTCACCACCCGCGCATGCGGAGAGAGAGGGCCGCATCCGGCGCGGGGCTCCGGGAGGGCCGACCCGAGGGGACGAGGGACCGCGCATGACCTCCTCAGTTCCGGTCGGCACGACGTTCCTCCTGCCCTTGGCGGAGCCGCTCCGTGAGCCGGATCCTCGTCGTCGCCACCGGCGGCGCGGGTGGCGATCTTCAGCCCCTGGTCTCCGCGGCGCTGGCGCTCCGGAAGCGAGGGCACGAAACACCCTTCTCCGGTGACCGATCGGTGCAGCGGTCGCTGGGCGAGGGGGGGGTCGAAGTTGAACCGCTTCCCGCCGAGCTTGACCTTGGACCCCGGCTGTCAGGTGCGGTTCGGGAGGCCATGGCCGCGACGGGTGGGGACCTGGTCGCGGCCGGCCCAATCCTGCAGGAGCGGATGTCAGAGTGGGCGAGCGATGTGGCCGGCCCCGTCTCGCAGATCATCGAACGGCGGCGCCCGGACGCCGTGGTCACCTCGCTCTTCGGCGTGGAGGTCCTCCACACGCTCACTCCGCCCTGTCCCTGGGCGGTGATCAACAGCACCTTCTACGTCGGCCCGGATCCACCACGACCGATGGAGCAGGACATCGGCCCGCGGGCGATCCCGCTGCTCTCGCGGTACGCGTCACTGCTTGGATCCGCCGACCTGGTGCTCCACGCCACCGACCAGGTGTTCGATTTCGCCTTCGACGGGCTTCCCCCTCGGCATCACTACGCGGGACCGCTCGGGATCTGGGAGCCTCCGAGCGTGCCACCGGACTATCTCGCCGTGCCCGGTGATCCGTGGGTGCTGGTCTCGGTCAGCTCCCAGCTGCAGGACGACCTGCCGCTGGCCGAGGCGGCCCTGGAGGCGCTGGCCGACCGGCCGGTTCGCGTGCTGCTCACGGTGGGACCCGATCACGAGCCGGGCGAGCTCTCGGGCATCCCGCCCAACGCGCGCGTCGAGCGAACCGTCTCCCATGCCTCCGTGCTCGAACGAGCCGTGCTCCTGATCAGCCACGCCGGTCATGGCTCGGTGATGAAGGCGCTGTGGCACGGACGGCCGATGGTGCTCGTCCCGTGGGGCCGAGACCAGCCCGGTGTGGCCGCTCGCGCGGAGGCGCTGGGAGTGGCGGCGGTGGTCCCCCGCGAGGAGACCGCCAGCGGATCCATCGCGACCGCGGTCGACGGCGTGCTCGTGAACGAGGGTATGCGTGAGGTGGCCGCGGCTCAGGCGGCACGACTCCGGGCCACCGATCCTCCCGCGGTCGCGGCTGCGCTCCTTGAGTCCCTCCTGTAACCAGACGCCTGGGGGCCCAAGGATCCGAAGGTGGCGAGGTTACGCCGTCGAGGAGGGCCGGTGATGGCCGCTGGGTCTTGGCGGTGGTGCGAGACCGAGGGCGCTTCGTCGTCGCCACTGCCGAGGGCGCGCGGGCCGGCGGACCTCCCAGGGAGGCCCTCCCAGACCTCAAGCGGTCACGGCGTTCGGTCGATGAGGTAGAGGAGTCCACACGATCCTCCGTCATGCGAGGGCTCATGAGGTCGTCGAAGACGGCGCGCCATGGAAGCGCCCGGCCGGGATCGGCCGGCCTTGGCATGCCCGGCGCCCGCTCGACCGACGCACCGTCCACCCGGTCCGCCGGGTCGGCTGCCCCCCCGCGGGCGGTGACGGGATGGCGCTGGCTCCGGCTCTCACCCAGTCTGCCGCAGGATCTGGCGAAGATGTCGCTGCTGGGTCTCACGTACTACGGGACCGCGATCCTCAGCCTGCGCCTCGCCCTGGTCCGCGGACAGGTCACGCCCATCTGGCCGCCGACCGGGATCGCCCTGGTCGCCCTGCTCCTATTCGGACGACGGCTCTGGCCAGGGATCGCCCTCGGTGCGTTCCTCGTCAACGCACCGATCAGCCCCACCCCGCTCGTCGCGGCCGGGATCGCGCTCGGCAACACCCTCGCGCCGCTCCTCGCTGCGACGGCCTTGCGCAGGATCGGGTTCCGAGCGGAGCTCGCTCGGCTCCGGGACGCCGTGGCCTTGGTGGTTCTGGCGGCCCTCCTCGGCATGGCCATCAGCGCCACCGGCGGAACGGCTTCCCTCCTCCTCTCGGGCGCCCTGCGACCGGGCGCCTTCTGGTCCACCTGGTCGGTGTGGTGGACCGGGGATGCGATGGGCGTGCTGGTGGTGGCGCCGTTCCTCCTGTCCTTGCGGTCCCGGCGGCGGGGCGCATCCTCCTCGCTCCATCGCCTGGTGGAGGCCGGGATCCTGTACGTCGGCCTCGTGCTCGTCGCGGACCTCCTGTTCCACAGCGCCCTGCACATCCAGTACCTGGTGTTCCCGTTCCTCTGGTGGGCGGCGTGGCGGTTCCGCCAGCGGGGGGCGGCTTCGGCCGCGCTGCTCGCTACGGGGATCGGGGTGTGGGCGTCCGTGAACGGGTGGGGCCCATTCGCCGGTGCGACGTTGTTCCACAAGATGGTCGACCTGCAGGTATTCAACGCGAGCTCCGCCTTCTGCTCGTTCGTGCTCGCTGCCATCCTGGCGGAACGTCATGAAGCCATCGCCCAGCGCGACCGAGCCCAGGAAGAGCTGGCGCACCGAGCGCTGCACGACCCATTGACCGACCTCGCCAACCGGATGTTGTTCATGGACCGTCTCGGCCACGCCGAGGCTGCCTCATCGCGGCGGTCTGGGTCGGTGGCCGTCATGTTCCTCGACCTCGACCGGTTCAAGGCGGTCAACGACACGTTGGGTCACGACGTGGGGGACCGCGTGCTCGTGGTCATCGCCGAACGCCTGCGCCAGACGATGCGAGCCGGGGACACCGCATCTCGCTTCGGGGGCGACGAGTTCGCCGACCTCTGCGAGGACGTGGCCGACGAGGGCGAGGCCGTGGGGATCGCTGAGCGGGTGGCCACCGCGGTCGCTCAGCCCATCGTCCTGGGCGCCATCGAGGTGGTGGTCACCACGAGCATCGGGATTGCCCTGGCCCACGGATCGGCCGCTCGCCCCGACGCCCTGGTGCGCGAGGCGGACACCGCGATGTACCGAGCCAAGAAGCGTGGCAGGAACCGCTGCCAGCTCTTCGAGCACGCAGGACCGCTGGTGGGCCCGGCGACGTCTGACGGGGACCCCATCAGGACGTTGACGCTCCCACCGGCTTGACGAGCACCCGCCCGAGCTGGCTGGCGGAGATCTCGGTGAACCAGGCGGCGTCGTCGGGACCAGCCGTCACGCCGTTGGCGGTGGTCTGGCTCGGGATCGGGATCCGGTTCACCGAACCCGCCGTGGAGATCCGTTCGAGCTCGTTCAGGTAGTAGCAGGTGACCCACAGCGCCCCAGCAGCCGAGGCGATCTGCTCAGGGGAGCAGTTCAAGTCCAACGAGAACGTGTCGGGCGCGAAAACCAAGTTTCGGTCACGCGGCAGCCCCCTGATACTCGTTGATCAGTCCGCCGAGCACCGTCCGTCGCCGGACGTCGCGAGGACGAAGCGCTACCCGCTCGACCCGAGCCGGGTCCGGCACTGCAAGCCCCAGGCCCCGATGCGGGCGCGCTCGATTGTAATGCTCCACGTAGGCCCGCAGGATCCGTTCGAGATGCCGACGACCCAGCACGAGGACATGGTCCAGGCACTCGGCCCGGACGGTCTCGACCCACCGCTCGGCGTAGGCGTTCGCCTTCGGCGCGCGGATCGGGGTCAGGATCACCTCGGTTCCCTCGTTTCGGAACACCTCGTCGAAGGATCGCGAGAACTTGGCATCGCGGTCACGGATGAGGAACCGCGCCCGGACAGCGCGAGGCTCACGGGTGATGGCGAGGTTCCGCGCCTGCTGGGTGACCCAGGCCGAGTCGGGATGGGCGCTCACCCGAGCAACATGGACCCGGCGTGACCCGAGTTCGATGAAGAACAAGACGTAGAGCGTCTTCAGCCCGATGGTCTCGGCGGCGAAGAAGTCGCAGGCGAGGATCCCTTCAGCCTGCGCCCGGAGGAACTCCGACCAGGTCGGCCCCGTCCGCCTCGGGGCAGGACCGAGCCCGTGACGCCGAAGCAGGGTCCTGATCGTGGTCGCCCCCACCCGGATGCCGAGCTTGCGGAGTTCGCCGGAGATCCTCACGCATCCCCACCTCGGGTTCTCCCGGGCCAACCTGAGGACGAGCGTTTGGACCTCGGGGTCGAGCGGTGGCCTCCCGAGCCTCCCTTCTCGCCGGTAGGTCCACTTCCTCCGGACGAGCTCCCGGTGCCACCTGAGGAGGGTGGTCGGGGTGACCAGGAAGGATCCCCAGCGATCCCGCGGAAGGACGCGGCTCACCGCCGATAGCAGCACCCGATCGAATGGCCGCAGCCTCGGGCGGCCAGCTTTCCGGCGAAGGACCCGGAGCTGATGGCGCAGCACCAGGATCTCGAGTTCCTTCGAGCCGTCGTCCGTGCTCCTGCCGACGAACACTCGAGCGACGGTTCGGATCACCAGGGAGAGGAGGAACAGCATCGGGGCATGCTACGGAAGCGCTGATCTGAGCGCGAACCGAGTTTTCGATCCCGACAGGTCTCGTTTCGAGAACACCCCCAGGTGGGAGGGGCAGGATTCGAACCTGCGTAGGCTGCGCCGGCGATTTTACAGACCGCTCCCTTTGGCCACTCGGGCACCCTCCCGGGAACGAGGTGAGGATAGCAAAGGGCAGCATCCGGGCGGGGGGCGATAGAGTAACGCGCATGGCGAAGGACCAGTTCTCGTTCGACATCGTCTCGGAGGTGGACCCGCAGGAGGTCCGGAACGCCCACGACCAGGCGAATCGGGAGCTCTTGACGCGGTTCGACTTCAAGGGCACGGAGACCTCGCTCGGCCTCGACCAGGATATGATCGAGGCCCGCTCCAGCACGGAGAACCGGTTGAAGGCCGCCGTCGAGGTGCTGAAGGAGAAGCTCGTGCGGCGGGAGGTCTCGTTGAAGGCGCTCCGCGAGGGCCCGATCCTACCCGCCGCGAAGGGGCACGTCCGGCAGACCCTGCACATCAACCGCGGTATCAGCGACGACAAGGCCCGCGAGCTCGGGAAGTTCATCAAGAAGCTCCCGGCGAAGGTCCAGACGCAGGTCCAGGGCGATCAGCTGCGGGTGATCGGCAAGAAGAAGGACGACCTCCAGCAGGTGATCCAGGCGGTGAAGGCCGAGGACTTCGGCATCCCGCTGCAGTTCACGAACTACCGGCCCTGACCGGCGCGTTCGCCGCGGCGCTGGTTCCCGCTACGCGATCTGCGCTGCCAGCTGGTGCAGCCGGGCGATCCTCGCTTCCGTCGGCGGGTGGGTGCTGAACAGGTTGCCGAACTGCTGGCCGCGCCCGCGAAGGGGGTTCACGATGAACAGGTGCGCCTCGGCCGGACCGACGGTGGCCGGGGCCGGGATCCGCTTGGCGGTCGCTTCGAGCTTGCCGAGCGCGCTGGCTAGGGCGTCCGGGTCGTGCGACAGGTACGCGCCGGACTCGTCCGCCTGGTATTCGCGCGACCTCGACACGGCCATCTGGATCATCGCGGCCGCGAGCGGCGCCAGGATCCACGCGATCAGGAACGCGAATGGGCCGAACGGGTTGTTGCGGCTGTCGTTCGACCCGCCGCCGAACCAGAAGGCCATGCGGGCGACGAACGTGATCGACATCGCGATGCCGGCGGCGATCGAGCCGATCAGGATGTCGTGGTTCGTGACGTGCGACAGCTCGTGCGCCAGGACGCCGCGCAGTTCCCGGTCGTCGACGATCTGCAGGAGTCCCTTGGTGACGCTGACGGCCGCGTGATGCTCGTTGCGACCGGTGGCGAACGCGTTCGGCTGGGCCATGTCGCTCACGTAGATCCGCGGCATGGGCATGCTTTTGGCCTGGGTCAGCTCCCGGACGATCCGGTACAGGGCCGGGTACTCCTGCTCGGTCACCGGCTTCGACCGGGTGGTGGCGATGGCGATCTTGTCGGAGAACCAGTACATCGCGAAGTTGAAGCCGAACCCGATGACGAGACCGATCACCAACCCGTTGGTTCCGAACAGGCTGCCGATGCCGACGAAGAGCCCGCCCAGGGCCGCGATCAGCACCCAGGTCTTGACCCTGTTCACGTGCCTTCCCCTCCTTCGGGCGCCCGGACCGTCCGGACGCCGCTCGTTCCCGCCTGGTCCCATGATAGGGGCGGCCCCCGCGAGGGCGGGGGCCGGGACGTTGCGCTGCTGTGGAGTTGGCTAGCCGACGGTGGCGTCCGGCGCGGACTCCCATGAGCGTCATCGCGTCGTTGATCGCCCAGTGGTTCACGACCTTCCCGTCGCGCAGCTGGTAGATGCTGATCCACTCGAAGTCGACGGGGTTGCCGTTCGCCGGAGCTCCGGCCCACGGGACCCCACCCTGGTTCGAGCCGGTCACCCGGCACCGGGCCACGACCTTGTCGCCGTCGGCGATCAGGTCCTCGATGGTCACCTTCCGGTCCGGGAACGACTGCATGGCCATCCCGTGCGCGACCTTCGCACCGGCCAAGCCCGGAGGCGCCTGCGGGATCCCGCTGGGCGGCGCGAAGTCCTCGGCGAAGTACTGGTCGAGCGCGTCGACGTCGCTGGTGTTCCACGCCTCCTCGATGCGGCGCACGATCTCCTTGTTGTCTTCGGACATGTGCCTCCCCTTCTCCGTTCGGGACGGCTTACGGTACGCCCGCCGAGCTTCCGACGGCAAGGCCCGCGGTCGCGGCCGATGGGACCGACACCGCAGGATCGAGCGGGGTATCAGCGCGACGCCGGACTATCGCCCGACCAGGGTCGACAGGCGGGGGAAATGCGCGTAGAGGTCCGGGAAGACGCCCACGGCCAGTACCGCCGCCGAGGACAGCACCGCCACGCCCGAGATGAGCCAGGACGTCCGGATCGGTCGCACGGGCTCGGCCACCGGTTCGAAGTACATCGCCCGGGCGATCCCGATGTAGTACACGAGCGAGATCACCGAGTTCACCACCATGGCCACGGCGAGCCACGGCCCGATCCCGCCGCGGTCGATCGCGGCCTGGAAGATGAAGAGCTTCCCCCAGAACCCGGCGAGCGGCGGGATGCCCGCCAGCGACACCAGCGACGTCGTGAGGGCGAGGGCGAGCGCCGGGGCCCGCTGCCCCAGCCCGTCGAAGTCGGAGATCAAGCTGCCGGGGGCGTCCCTCGCCATCCCGATCACGACGGCGAAGGCCCCCAGGTTCATCGTGCCGTAGATCAGGATGTAGAGGACGGCGGCGGCGAACGCTTCGCGGTCCACGGCCGGCGTGAACCCAGCCAGGGCGAACGGCAGCAGCATGTAGCCGGCCTGGGCGATCGACGCATGACGAAGATCGGAGCCCAGAAGTCGGCCGCCGGCAGGAACGCCACGAACATCAGCTGCAGCAGGCCGGCGAACCCCGCCGCCTTCGACGCCACCGACAGGAACGCCGCGATCGGCACGGGGGCTCCCTCGTACGTGTCGGGGGCCCAGAACTGGAACGGGAAGGCCGACACCTTGAAGGCGAACCCGGCCACGACGAACAGGATCGCCGCCAGTGCCAGGCTGGACGGATGGGGCGTCGACTGCAGCGCCTTCGCGATGCCGGTGAGCCTGGTGGTGTGCGTCACGCCGTAGATCAGGCTCATCCCGTAGAGCATCACGGCGGTGGAGAGCACGCTGATCAGGAAGAACTTGAGGGCGGCCTCGTTCGACCGGGGATCGCGCTTGCGGAACCCGGTGAGGAGGAACGCGGGCGCCGACACCAGCTCCAGCGAGATGAACAGCATCAGCAGGTCTCGCGAGGACGGCATGGTGAGGCACCCGAGGAACGACGACAGCAGCAGGACGTAGTACTCGCCCTGGGCGTACCGGCCCTCGCGGACGTGGCGGAGCGAGAGGGCCAGCACGACCATGGCCACGGCCGTGAAGAACACCTTGAACAGCACGGCGAAGTTGTCGATGACGTAGGACCCGCCGAACGTGACCCGGTTCGCCCCGATCAGGGTGAGCGACGCGGCGAGCGCCCCGGCCAGGCCGGCGAGGCCGAGGAGCATCACCAGCCACTTCCGTTCCTTCCGCAGGAACAGGTCGAGGACCAGCACGGCGAAGATCGTGCCGGCCAGGACCAGCTCGGGAGCGATGGCGTGCCAATCGATCGCCTGTTGCGGGAACTGCGGCGGAGCCGCGGCCAGCACGTGCGTCACCGGATGCGAGCCTCCCCCCTCATCCGCCCACGAGCTTCGCCAGGGCCGTCACGGCCTCGTTCGACACGCCGAACACGATCCTCGGGAACACGCCCAGGACGACGATCCCGGCGAGTAGCGGCGCCCACGCCAGCCATTCGACGCGGGTGACGTCGGGCAGGGACCGCTCGCGCCAGGCGTCGGGCAGCTCGCCCATGTTCACCCGCTGGACCGTCCACAGGAAGTAGCCGGCCGTCAGGATGGTCCCGATCCCCCCGAACACCATCAGCGTCCGGAACAAGCCCACGTGGGCGAACGGCGTGTACGACGAATACAGCGCCATCACCTCGCCCCAGAACCCGGCCAGCCCCGGCAGCCCCAGGGAGGCCAGCGCCGTGAACCAGAACACGGTCCCCAGACGGGGCAGCTTGAGGTTCAGGCCGCCGCCGATCTCGGCGATCTGCCGCGTGTGGTACCGGTCGTAGATGGAGCCGACCTCGAAGAACAGCATGCCCGTGATCACGCCGTGGGCGACCATGCCGAAGATCGCCGCGTTGATCCCGATCGTGGTGAGCGTGGCGATGCCGAGCATCACGAACCCCATGTGCCCGACCGAGGAGAACGCGATCAGCCGCTTCAGGTCGCGCTGGGCGAGACACGCCATGGAGGCGTACACGATGGCGATCGTCGCCAGCACGCCGATCCACGGCGCCCAGATCCGAGCGGCCTGCGGCAGGATCGGGAGGGCGATCCGGATGAACCCGTAGGCGCCCATCTTCAGCATGACCCCGGCCAGCAGGACCGAGCCGATCGTCGGCGCTTCGGTGTGGGCGTCGGGGAGCCACGTGTGGAACGGCCACATCGGCACTTTCACCGCGAACCCCAGGAACACCGCGGCGAAGATCACCAGCTGGATCGACTTCGCGAACGGCGCCGTCGCCGCGACATGCTGCAGCGTCACGATGTCGAACGTGTGCGGCTTCGCCTGGAAGAACATCCCGATGAAGCCAAGCAGCATGAACACGCTGCCGGTCAGCGTGTACAGGAAGAACTTGATGGACGCGTACTGCCGGTTGCCCGAACCCCAGATCCCGATCAGGAAGTACATGGGGATCAGGACCAGCTCCCAGAACACGAAGAAGAGGATCAGGTCGAACGCGATGAACGTCCCCGCCATGCCGGTCTCCAGGACCAGCATCAGCGCCAGGAACGACTTCGTCCGGCCGGGTGACGGGATCGTGCGGAAGCAGTAGACGGCGCACAGGAACGACAGCAGCAGGGTCAGCTCGAGGAGCGGCAGGCTGATCCCGTCGACCCCGACGTGGTACCGCACCCCGAGGGCCGAGATCCACCGGGCGTTCGCTTCGAACTGCAGGCCGCCCCGAGCCCCGTAGTCGAACCCGAACAGCATCACGGACCCGACCACGAGCGCCGCCCCCGTGAACACCACGGCCATCGAGCGGATCAGCCGGTCCTCGCTGGAGGGGACCAGCGCGATCAGGAGCGCTCCCAGCGCCGGAAGGAAGACGGCCAGCGTGACCGCCGCCTGATCCCATCCGCTCATCGCCGCTCCCGCATCGGTCCTACAGCCTGGTGATCACGAACGCCAGGATGGCCACGCCGACGAACAGGAACACGGCGTAGCGCTGGACGTTCCCCGTCTGGATGTACCTGAGCGCACCGCCCAGGCCTCGCGCGCCCACCCCGATGCCGTTGACCGTGCCGTCGATCACGCGCCGGTCGAACGCGCCGACGGCGTTCGCCATGGGGTACTGGATCGGCCGGATGACGCCGCGCTCGTACAGGTCGTCCATGAAGTACTTGCGGACCAGCACGCGGTACGCGGGCCCCAGCGAGAGGATCGGGTCGCGTTCGCGCTCCCGCCCGTACAGCGCGTAGCCCAGGCCGACTCCCGCGAGCGCCACCGCCACCGACACGACCCCGAGGCCGACCGAGAACGGCTCGGTGACCGTTCCCGGGAAGTGCACCCACCGGTTGAAGCCGCCCGAGACGACCGGGCCGCCGAAGAACCCGGCCACCACCGAGAGCCCGGCCAGCAGCATCATCGGGTACGTCATGGCCTTCGGCGACTCGTGCGGGTGCGCGGTCCCCCGGTAGGAGCCGAAGAACGTCAGCAGCACCGCGCGGGTCATGTACAGCGCCGTGATGAACGCCGTGATCAGCGCCACCGCCCAGATCGCGTAGTGGTGGGTGTGGAACGCCGTGGCGATGATCTCGTCCTTCGACCAGAAACCGGCGAACGGCGGGAGGCCCATGAGCGCCGCCGTGGCGATCAGGAAGGTGGCGTACGTCACCGGCATGAACTTCCGGAGACCCCCCATGTCGCTCATGTTGTTCGAGTGGACGGAGTGGATCACCGAGCCGGCGCCGTAGAACAGGAGGGCCTTGAAGAAGGCGTGGGTCCACAGGTGGAAGATGGAGGGCGTGTAGCCCTGTGGCCCGAGGCCCAGCGAGGCCATCATGTAGGCGAGCTGGGACACCGTCGAGTACGCCAGCACGCGCTTGATGTCGTCCTGGACCAGGGCCAGCAGCGCGGCGATCAGCATGGTGATCGACCCGATCGTCCCGACGAACGCGATGGCGTGCCCGGACGGCGCGTAGACCGCGAACAGCCGGGCCACCAGGTACACGCCGGCGCACACCATGGTTGCGGCGTGGATCAGGGCCGACACCGGCGTGGGTCCGGCCATGGCGTCGGGGAGCCAGACCTGCAGCGGGAACTGCGCGGACTTCCCGATCGCGCCGCCGAACAGCAGGAGCGCCGACACCGTCAGCAGCCCGGTGCCGATCGCGCCGGTGGACGCCAGGTGGGTGACGGCCGGGATGTTCGCCGTCCCCGCGGCCAGGGTCAGCACGAAGATGCCGAACAGGAACGGCACGTCCCCCGTCTTGGTCGTGATGAACGCCTTGACGGCCGCGTTCGAGTTCTCCTTCTCCTCCCACCAGTGTCCGATCAGGAGGTACGAGCAGATGCCCACCAGCTCCCAGCCGACCAGCAGCTGGAACAGGTTGTCGGCGATCACCAGGTTCAGCATCGACCCGGTGAACAGCGAGAGGAACGCGTAGTAGATCGTGTACCGGCGGTCGCCGCGCATGTACGCGGTCGAGTACACCTGGGAGCACAGGGAGACGAGGCACACCACGCAGAACATCACCGCGGCGAGCCCGTCGACGTTCATCCCGATCTCCAGCCGGAAGGACCCCAGGTCGAAGTACGGGATCGACGCCCGGTACGCGGCGTGCCCGGCCGCGATCTGCGCCAGGACCACGGCGGACATCACGAGCGAGACGGACGTCAGGGCGATGCCGACCTCCGAGCCCTTGCCCGGCAGCCGCTTGCCGAAGAAGAGGATCACGAAGAACGAGAGCGCCGGCAGCGACGGGATCAGCCACGCGTACCGGATCACGGGCGGCTCACCACGTCACCACTTGAGGAGGTCGATCTTGTCGACGTCGATCGTCTCGCGGTTGCGGTAGATGAGAATGACGATGGCGAGCCCGATCCCAACCTCCGCGGCGGCCACGGTGATCACGAACAGCGCGAAGATCTGCCCCGTGAGCCGCTGATCCTGCAGGTACTGGCTGAACGCCACCAGGTTCACGTTCACCGCGTTCAGCATCAGCTCGATCGACATCAGGATGAGGACGGCGTTCCGGCGAGCGAGCACGCCGTAGACGCCGGCCGAGAACAGCACGGCCGAATAGAAGAGCAGCAACGGCAGGCTGATCACTCGGCCTCGTCCTTCCGGGCGATCACCACGGCGCCGATCAGCGCCGCGAGCAGCAGGACGGAGACCACCTCGAACGGCAGCACGAACCCCTGGAAGAGGGACTTCCCGACCTGAGAGACGGCCGTGGCGTGGACGTGGACCCGCTTACCTCCGAACGTCCCATGGATGAGGAACACCAGGCCCGCGAGCACGCCGATCCCGACCAGCGCGGCCAGCCCGCGCTGCTGGTTGTCCAAGGCCTCGCGGCCGATCGGCGCTCGGGTCAGCATGAGGGCGAACAGGACGAGGACCACGATCGCCCCGACGTAGATGATCACCTGGACCCATCCGACGAACTCCGCTCCGATGAGCAGGTACGTGGCGGCGACCGAGGCCAGCGTGACCACCAGGTACAGCGCGGCGTGCACCACGTTCCGGCTGGTCACCAACCGGAAGGCTCCCACGCCGCCGACGAGGAAGATCACCGTGAACGCCACCTCCTGGGCGGTCATCCCCCTCCCTCCGCCTTCGCCCGAGCCGCCTTCAGCGCGGCGGACTTCGCCCGGCCCTCGGCGATCCGCCGGTCGGTCCCTTTCGCCAGCTGCTCGGCGAGCACCCGGTCGAACGTCTCCTGGTCGGGCTCGACCTCGATCCGTTCCTGCGGCGGTCGGGCGGGCGCCTCGGCGGTCGGCTCGGCGCCGGGTTGCGCCGCCGCGGCCTCAGCGGCGGGCGGCGCCTGCGCGCCCGGAGCGCCGGCCGGGGGTTGGGCGGGGGCCGCCCCGGGCGGCGCTGCCGCCGGGGCTCGTTCGGCCTCCGCGGGTTCGGCGCCGACCTCGAGCTCGGGCGGCGGGAGGACCTTGTACGTCCATTCCTCCAGCCGATCCTTCTCGTGGATGAGGTTCTGGATGTCGTATTCGGCGTACTCGAACTCCGGGCTCCAGAACAGCGCGTCGAACGGGCAGACCTCGACGCAGATCCCGCAGTACATGCACAGCGAGTAATCGATGGCGAACCGGTCGAGCACCTTCACGCTGCGGCCCTTGCCGCCGCCGGCCGGCTCGTGGGTCTCCTTGTGGGCGTCGATGTAGATGCACCAGTCCGGGCACGCCCGCGAGCACTTGTAGCACACCGTGCAGTTGGCCTCCTTGAGCGCGATGACCCCCCGGGTCCGGGCGGGGAGGTCGGGCTTCTCGTGGGGATACTGCTGGGTCACCGACGGCCGGAGCATGTGCTTCAACGTGACCCCCAGCCCCTTCAGGAGCCCGGTGCCCGGGAAGCCCGTCTTCCTGCCGTCGGGGTGGCGAGCCCCGCCGCGGCGGTCCGCGCTTCGTGGATCCTCGCCCGCCGCCTGTTCCGGTTCGACCGTCATCGCTCCCCCCGCGCCTACTTGACCGCGACCTTGACGAAGGCCGTCACCATGATGTCCGCGAGCATCATCGGGATCAGCACCACCCATGAGAACCGCTGCAGCTGGTCCTCCCGCAGGCGGGGGTACGTGGCCCGGAGCCAGACGACCAGGAACGAGAGAGCACCCACCTTCGCCATCATCCAGATGGGCTGGGGCAGGAGGCCGGCGATCCTGGGCGGGCCCAGGTACCCGCCCAGGAACAGCACGCTGGCGATCCCCGACAGCGCCACGATGCCCGCGTACTCCGCCAGCAGGAAGAACGCGAACTTGAGGCCCGTGTACTCGGTGTAGGCGCCGAAGATGATCTCGGAGTCGGCCACCGGCATGTCGAACGGAGGTCTCGTCAGCTCTGCCAGCGAGGCCACCAGGAACACGACGAACGCCACCGGCTGGGTGAACACGAACCAGTACCGATGCTGGGCCTCGGCGATCCCGACGAGCGAGAGCGTCCCGGCCTGCATCACCACGGCGACGGCGGCGAGCACCAGCGGCAGCTCGTAGGCGATCAGCTGGGCCGCGGCGCGGAGCGCCCCGATCAGTGAGAACTTGTTCGCGCTGGCCCACCCGGCCATCAGCACGCCCACCACGCCGACCGACCCGATGGCCAGCGTGTAGAAGATGCCGACGTCGAGGTTCTCGCCCCAGATGGTGCGGCCGAACGGGATCACCAGGAAGATCACGATGTACGGCACCAGCGCGACCGCCGGGGCCAGGGTGAAGATCAATGGATCGGCCGCGTCCGGGATCACGTCCTCCTTCTGGATGAACTTCACCCCGTCGGCGATCAGCTGGGCCCACCCGTGGAACCGCCCGGCCTCCATCGGTCCCAGCCGGTGCTGCATGTGCGCCAGGACCTTGTGCTCCATGTAGCCGATGCCGAGCGGCACGGTCAGCACCAGCCCCATCAGGAGGACCACCTTCAGGATCAGGACGAACCAGAAGTTCGAGAACGTGCCGTTCAGGAAGTTGGCCGGGCCGTGCGGAGCGGCGGCCCTCGCCACGGCCAGCGTGGTCGCCACCACGGCATGCGCCGTCACTCCTCGACCTCCTCGCCCTCGACGGCGCCCGGCCAGGGCTTCGCTTCGCGCGTCATGAGGGCGAAGTCCTTCCGCAGGGGATGGCCGTCGAACTGCTCGGGCAGCACGAGCTTCACCAGGTGTGGATGGCCGTCGAACACGATGCCGAACAGTTCCCACGCCTCGCGTTCGAACCAGTTCGCCCCCGGCCAGAGGTCCGAGAGGGTGGGTGCGTGGGGGTCCTCGGCGTCGCACTCCAGCCGGAGCCGGCAGTGGTGATTGTGCCGCACGGAGTACACGTGGGTGATCACCTCGAACCCCCGGCCCTTCGGCCGGTAGTCCACGCCGGTCAGGAAGTCGAAGTAGTCGAATGCGAGGTCGGGGTCGTCCCGGAGGAACGTGGCCACCTCGACGTACCGACCTGGTGCCACGCCGACCACGGCGTGGCCGTGGACGTCGTCGACGTCCAGGACGTCCTGGCCGAACTGGGCCCGGAGTCGCTCGCCGAGATCAGCCGGAGACAGGCGCCCTGGTGATCCCGCCACGCCACTTCTCCCGGATGTCTTCCTTGCCGATCTTCTCCTGCAGCTTCACGATCCCGTGCAGCAGGGCCTCGGGCCGCGGGGGGCACCCGGGCACGTACACATCCACCGGCACGATCTGGTCGACACCCTTCGTCACGGAGTACGAATCCCAGTACGGCCCGCCGCAGTTCGAGCAGGACCCGAACGAGATCACGTACTTCGGGTCGGGCATCTGGTCGTAGACCCGCTTCAGGGCGGGCGCCATCTTGTCGGTGAGCGTGCCGGCGACCACCAGGAGGTCGGCCTGGCGGGGGCCGTGAGCGAACGGGATGACGCCGAGCCGGATGAAGTCGTGCTTTGCCGTGGAGGCGGCGATGAACTCGATGGCGCAGCACGCCAGGCCGAAGTTCATCACCCACAGCGAGTACTTCCGGCCCCAGTTCAGGATGAACTTGACCGGCTGGGGCATGTTGACCTGCTCCATCAAGCCCATCGCAGCACCTTCTTCCGGTACGCATAGAGGAGCCCGAGGGCGAGGATGAACACGAAGATCAGCATCTCGACCACCGCCTGGATCCCGAAGCGCTCGAACACGGTGGCCCAGGGGAACAGGAAGACGCTCTCCACGTCGAAGATCACGAACAGGAACGCATAGATGTAGTAGCGGATCTGGGTCTGGGACCAGCCCTCGCCGACGGGGTCCATCCCGCACTCGTACGTGGTGTGCTTGTCCACGGTGTCGCGGCGCGGTGCGATGACCCGGGCCGCCGTGAAGGCGACCGCCACCAGCCCGAGCCCGGCGACGAGCAGCCCGACGAGCGTCCCGTACTCCTGGTAGTAGCTCTCCACGCTTCCCCTCGGACGAGAGCTTGTGGATCGGTTCCCGAGCGCGGATTCTAGCAAGCGGGGCGGGGCCCGTTCCCGCCTCCGCCGAACGACCCTGGCCCACGGGGCCGTTCGGCTATCGTGGCCCTCGACATGCGGGCCGCCGACGTCATCGTCTCGCTCCTGGAGGAAGCCGGCGTCACGGCCGCGTTCGGCATCCCCGGGGTCCACAACCTTGCGCTGTTCGACGCGCTCTCACGGTCGTCGGTTCGCACCGTTGTCACCCGGCACGAGGGCGCGGCGGCGCACGCCGCCGACGGCTACGCCCGGGCGACGGGGAGGATCGGCGTCGTGGTCACGACGACCGGACCGGGGGCGGCGAACGCCACGGCGGGCATCGGCGAGGCATGGGCGGCGGGCTCGCCGGTGCTCCACCTGACGACGCAGGTCCCGCTGGCGGACGTCGAGGCCGGCGTCCAGCGGGGCATCCTTCACCAGTCCCCGGGGCAGCTCGAACGCTTCCGCTCGCTGACCGGGTGGGCGGACCGGGCGAGATCGCCCGCGGCCGCGGTGCGGCTGGTCGCGGCGGCCCTCCGCGCTCACGAGGGCGCGCGACCGTCGCCCCGGCACGTGGAGGTGCCGTTCGACCTCCTGGACGAAGACGCCGAGCTCCTGGACGGAGACGCCGAGCCCGACAGCCGGACGTTGGCCGGCTCCCAGCTGCCACCGCCCGGGCCCGAGGAGTACGCCTCGGCGGCGGCGGTGCTCGGGGCGGCGCGCTCGCCGGTCGTCTGGGCGGGCGGCGGCGTCGTGGCGGGCGGCGCCTTCGACGAGCTGGCGCGCGTCGCCGAGCGACTGGCCGCGCCGGTGGTGACCACCTACCTCGGGCGCACGGCCATCCCCGCCTCGCATCCGCTGGCGGTGGCGATCTCGCCGCCCGAGCCGGCGGTTCGCGGGCTGCTGGCCGAGGCGGACGCGCTCCTTGCGGTGGGAACCGACTTCGGGGCGACGGTGACGATGGGCGGCCGGCTGCAGCTGCCCGACCGGATCGTCCGCGTCGACATCGACCCCGGCGAGCTCGCGAAGCACGGCGCGACCGTTGCGCTCCGCGCGGACGCGCTCGAAGCCCTCGCGGCGCTCGACGGCGCCCTCGCCGCCGCGGCGGTCGATCGTTCCGAGGAGGTCCCCCACGTGGCGGCGCGGGTGGCTGCCCTTCGGGCCGGGGTTCGTCGAGCCATCGCCGACGACCCGAGGACCGCCGAGGCGGCCGCGTTCCTGATCGCACTCGAGTCCGCGCTCCCGCCCGAGGCCATCGTGGTCTGTGACATGTGCGTGGCCGGCTACTGGTGCGGCGGCTACCTCCCCCGCGAGCGCCCGCGGTCGCTCCTGTACCCGCTCGGGTGGGGCACGCTCGGGTTCGGGCTGCCCGCGGCCGTCGGAGCAGCCGCGGCGGGGGTCGGACCCGTGCTCGCGGTCGTCGGCGACGCGGGGTTCCTGTACTACCCGGGCGAGCTGGCCACCGCCGTCGAACAGGGACTCGACCTCGTCGTGCTGGTGGTGAACGACGGCGGGTACGGGATGCTGCGGTTCGACGAGGAACGCCGCTACGGG
>WNGK01002040.1_pt1 | contig 22256 bp, 19 predicted proteins | sample 5400601 | NCBI WGS metagenome assembly WNGK01 (sample SAMN13153376, study PRJNA577476) | soil metagenome | isolation source: 60 cm soil or saprolite under Garry oak tree replicate 1 | place: USA:California | collected 2016-06-15
GTCCAAATGCGCGAAGATCGAGCACAAATTTATACTTTGGATCATGTCGGTACGGAAGCACCGCGAGTTTGGCCTTTTTCACACCAAAACGGTTCCATACAGTCAATATGGCGTCAATAGCGGATTTCTTCGAGCTGACAGATTCAGCATACATTGCTGATAATATGATATTTAGGCTGGGTAGCTCAGTTGGCAGAGCAGTGGACTGAAAATCCACGTGTCGGCGGTTCGATTCCGCCCCCAGCCACACCTTCGCAAGTTGTAGTTGCCGGTCCGAGCCGGACTGGCATTGTCTCCGGCGGCAGAGACTTATTCCGTGCGCAGCGCAGTGATCGGATTCACATACGTCGCGCGGCGCGCGGGGAGAAAACAGGCCAGCAGCGCGGCCGCGGCGAGCATGAGACTTGAAGTAATCAGCGCGAACGGATCGGTCGGACTTACCCCGTAGAGAATTTGTGAGAGCACGCGGCCCACAGCCAACGAGAGCAAAAGGCCGACGCCCACGGCAAGCGCGGTTTGCATTGCCCCTTGGCGCATGATCAACGCGAAAACATCTTTGCGATGCGCGCCTAGCGCCATCCGAATGCCGATCTCCCGCGTGCGACACGCGACCGCGTACGCTTTGACGCCATAGACGCCGACGACCGCGAGCAAGAGGGCGATGCAACCGAACGCGCCGAAAAGCATCGCGCCCAGTTTAACGATCCAAAGGTTCGGCGACTTCTCCATCAAATCGACATAAGGCGTCATCTGTAGCAGCGGCAGGTCGGGATCGATCTCGCGCAGCGTCTGGCGGAGCGTCGGCATGATCGCGACCACCGCATGTCGATCTTGGGTGTTGAGGCGGACGTGAAGATAAGTTTGACCATTGTAACCTTGCGCTAACGGCACAAACAACCGGCAAACAATTGAGTCGTTCTGAATATCGTGGCGATGTTTGCTGACGATCCCGATGATTTCGAGATCGTTAGGCGCGCCGTCCTTCGGCGCCTGGGTGTAGCGAACGTGCTGACCAATCGCGTCCTGATTCGGGAAAAGTTTTTTCGCCATTTCCTCATCAACGATGGCAACTCGGCGCGTATCCTTGCTCTCGCATTCGGCTTGGGTGAAATCGCGGCCGCGAAGCAGCTTCACGCCAAGAGCATCGAAGTAACCGGTGGTGATGGCAGTGTAGAGCGAGTTGACACTTGGGTCCGGCGCTTTGGGGTCCTTAGGCATCGCGTCTGTGGTCCGAAGAATCCGGCGGGTGTTAGTGAAATCGGCGTAAGGCAACATTGTTCCCAAAGCAGACGCGGTGACGCCGGGCAGTTGGCGCGCGCGTTCCGCCATCGCAAACATCAACCGGCGCGATTCGGCGGGCTCCTTTTTAACCAGAGTGAAATCGAACTCGCTGATCAAATCGCCTGCAGCGACGAAGCCGGGATTTAGTCCAGCCGCTTTGAGCGCGCCGCGGAAAAATAATCCAGCAGCGAACAACAACATTAACGAAAGTGCAATTTGCGCCATGACCGAAATGTGTCGAACCGCGAAAAAACGGTTGAAGCGCCCAACGCGCGCCGGTTCGCCGACTTGTTGCTTAAGGTCGTTAACCAGATCGGCCTTGGTCGATTTTAACGCCGGGCCAAGACTGAAGAGCATGGACGCAAGCAAGCAAAACAGAAATGTGACGGAAAGGATGGTCACGTCGGGTCGCAATTTAACAACGAACGAAAAGTTCACCGAGGCGAGCAGACTGCGGAGTTGCTGAAGCAGAAGATCGTTGCACCAGGCGCTGAGCACGAGGCCGACCGCGCCGCCACAAAGAGCGAGCAAGAAACCTTCGCAGAGCAATTGTCTCACGATCCGCCATCGCGATGCGCCAACCGCGAGCCGGACGGCGATCTCCTTCGAGCGAGAAGTGGCACGCGCCAGCAGCATGTTGGCCAGATTCAAACAGGCGATCAGCAAAACCGCGCCCGCCATTGCGGTGAGCAACGTCGCGATCAATGTGATCGGGCCGTCGTCCTCCGGCTGCGTGCTTAGACTAAATCGCGACGGCGTTTGAATCTGCAATTCGCGCGCGCCTTCGCTGTCCGCCGGTTGAATCGCGGTCAGTCGCTGCGCCAAGACCGGCAAGCGCGACTTCGCCATGTCGATCGTCAAACCGGGACGCATGCGGCCGGTCAGGTTGAAGGCGTAATTTTTTGGATTCAACAGATCGTGCATCGTCTCGGAATCGCCAAAGGCGGAGCCGAGCTGCGAACGAACGCCGATCGGCGCCCAAATATCCGGCGCGATCAATGCGTTTGCGCCGCTAAATCCGTCGGCTGCAATGCCGATCACGGTATAAGGCTGACCGTTGATCTGAAGCGTGCTGCCGACAAAATTGGCGCGGCTGCCCATTCGTTTCCAGAATCCGTAACTGGTGACTACGACGGCAATGTTTGCGTTCGGCTTGCATTCCTCGGCGGAGTAAAACCGGCCGCGATACGGCTTGGTGCCCATAAGCGAGAAATAATTTTCCGAGGTCAGGAACGCGAAGCTGCGTCGCATTTCATGATCGCGCCCGATGCCGGCGACGGCAAACTCGAGCGCGGCAACATCAGCAAACACGTCTCCACCGTTCTCACGCAGCTCGCGGTATTCGTTGTAGGAAAACTGGCGATAATCGTGACTCGCGTTCTGTCGGGCGGTGAAAACATTTACGACTTCATTGGGCCGCTCCGGCACCACCGGATGGAGCACGACGCCGTTGATCAGCGCGAAAATGGCGGAGTTAACTCCGATGGCCAACGCGAGAGTCAATACAGCAACCGCCGTAAATCCCGGTGACTTGAGAAGCTGACGGAAAGCAAATTTAAAATCCTGAATCATGAGAACATTCCTCCGCTTGTTGAGATGCAGTCAGGGCCGGGTTTGGATTCAACGACCTCATCCGGTCGAAAGTATTTTCTCGTCAGTTGAAAGATTTTCGCTTCGACTCCGTATCTTAATTAAACCTCGAGTTATGCCTGAAGCCCCACCACCACAAACGGCCCCGCCGCCATTGCCGAAATCGCAGCCTTCTTTTGGAAAACGCCATAGCACAATCATTAAGTTGCTTGGAGTCGGCGCGCTCGTTCTCATCCTTTTGATTCCGCTGTTAATGATCACCGGCGTGTTGACCGATCGATTGCAGCGGCGCAACGAAGCTGTCGCCGATATCACTTCGTCTTGGGGAAAGGAACAGAGCCTGATTGGTCCCGTACTTGGGATTCCGTACCAATACAAATTTAAAGCAGTGAAAGAAATGCCCGCGCTCGATGGAAAGATGGAGCGGCGCGAAGTGGAAGAGACCGCTGTCGCGAATGCTTATTTCCTTCCCGAAACCCTGAACATCAGCGGCGACGCCCAGACGCAAATGTTGCATCGCGGGATCTACAACGCGGCCGTTTTCCGGGCGCAGGTGAAGCTTTCCGGAAGATTTGCGCCGCCGGATTTCGGGGCGCTCAAGATCGACATCAAGGATGTGCAATGGAAAGACGCCTTCGTCACGATTGCGGTGAATGATTTGCGCGGAACGCGCGAAGGGATCGTGCTCGACTGGGGCGGAGCAAAGCGACCATTATTGCCCGGTTCGCAGGTGCCCGGTTACACAACGGGCGCGACGGCGCCTCTCGGCGGCGACAAACCAATCGGCGCGCCGGTCGAATTTTCGATTCCACTCGATTTCAACGGGAGCGAAGGAATTTACTTTGCGCCATTCGGCGTCCAAAACGAGGCGACCCTGAAATCGAACTGGCCGGACCCGGCATTTCGCGGTGCGTTTTTGCCGGCCGACCGTTCGGTGCGCGCGGATGGTTTTGATGCGAAGTGGAAAGTGTCGTATTACGGGCGCGATTATCCGCAATCCTGGACGAGCCGGAATGGCAATGAGCGCTTCACGACCAAAGCCGTTAGTGAATCGCTTTTCGGCGCTCAGTTCTTGTCGATCCTGGACGCGTATCGATATGTCGAGCGCTCGATCAAGTACGGTGTGCTCTTTCTCGTGCTCGTATTCACGACTTTCTTTCTCTTCGAAGTGACCGCGCGACAGAAGATTCATCCATTCCAATATCTGATGGTCGGTGCAGCCCTTTGTCTCTTTTATCTGTTGCTGCTCTCGATTTCCGAATTCATCGGATTCGGTTATGCGTATCTCGTCGCCGCGGTCGCATCGACAATCTTGATCACGTGGTATTGCCGATTTTTCCTTGGCGGCGGAGTCAGGACATTGATGATCGGCGCTGGTCTGGCCGGCGTTTACACGTTTCTCTACATCACGTTGCGACAACAGGATTACGCGCTCCTCATGGGCGCGATCGCGCTCTTCATCGTGCTCGCAGTGGTGATGTACGTCACCCGCAAGGTAGACTGGTACGCGCGCGACGCCGGTTAGCAGCAATCGAAATGAAAATCAGAGCGATTGGACGCTCTTGAGCATTTCGTTGAAGGCGTTGTAAAGCTCCTGGTGCTGGGTGATACCGCGACGAAGGACCGGTTTCAAATTCGCCAGATCAGTAATATTGATGACTTGATCGACGCTATGCACGAATGCGCTCATGGCGTCGTTCGTCGCGAACCGCTGGCTGATCAGAACCACAAAATGCTGGCGTCGCTGGGTATCGGGACGTTGAGTCAACTCCGCCAAAATGGGGTTCGTTTGCAGGGTTGAGCCTTTGAAAGTTTCGGAAACGACAATCACGTTGTAGTTGTAAGTCTTGAGCTTGAGCACGACGTCTTCTTCGAACAGACCAAGGTGCACTTTGTAGGTCATGTCGATCAACTGAGGCACGACGACTTTTTGATATTGCTGATGATCGACACAGACCAGGGCGGTGTTGTCGCCCAGATCGAAAAATGTCGTTTCGGGTTCCTGCTCTGAAAACATAAACATTAGCGGAATGCGTTTTCGGGAAGGTCGAGGCGCAATCCGGAGTCGAGATCGCTATCGACGCCGCGCGCTTTTTGAATCAAATCGATGCCGCGAGTAATTCGGCCTTTGCGTGAGGCAAAAAGTTCGGCCGTTTCTTTGGTGATCACCTCTTGCTCGTAAGCGCGCAGGATCGATTGGTCGAATGTCATCCAGCCAAACGGCGAGCTTGCTTCGATGATTTCGTAGAAGCTGCGGTGCTCGCCTTCGCCGATGGCTATCGCTTCTTGGGTCCGCAAGTTGTGGCCCATGATTTCGGTCAGAAGCTGGCGGCCGCCCGCGACCTTTGGGGCGAGGCGCTGGCTGACAATGTAGCGAAGCGAGTCCGCCAAACGAATTCGTAACTGTTGTTCTTCGCCTAACGAAAACAAGCCGAGGATACGATTGATCGATTGCCCAGCATCGACGGTGTGGAGCGTGCTTAAAACCAAATGACCGGTCTCGGCTGCCATCATCGCGATTTCAACGGTAGCGCGATCGCGCATTTCGCCCACGAGAATGACTTTCGGCGCCTGACGGAGAGCGGCGCGTAATCCGGTGGGATAATTGTTGAAGTCGTGTCCGAGCTCGCGCTGATTGAAGGTCGCTTTGCTCTTCGGATGCACATACTCGATCGGGTCTTCCAGCGTGACGACGTGAACCGGTTGCGTTTGGTTGATCTCGTTGAGAATGGCGGCCAGCGTAGTGGTCTTGCCGCTGCCGGTCGCACCCGTGACCAGGACGAGGCCGGTTTTTTCCTTGGCGATCTCGTGAAAGATTTCGGGCAGCCCCAATGACTGAATCGTGGGCACTTCGCTTTGCAGTTTGCGAAGCACCACCGAAAAATGACCCTGCTGCCGGAAAATGTTCACACGAAACCGTGCTTCGGCGCCGAGCGAATAACTGGAGTCGCACGAGCCGCCCGTTAGATAGTCGTAAATGAGGCGACGATTGCCTTGTATCAGAGTGAGCGCGATTTGCTCGATTTGGTGCGGAGTGAGCGACTCAATCGGTGGATCGACATATACCGGTTTCAGCTCGCCGAAATCCTCAACCTGGAGCGGATGACCGACAGAAAAATTCAAATCGGAAATGCCGGTATAGGTTTTTAGCATCGCCGATAAAATTATGTCCAAGTCCGGAACTCTCATGGGCGGATGTTATTCCTCTGTCTGGTCGAGCGGCGGTTCCGCCAAAAATTGCCGGAACTTTTTCTTGTCGATGCACTTGTCGTAAGCTTCTTCCGGCGAAATGCGAGCGTGCCGTAAGTGATCCATGATGGCGTCGTCTAACGGCTGATTGCCTTTTTTCTTACCGACCTGAATCATGCCGGGGATTTGGTGCGTTTTTCCTTCGCGCACCAAGTTCGCGATGGCGGTATCGACCACTAAAATCTCGAGAGCGGCAACGCGGCCTGGTTTGTCGATGCGCTTGAAAAGATTCTGCGCAATCACACCCTTGAGCGATTCGGCGAGCGTGGTGCGAATTTGGTTCTGCTGCGTGGTCGGAAAGACGTCGATGATACGGTCGACCGCCTTGGACGCGTTGGACGTGTGCAAGGTGCCGAAAACAAGGTGGCCAGTTGCGGCCGCGGTCAGCGCGAGCTCAATCGTTTCCAGATCGCGCATTTCGCCGACGAGAATGACGTCCGGGTCTTCACGTAGCGCACCGCGCAAAGCGTTCGCGAACGAGCGCGTATGTACGCCCACTTCGCGGTGCTGAACAAGACAGTTTTGGCTTCGGTGCACGAATTCGATCGGGTCTTCCACCGTGATGATGTGATCGTGACGATGGAGATTGGAGTGATCGACCATCGCGGCGAGCGTCGTCGTTTTACCGGAGCCGGTCGGGCCGGTCACCAGGACAAGGCCTTTCTTCAACATCGGAAATTTTTTTAAGACCGGCGGCAGACCCAGTTCATCGACCGTCAACACTTGCGAGGGAATCGAGCGGAACGCGGCCGAGATGCCGTACTTTTGCTGGAAGAAATTAACGCGGTAACGCATGACGTCCGGCACTTCGTAGCCAAAATCGACATCAAGCGCTTCCTCGAACTGCTTGATCTTCCCTTCCGGCGCGATCTCGTAAACCATCGCCTTCAGATCGTCGTTCTTCATTGGCGGAAAATCGATGCGCACCAAGTCGCCGTTGATGCGCAGCATCGGCGAGTTGTTGGTCGAGAGATGAAGATCGGAGGCCTTTTGCTCCGCCATCAATTTGAAAAAGGCGTCAATGCGAGCCATGGGCGTCACACCATGGAGAAGCTAAATTGATGCCATGCAAGGCGATTCATGGCTTGCCGCTCGAGGCTATCGGCTCGATTAGCGGGTCGGCTGACGAGCTGCCTCGAGAGTGGAGCGTACTTGTTCCAGTAACTTGTCGCGGCTGTAGGGTTTCGGAATGAAACCGCGAAGACCCTGCCCCAACATCGAAGCGATCTTGGTTTGCTCGGCGAAGCCGCTGCTCAGGACAACATTCACTTTTGGATTAATCGAGCGCAGTTCCTCAAACACGGCGTCGCCATCGATCACCGGCAGAAAATAATCGAGAATGACCAAGCCGATTTGCTTGCCCATTTTTTCGTAGATTTTGAGCGCCTCGAATCCGTCGTGCGTGATCACAACTCGATAGCCTTCTTTTGCCAACATTTCCGAAGCCAGGTCTGCCACGTCCGGTTCGTCTTCAACCAAGAGGATGTATTCGCGAGGGCCATTGGCATTCTTTATTCTAATGCCGGCTGGAACTAGGTTATCACCGGATGCTGTTGGCTGTTTGGCATCGGTACTCGATCCGCATCTTTGGTCGCGTTTCCGTGAGGTTCGCGTGGAACGGCGTGGTTCATCATCGGTCTCGGCCGGCGGCGGCATTACCGTAACACCCGCTTCGCTCTTACACGCGGCGGCGGTTTTACGTGCGGCGCCGGCGAGAATTTTCGACGTCACGCGATCAAACAGCGACTGCGCCGTCTTGGACGCGAGCTCAACGCGTTCGCCGAGCAAATCGATGTAATTATGTTCGCCCCGATGTCTGCGGGCGAGATCGGCGTAGCGAGCGACCTGTTGCAGGATAGAATTCAGGTCAGTGGAAGTAGCTGCGATCCACTTCAAGTCTTCTTGGTCGAGCATAAGCCTCGCCTCTATCTAATGTCTTTCGTTCAAGCACTCCCGCCACACAAAGTAATACCGCCAAAAGCGCAACGCCAAAAGCAGCAAACGTCAGCATGAAGCAAGCAGATTTACCAGCACGGTTCATGCCCCATGGAGGCGTTGTGCGTCAATCGCAATTATTTCTTTTTCAACGATGTTTACGCGCGATTTTACCTGACGCGTAGACAATGCAGAACATCACGACGGGCGCTAAGGTGACTCATGCGCGTTGATTTTCGGACCGGATTGCTTGGAGGGCTGGGCGCGACTCTCACGATCGGTTTGTATTGCGTCTGGCTGTGGCAACCGCAGCGCCAAATCGAGCGGCACACTCAAAATCTTTTTCACAGAATCGAACAAAAAAGCTGGGCCGGCGCCGCTGATTTGATTGGGACGGAATATGCCGACCAATGGGGCAACGATCGCGCACTTGTTCTTGAACGAATGCGTTTGGTGTTTGGCTACGGCCATCATCTTCGTCTCGACGTCATCGATACGAACTGCAAGATCGACAATGGAATCGGTCTCTGGCGCGGAAGAATTGCAATCGACGGCGATGACGCGGAGTTGGTCGCAGTTGTGAAAGAGCGCGTTAATTCACTGACGACGCCATTTGAGCTACAATGGCGTCACGCTTCTCGCAAGCCGTGGGACTGGAAACTTGTTCGGGTCAGCAACGCTGAGCTGGAAATTCCCGCAGGATTCGATTGAGACAGGGACCGTGCGTTATTTTCCCAGCGCGTGTCGCAATTCTTTCTTGGCCAATTCCACTTCACGATCGGTCTGATTGCAAAGCAGGATCCCGCGCAGTTTATCGCCTTGATAATAACGCGCCAGAAACTTTTTCTTCGCATAGGTGCCACGCAGATCGACCCGAGTTGGCTGCATGCTGAAATCTCCAACAAAATGCAACCGCAAATCGAACATTTCCGTCCAGAAATACGGGATTTGCTCGTAACGAATTCGTTTTTTCCCGGTCATGTTAGCGCCGGCGACCAAGCCCTGCGCGCGTGCGTTCTCCCAGTGCGTTTGCCGTCGCACTCCGCCCATGATCCGGTCTGGATAAAACGCGAGATCGCCAACGGCAAAGATTCCTTTCTCTTCGGTTTCGAGATAGTCTGTGACTGGCGAACCGTGTGGTCCTGAGAGCGGCGTGTTGCGCACTAGATCAAGGTTGGGTTCGGCGCCGCAAGCAACCACCGCCAGTCCGGCCGGAACGCGGTTGCCACTTTTCGTCTGGATATTACGCAGAACCGTCTTGCCTTCGAAACCGTTCAAGCTTTCGCCAATCAGCATGGTCACGCCGTGCTTTGCGTAATAATCGGTCAGCCACGGCCCCGTTTGGGAATCAAGGTAGCGATTTAAAAGGTAAGCATTGCGATGCATCATGCTCACCTTCAACTTCATCGTTCGCAGACTCGCGGCGGCTTCGCAGGCGAGCAGGCCGCCGCCGACGACCATGACGGTTTTTTCGACGTCCGCCATTTCCCGGAGCGCGAGCGCGTCACGCACGGTGCGCAGATAAATTACGTTCCCGAGATTCACACCGGCCACTGCCGGTCGCACTGGCCGGCTCCCCATCGCCAGGCATGCTTTGTTAAATTCAATGCTTTCGCCGTTCCCGAGCACTGCCAAACGCCGCTCGATGTTGAATTGCTTTACGATCGTGGCGAAGCGCGTTTCGACTTTATGCGAATCGAACCAGCGCTGATCGTAATGCGCAAGTTTTTTCAACGGCGGCGTTTTTTCGCGGAGAAAATCCTTGGAAAGCAACCAACGATTGTACGGCGGCATGATCTCCGCGCCGACAATCGTAATCGTGCCGCGCTTGTCGTGCTTACGAACGCCTTCGCACGCGCACGCGCCGCCGATACCGCTCCCGATAACTAAGTAATCGCGCCGGATCATCTTGAAAAATTTGACGATAAAGAATTCGCGCGCTCAATGGTAGGGAAAAATGATTTCGACCGAGCAAATGTCGATCTTAATTGGCAGCAAAAGCCGTTCTCTCAGCGGCCTTTACAACACCGCGCGACAGATAATTACCGAAGCAATGACTCCAGTCAGATCGGCTAGCAATCCGGCTGGAATCGCGTGACGCGTCTGCTTGATCCCGACCGATCCGAAATATACAGCCGCGACATAGAAAGTCGTCTCGGTGCTGCCGTAAATGGTCGCCGCCATCAGACTGATGATGTTGTCCGGCCCGAGCCGGTGCACGACATCGGTCAAAAGCGCGAGCGTGGCGCTTCCGCTCAACGGCCGCATCAAAGCCAGCGGCACCAGATCGGTCGGAAAATGCAGCGGCGTCAGAATTGGGCTGAGCAGTTTCGTCAATAGATCGATTCCGCCCGCGCCTTTAAACATTCCAATTGCTACGAGCATCGTCACCAGGAAGGGGATGATTCGCAAGATGACGTTGAACGCTTCTTTCGCGCCTTCCACGAACTCGTCGTAAACCTTGATCCCGCGCGCGGCGGCGTAGACCGGGAAAAAGCTGAGCAAAAACGGAATCGCCAGGATGGACAACGCGTTGACCATTCGCGCGAATGGATTTTGCATTGTCGGATCTGTCGGTAGCGGTAGTCGAAATAAGTCGGGCATCACCATTCGCAAAAAAAGCATTACAAAGAAAACGGTGAGCAACACGAGCCCGATCATTCCCCACGGCGCCGGACGCGAGAGCGGCGGCTCGCTGAGTGAATCGTCATCGAATACAAATTTGTCGGTGGATTGCGATTTGGAATAGGCTGGTTGCGGCTTCGGCTTTTTTTTCTTTTTCGAGCCCTCAGTGGCCACCGGCCGAAAGAACGACAATCGCTCGAAGAACTTAGCCGAAAGGACCGCGACCGTTGCCGCGCAAAGCGTTGCGAAAAATGCAGTACCGACAATCACGGTTGGTCGCGCCGATCCGGCCGCGGCCAGAATCGCGATCGCCGTGGCTGGAATCAATTGCACCGAGCTGGTGTTGATCGCCAAAAAAGTGCACATCGCGTTCGAAGCGACGCCGGGTCGCGGATTCAACGATTCCAAATCGCGCATTGCGCGCAGTCCGAGCGGCGTCGCGGCATTCCCGAGCCCGAGCATGTTTGCAGCCATATTCATCAGCATCGAGCCCATCGCGGGATGGTCCGGCGGAACTTCGGGAAACAATCGCTGCATCAGCGGGCGCAACCCATACGCGATGCGCTGCACCAGACCGGCGCGTTCGGCCAAACGCATTATGCCCAGCCACAGCGCCATGATTCCCCACAATCCAATCGCGATCGTGACCGCCGTCTTCGCGCCGTCGAGCGCGCCGCCGGTCACATCCTTGAGCCGGTCGTTCCAGCCGCCTATCGCGACCGCGAGCAACACCAGCGCGAGCCAAATATAATTTAGCACGCGAACGTTTTAGCCGTCGCGACCGGCCACTTCCAGCCGATTTGTGATTGCATTGTCGATCTCAGTTTCGCCAGACTCGCAACATGACCGACACCCGCGATACAACTGGCAATCCCGCGCCGCTCGGTCTTCTCGGTTTCGGCATGACCACGGTGCTGCTAAACCTTCACAACGCCGGCTTTTATGAACTCAACGCGATGATTCTGGCGATGGGCATTTGTTATGGCGGTATCGCGCAAGTGATCGCTGGCATGATGGAATGGCGGAAAGGCAATACCTTCGCCACCACTGCTTTCGTTTCCTACGGATTGTTCTGGCTTTCGCTCGTAGCCATGATTGTCCTAACAAAACTCGGTTGGGGCGTGGCCTCGAACGACACCGCGATGGCGGCATATCTCGCAATGTGGGGACTGTTTACGCTCGTGATGTTTATCGGGACGCTGCGACTCAATCGCGCGTTACAGATCGTCTTCGGCACTCTCGCGATTTTATTTTTTCTGCTGGCCTTCGGCGATTTCACAAATGCGAGCCCCGGCTTCAAACATTTCACCGGCTACGAAGGAATTTTCTGCGGCTTCTCCGCGGTCTACACCGGCCTCGCGCAGGTGCTGAACGAATTATTCGGCAAAGTCATGCTGCCGCTCGGACCGGTGAAAAAGTAATTTGATTTCAAACCACGAAGGACACGAAGAGCACGAAGAATTTTATAGAACCAAACGTTTTATGCCGTTTTGTAGTTTTGTGACGTTGAAGTTGATCAGCAGGCCGAGCGGAATCTTGGCCAAGCGCATGTAAGTCAGGATCTGGGCTTGGTGGATCGGTAGAAGCGTTTCGACGCTCTTGATCTCAACGATGAGATCGCCGCTCACAAGTAAGTCGATCCGATAGCCGCAATCCAGCAGCACATCTTTGTACCGAACCGGCAGCGGCAACTCCATCTGAAATGGAATGGCGGCCTGCGACAATTCGCAGGCCAGGCATTGGCGATATGTCGACTCAAGTAAACCCGGCCCAAGAGCTCGGTGAACTTCAATCGCGCATCCGATCACGTTCCGAGACAACTCATCAAATTCCATCTTCGTGTCCTTCGTGATCTTCGTGGTGATTATGCGCGCTTCTTCAGCAAACTCGCTGCGAGTTGGAGTGCCGATTCACTTTTGCCGCCGAGCATGCGCGCGACTTCTTCGCGGCGCGCTTTGCCGGTGACTGGTTGCAAATTGGAAAAGGTACGGCCGCGAACAACGTCTTTGGTCACGACAAAATGCGATGAAGCAGCTGCCGCGACTGGCGCGAGGTGGGTAATGCAAATGAGCTGATGCTCTCGCCCGAGCGTCTGCATCTTCGCTCCCACCGCGTGCGCGATCTCGCCGCCGACGTTGGTATCGATTTCATCAAACACGAGAAGCGGAATCGCATCGTGTGCAGCCAGCGCTGATTTGATCGCCAGCATAAGTCGCGAGATTTCGCCGCTCGATGCAATCGCGCGCAACGGCTTTAACGGTTCGCCGGGATTCGGCGAGAAAAGCAGCTCGACCGAATCGAAGCCGCTCGCGCGTGGTTCGTCCAGCGCACTGAGCTTCGCTTCGAACTCTGATTGGCGAAATCCAAGATCGACAAGGTTCTTTCGGATCGTTTCGGAAAGTTTGGGCGCAGCTTTCGCGCGCAGTCTGCTCAGCGCGTCGCCCGCGCGATTCATTTGGCCGCGAATTTTTTCGATTTCCTTGGCAAGGCGCTCCAGCTCCGCGTCGCGTCCTTCGATTTTCTGCATTCGTTCGGCGGCGCGCCGGCCGAAGTCAATCACTTCTACAATCGAGCCGCCGTATTTCCGCTTCAATGTTTCGAAAAGTGAAACGCGCTGCTCAAGTCCCGCGAGTTGTTCGGGATCGAGATCCAGTTTTTCGGCATAGTTGGAAAGCGACCGCGCAATTTCGGACAGCTGCACGACGGCGGCAGCATGTTCGGAAGCAAGCGGTGCGGTGGAGATGTCGATCTTCTCCAGCTCGCGCAGCAGCCGTTGCGTTTCCGCGAGCTGCGACAGGACCGATTCGTCGGCCTCTGAAAGTTTGTTTGCCGCCGCACTCGCCAGTTCGATCAGCCGTTTGCCGCTGCTGCTTAGTTTGTAGCGCGTCTCAATCTCTTCCTCTTCGCCGGCGACGAGATTTGCCGAATCAATTTCAGTGATTTGATGACGAAGGAGATCGAGCTCCTGTTCGCGCGCGGTTTCAGCCGTGTTGAGCGCGGCGTGTTCAGCTGTGAGCGTCTGCAATTCCCGAAAATCTTTTCGATATTCCTCGAGCCGCTCTTCAGCGCGAGCGAACGAATCGAGGAGATCGAGCTGCTTGTCCGGCGACAGTAGCGACTGGTGATCGTGCGGGCCGTGGAGATCGACCAATGCGTCACCGATGCTTTTCAAGATCGACAATGTCGTGGGCGAGCCGTTGATGAACTGACGATTATTGCCCGCGGCGGAAAGTGTTCGCTTAACGATAAGATCATCCGCGCACGGTTCGACGCCGGTCTCAATCAGTTGCGGATTCAGTTTTTGCAATTCTTCGCCAGTGAAAATCGCTTCCGCTGTGCAAGTGTCGGCGCCGGTGCGGATGAGCGATTTGTCCGCGCGTTCGCCAAGCAAAAGCTGGAGCGCGCCGATGATGATCGATTTGCCCGCGCCGGTCTCACCCGTGATCGCAGTGAACCCAGGCGCAATCTGCCACTCGAGTTCTTCGACGAGCGCGAGGTTTTTGATTCGGAGCAGATTCAGAATAGCAGGCATGCAGAGGTTGAGAGTTGAGAGTTGAGAGTTGAGAGTGCGGCGCTGTTGAAGATTTCAAACACTCGCCACCCAACTTTCAACTCCGAAAGCTCAATTTCTCGATGAAGCGCTGTCGATCTTTAGTCGTGCTCGTCCTTATGCTCGTCATCGATGCTCGTGCGGCCGAGCAACCGCTCGCTGCATCAACCATTATCGTTTACAACAAAGCGGCCGTCGATTCGCCCGAGCTGGCGAGATTTTACGCCCAGCAACGCGGCATCGCGTCCGATCACATTGTCGGCCTGACTTGCTCGACGGACGAAGAAATTAGCCGTGAGGAATACGATGCAAACATCGCCGAGCCGCTGCGTGAGGCTTTCAAAACACGAAAGTGGTGGACCCTCCGGGAAACGCCTGAGCAACAAACAGCCGTGATGAGCACGTCGATTCGGTTTGTCGCGGTAATCAAAGGCGTGCCGCTGAAAATCAAACCAACGGCTGGTCCATACCCGGGCGATCAATCGGCCGGCGGTGCTGTCAGCAGCCGCAACGAAGCGTCAGTCGATTCGGAGCTGGCAAGTCTGGGTTTATTTTCGCGGCACATTTCCGGTCCGCTGCGGAATCCATATTTCCAGAGCTTCAAGGCAATCGGCGACGTCGATAACCCCGTTCTATTGCTGGTTTGCAGGCTTGATGCGCCAAAAGCCGAAACCGTGCGCCGAATGATTGTCGATTCGATTGCGACTGAAAAAAGGGGACTGTGGGGCCGCGCCTACGTCGATGAGGCACACGAGACCTCGGCCGGTTACGCGGTTGGCGACCAATGGCTCGCGGAAATTCCGGTGCAGCTGCACAAAGTTGGAGTGCCAGTCGTTCATGATAATTCACCAGCAGTTTTCCCGGATGGTTATCCAATAACCGATTGCGCGCTTTATTACGGTTGGCGAACGGAAAAAGTGACCGGCCCTTTCGCGCAACCTGAGTTCCATTTTTTACCGGGCGCAGTCGCGGTTCACATCCACTCTTTCAGCGCGATGACTTTGCGCGACCCGAATGCGAACTGGGTTGCGCCTCTCCTTTCGCGGGGCGCCGCGGCCAGTATCGGTAATGTTTACGAGCCTTACCTCCAATTCACGGCGCATCTGAATATTTTCGACGACCGCTTGCTCCACGGTTTCACTTTTGCCGAGAGCGCCTATTCCTCGATCGAAGTTCTCTCCTGGATGTCGGTGATGGTCGGCGATCCATTATATCGCCCGTACGCGTTATGGTTGCAGATTGAAACCGCGGCCGATTCTCCAAAAAAGGACTCTTGGAAAATGTACCACGATTTCGCGGTGCAGAATTTTTCGAGCGCATTGGCGCAATATCGTTCCCTCGCGCGGCAGGCCGCATCGCGGGCGCACAATTGTCCGATGCTCGAAGATCTTGGACTGATGGAGATCGGCGACGGAAATTTGGCTGCGGCTACGAGCTACTTCGGCGAAGCGCGCACCTGTTATTCCAATCGCGATGACATTTTGCGGGTCGTGATCGAGGAAGCGGACGCATGGAGCAAACTAAAGAAGCCGAAACGGGGGATTGACCTGTTGCGCAGCGCGCTACGAGTTGCAGGCGACGCTCCCGCTGCCCCACTGCTCAGAACTCTCGAGCAGGAAGTGCGGGGCGCATCAATGACGCCGACACCGAGACCGACGCCGCGCCCTCGCTAGATCCGCTATCTGCCTAATAAATAATCCCCTCGGCTCGCTCCGGGTCATTCCGAGCGGAGCGAGGAGTCTTCTAAAAGCTGATGAATCACACCGTTTCCTTAGCGTGACGTTCGCTCCGTGGGTGAGATCCTTTGCTTACGCTCAAGATGATAACGAGCGCCTAACGAATGATTCCGCGTTCGCTGTTTTCGATGAACTCAACAATTTCGCGGACCTCTTCACTTTGTGACAGCTCCTTTCCAACCGCTTCCAGCGCCTGGGCGGTATTGTATTTAGAGCGGTAGATCAGGCGGAACGCGTCTTTGATCCATTTGACGTTTTCGGTCGGAAAATTTTTCCGTTCCAGGCCAATGAGATTGACGCCGCGAATCTCCGCCGGATTCCCGTCGGCGATCATGAACGGCGGAACATCCTGGACGATCTTTGAGCAGCCACCGGTGATTGCGAAGCGACCGATGCGGCAAAATTGATGGACCGCGGTCAGACCACCTATGACGGCGTTGTCTCCAACCTGCACGTGCCCCGCCAGTGTTCCGTTGTTGGAAAAGACAACTTCGTTTCCAACCGTGCAATCGTGGCCAATGTGACTATAGGCCAGAAAACTTCCGCGACTGCCTACTCGGGTCTTTCCATCGCTCAACGTGCTTCGGTTCACGGTCGCGAATTCGCGAAACGAATTTTCATCGCCAATTTCCAAATACGTCGGCTCGCCCGCGTATTTAAGGTCCTGTGTTTGCTGACCGATCGAGCAGTAGGCATAAAATTTATTCTTAGCGCCTGCGCGCATTGGTCCTTGCAGCGTGACGTGATGTTGCAGCCAGCAATTCGCGCCGATCACGACATTCGCGCCGATGAGGCAGTACGGGCCGACGATTGTTCCCGCACCAATCTCCGCGCTAGGATCGACAATCGCCGTTGGATGAATCTGCACGTCGCTCATCTATCGAGAAACGTGAACATCAATTCCCCTTCGGAAACGATCGCGTCGTTCACCACGCAGTGGCATTTCGCTTTCGCTAATCGTTCGCCGCGCGCCTTGGTCAGCTCGGCGTGAATAAACATCGTGTCACCCGGCATCACGGGCTTACGAAACTTCACATCGTCCGCGCTCATGAAATAACCGATGCGGCTGCTCGTTTTCGCGAGCTTGAATAGCAACAAGCTTGCGACCTGCGCCATCGCTTCCACTTGCATCACGCCCGGCATCACCGGATGACCGGGAAAGTGTCCCTGGAAAAACGGTTCGTTGATCGTGACTGATTTAACGCCGACGCATTTCGTTCCGCTTTCATCGAAGCTCACTATTCGATCGACCATCAAAAACGGGTAACGATGCGGCAAAATTTGCATGATCTCTTCGCTGTCGAGTCCGCCGTCGCCTTTCGGGACGACGCGCGGCAGCGTCAACGCGTCCCGGCGCGATTGTTCTTTTGCAATCGCGCGAGCTAATTCTGCATTCGCCGCATGGCCGGGCTTGACCGCGATGAGATGGCCACGGATGCGGCAACCGACAAGCGCGAGGTCGCCGACAATATCGAGGATTTTGTGTCTGACGAATTCGTCCTGGAAACGCAACGGCTCTTTGCTCAGGACCGCGTCGCCGCGCACGACGACCGCGTTTTCCAAACTACCGCCTTTGATTAAGTTTTTCTCGATCAGCGACTCGACCTCTTCGTAGTAAACAAACGTCCGCGCCGGCGCGATCTCACGTTCAAAAAGCGCCGGCACGATATCGGTCGACAAAAATTGCGTGAAACGATTGTTCGGTCCGGCTTGGGTGCACGAAACGCGGAAACCGTTGTCGTCCGGCAACAAGATGAGCATCGCGCCGGTTTTCGTTTCGACGTGCATCGGCTCGCGGACGTGGAAAAATTTTCGCGGCGCTTCCTGCGCCGAGACGCCGGCGCGTTTGATTACATCGACATATGCTTTCGCGCTGCCATCGCCGATCGGCGGTTCGTTCGCGTCCATTTCCACGATCGCGTTGTCCACGCCCATCGCCGACAGCGCTGCCAGCACATGCTCGACCGTGTGCACGCGCATTGATCCTTCACCGATCGTGGTCGCGCGTTCGACCATCTTGAGATTGTCTATCTTCGCATCGATCGTCGGCTCGTCCGGCAAATCCTTGCGCTTGAATTTAATCCCGTGGTCGGCCGGTGCGGGATGCAACTTCAATGATACTTTTTCACCGGTGTGCAGCGATGTCCCGCTGAAGCCGGCCGCTTTAGATAAAGTGTGTTGAAATTCAGGCGCGGAAGCCATGACGCCTAACTAAACAAAGATTTCCGATTCTGACCAGCAGCGTTACTTCAGCTCAAAAAACCCGCAATCAAACGCCATCATCTTGTCGATGTTCGATACACGTATGTGGTATACGCCGTGCGGCCAATCCTCCCAAACATCTACGGCATGTTCGCCGCTCTTTGTAAGGCGTGCTCGCTTAAGTATGGAATTAAAAGCGTTAGGTGCATCACCAGGTTTTCCGCTGATAGCGCGGAGGGGCAAGCCGTCCGTTGTTTCGAGAAAATCGCCATCTGCGTCGAGGCCGACTGCAATCTCGACAACCGAACGCGTGTCATTAACCAGCGGATTCATTACTAGCTTTACTGAAACATGGTCGGATGCCTCATTCGGCGAATTTGCTTCTTTTCCGAGGTTGTCGATCTTCGATTGCGCAACCATGTAACCGCGCGCGCGATATTTTCCGGGTGGCAAATCTTCACCGGTATCGTTCTTGCCGTCCCAGGTCGTGCGCAGCGCGTTTTCGTCGATCGTGAAGTTGTCGATCTTGGATTCGCGATGGAGAACGCGGACGAGTTTGTCGTTCGAATCAAAAATCCCGAGGCTGATCGTTCCTTCCATTGGTGGCGGAACGAACCGGAGCTGAACAGTTCTTGCCGCGGATGCTGATGGTGACGGTAACGGCGTCTGCTCCGCTGTCGGTGAAGAAGTCGGAGTTGGCGACGGCGATTCTTGTGCAAACAAGACGGACGTCGCCAAGAAGACAATTAAGAACGTGAAATGAATTGCTTTTGCCATGTCGAGCGGATTCGAGACACCTCTAAATATTTCTGGTTAACCGGAATCGATTGAACTCGTTCGTCTCCCGACTCTCTCGCCGCTACCCTCGCGGCGCAACCGTTCATGTCGCTCGTCCCACTCGCTCCATTCCTCGACTTCGCTCGGAATGAGAAGTGGATCAGATGTAATAGCGCCAATTGATGTTCGGGAAAAGATTGTCGCGCCATTCGCAGTCGGCCAGAAATTTTTCATCCAATTGTCCGGTCTCGAACTGGTCGTGCAATTGATTAAAGCGGCTGAGGTGATCGATCGTGCGCTTAGTTGCGTACTCACGGGCGGTTCCGGTTCTCATTAGAAATGCCCAATCGCTCGACTGCGCCAGCAAAAGTTCGCGCGCGAGTTGTTTGAGAACGCGGTCGGTCGCTTCGCTTGAATCGCTCGCGTGTGCACTCGCCAACTTGGTCATCCGCTGCGCCGCGGCGTGCAGGTGCGGATAAATCCACGAATTGTTTTTGTCGATCCAGACCTCGAGATGACCTTTATCGCCCCAGCTTGATGCTGCCGGCTCGATCGTTTGCTGGGTCAGGTGCGCTGCCAAATATTCGCTAGGGCTCCCTAGGCAAAAATCTTTTTGGTCGAACGCCGCCTTGCGAATGAACGATTCGAAAAAGCGCGGCCCTTCAAACCACCAATGGCCGAACAGTTCTGCGTCGAACGGCACAATGATGATTGGATCGACATCGAGGGCCGCGAGCTGCCGAAATTGCGCGCGCCGTTGTTCCAGAAAATGCGCGGCATGCGCATCAGCAGCTTTTTCGGCCTCAGCCCGATCGTAAAGTTGCTTCTCCGCTTTGCGTCCGGTGATGCGGTGATATTTCATCCCGGAAAATTTTCGCACACCGCGCGCGATCGGCCCCAAATGCTCGAGCGGAAGATCGAATCCGACGTCGCGGTAAAATTCCCGATACGCCGGATCGCCCGGATAACCCTCCTCCGCACTCCAAACCTGGCGGCTCGAATCGCGATCGCGCGCGAAAGCAGCCGGACCTGCCGGCGTGTAACACGGCGCATAAATCGCGCGTTGCGGTTGCGGAGTTCCAAACAACAAACCGTGCGCGTCGAGAACAAACCAACGGACATTCGCTTCTTGCAAAATCGTGTCGATTCCGGGCGCGTAGGCGCATTCGGGCAGCCAAAAACCGGTTGGCTCGGCATGAAAAACATCGACATGCGCGTCCCGACCGATGAGAACCTGCGCGCGCGCCGCTTGGCGGGATTGCTGTTGAATCAGCGGCAGCAAACCATGTGTCGCTGCGCAGCCGATGATTTCGAGTGCACCCGCGTCGCGTAATTGTCGAAACGCCACAAGCAAATCGCCATTCCATTCGTCAACAAAGAACCGGCGGCTTTCTGAAAATAATTCGAAGTAGAACTCGCCCAATTCGGCAAGCTCCGGCTGATTTCGATTTCGCTTTCGCTCACGCGCCGCGAGATCGATGAGAAGATCGAGATGCCGGACGTAACGCTGGCGGAGCAGATCGTCCTGCAACATCGTGCACAGCGTCGGGGTGAGCGACATCGTGAGCTTGAACGGAATGTTGTCGTTCACCAATCGTCGCATCATTTGCAGGAGCGGGATGTAAGTCTCGGTAATGGCCTCGAACAGCCAGTCTTCCTCGAGAAAATGTTCGTGCTCCGGATGCCGAACGAAGGGCAAGTGCGCGTGAAGAATGAGCGCGAGGTAACTCATTGCAGATTTCTTTACTCTGTCATTCCAAGCGGAGCGAGAAATCTCCCCAAAGCCCGTCGGTCACGCAAAAAGCGATGCCCGTCGCGTATTCCACGCGTCCCTCGTTTTTGATCTGAAGTGTGCCGTGCTCTACGACTGTGGGATCCCTCATCGTCTTCGCGATTCGGGATGACGGATTACAGCGTCCGACAGAAATCCTGAAACCGATCGAGACCTTTTTTGATGATGTCGATGCTGGTGGCGTAGCTGAGTCGAATAGTTCGGTCGTCACCAAATGCTGCCCCGGGCACGACAGCCACGTTTGATTTGCTGAGCAGTCGATCGGCAAAATTTTGCGAAGTCAGTCCGAGCTGACTGACATTCACCAAAACATAGAACGCGCCCTGCGGCTTCACTGCGGTCACGTTTGGAATTTTCGAAAGACGATCAGTCATGTAATTGCGGCGCATGTCGAATTCTTCGCGCATGTCAGCGACTGATTGCTGATCGCCCTTCAACGCGGCGAGTGCGCCACGCTGTGAGAACGAAGAGGGGTTTGCTGTGGTGTGGCTTTGAATTGAATCGACCGCCTTCGCCACTGCTTCCGGCGCCGCCAGAAAACCGAGCCGCCATCCCGTCATCGCGTACGATTTGCTGAATCCGCTGACGGTGATCGTCAGGTCGTAAGCTTCTTTCGAGAGCGACCCGATGCTGACGTGCTTGGCCTCGTCGTAAACGAGTTTCTCGTAAATTTCGTCGGACAAAATGTAAATATCTTCTCCGCTGGCCACTTCAACAATGGCCTCCAGTTCTTCGCGGGTGTAAACCGAGCCGGTCGGATTGCATGGACTGTTCATGATTAACATTTTCGTCCGCGGCGTCATTGCGTTTTGGAAATCTTCCGGCCGCATCTTCCAATGGTTGCGCTCCATCGTCGGGACGATCACCGGCTCGGCTCCAACGAGCCGCACCATCTCGGGATAACTGACCCAATACGGGGCGGGAATAATCACTTCATCGCCCGGCTGACAGGTGGCTAAAATAGCGTTGTAACAGGAATGTTTAGCGCCGTTACTCACGATCACCTGACCGGCGCGATACGTTAGTCCGTTATCCGCCGCTAATTTTTCCGCGATGGCCGCGCATCGCCGCGGCTTTGATGTGCTCCGGCGTATCAAAATCCGGTTCCCCCGCGCCGAAGCCGCAAACGTCGATTCCCTCCGCCTTCATCGCCTTGGCTTTGCTGTCGATCGAAAGGGTGAGCGACGGAGTCAGTTGGGCAGCGCGTTCAGAAATTTCCATGTCGATCTTGTTCGTTTTAATTCAGGGAGCGCACACTATTGGCGGCCGTAAAAGTTTTCAATCAAAGCTTTAAAATTATTCTCTTCGACACGGACAATCGCCATTTCGCGCTTCGCGTTCTCAATCGAGTCGGACGCGTGCGCAGCATTGATCATGATGGTCTGGCCGAACTCTTTTCGAATCGAGCCCGGCGGCGCTTTCGCCGGGTCAGTTGGGCCGAGGACCTCGCGAATCTTCCGGACCGCGTCTTCGCCTTGATAAACAAGGGCGATGCATTTTTCCGTGCCGGGCGCATCCC
>WNGK01010443.1_pt1 | contig 22247 bp, 19 predicted proteins | sample 5400601 | NCBI WGS metagenome assembly WNGK01 (sample SAMN13153376, study PRJNA577476) | soil metagenome | isolation source: 60 cm soil or saprolite under Garry oak tree replicate 1 | place: USA:California | collected 2016-06-15
ACTTTTAGAAGCTGGCAGAACTACAATGACCTGCTAGGGCTACCTCTCTCACTTGGTCGCCTGGAAGAACGCCACGAGTACGCGGTACTGGAATTGAGCTGTGACCATCCAGGTGAAATCAGTGATCTCTGCCGCATCATTCGCCCTCATATCGGGGTTCTTACGAATATAAGTCCGGCCCAACTCCGCTATTTTCGCACCGTTGAGCGACTCGCCGGCGAATTAGGAACTCTCCTTACCTCTCTGCCTCAAGATGGTATGGCCATTGTCAATGGGGACGATGAACTTATCCGCACTTTAACTGCACAATGTGTCGCCCCTATCACAACCTTTTCACCTTCAGCCGTCCAGGATGTACACGTAACATGGGCAGGCGTAGGGGCACGGTTTATCGCGTCCGACTGTCTCGTTCCTCCGCCCTACTCCCCGGACGCGATAAATCGGGTCCCTACGGAGTCACATTTATTAGGGGCGCATCACGTCTCGACTATGTTAGCGGCCTATGCTGTTGGCAGGCATTGCGGTTTGAAAGCCGAAGAGATACGGCACGCGCTGGCAAACGTGTATCCACTGGCAGGCAGACTCAATCCTCTGGCAGGGGTACATGGTGCGAGGTTGCTTGATGATACACATAACGCAGCTCCTGCCGCAGTTATGGCGGGCCTGGAAACGCTCAAAGCTCTCCCCGCGGACCGGCGCATAGCGATACTGGGCGATATGTTTCGCCTGGGCCACTTTGAAGAAGATGCACATCGCATGATAGGGCGAAAAGCAGCCTCCTGCGTAGATTACTTGATTTTGCGAGGAGAATACGCCGTTATGGTTGCCGCATCAGCACAACAGGCTGGCCTTTCGGCCGAGCAGATCATCATAACTTCGACACACGAAGATGCGGCCAGGGCAGCCTGCCAGATTATAGAAGCGCCGGAAAAGCAACGGGCAACACTTCGCAATGCAACACTGCCAGCTGATGCGATCCTCATCAAAGGCTCTGAAGAAGCACGCATGGAGCGAGTAACCGAACTGCTCATGGCCCAACCTGCATTGGCGCCAGAACAACTGGTACGCCAGACTCCTGGTTGGAAGCAAATCGTGGTAATGCGCGCAGAGCGACCTACATGGGTTGAGATCGATTTGAGCGCCATTGCCAACAATACGCGGCAAATTAAGGCTATGGTGGGGCCACAGGTGCGCGTCTTAGCCAGTCTCAAAGCTGATGCCTATGGTCACGGGGCCCTAAAGGTGGCCCGGACGGTGCTGCATAATGGAGTGAGTATGCTGGGAGTGGCAACGGTAAGCGAGGCGGCGCCATTACGTGAAGCAGGCGTCAGTGCTCCCATTCTCGTCTTTGGCTACGTGCCTCCCTGGCAAATGCGCGAAGCGGTACGCTTAGGCCTGACTGTTACCCTGTATTCAGTCGAGTCAGCACAGGCGCTTGCGCGCGCAGCCCTCGCACTGCGACAGAGGGTAAAGGTGCATGTCAAGGTGGACAGTGGTATGGGGCGCTTAGGTATACGCGCCGAACAGGTCGAGGAGGTGCTGGCACTTGTACGCGAGATTCTCGCGCTGTCCAACCTCGAACTTGAGGGTATCTTTACCCATTTTGCTATGGCCGATACCGTTGACCAGGCTCATGTACGAATACAACTCACTCGCTTCCAGGGCGTATTACTCACATTAGAACAACAGGGGCTTCGTCCACCACTTGTTCATGCAGCCAACAGTGCGGCGATGATTAGCTTGCCCGAAGCGCGCTTCGACATGGTGCGTCCCGGTATCGCACTCTACGGGCTCGACCCTTCAGATGAAGTATGCCTGCCAGAGGGATTTCGCCCGGCGCTCGCATTCAAAACCCAGGTAGCACAGGTCAAGGTTATACCGGCTGGAGAGTGTATCAGTTATGGCTGTACCTATATTACTGAGCACCCTACTCGTGTAGCGGTACTACCTGTCGGATATGCTGATGGTTTCCGGCGGGCGCCTGCCAACTGGGGCTGCGTGTTGATTCATGGACAGGAGGCACCAATTTTGGGGCGCGTCTGCATGGATCAGTGCATGGTTGATGTATCGCAGATACAACAAACGCGGGTAGGTGACGAGGTGGTGCTCATCGGGCGACAGGGGCAGACCACACTGACGGCGGAGCAGGTAGCGCAACGTCTTGGTACCAGCAACTACGAAGTCGTCTCGGCCATTCTCGCTCGAGTACCACGAGTGGATTAATTTCAGTACCCTCAAGCGGGTCGTGAAATGACCTTGCTCCTGGCGCCCCTGGAGGGAAAGTATACACACCAAACCCGAAAAGGTCAAGTGCAAATGCATTTAAGGAGGCTTAAGCGGTATGCATAGAGAAATGGCGGAAGATTCGTCATCAGAACCTTCAGATTCTGCGCGGGCTTATACCTCTGCGGTGATTATTGCCAACCCCACCTCTGGAAGTCACACACGGCAAGCGCATCAAATGCAAGAAACAATTACGTTCTTGCGCAATGCTGGCTGGAAAGTTGAACTACAAGTGACGGTGGCGCCTGGAGATGCAAGTCGCATGACACGCGAAGCAGTAGACCGGCATACCGGGGTGGTCATTGTGGCTGGCGGTGACGGTACCATCAACGAAGTGATCCAGGAGCTAGCAGGAAGTGAGACAGTGCTGGGAGTGCTCCCCACCGGTACAGCCAATGTATGGGCACGAGAAACGAACATTCCACTTGATTATGCAGGCGCCCGGGAAGTGCTGGTGCATGGCAAGACGCGACAGATTGACCTTGGCCATGTGAATGGTCGTTATTTCCTCCTGATGGCCGGTATTGGCTTTGATGGGGAAGTGACTCTTGCAATCGAAAAAAAACCCATCAAACGCCTGGGAGCGGTTGCCTATCTTCTTGTTGGGGCGTGGTTAGGACTTGGATACGAAAGTTTTCGCGTGTATATGACCATCAATGGGCGTTTAGTCAAAAAAAATGCTCTCCAGGTCGTCATCGGTAATACACAACTCTATGGTGGAGCCATCAAATATACATGGCAGGCAAAATGTGACGATGGTTTGCTGGATGTCTGCGTACTGCGCAAGCGAACTATGCTGGAGCGCATATTCGTGGTTGTGGATTTTTTACTCTATCGCGCGCATCGTCATCAATGGGTAAGCTATGCAAAATGTACATCGCTGAATGTGCGTACGCGCAAGCCAGTGGCTATCCAGGTTGACGGTGAGCCATTTGGTTACACGCCTGCCAGGTTTAGCATTTTCCCTAAGGCGCTGAAGGTAATTGTTCCACAGAAAATAATCCTTGAGGTATTTTCTGTGGAGTGAAAAACAATGCTTAGCGCCTGTAATTAAAGGCTACGTTGACGACTATAATGGTGAGACAAATCACACCGAGTACAATTAGTCCACCGAGTAGTCCAAAGGGACCGGCGCCGTTAGAGATTCCTAGCACTATAGCAGAGATCGGTACTAACAGGCACAGCGAGACAATGGCGAGAGCCAGGCGCATGCCAGCTGAAGCGCATGAAGGGGTCTCTATAACCAGCTCCGTAATTGTCAAAAGGGGGTTCCTGCCGTTGGCGATTGGTCTCATCAAAATCCATGCGTTGTTGTGACATGATCGTTTCTCCTTCAGTCTCGGCATATATTAGCATATAAGCGGCACTATTGACACAATTACCTTAACTACGGATGAGGGGGTACCGGGTTGCAGCCCTCAAAGATTCTGCCGGCGAATGATATTAAATCTAGAAGGGAGGCGAGGTGAATAATTACCTTGATTCTTTGCCATTTTTGCTCATTACGGCATACAATATCTTTGTATAACCATGACAGATAAGTCCCTATATCTTCTAGTCACCAGACCCCCAGCTGAAGCAGGGGGCTTGTTCCTACCCTGGAACGGAGCGTTGATCTTTTCAAAGCTCCCACGTGAGTGGAACGATAGGACGGGTGACAAGAGCGACAACCGCGCTCCATCTCGGGCGGTACCCGAGAGCGCCCCACACCGAACGGAACGTACAGGTTGCGCTAGCACGTAAGCCTTTGAGCTTTGTACCATCCGGTGCATGTTTACCGAGGCTCACGGCTTGCCTCGACCGGAACCAGAACGGATATGCTGAAGCGGTTTCTTCCGCCATGCGGATTGTGCCTTTAGCCCACGTAATGGTTCATAGACAGATATTCTATCACCATACGAGTAAAACGGAAAGGAGAGGCGGCATTCCTCCCACAGCTAAAGCCAGTGGGTATCCTGCCGCAAACAGCATGAAAGGATATTTCGATGCGAAGTAAAATAAGCGTTGTGGGTGCTGGCTTTGTCGGTAGTACACTGGTGCAGCGCCTGGTTGAACGCGACTATGCCGATGTAGTGATGTATGATATTATTCCCAACATGCCACAAGGCAAAGCCCTGGATATACTCGAGGCAGGACCGGTACTTGGCTACGATTCGCTTGTCACCGGAACGAACGATTATGCCGATACAGCCCACTCTGATATTGTTGTGGTGACATCTGGTTTCCCACGCAAACCTGGTATGACCCGCGACGACCTGGTCAAGAAAAACCAGGAGATTGTCGCACATGTAACAGAGCAGGTGGTCGACCACTCTCCCAACTGCATCCTGATTATGGTCACAAACCCCCTGGATGCCATGGCGCAGTTGGCCTATCAGGTCAGCGGTTTCCCGCGCAATCGGGTGGTTGGTATGGCCGGCGTCCTGGATACAGCCCGTTTTCGCACGTTTATTGCTCAAGAACTGAACGTATCCGTGCGCGATGTGCAGGCTTATGTACTGGGTGGTCATGGTGATACCATGGTACCTCTTGCCCGTATGTGCACCGTAGCGGGCGTCCCCATCTCGCAGTTGCTCCCTCCTGAGCGTATTGAAGCGATCGTGCAGCGTACCCGTGACGGTGGGGCTGAGATCGTGAAACTGCTTGGAACCGGTAGCGCATACTTTGCTCCATCGGCCTCCGTCCTGCAAATGGTCGACTCTATTGTGCTTGACAAGAAGATGATTATGCCCTGTGCTGTCTATCTCCAGGGTGAATACGGTATTGACAACCTCTTTGTCGGTGTGCCGGTCAAGCTTGGGGTCCAGGGCGTCGAACAGATCGTCGAGATCGAACTGGACCAGAACGAACTAGCCCTGTTGCAGAAATCTGCCAATGCTGTCAAGGAGCTGATTGGCGTTATGGGGATTTAATGAGCAAGATCAAGCAGGCGACATTGCCTGCTTGATCTTGCTCGTTTTTTGCTCTTCTTTACCTACCCCGGCAATAACGATAATATATTCACCCCTGGGTTTCGACTGGATGACCGACTCAAGTAGTGAAGAAAGCGTTCCCCGCTCCACTTTTTCAAACATTTTAGTCAGGTCGTTTGCTAGAGTTGCTTCCCGGTCGCCCAGGGTGGACAGGGCATCTCTCAAAAAGGCTTCCAGACGATAGGGGCTTTCGTAGAAGATGAGGGTGTGAGGTGAGTCTTTGTCAAGCGCCAGGAATTTGCACCTGCCCGCCGACTTGCGCGGAGCAAAACCACGGAAGGTGAAACTGTGAACCGGCAGGCCCGATAAGACCAGAGCCATCACAAAAGCCGTGGGCCCTGGAATCATGGTCACATCGATATTGGCTGAAAGGGCTCTGCGTACAAGGGTAAAGCCAGGGTCTGAAATGCCCGGGGTCCCGGCATTGGTAACGACCGCGACAGATTTTCCCTGTTTCAGCAAAGCCTCGATGCGTTCTCCCGCCTGCTGCTCGTTAAACTCATGGAAGGATATTTGTGGCTTAGAAATATTGAAATGTTTGAGCAGCAGGCCAGTTTTGCGCGTATCTTCACTTGCCACCAGATCAACTTCTCGCAATGTCTCAAGAGCGCGAAGCGTAATATCACTGAGATTTCCAATAGGGGTCGCAACTAAATAGAGCATGTGTTAAGCCTTTGCCTGTTTACGTATCTCTTGCAACCTGTTCAGCACATCCTGCCGTTTTACCTTGAGTGTATATGTTCGTGGGAAGTCTTGTTCCGGCCACACGCTAAAACCTCGAATCTGCTGATGTGAGGCTAACTGCTTATTGGCCTGCTGAACGATCGCTTTGGCCTTGCCTGGATCATCCACCAGCAGGATAGCATGTACCTCTGGTCCCCGGTCTTCTTCCATCAATCCGGCAATGATTGCTTCTTTGACCAGTGGATTCGCTTGTAGTACATTTTCAATATCTTCGGGATACACGTTGAGTCCATTCGCCAGGACTATTAAATTCTTCTTACGCCCCTTCAAATAGAGATACCCTTTTGCGTCCAGGTAGCCAAGATCTCCTGTATAATACCAGCCGTCCTTGAAAGCAGCAGCAGTCGCTTCTGGATTCTTCCAGTAACCCCTGGCCACGTTTGGTCCATGAACCAGTATCTCTTCATCCTCGGCGATACGCACTTCCACGCCGGGCAGTGGCTTACCAACACTGTCAAGTACATGCTCATTATAAGGAGTGACTGAGATAACGGGGGAGCACTCGGTGGCACCGTAACCCTGCATGACGCGGAAGCCCAAGTTTTCCCAGCGTTCGGCTAGCTTCGGTGGCAAATACGCTCCGCCGCTGACGAAGAAACGAAAGTGTCCTCCAAAACGTTTCTGCACGCTGCTAAAAAGGAGACGCCGCCAGCTAAAAGGGAGATAGGCAGCGATACCGAGGAACCGTTCAAACTGTTGCTCTTTCTTCTGCCTGCGTACCTCGCGCTCGATGCCGTTGAGGAAGAGCTGCAGCGCCTGAGGTACCAGCACCATACAGGTGGCATGTTGCGTTTCAAACAACCTGAGCAAGGTCTCTGGAGCCAGAGAGCGGGCATACACAATGCTCGCGCCAGAATGAAGCAGCGCCACTTCAATGGTCAGTTCAAACATGTGACTCAGCGGTAAAATAGAGAGGGCACGGTCTTCAGACTTGATATTGACCACTGTAACAGCTGCAGTCGCATTACTGGCAATATTCCCGTGGCTGAGCATCACCCCTTTGGGCTGGCCTGTAGTGCCAGAGGTAAAGACGATTTCCGCCAGGTCATCACTATTCACCACCGGTAGCCGGGCAGTATCGAGTGTTGCTTGTGGCAGAGCATCGATATCGACCAGCGGAAGCGAGGGATTCCTCAGGCCTGTATATTGCTTCTGAGTGGTGACCAGTAACTTCGCTCCGGTGATCCCTGCAACGCGTGCCAGGAAGTCTTCCTTACTACTGATATCTAAAGGACCAACAATGACGCCTACAAGGAGCGCTCCCAGGTAAGCAGCCAACCAATCAGAGCGGCTGGGCGACCAGATGAGAATACAATTCCCCTTCTCGAGCTGCTGTGCCTGTAAATATCCAGCAAAGGCATGTGACCGCCCTTGCAACTCGCGATACGTGAGCGTAGACATCCCGCTCCCTTCGACGGGCTCGATAAGCGCAGGACTATCCGCATAATGTTCCACTGCACCGGCAAATAAACTGTTGATGGTCTGCATATTCTCTTCCCCTTACTGGTTATTGTGTTTCAAGCACAAGAGCATGTGGATTGAGTAGACGAGATGATCGAAAAAAAGAAAACAGATGATGCACATAGTATAGGAGAATACTTCCAATTTTTCTAGGGTGGAGCATTGATGGCATATCATTAGAACATTGTGGTCGTACTTACTATATGGGGACTTCGTACTCTTTCAATATAACCTTAATAGCATAATAGAGCTATTGGATGGCTATTATCTTGTGTATCCTGGTAGCGATGTGCTATAAGTATGTTCAAGCAAGCGGAATTGTTAGCAAGAATTAGAGAATTGGTCATTCTCAACTTTTTTGGACCTTGTTGAGAAGAACTCCACTTCTATCCTTGTCGTAGTGGGAGGTGAAGTTATCTTAACGTACTTAGTATGCAGGTATTTTGCGCTAACAAAATACAAAGAATATGAATACTTTGTGAACACAAGTATAATGGTATTTAGAGGAGGGTCTTTCTTAGAAGATAATCTTTGCCACGCTAATAGTTAATATAATATTACTTACATTTTAAATACAGAACAGCCTTGTATAGAGGTGCTCTATGAAACGCCGCTTATTTGGCAACTGGTACTTAAAAGCGCCTCACAACTCTTAAAGATTCTTTGAAAAAATAGTATAACATCTATTGACTTCATTCATATCTTCTGGTATTCTTATACTTAGGATGTTTTATTCTCTAACTTTCTGTTATTCTGATACGCATAAAGCCCTTTACTAACTCCTTTTTGAATGGAATGGCAAGTAAAGGGTATATATGTATAGAAGGGTTAGAAAGTGAAGAAAATTACATCTTGTAAGTGTGCTGAATCATTATTATATGAAGGTGCTCACATTGAGAGCCTTTATATAAAAAAACTGAAAGGCATGTGAAAGGATCAATTTGAAAGGAAGTATGATCATGTCCCCATCCCTTGAAACTGCAAATGTAGGTAAGGCGGTGGCAGCGAGGGTAGGTACGAATATTAGAGAAGTCCGTACCAAGCTTGGAATGACCCAGGCTCAGTTGGCTGCACCCGAATTTTCCATTTCTTACATCTCTGCCATAGAAAGAGGAAAAATTCGGCCCTCCCTCAAAGCTCTGTCGATACTTGCGCGCCGTTTGGATGTCCCCCTCACCTTCCTGCTGGAGGGCTCTCCTTCCGGTGCCGCCGAGGCCAGGGCAGTAGGCTATTCGCCAGCTGACTCCGGGCCTGACCAAAAAATCGATGTCGATTTACTGCAAGCAAGCGTGCTCATCCAACAGGGAGCATTTAAGCAGGCTGAGCAGTTATTAGCTCCTATTCAGCCAGAGCGTATTACCACAGATCAAGTGTATCGCTTATACCTCCTGCGAGGTCAGATACATTTAGGGGCCAATGAATATCAAGAAGCCGTAGTAGATCTCCGTGCAGCCGTCACACAAGGTGAAGGCTTGAACGATATAGAGTATATAGAGCGCGCCCGCAATCTACTTGGTAGGGCCTACTTCTTGTTGTATAACTATACGCTGGCTATGGAAAACCATCTCAGGTGCAATACTGCTATTGAAAATGGTCAAATACAAGATCCCGTTTTCGCGTTAGAAGTGTTCAGTAATCTGGCGAATGACTATTTTCGCCTTGGAGACCTGGAAAAAGCTGTGACCTATTACCACCGGGCATTAGAAATGTTCGATGGCATGAATCGCGATAGTAAGAGCTTTGCCCAAAAGTATATGGAGATCAGTCAGAGCTATAAAGCTTCTGGTAAGCTGACGATGGCGCGTGATTACGCGCTGCGCAGTTTAGCTCTCTTTGAGATGCGCGATGAACAGAGGCTGGTTGGCCTTACTCATCAACGTCTTGGTAAAACACTTGAGAAACGAAACGATCTTGATGAGGCCGAACAGGAGTACAGGCGAGCCATCGCCATTGAGCACGAACTCAATGACGCCGTGGCAGCCTCTACCTGTCATACCTCTCTGGCCGAACTCCTGTTAAAGCGCGGTAATACAGCAGAGGCAGAGAAGGAAGCCCAGGAAGCATATACCTTTGCTCGTGCCAGTGAGGATCCACAGGCGCAGGGACAGGCGCTCATTGCCCTTGCCCAGATTCGTCATCAAGCTGGCGACTATGCTGCCGCCGATCAGCTCTTCACCCAGGCTCTGGAAATGCTTGATTCGTCTCATGCTCATGAGATTACAGCGGGTGCGTATTTCCGCTATGCCAACTTATTGGAAGACCGCGGAGAAGTACAGCGCAGCCTGACTGCAATTAAACGGGCATACGAACATCAACGCCAGGGCAAACGAGGCGACGTCGAGTAGCTGAGTACTGGAGCGTTTGTTAAAATTTTGCATTAAGCAGGGCATCCGCCAGGGATTGTCCCTACTCTGTTCATTTGCCTTCGAAGAGCAAGAGTAGGGCTATCTTCTTGTGGATGCCCTCAATTATGCAAGCAATGTTTGCGTTGTTCGCAAGAATTTGAAGTTCATTTGCGCAATTCATTGCGTTTGACGCATTTCTTATGTACAATTCATAAAACGCATGTTTTTACGTTCTTTCTTTTATAAGTGACGGCTGCAAATATGCATACAATACCTGACGTTTTGTATGCAAAACAAAAGGGACCTTGGAGGTTTCGTATGCCTTTTACGGCACACGATTTAAGATATAAGGCGGAAGAAACCTATCCGGCCTTGTATGCACATTTAACCCGGCATGCACAACGCTTTTTGCAATCGTTGAAGTACGATGCGGTCGAGCTTGATTTAGTAGTTGGGCATGTAGTTGAACAGCTCGTTCGTATAGGTCTCCTGGGCGGTGGAGACAAGACGCCGCTAACTGCATTGGACCACTTCAGTAATGCACAGTTCTATGCCTTTCTCAACCATAGTATCAGGAATAAGGCTATCGACAGGCTGCGTAAGCGCCGTTTGCAGGTCAGTTCTACCGCCGAATTAGAGGCATTGGAAGGTGCAGAAGGCGAAGATGATCTCCTGAACGAATCCGTCGAGTCCTTGTGGGGCCCCCCATTCGCCACACCCGAAGAGACTGCCATGGCTCTGGCGTCTCAACAAGAACTGCGCAATCTCCTGGCACACTGTATTAAGGAGCTTTGCGCGGCCCCCCGTCAACTGCAAGCGGTGATATTGGAGCTTGAAGAGTTTGATGCAGTTGACTTGCTTCACGAGGTTATTGAAGAACTCAAAGAAACTGAATCATCCCCCGCTATCGAAACATCCATCCCCCATGCCAGCCAGCACAAGGACCACGCTCATAAAAAATTACGGCATTGTCTCCAGGAAAGTAGTACAAATTTGGTAGTTATGATTGCTTTACGTCTGACCAAGTATGGAGTACGTTCTACTAGCTCCGATGAGTTTTTTGTGCATATTCAGGCCCTGGCGCAGAAAGATCTTTCCGAAGGTGATGTGCGGAGAGGCCTGAATGAACTGGTGGCTGAAGGTTACCTGTATTGGAATGGCAACGAAGTCGTCCAAATTACATCAGCTCAAATGAAGCATTTAAAGCGATTCTATAAGGAAGAATGAGGAGAATCAGGAGATTGAGGAGAATTAGTAGAATGAGTAGCCTTACTTACTCAGGAAAGGTCAATCAAACATGAACAATTATAAACAATTCGATAGCTCATCTGAGCATCGCAGCGAACACGTAAAACTGGCACGATGGCTGCGGTATATGCTCTCAACATCGCCTTCTTCTACTGAAGATGCTACGAGCCAGTCAGGGCCATTGCTCAATACTGACTATCATCCCCGTTTTTATCAACAATTACCCGACTTTATCATGGCCCTTCTACAAGATGATCCGCTGGCAACAGTGCATTACGCCCCTTTACTCTATCATCTAGCAGGCTGTACTACCTGTCATTCCGCCTATCTTGAACTCTATGAAGCTATGCGCTATGCTGTCAAGAATGGTGATGCACAGCCGGTTGTAAACCAGGGTACACGCCCACTTGCAACTATTCCCGTGGGAACGCTCGTAAGCCTCTGTCAACTATTGATTAACCAGGCTGAAGCTGTGCTGCGCCAGGCGCGCCATGATGATACCGATAGTGATGCTCTGGCCCGTTCTCTGTTGCAGCTGGCTATGCGGGTCAGTACTCAGATAACGCAGAGTAGTATGCGCAGCCGGGCCCTGAAAGACCTCGTACGTGTGGCTACCATCTTTGATGGTCCTCATAGCCCCGGCGAGCAAGAACCGGCAGCCCGTTCCTACTCACCGCTCATCGGCGCCGGTAGTACGCCCCGTCATGGAAAAGTACTGCGCAGGGCTGACACAGCCCTGCGATCTGCCGGGAAAGCAGCAGAGCCGCCGGCCATCTTCCTGCAATCACATCCACTTGAGGGTAGTATTACCCAGCACGAGGATACGCTGGAACTTCACCTGCATGACCTTGATGAGAAGCTGCGTGGACACTACCTGACTATATCAATTCCTCTGGGTTCATTACTCGAGCCTGTCCGCTGGATAGGTGGCAATCCCCGTGCTATTCGCTCGGCAGTCCCTGTTGACAAAGATGGAACGCTGAGGACGCCAGTCGGCCAGACAGACTTGAGGCTCGATAAGCCAGAGGACCGCAGCATGTTAGAGGTGTTGTTCTTACAATTAGAGGTGCGGCCCATTGATTGATTATCCTGGTTGGAATCCAACGGTGCCACTTTTACCACCGCTTTTAGAAGCGACATAGGCCTGTTCGAGGGTAATGGTTGTGTCCACTCCTTTACACATATCGTAGATTGTCAGTGCAGCTACAGCGACAGCCGTCAGTGCCTCCACATCCACTCCCGTCTTATAGTTCGTGCGCGTACGTGCCTCGATAGAAATCAGCCCCTCTCCACTATCCACCCTAAACTGGATATCGATGTGGGTCATGGGCAATGGATGACACAGGGGAATAATCTGCGGAGTCTGCTTGGCTGCCATGATCCCTGCAATCTTCGCCACCTCTAAAACGCTGCCCTTTGCAACCTGGTTCGTCTCGATCAGCCGCACAGTCCCCGGCGCCATACGCACCCGCCCCCTGGCCACAGCTTCACGCACCGTTTCCGGCCGGTCTGTGACATCGACCATGTGGATGTTGCCGCTCTCGTCGAGGTGGGTTAGTTGTATGCTCTTTCGTGCTTGTTGTTTTGTTTGTCTCTAATCGCCGGTTTGGCTGTCAATTCTTTCGTCATCGAAGGGCCAGCGATGCCCTTCTTGAGGGGTTTCATTGCTGCTTCTCAATGTTCTCTAAAGTAATTGTAGCACATTGCCTATCTTTCCAGCCTGAAGTTAGCACTTCAAGGTCTGCAACTACAATGCTGACAATGTTGACATGGCTGAGTATTACACCCTTGAGCTGAACTGAAGTGCTATAGGTAAAGACAAATTCTGCCAAGTCATCGCTATTCACCTGAAGGAGCTTCACTAAGCATGGCGGTAGGAAAGTGATCCCAGAAAGGCAGAAAATAAGAAAGGGCTAGCTGTCATGCTAACCCAACTGATACTACAAGTATGTACTTTCTGATAGGTATTGTTTTGATCGGGCTTTTCATGTAATCACCAGCGTAGTACCCTTATTCGTCCGGGTAGAACACGCACAAAGTGGCGTTTTACTTTCCGCTTAGCGAGTGCCATTACAGCGTCTTTAAGGTCGAGGTCATGAAGGTGTTCAATCTTCTCTAGATCTTTTATGTCCATCTCACCACGCATGTAACTTCGGGACGCTTCCCACAGATGGTATTCTTGCTCATCTGCCGATCCCTCTCTGGTCAGCTCCGGATTCATCGTGTTGTATCTCCTTATCTGCTAATTTACTGAGTATGTTAGGCTTCTATTTCGAAGTTCGCAACTATAGTGGTTCGTACCACCCACTTTGTTATGACGTATTTTGTACCGTAAGATAAAATGATCTAGTAGATATATTTGTCTATGTAATATATCTACTAAATTATAACACGAGAATCAATAAAGCTGCAAGCGCACGTTGATACATCTCTGTTGCTCAACGCAACAGGCTGGATAGGTAGCTATTGAAGCTTCCGACATATCAGCAGTGCTGAAGCGATGCGTCTAGCAAACGCCCGTAATACTACTTGATTTTCATGAGCCTCGAAAATTGTCTGATTCATACTATCAAAACAAACTATTCCAGTATTTATTCCCTGAGTTTCTCCCACGATGGGGACACAAACGAATGAGCGGTACGGGGGATAGGGACGGTGCAAATCGAATTCTACATAGCCCTTGAAGTTGCATCTCCAGATGTTGTTTTCTTGATACATGTATCCAACACAGAGTTGCCCACTTAAGAATGCCTCTCCTGCTATACCTTGTTCGCGAAGTAATTTGTTCCTATCAGTGCCTATGTAGAATTGTGTTCGGTTTATGCTCTGAGGAGGCATTCCGTAATGTGCCCAGATTTTCAAGTAATCTCCATCGGGAAGGAATATCGAGGCTCTATTAACGTGTCCTTCGAACTCTTTAGTAGCATCGCATAACAGATCTGACAAGATCAGTTTTATTTCATTGTCATGATTTCTTCCAGGTACCCAACTGGCTAAGAGTCTCAGCAGTGAGCTATCAAGATCGACAATATTTTGTAATGTGCTTAGGGCATGCTTCGAGACCTTTCTCTGCCACAAGCTATAGGAGAGCGTGCAGAGAAAAACCAGAAGCAGAACAAGTGAGATAATCCAAAGCCATAAATCCATCATTGTGGGTTTAGTGAGCTGATCTAGCAATAGCAGGAATCCGGCGTACGCACTATTGCCCAATATACCGTAGAACGCGGCAAGTAGAAGAGGTACAACCATTACTGCGACTCCAGTTCTAAGCCATTTGTTACGCATGCTAAGCTCCATATGTAGTAGTTAGCGCCTTAGAGAGGCATATAATTCTATATTAATCTATCGGAAAGATAAAATCAACTTCATCTAATTACCCCAATAATTTATCTCTAATCCGTGCTCATAGATATACCGGTGATCGGTCAAATTTATAATTTGAAGTTCAAAGTTTGGCTATTCGCTTGCTGTAAACTCTTTTTTTGAGCATAGTTCACCTATTGCTATTTACCTAATTTTTGTCCAAATTAGTGACAATGTGCTCGGATGGCTTGAGAATACAATACAGTGAACCGAGTCGTCAGGTTCGTAATGGCCAACCTACTCTAGTGAGGATCATTTCCATTGTCTAAATGCTTGCCCTACCTGCTTACTAGCATTGTACGACCAATTTGGGCTAAATTTAGGTAGGTAAGTATCACCCCTCCATTCACTTTCAAAACCATGTGCACATGTAGAGTAGGCCAGTTCGAAGAGCGGTAGTTGGAAAGTGTGTTTAGCTATACACCCCAACCTTGCGCCGGCTCTCGAAGGCCCGTTTGTAATAGGTTATTGCATCCTGGGCCCTGTTGCGTTCGTCTAAAAGCTGTGCATAGGAGGCCGACTGATCGGCTAACTCTTCGTGCATTTGCAATTCCTCCAACATGTCTAGCCCGGCTACAAAATGCTCATCCCCTTCCTTGTACTTCTCCTGGGCATATGCAATACGTCCCAAGGTGAGCAGAGTTTCTACTGCAATAATCGTATTCCCAAAGGGTCTGGCTAACTCGAATGCTTGCCTGGCATGGTGTTCAGCCTCTTCTAGCTGGTTGTGGACAAGAAACCATTCGGCCAGGCGGATAGTGATACTTGCATGGGTCAGGCCGTCTTGCACATTATTTTCCTGCTGCAGGGCTTCTTCCAGGTAGGCTCGTGCTTTCTCCGGTTCAGCCTTCATCATCGCGCGGCCGAGATGATGATAGATCTCACTTCTCAAAGATGTATTCACCTGTTGCCTATACAGATGCAGGCACTTGTGAGAGTACAGGATTGCCAGGTGATACTGCGCTGTTTTTGCATAGTGTTGGGACATCTCCCAATAGATCGATCGAGTATGTTCAGGTGCCACGAGTTCTTCAACAATTGCAATGGCCTGTTTGAACATATCGATTGCCGAGGTGAAATCATCCAGGTGAGTATAGTGCTGTCCCAGGTGGTTATACACCTCGCACTGGAAAAAAGGATCTTGCGGCTGAGCACTTTCTAACAGCTTGAGACAGTTTTGATGAGATTGTAATGCTCGATGATAATTGTGCATTGCCGCGTAAGCAAGACCTAAGAGATTGTGCGTATGCAGGCTACTATAAGTATCGTTCTGCGCCGTGGCAAGTTTTTCTGCCTCGACCAGCGCATTTTCACACTTTTGCAACTGAGCTGTATGGAGATAGGCCCAGCCGAGTAAATAGCGTTGTTGTGTTCGTTGCCGGTCTTGTAAATGCTTATCGGCAAGCTTTCCTAATTTTGCAATTGCCTGTACTGCTTCACCTTGCAAAATACATATCTGAGCCTCTAAAAGAGCTAATTCTATGACTGCGTTTTCGTTCATAGGGCTGCTTATAGAAGCGCCACCTCCCCTTCCGTCTTGAGAATATTGCGGTAGCAATTGGGTAGAAGGAAGGTCAAGGCGACGGGCGAGTATCTCTAATGCTCGCAGTGATGGATGAATCTGGCCGCGCTCAATAGCTGAGATGTAACTGACTGAGAAGTCGGGCGAAGCAAGTTGACTCTGAGTATATTTCTTGGCCTGTCGAGCTGCGCGTATTCTGGCTCCAACAGATTGTCCCATTTGGCTGTGAGAATCGTCTGTTGACATGGTAGCCTCCTTTTATATCTTATTTAAACGAACAGGAGTCAATAAATAAACAAAATAATGGTCGAGTATATTGTAAATTATTCTGATGCATTGTGTCAATAACTTAGTTCAAATTAATATCAAAGTCGTAATTATACAATTACCCAGTGTTGTTACTATTGCAATTATGTTCTACCCTTTCAGAGCAAATAACATAGTAAGTATTCAGGACCTCTCGCTCTTTTCTTGCTAATTCGTTGGAATACGAATACAATCTTCTTGATCGCAGGCGCAGCTATCGTTGGCTTACTACATTTGTTGTAACTCTTCAGATACCCAATGCATGCTGCCAGCTGCGGCGAGCCAGAAGGAGAGAAGTGAGCAGGTACCTTTTGTTTTTGTTATAGATTTGAGTTTGTGTATGCAATTGAAGCGTATCCCAGGTGCACGCTTATGGTTTTTGGCGGCAATGGTGCTGCTCGTGCTTTTCATTATCTACACTGCCGTTTTCTCGACGGGAGCGCTGCTCTATCCAAATTTGCAGCTGGAACAGTTGCTCCTGCACCGACCTTTAACAGGTATTGATTGTGTTTTATTTGAGTGGAGGCAATTTGGTGAAGTCTGGTTTAGTTTGCTGCTAACACTGGCTCTGGGGATTGCCTGTTTGTTCCTGGGATATCGTCGGAGCATACTACCCTGTCTCTTGCTGCTACTACTGTTCGGCGTGGGTATCGAATACGTAGGGAAGCAGTACTTTCCGCAGGTTGTACCGGTCAATATGCAGGCCGGCATGAATTCTCTGGCTTGTCCACAAATGTGGAGAATGCCGCGCTCTGTGAAAATCATGGTCGCTATGGGTATGTGGTGGAATGCCCCTTCTGTGCGCCCAAAGCGTGTAGAATATGAACACTACAGCGCTAACGCGCCCCTGATTTTTGATGAAAACGCAGGGGTCGAAAATGGCTATCCTAGTGGTCATGCTATTCGTTGGTGCTTCATTGGTTTAGTCGCATGCTGGCTTGCCTGGAGACATATAAAGTCTCGCCTGTTGCAAGCTTTCTTGATGACATTAGCCCTGGCAGTAGCCCTTGGTGGAGGCTTCGCCCAATTCTACATTGGTCTTCATCTCGCCACTGATCTTATTGCCGGTTATCTCATTGGAGCCAGTTCCGCCTGCTGCGCCATTGGTCTCTTGCTATTGAATGAAACCAGCAAGAAAAAGCGATCAGCGCCCGCATCAAAGCCAGGTGATAGATTAGAGAGAGTCAATGAGTCCATAGGAGCAAAATATGTTTCGTTTTCTGACAGCAGGTGAGTCACATGGGCCCTGCCTGACCATGATTGTAGAGGGGTTACCCGCCGGGTTACCGGTTGAGAAATCGATCATTGATGCTGATTTGCGCCGCAGGCAAGGGGGCTATGGACGCGGAGGACGCATGAAGATCGAGAAAGATGCTGTCCGCTTTGTCTCTGGCATTCGGCACGGAAAGACCCTTGGCTCACCCATTACCATGCAAATTGATAATCTCGATTGGGTCAATTGGCAAGAGCGCATGAGCGCTGCCCCTGTCGATACGCCCATTGAACCGGTAACGCGCATTCGCCCAGGCCATGCCGATTTTACTGGTGCCATGAAATATGGTCATGACGATATACGCAATGTCATCGAGCGTTCCAGTTCGCGCGAGACGGCTGCCCGTGTCGCCGTCGGTAGCCTGTGCCGCCAATTGTTGAGTAGTTTTGGCATATCCATTCATAGTCATGTGCTCTCTATTGCCGAAGTTGGATATGATAGCGCACGCCCTTTAACCCGGGATGCCTATGCCCCTGAAATGTGGGAAGCGGTAGAGGTTTCGCCTGTGCGTTGTGCTGATGCCGCCTTAACAGAGAAAATGATTGCACGTATCCTGGAAGCCAAGCGGACTGGTGATACCTGCGGCGGAACATTCGAGGTAGTTGCCTTTGGCGTACCAATGGGCCTGGGAAGCTTCAGCCAGTGGGATCGCCGCCTGAGCGCTCGCCTGGGCATGGCTATGATGAGTATTCCATCGGTCAAAGCCATGGAAATAGGGACAGGCTTTACTGCCTCACGTACTCCAGGTTCACAGGTGCACGACGTCTTGCGCCATGGTGAGGATGGTCGTTGGTATCACCTGACCAATAATGCCGGCGGCATCGAGGGAGGTATTACTAATGGTGAACCTGTGGTTGTGCGAGTTGGGGTCAAGCCTATTCCTACCCTTGCACATCCTTTACCCTCTGTGGACCTGGCAACCGGCGAGAATATAGATGAAAGCCGCTATGAGCGTAGTGATGTGTGTGTAGTTCCTGCCGCTGGCGTAGTAGGCGAGGCTATGATGGCTATAGTACTTGCCGAGGCATTTATAGAGAAATTTGGGGGCGACAGCCTGGATGAAATGGGGAGAAATTATCGATCTGCCGCGCCATGAAATGTAAAAGTCTTTTTTCCCAGCCCACCTGAAAAGGAGGAAAACTGGGGACACCCCTCTGATCCTTACACTGCGACTTTTACATGACCCTGTCTTGTTACCTGCCTCTCTTGTCATACGACATGAAGAATGGTACACTTTTTCAAAATATAAAGATCATCTTGTGTCAGAAAAACAGAGGAATAGGTAATGAACGTAAGCGCAAGTATACGAAAACTCACTCAATTGTTTATCGTCCTCTTTATTGCGCTGAGCGGAGGACTTGTCTACTGGCAGGTCGTGGTAGCGCAGCAGGTAACTACAAATATACACAACAGCCGCCATTGTCTTCCTGACAATGCTCCCATAAGAGGACGTATCTTTGACCGCAATGGCGTACTTCTCGCCGATTCAAGACCATCCAGTACCATTTGTGGCTACCAGCGCCATTATTACCTGAACGACTATCCATCACTGGCAGGCCTCTTAGGCTATTATATCAGTCCTCTCTACAGCTCATCGGGCATCGAGCATCAATTCGATAACTATCTCAGCGGTCGCATTGGCTTAACTGCGCTCAATAATACCGTGAATCAGACGCTGCATCGTCCCCCTGTTGGTGACGACATTTACCTGACCATCGATGTGCGCATGCAGCGCCTGGTCGATCACTACTTTGATGCCGCTGCACCTGCACCTGATGGCGTTAACGTCTTTCAGACAGACCGCGGCTCATTCATCGTATCCAACCCGCATACAGGGGAAGTTCTTGCTATGCTGAGTCGCCCAACCTTTGATTCTAACCGCATAGCCTCAGGGGATCTCAACTACTTTCAATCACTTGAACAAAATCCTGAGCACCCTCTCCTGGAGCGTCCTATCCAGTCTGCTTATGTGCCAGGCTCGACCTATAAGACGATGACGCTCCTTGCCGGGCTCGACTCAGGTAATGCACATCTGGACGATCCGTTCTACAATGACACAAATGGTCAACCGCAGCGCTTTAATCCAAATCATCCGCAGGCAATTGGACCGGTGATTATCGGTTCGGGTGACCAGACGGAAACATTTGGTCCGGTTGGAAATAATATAGAAGGGTATACTGCCAAATACCCGGTAAAACTGAACTACGGATATACTCATTCGGATAACATCATTTTTGCGCAGGTTGGCGCTAAGACAGGCATCAATACCTGGCTGGACTATAACAGGCGCTTTAAAGTTGGCCAGCAAATTCCTTTTGATCTGCCGGTGACTCCAAGTAGCGTTACTCCCAACAATGGGAAGCCGCTCGGCGTCAATCAACTTGCAGAAAACTCCTTTGGGCAGGGTATAGACTTCATCACACCTATGCAGATGGCCCTGATTGATAATACTATTGCCAATAACGGTGAGATGATGCGGCCTTCCCTGGTGATGAAGATCGTCGACCCTAATGGCTCGACAGTCTTGTCGTCGAGCCCACAATCACTGGGAACGCCCGTTAGCAATACAACAGCGAGCCAGGTGCGTGATGCCATGTACGGGGTGGTGCAGTGTGGTTCCGGTCGTTTCAGTACTCCTGCTCCCGAGTTGAATACCTCGCCTTATGCTATCATTGCCAAGACGGGTACAGGTGAGGTCGCTGGAGGGAAACTACCATCCCAGGCATGGCTGATAACCCAGGCGCCATATCAGAACCCACAGCTGACCATTGTTGCCATGAAAGAGAATGCGGGCGAAGGTGGTTCCGTCGATGGACCAATAGTAACAAATCTCTACAATGACATCTTTTCTAAGATAATGAAGATACCCACTGCACCTCCGGTCGATCCAAATTATTGTGCTACTACCGGATTGCTGCAAGGATGATCGGTGTGAAGCAACTTAAAAAGAAAAGCGGCAGCATCTACAGCGATGTTGAAGAATTAGTACTTGAGCCCTGGCAAAGGATGCGCCAACGTTTTCTTTCTCCCATTGCTTTCGTTCTCGCACGCCTTGGCATTAGTGCTGACATGCTTTCGTTCGCTTCCGTAGTCCTGGGCATTGGTTTTTTTCTCTACGCCCCTTTTCAATTTACGGTGGCCTTCTGGTTCTTGATCGCTTCTCTTGTTTGCGATAGTCTCGATGGGGTCGAGGCACGATTGACGGGCACCAATACGATGCGTGGGTCCTTCACCGATGTGTTCTGCGATCAGTTAGTGGTCGCTTTCACGGTGGCGGGCATGGCCTGGAAAGGGCTTATTCACCCGGCGCTGGCGGTGATCTTTGTCTCTGTCTACACGTCTCTGGTCATGTTCCTGGTCTTGCATCGTTTGTTGCGCGTCTCTTCCTTCGGCGTTGTTCGTCCCAGTCGCATGTTGTTGTATGCCGCCATTGCCCTCTATTTCTTCTTCCATATCGATCTCCTCAACTACCTCCTCCTGGTTTATTTACTGACCCTGTCCCTGGTGTTCCTGAGCTTCTGGAGACTACGAAAAGCTTTGTAAAACTACTCAGCTTGTAAAGTCTTCCAACATGCGTCACAATAGCCGGCCGCGACCAGATCGAGCGTCAAGCCATGAAAATGGTACTGATTCTGCAATTTCTCATTGAGATTGCCCAACAGAGTATCATCGAGGTGAATAACGGTCCGGCATCTACGGCAAACGAGATGATGATGGGCTGTTCCCTCTACCGCCTCGTAGTGAGGCTGCTCTCCTGGCAGGTGAACTTCTCGTACCAGTCCCAACTCACGCAGTAATTCTAAAGTACGGTAGACAGTTGAGAGGCTGACATAGGGGTTGCGCTCCTGGACACGTTGTGTAATCTGGTCAATGCTCAAATGCCCATCAGCCTCCTGGATAACACTTAAAATCATATGACGTTGTGGTGTGAGCCGGTAACCTCGCTTACGCAGCATCTCGTTACTCGATTTGACGTAATGATGCATCTGCAACCCCTATCCTTTAAGAAACAATTGATCTCTGCATATCCTAACATTGCGTGGAATAGGCGTCAACGAGTACTTACTGGTGATTGCCGATAAGTCCGGGAGAGATCCTTCGCTTCGCTCAGGATGACAAAACCCCTCGCTGTCATCCTGAGCGAAGCGAAGGATCTTGCTGCCCATCGAGCCAGACCCTTCACTGTGCTCAGGGTGACATTGTTAGGTCACTTAGGTGCGCCTGCATCACTCTGAACATTGCCCAACAAATGCCATTATAGGCGTTGATTCTTTGCAGAGATCGGGTAAGATAATAGTTATACAGGACAGAAATGTCTTGAGAAGGACCATGTTATGGTACAATGGGAACATTGCTACTTGCTAGGCACAATGGTGTTTACGATTGCAGGAGATGTTGTGCGCGACTTTGATGAAGAATATGAAGCATGGAGCTGGCTGGAGCAGGATGGCTGGGGTCTCGTGCGCCTGTAAATACTACTTCAAACGCCAACGTCCTCCACAATACATGGCGCGAACGGCGATGACAGAAACTCATGCCACGGCAAGCTATGAACGCAGAGAGAGACGATGAATGACGCAACCAGGCTACTCAGGCTACTGGCGTTCGCCACTTGATCCAGAGCGTGTGATGAATGCCGGGGTGACCCATTGGCAGGAACAAACGCAGCAACAGCGCGAGGAGGCTCTGACTGTTGAAGAGCCATTTGAAGTGCGTATCGACCACCGCAG
>WNGK01008345.1_pt1 | contig 22246 bp, 12 predicted proteins | sample 5400601 | NCBI WGS metagenome assembly WNGK01 (sample SAMN13153376, study PRJNA577476) | soil metagenome | isolation source: 60 cm soil or saprolite under Garry oak tree replicate 1 | place: USA:California | collected 2016-06-15
GGTGTCACTGCTGCGATCAAACACAACCGGCGTGTCGCCGCGCTCGGCGAGTGCTTTAACAATCCACGAGCCGATGCAGCCCTGCGCTCCGGTAATGAAATAGGTTTCAGCCATGTTCAGCACTTACACCCCGGCGGAGCTGCCCCGCTGGGGACCTCGGCTGGCGGATTCTCTCCTCAGCCGGTAAAACTCTGTGGCGTTTTCCCCGAAAATGCGGTTTCGCTCTTCATCGCTCAGCCCGTTCAGGAGTGACTTAAAAGATCCCAACACTTGATCGTACGAAGCCGCTAGTAAACATACGGGCCAGTCGCTGCCGAACATTAATCGTTCCGGGCCAAAGAATTCCAGCGCACAGTCAACAAAGGGTCGCAAGTCGTCCGCGCTCCACGAAGTGTGATTTGCTTCGGTAACCAGTCCTGAAAGTTTGCAATGGACGTTTGGGAAAGCCGCCACTGCTTTAATTTCCTTTGCCCAGTCTTTGACCTCACCGCTGGCCACCGGCGGCTTTGCCATATGATCAACTACCAGACGTAATTCGGGACAGTTTTCGGCCACTGTCTTAACATGCTTCAGATGACGCGTATGCACCAGCAGATCATAAGACACGTGATGACGCTCGAGCACGCGCAAGCCGCGCAACACGCTCGGTTGCGTTAACCAATCTTCCGCCGGTTCGCTCTCAACCAGATGTCGTATGCCCTTAAATAGGGGATACGCCGTCAAGACCTCTAATTCCTCTTCCATCCGCGCATCGGTTAGATCAACCCAGCCAATGACGCCAGCGATAAAATGGTAACGGTCAGCCAAACTCAACAGCCAATAAGTCTCAGCTAAACTGTTGCTCGCTTGCACGAGGACCGTCTTAGCTACACCGCAACCTTTCAGTATGGGCTCAAGCATGCCCGGCAGGTAGTTGCGGTAGAGCACTTCGACCTCCGGGCTCATCCAGGGGTAGTCGAAATGCCCGACCTGCCAGAAGTGTTGATGACTATCGACGATGCCGTCCATTGAGATTACCAAATCGAACTTGCCACAGAGACCCAGAGACACAGAGCAGGAAATGCCACAATAAGTGATTTGATTAAGCGTTTCATTGCTGTCTCTGTGCCTCTGTGCCTCTGTGCCTCTGTGGCTAACTTGTCGACTTACACGACCTTGTAAATCCCCTCGCGAGGTTTCACTGCGCGCTTGGCTTCGTGATCCTGCCTGGGTTCGCCGTCGCATTCGAGCGCGAAGGTGGTCACCAGGTACGGGGCCGTTTTGGGCAAGCCCAGAAGCTTGACGCGAAAATCATCCTGCTCGAACTTCACCGACTCACCAGTCGCGAACAACTTGGCGGACGTGACTTTGTTCAGCACGTTGCCGATAAAGACCGTTTCACCGGGCCAATAATAGACGTGCGCGAAAAGTGTATTGCCCTTGCGGGTGAAGCTCACATAGCTGCCCCGTCTCGGCTGACAGAGATCGGATTCATAGATCGTCGGGCCGCACTTGCTCATCCAATCGCCAACCGCCGAAAGGATTCGCACTGACTCTTCGGGAATAGAGCCGTCCGGCTTCGGTCCAATGTTCAAAAGATAATTACCTCCGTCTCGCGCGCACGTGATTAGATTGCGAATGACCGTCGTCGGAGTTTTCCAGGCGTTATCCGAGGCGTGATATCCCCAACTGTCGTTCAACGTCATGCACGATTCCCACGGGCGATCGTTTGAAGCGACGATGCGCTGCTCAGGCGTATCGAAGTCTTCCGGTATCTTCGAACGATTGTTGATGATGATCTCCGGTTGCAGTTTTCTGACCGTCTGATTCATCTCGACCGACTCCCAGCCTTTCGCGTCCAGGGGCCAGGCCACGTCATACCAGAGAATGTCCACCTGGCCGTAGTTGGTCATCAGCTCGCTGACTTGACCGTGAATGTAATCGACAAAGCGGCGACGCGCGGCCTCATTTTTCAGGCAACGCGCGCCGTCCGGATGGTGCCAATCCATCAGCGAATAGTAAAAGCCAAAACGCAACCCTTCAGCCCTGGCTGCCTCGACGTATTCGCGCACCAGATCGCGCCCGGGGCCACGCTTTGTCGCGCAATAATCCGTCAACTTCGTATCGAAATTACAAAACCCCTCATGGTGTTTCGTGGTCATCACCATGTACTTCATGCCGGCGCGGCGGGCCAGATGCGCCCAATCCCGCGCCGCGTTTGGCTTAGGCTTAAACTGTTGCGCCAGCGGCTCATAGTCCTTCACTTGGATCCCCTCGTGCTCCATCACCCACTCGTGACGACCAACCACGCTATAGAGGCCCCAGTGAATGAACATGCCAAACTTCGCTTCATGCCACCACTTCATCCGCCGCGTGCGATCTGCGACGGTCGAAGTAGTGGGCGCGCCGGTATCCGGCTTCGGCTCCTGGGCGAAAATGTTGAACCTGGAAGCGCCGGCAATCGCGCCTGCGCCCGCGCCCATACTAATCAGGTAATCACGCCTATTCATCTTTGTCATTGTCTATTCTCCATCAGCAGTAGTTCGCACTGCGTTGAATCAAGTTCCTAAGTTAAATCTCGTCTTCCGAGTCATTATCCCTCGCTCGCGTCGCCCGCCGCCCAAGCAACAACATCAAAACATGTTTTCGCGTCAACCGTTTCCCCTGCAAATCAGTAATCTGGAAGAGTGCGGCGCCATTTCCCTAGTCATCAACTCCCCTTCGTGCCTGCCTAAATCTTCTCCACTCCAGAAGTCGCTGACGTGACTGGCGCGCGGCAACCGAAACGAGATAGCCCGCGGCGCGTCATCCCAGTTGAACAAACACACCGCCTGACTATCGGGAAATCTTACCGTGCCGACGCGGAGCGATTCGTCACTGAAACGCGCGGCCACCCCGGTCGGCGGCTGTAGCTTGCGCAGCATCGCCAACTTCTCTGCATTGACCTTCGTCAGATCGTCGCCGGACAACAACATGCCACCGGTGGCGTAGATCGCCGTGGCATGAAAGCGGAACTCGTTCTCGCTGAGATCTCCGGTGAGCACAACCACGTCCGGATCGTTCCACCACAAACGCCCATTCTGCCAGTTACGTTTTAGATTCTGGCGCGCCGTGGTTGCCACGCGATCCCAGCTTCGCTTGATGTCGTTCGAGCTGCGCGATCCGTGAATCAATCCGAGCGAAGGCCAAATCGGGTGATTACAACCCAGAACGAAACTGTCGCCCGCCCCGCGCAGGATCGCCTGCATGCCGCGACGATAGGCTTCAATGCGCGTGGCGCGCGCATCGTGAAAGTGTCCTCCATGAATCGCACCCCAGAAGTTCGCGTCGAGCTTGAAATACGTGCAGCCCCACTCGCGCCGCATCGTGCGAAACAGTGTCTCGAAATGCCCCTGGACTTGCGGGTGCGTGCCATCTAACACATACCACGGGCCATGACGCCAGCCGCCAAACGTCACGCGGTCAGATCGCAGCGGGTTGCCCTCACCGTCTGTTACAAACCAATCCGGATGTTGCTGGAAGATGTGCGACTTTTCTTCGGCGACGAAGGGCGCCACCCAGATGGCTGGTTCAAAGCCGCGCGCCTGAATCTGCTTCAGCACACCCTGCACGTTCCCACCGAAGGCCGCGCCGGTCTCCAGCCAGTCGCCCATCGCCGGCTGATAGCCGTCGTCGATCTGAATGTATTTAAGGCTCGGTGTGTTCTTCGCGATGAAGTCCAGATTGTCGAGCACCTGTTGCGCGGTGACCCGCGGCCCGAAACAATACCAGGAGCACCAGCCCGTTGGCGGCGTCGGCAAACGCAGTGGCGGATGATTCACGACCAAACGCCGGGCCAGCTCAGCTAGTAACTGTTCGCGATCAGGCCCAGCGCGGAAAGTGAACTCTTCAAGCTCCCACGACTCACCGGGTTTAATCTCGTTTCCCTCTGTATCCATGACAACCTGCAATGATGAGTCTCGCAGATAGAACTGGCCGATGAAGCGGCGGCACGAGGTGAACGCCAGTAGAGAATTGCCGCCTTCCGGGGACCCGAGCGTGATCAGACCGTAGCAGGTTCTCGCCCCGTCCGGCGTTGGCAACTTATAGTGTTTGGCGTCGGTATAGTTGCCAAGATCAGCGGGCTGCCCCAGCGTGCCGCCGGTTTGCGTCAGCATCTGAAAACCTTCGCCGTAAAGCTGCGTCTCTGGCGGCAATGAGGGAGCGAGATCGAACAGGACGACTTCCTTTACCCGCACACTTTCCTTTCCCGCGTTAACCAGGCGAGATTGACAGAGCGGCCCTTTCCACTGCCGGACCAACTTGATTTGTTTGACCGCCGACGTGTCGCTAACCGGCACGATGCTGCTGGGAGCCTTCAGAAAGGAATCCCGACTGAGACCCTGCGACTTGGCGCGCTGCGCGAAACTGATCGAGGGCATCGCCGCCAACAACGGCGACGCCAATGCCAGTCGAAGAATTTCCCGGCGTGTTATTTCACTTGCCGACACAAGCCCCTCCAACATCAGTCGACGGTTTCCACCAACGATCAACGCATCAATTTACCCAAAGCACCGGTTGCCGAATGAAAAAATTCCGAATCACTTCTTCCACATTTGAATCCGCTCTCAACGTTTTCCAGAGATTCAGGTAGTCAGAATTCCCAAGCGCTAAACCGGCAAACAACAAACTGCTTTGACGCATCGGCCACTCCGCGTCGTACATCACATCCGGTTTCAGCGGCCAGGTTTTCTTGTCCTTTATATAGGGGAACATGAACTCCATTGCCTTGCGCATGCCGCGACCGTCGGGAAGCTGAAATGTCCAGAGATTGTCAGCCGGGTTAGATAGAATCTGACAAACTGTCGCCAGCGCTTCGAGATCAAACAGCGAGTAGCCGTAAGGCTTGGTGCGTCTCAACTCTTCCGGCAAACTCCCGTCCATCGCTATTTGATTCGGCACCAGCACGGTCTTGAAACGATCGCGGCAATACGCCAGCAGCTCCTGATTGCCAGTCAGATGAGCGAACGCTGCCACCTGCATTACCCAGCAGGTGCCGTGATTGTTCTTTGCATCGCGTTCGTCGATGCCATTCTTGCTGGTCGTCATCCATACCAGATAATCCGCGAACCAATGCTTTATCCGTTGGTCGAATGCCGGGGACATAACAGGTGAACTTTCCAGAACCTCGATTGCGCGAGCAACCTCGACAAGATGGATCGTATCAATCATGCCCGTGCCTCTGCCGGTGAATCGGCCATGAATCGCTTGCGCGTATTGCAAGTTCGGATTCATCCGCGTGCTATCTTCGACAAACCATGCCCCGAGCAGCTTGGCGGCATGATAGGCGTAACGCAAATCGTGCGTATTTTTCCACGCTGCGACCAGCGCCGGAACCTGCACGCTCAACCGCATCAGATAGCGACGGTGCTCCACAAAGTTATTGGGGTTCGACATTCCATCGCGCTGAATGTAGGGGCCATCCGGATTCTGCGGGTCGGGCCACCAATAATCACCCTCAGAAAAAAAGTCGTGCACTCCGCCGGCGCTGCGCGGGGACGTGGACGCTGTAATTGTGATCGGAGCTTCGGACAGATAACGATTCGCTGCCTGCAAGACTCGCTCCCAATCAAGCGCGGCAATATTAATCGCGCTACGTTGCTGCGCCAGTGTCTCACCAGCCAGCAGAACGATCACCACAAATGACAGTAGCCTGACTTTTAACATTCTCCACCTTGCATCAGCCAAATCGGACTCGACTGTGTCTTCGCGTCTCTCACCTGGCGGGATAGATTCTAGCCGCCCAACCACCGCCCTCCGCCAGCTTGATCTTAAGTCTGGTGGTTTTGTTAACCTGACTTTTCACCAGCTTATAGTCACTGCCATAACGATTCGCATTCACACCGTCCTGATAAGCCTCTATCTGAAAATCGCCCTCCGGCAGAAACGAAAAATTGATTTCCAAATCGCGCGCGTTCCAATCGGTCATCGCTCCGACATACCACTCGCGCCCGTTTCGGCGCGCCACGGCCACGTAATCACCCATTCGGGCTTCGAGCACTTTCGTTTCATCCCAGACCGTCGGGACCGGCGCGAGAAAGGCCATCGCTTCCGGTTCCCGCAGGTAGTTCGAAGGACTGTCAGCCAGCATCTGCAGCGGGCTTTCGTAGACGACGTACATTGCGAGTTGATGACAACGAGTGCCCGGACTCATGGGCCGCTGGAAGATTGGCACAAAGCTGGCCCTGGCCGCGTTCAACATCGCTCCCGGCGTGTAGTCCATCGGTCCCATAAACAGCCGCGTGAACGGCAGGGTGACGTTGTGTTGCGGATTGGAGTAGCTGCTCCATTTGTTTTGTTCGAGCCCTCGGACACCTTCGGTTGAAAGGAGGTTGGGCCAGGTCCGCGTCATGGTAGCTGGTCTGATGGCGCCGTGAAAATCAACCAGCAGCTTGCGCTTCGCGGCCTCGCGGCAGACTTTGTGATAGAAATTGATTACCGGCTGATCGTCACGCTGCATGAAATCAACTTTGATTCCTTTGATACCCCACTTCTCGAATTGATTGAGCGCGGACTCAAATTGATCGTTGAGCGTCTTCCAGACAACCCACAAGATGATGCCGACGTTTTTCTGCCGAGCGTAAGCCGTCAGTGCTTCAATATTCATCTCCGGAACGACGTCCAGCAGGTTGCCAAGTTTGTACCAACCCTCGTCCAGAATGACGTACTCGATGCCGTATTTCGCCGCGAAGTCGATGTAATATTTGTAGGTCTGGGTATTTATGCCGGCTTTGAAATCCACGCCGTAGATGTTGTTTGCGTTGTACCAATCCCAGGCCACCTTGCCGGGTTTGATCCAGGACGTGTCCTGCACTGGCGACGGTTTGGCCAAGAGATAGACCAGTTGATTTGTGATCAAGTCGCCATCTTTCTCGGCAATGCCGATCAGCCGCCAGGGAAAAGTGCGCGTCCCCTGCGTGATAGCGATGTAGTCCGCAGCTTGCGTAATCTTGAAGTCACGATCTTTGCTCAGCTCCTCCTTGAGCGGATACGGCGGAAAAACTGCTGAAAGACTATTGTTGCTATTGCCGCGCAGCCAAAGGCCGGGGTAGTCATCAACGTCTGCTTCCCCGATTGCGAGTTTCACTCCACCATTGACATCCACTACCGCAGGCAGACTCCCAAGCGTTTGCGGAGTGATGTCTTGCAACAAGACGTGTATGAACTCTCTTTCGTTGTGCGAAAAGAAGCTGTCCTCCTGCGGATAGTAAACGGAATAGTCACCGGCAAAGTTGAAACTGGCCTCCTCGCGCTTGACCTTTACTTCCGTTTGGGGCAGCGACGTCTCGAAGCGGTAAGCCACGCCTTCGTTATAGGCGCGAAACTTTACCGCGTAATTACCTGCTATTTCGAGTCGCAGTTCATTGTAGTGCTCACGAATCCGAGCAAACTTCTGCCGCACTACCGGTTCGATTTCCTGATCGACCGTGCTTTGCTTAGAGCCCTTAATCTTCGGCTCTAATCCCAGCGTTGTCTGATCGATCTTGAGCGAAAGCATAGCGCCTTGTAGTAAAGCTTTGCCGTTGAGCAGAACGCTGTAGCTTAGGCGTCCACCCGTTTGGATGCTGATTTCGATTCTTTGATCGGGCGAACGCAGGTTGTAGTTTGCTTGCGCCAGGCCGGCACTCGCCAGCCACAACAGCTCGAGCAGAGCGAAAGCGATCAACACTGCCCCTTTCAGTCCGCTCGAAGATCTCCTCATCCGAATTACACCTCTTCAGAGTTTGTCATGTTTCCGCTCTTCGCTTACTCCCTGCGCTCATGAAAAGCTGGCCACAAAACCCCCGCCCTCGCGCATATCTATACTCAGTAATTCTTTTCGACTCATTGTCGAGTTTTCAATCTTCACGCTCGCCGCGTCGGCCTGTTGGTCTCGTACCAACACCGCCTGATATTTGCCTTGTCCAAGAAATGTTAGTGGGAGTTTGAGGTTTCGCGCCGTCGGACCGTTCATGATCGCCAAAAACCACCTGTGGCCCCGGCGCCGGGCGAAGGCGGCAACCTCGCCGATCTCACTAACGGGTAGCGCAATGGTCTCGTCCCAGATACTCGGGATGTTCTTGATCAATTCTACTGCCGGATTGTCAAGAATGTTCCGTGGGTGCGCCGCGTAGATCAGCAGCGGCGAAGTAAAGATCACGGCGCTGGCGATCTGGTGCGCCCAGGAAGTCTCGCGCCGGCGCTCGCCAAAATGCATCGGCGTGTAGTCAGCGTGGCCGGCCAGAAAGCGTGTGAACGGAAGCGTCGTGTTGTGCACCGATCTCGTTTGCATGCTGCGGTATTCAAGGCCACGGATCGCTTCGCGGGTCATTTCATTAGGCCAGGTGCGCGCTTCGCCACAGGGCTTGTTGGCGCCGTGAAACTCCAACATGATTTTGTGTTCGGCGGCTTCCTTCAACAGAGCCTGATAAAGATCGATAATCTCCCTGGCTTCGTGATCGAAAAAGTCTATCTTCGCGCCGACCACGCCTAGCTTGTGTAATAAACTGAAGAACTTTTCGCGCGTCTCGGGGCTCCGCAAATTCTTACTGTGTTCCCAGAACCATATTCCGACTTTGTACTCATTCGAGTATTGAACCAGCTCGCGCATCTGGTCCTCGGTCCACTTGTGCCAGAAGCCTTCGACGACGTTGTATTCAAAACCCAGCTCACCAGCCAGGCGCGAAAACTCTTTCATGCCTTCAAGCGTGCTCTCTCCGCCGTCGAGGTATTTCCACGCGGCGCGGCCGGGCTTAACCCATTCCGTGTTCGGGCCGGCGGGAAAAATCTTTTTGTCCGGCGGCGGCGAAACGTTGTTGACGATGTCGCAGTTAACGAGCGTGTTTAGATCGGCGCCGGCAATCACCACTCGCCAAGGCGTGGTGATTGTTCCGGCAATCGCCGCCGGTACAGCAAGACGTTTCGCTTCGGCAGCCCAGTACGATTTTGAAACCGCGCTGACCGTCAGCCTGAAGTCCCATGCCCGCGTAATTGATCAATGCGGCTTCGGTCAACGACGCGTAACCAAGACTGTTCGGCAGCTTGACGGTCAAGGGAGGAGCCGCCCACTCGCCGGTCTTAACTTCGGAAATCTCTTTCTTCTTATGTATGCCTTCGTAGTGCCCTTCGAAATCGTGGAACCACACTGAACTGCCGCCGGGAATCGTGAAAGCGGTGGCTTCGTCGGGCACGCGTTGGCTGTCATGGCCTGGCAAGATAAAGCGGAAGGCTGCGCCATCATTGAAGGCGCGCACTTCAATCGTGTAGTTGGTGTTGCTCTTTGAATGCTGGACGGAAATTCTTGCGCCGTTGCAGTGATTGACTGCCTCGGAATGCACGCCGCGGGTTGTATAGGCGTCGTTCAATTGGTAGGTATCGACTTTGCCAATCTCAACACCCTCGCACAGTTCGGCGCCATCAACGATGAAGCCCAGCACCGACGGCTCGATCACGGCCTGTTTTCTCAGGGTTATTCCGTAGCTCAACTGGTGGCGGCGCGCAAGAAGATCGTAGTGTAATTTGCCATTTGGGCTGGAGATTGTAATGTCCCTTGAGGCAGTAGCACCTGAGTGAACGCTGGTAAAGATCAATGTTCGATTGATTATAGGAAGACGACTTATCGCTGGAGCGGCCAGAGCAGCCGACAGAAATTCGCGGCGCGAATGACTTCTGTGCTGGCAGTTCCTAGCTCTAGTCATTGGGCTTTCGATTCTTCTGGCCAACAAAGCTAGCCATGCAACCAGCCGCGAAGCGGCGACAATTAGTAGCCCCGTGCGTCAGCGCGGGGTATCGATCCCGCGACGAGTACCAGTCCACGCGCTTACGGACGTGGCTATTGAATGTCGGCCCTGCGGGCCTTGCGCACTTGCCGCTCGGCCGCAGCACTTCTAATTCGCAGCTCCGACCAAGTCGCTCATGACGGAAGCGAAGGCAACATCGACCAACTCACGGATAAAGACTCTTCCACAATGTTCACCCTCTACTTAGCCAGTTGCAACTCCGGATCGACACGGAAAGTTTTCGCGTCCCAATCAACTGTTACTGTCGTTCCATCCGCAAAAGTCGTGCGCTCTTTACGGTAGTTGCTGTCCAGAAACTCGTGTCGGGTCATTTCCAAAAGTCCGACACGTCTGTGCAAAGCAGCCATCTGCCGAATCAAGGCCATCGTCTTCTCATCGATGGTCTGCATGATTGGTAATTCGGGAACGCCGCCAAACAGGAGACCCTGCAGCAAACTCTTTTCGTCGCGCGCGCTGAACGAGACGATGACCGCGTCGTGATAGACCAGATTGTAAAGTGGCACCAGAATGGCCTTGCTGCCGCCACCCGATTGATTAACTAGATCAACATATGGAATCACCCAGTCGGCTCCGGCCTCGGTCGCTACAATTCCCAGATTCTGCCGCGACCAATTCAGCATTGCTGCCTGTCCGCGCAGGGCATCGGTGTGGGTGGTCGGGTGCTCAGGGTTGAAGTCCTCGTCTGCCGGAACGTAACCGACGACGTCAATGTAAATGCCCTGTGGCCTGATGCCGTGCTCAAAGAACAACTGATAGTTTTTCAGCAGGTGGCCCAGCATGAAGCGCGCGTTGAGATACGCCTGCGTGCCGCCGTCCCAGTGCCGCATGAATGGAATGTCGCCCCGCTTGGAATCGCCAAAGCGTGAGCCGGGAAACTGCTGAGGCGGAAGCCTCGTGTCCTCTTCATGAACGGCAAACTGCTGATCATAGGAAGGCGCGTCAAGGTAATAATCGCGATATTGGTCGTGAAAGATCACCGGGTAGCCCAGCTCGTGACAGGTGTCGACCAATTTTTTCATACCGTCCCATCCGCCTGCCCGCTCTGGCGGCGGCAACGAATCGGGGTGCTGTCGATCGTATCCAAGATGCGGCCAGCCGGATACAAAAACCAGCACGCGATCGATCCCTTTTGCCTTCAGATCGCGAAGCTGGCGCGCGCGCTCGTCAAACGTTGTAAGACTGTAGTTCTTCGACGGGTCTTTTGTGTCATAGCGATCGCTGTCGGTCTTCAAATTTCGCAGGATGCTCAGATGACTTTGGGGCGTTCCGATCAAATCGTTGACGGCCGGCGTGCGCGCAATTTTTTCTTTGAGCGAGACAAACAGACCGGTATCCATCACGTAACGGCGATAACGTTTTGCCATCTGCACGTAATTGCCGTCGGCAATGAAACACATACGCGCAGTCCGCATATAAGCAAAGCGGCCAAGCTGCGCGCGCCAGCGGGGACCGATCACCGTTGGACCGCCGGCCGGGTGGCTGAATTGATAAGCAGCATCGTCGGGGGTTTCGACGATCACCATTAGCGCCGACTTGCCATTCTGAAAGCCCCACCAGGACATTGACCACGATTCGATGACGTGGCTTTGCAGCAAACTATGGTCAGTAGCGGCGATCTTTCCTTCTGGTGTGATCGTGCGAATCGGGTAATACTCTTTGGGCCAGTGACGCGGCAGCAGCGTGCCGCGGCCGTTACTCAGCACTGTGTAGTCTACTTCGCGCGCATCGAGCGCCGCCGGCCAGTCCAATTGGCGTAGTGAGGCTTCATGCTCATTGGCGGCAGCGTCGAAGATCAGCTCTTCATCTTTGCCTTCAAGACAAACCGTCAAAAACAATTCCAGATCAAGATCGTTCCCTTTGTGCTTCCATCCGCCCAGGCTTATCTTCACGCCCGTCTTGAAACCTGTGTCGTAGGGCACAATAGAAATCTTCTTCGCGTCTGCGAGGCTCAGGGAGATTTCTTCGCCCTTCGCCTTAACCAGCATGTCATTTGATGAGCGATTCATGGCCCATTGAGCCGGGCCAGCCTGTACTCGCAAGGCGAGGTCTGCTTCGTTAAGAGTCACTTTGTTTTTCTGGCCCGCAATGATCCACTTGCCGTCGGCGCGCGAGACCGTGACGAGCATGGCTCCCCATTGGTCACGTGAAAGCTGCTGAGCAAACAGCGGCGAAGAGAAAATAAGCGTGACCGCACAAGCGAAGAAAATAAGCTTCATCATCGACATCGAAATCTCGATCCGAATCCCAGGCCGGGCAAAGCTATTTGAAGTTTGGCCTTCGTCCGCGCCAGATGCGGCTTCGCCGCCGCTCAGTGCGGAAAGGCTGCGCCTTTCCGTAAAGGGCCAGTTTTGTCTGAGGCTACGCCTCCGTAACTGGAGGCACAGCCTCCAAGAATAACTGGTACCGCGCCCGGTACGGCTGAGCCGTACCGCACTGAGCGGCGGCAAAGCCGCATCAACCATCCGGCATTAATTCATCTTTGCCTGATGGCCTTGGGCCAAACTCGAGAGGAGCAGATTGCTACGATCTGCCGAGTCAACTCTCGGTATCTTGACCATCAAGGCTCGAAACTGCGGGTCTTGATACTTGGCCTCGGCGCGACGCATCAACGGAAACAACATCTGCGGCGGCCACTCGCCGAGTTGCTGGTAGGCCCATTTTTGTTGACCGAAAGCGAACGGCACCAGGTAATCGAGCGCAAGCCTGATGCTGCGCCCGTCCGGTGTCTTGTAATTCCACAGATCGACGCCGACGCTTTCCCCAAGCCTTGCCAGCAGCATCAAGCCATCAAGATTACCCACGCTGTAACTCCAGGCTTTGGTGCGCGCCAGCTCAAGCGGTTGACGTCCATCGGGTTCGACCTGAGTTGCGATGCGTTTCTGCCGCGCCGCCTGGACAACCTCGGCGGCGTAATCTTTCTTTCCGAGAAACAAAGCAAACGAGACAACCTGAACGTCGTAGTAAGTTCCGTGATTATTTTTCGCGGCGGCTTCATCGCGTCCGTTCTTGCTCTCGCGCATCCACCGAAGAAATTTGCCGAACCAGTCTTCAAGGCCGCGCTGATCTGTTTCGGTCCATGCTTTTGAACCGGCGAGCAAACCGATCGCATCCACGACCTGTGTTAAGCCCCGCGTCTCGATGAGACCAATGCCCCGTCCAGTGTTAACGCCGGGAATGAACTGCGCGTATTGCAAATTGGGATTCATTCGGGTAGCGGGATCGAGAAAGAAAGCGCGGAGCAACTGTGTAGCTTTTGCCGCGTAAGCTTCATCGCCTTTGAAGTAGTAAGCGAGCGCAAGCGTCTCGACCGACGACTCCAACTGGTCCAGACTGCGATGGTCGGTGATCTTGTTGATCTCTGGATTGCGCTCGCCGTCCCGACGGATGTAAGGCAAGCCGTTCGGCTTGTTCGGGTCGGGCCAAAAATACGGCGCCTGGCTCATGTAGTCATGCTTGTCGCCGCTCGGCGGCGTTGCTTCTTTACTGGTTACCGAGAACGGCCCCACAGTTAGGGCCTTCTGTGCATCTCGTTCAAGCTTGCTCCAGGCGGGCGCAAGAGTCTTATCACCGTCATGAATGCGTTGTTTGGTCGATTGGAGTTGCTTCGCCTCGAGTAGAAAAACTCTAAGCGAGTTGTCGGGGGCAACCACGCTCCGCGCCCGAAGAGGTTCAATCACAACGACGAGCATGAATAGCAAGCAAAGTATCGACTTTCCCAAGAGATGCTTCGTTCGCGCGGCTCTGCCGCTTGATGTGCGGTGGCGGCTCTGCCCCACCGTGTCGGTGGCCTCCAACTCGATGGGGCTGCGCCCCGAATTTGGGGCATAGCCCCAGGAGAAGAAGGGAGGCATCTCCGGAAGGTCAGAGATTGGCACCCCAGCGGGGTTGCCCCGCTGGGGACCCCGCACCTTCCACATATCAGGCGGCAGAGCCGCGAAACCAACTACGTCTCGCCTTCTGATCTCTGGCAAAGAATGGGCAATGACCATAACCGTCCTCAAGAAGTTCGGAATGACGCAGGATTGGGCCATCAAAGAGACCGTCGACTGGGCCTGCCGATCTTGACCAGCACCGCGCCGTGTTGCGGCACTGATGCTGAGAACGAATCGCGAAAGACGCCGAGATCTTTCTGCTGCCACAGATCACGCACTGGTTGGCTGCCCTGAACACCAAGATCGGACCACCTGGCCGTCACCTTCGTCGCTTCCTGGCCGCGATTGAAAAGGCCAACCGCGAGCGTACCGTCCCACAAAGGTCGCGACCACACTTCAAGTCTGCCGCCCTGCGTCCTTCGCGCTGCGGGCTTGCCGAGCGGGTCTTGATTGACTTCGATTACTTCATCGTTGCTCAGTACATCAACCGTGAATTTGTCCAGTTCGAACATGTCGCAGCCAATGAGCAACGGCGAAGAGACCAGCGCCCAAAGCGTAATATGCGTGATCTGTTCGTTGGGCGTCAGCCGCGTGGGATGGATATTCGGACCCCAACCAACTCTCCCTACCACGAGCATGTCCGGATCGTTCCAATGCCCGGGACCAGCGTACTTTTCATGTCCGCTTTCGCTGAAGCCAATACTGGATAAGCTGATCCACGTGTCTGTAATGTCGCCCGTCGTGCGCCAGAGATTACCGCCAACTTCGGCGCCCCAGGTCCACACCTCGCCGTTGCCGTATTGGCAGAGACTGTAGACGATATCGCGATCAACTTTATCCAGCGCCGTGCGCATTACGTGATAAGGCTTTTTCAGTTCCGGCAGACTGCGATCTTTAGCGATCTGCGAATAGGAGCACCAGTCGTACTTCAGATAATCGATACCCCATTTGGCAAAGGTCCTCGCGTCCTGCTCTTCATGATTGTAGCTCGCTTCAAATTTGGCGCAGGTCAACGGACCGGGTGACGAATAGATGCCGAGCTTGAGGCCTTTGCCGTGGACATAGTCGGAGAGCGCCTTCATGTCACCAAACTTTTCGTTTGTTTGAATCTCACCACTGGCATCGCGCTTTGCTTCCCAGGTGTCGTCGATGTTGATGTACTGATAGCCATGCGCCGCCAGTCCGCTATTGACCATCGCGTCGGCCGCCTTGCGAACTTTTTCTGCGTCGACCGTGCCTGCCCAGACGTTCCAGGAGTTCCAACCCATCGGTGGAGTGAGCGCGAGACCGTGATCTCCCCCGACAATTACCAGCTCTCTATTCGCAGAACCTCGCGGATTGCGCACAGTGAGGTCAACCCTGGTGGCCCCCGCCTTCTTGAGCGAACCTGAGATGATTCCCGTAGTCTTATCTAGAGCAACTCCTGCCGGAAGGTTCCTTGCGGAAAAGGTAAGCGGTCCTTCACCGGTCGCGGAGATCAGGAAAAGAAATGGCCTTCCGGGTGTTGCGCCTGTGATGCGTGGACCATGAATCGCAGGTTCGGGCGAGACACCTGAAGCGATCGTCGGCGCGGGCTCGACCGGCAGTTTGAATGTTTCTGGATGCGACTTGGCACCGGGCGCGAGAATGATTGCGGCACCTGCCCAGTCGGCATCGTCGTCTCTACTGCCGTCGCCGGCATTGTCGATGAAGAGCGTCATCTGCCTGGCGCCTGTGAGGTCAACGGACATTAGCCTGGCCGGCTCACCACTGCGCACGATTCCCGAGTCCGCAACTTTTTTTCCGTCGAGCCAAACTTCGAAATTGACCGATCCGACGCCATTCTTTCTCCCATCGTCGACGCCAACCATCGATAGGAATCGAATCGCTTCGCCTTTAAGATCAATAGTGACTTCGCTCATGGCGATCGATCCAATTCCATGTGGGTACACGACACCATTGAGACTGAGCGGATTGTTGCGCACGGACTTACCCGCGCGAGCGCGCAGCCAGCTTGGGCCAATCCTGTTCAGATCCAAGCTATCCACCCAGATACCATTCGGTGGCGGATCAGATGCGCGCAAGGCGTCTGCGTCCTGGGGATCAGACGACGATACCGATCTTGAAATCGTGAGCAATGCAGCCGCCATCAAAACGGCCACTGCGAGAATGAATGGAGTTCGATCAGGAAGTCGGCGTTCAATCGAAACCTTCATCGGACTCTCTCCGTTCAGACATGACTGGTAATCGGGTCGTTCTGTGTTCAGTCTTCATGCAAACGTCCAGACCACCCAACTGAATAGATGCAGACGCGTCGCCAACGCGAAACTACTCTATGGATACCTGACTGTTCAAAAGAAATGGCTGACTGTCTTTAGCTAAGACTTCAAAACTGAAGACAGCCAGCCGCAATACCTCTACAGCGCTTCCGGTGTTATCAAAAGACGAGCCTCGCGCCAAACTGTATTTGTCTCGGAGTCGTGCCCTGCGCCAGATTCGAAATCTTCGCGACACCCGCAGCGATCGCTGTCGCGCTGGAATTAATCGTAAGGTTCGCGTTCGCAGGCGTGTCCCAGTTTTGAATATTGAATACGTTGAACGCCTCCACCCGGAACTGCATCTTGAACCTCTCGCCGATTGGAATGCTCTTGGACATTGAGAAGTCCACCGTGTAAACCGCGGGTCCGCGTAAAGCGTTTCGCGGAAAAGTTCCAAACGCGCCGGAAGGAATACCAAAGGCGCACGGATTGAACCAGGTGGTGATTGTGCGCACGGCGTCGGCGGCACGTCCGCCCTGTGAAATCGTCTTTTGACAATTCGGATCCGGGTTGGCGGCTACTGGTCCGGCCACAAACGGATCGGCGATCTGATTGGGACGAAGATAGTTGTTCGGGGAACTGGATCCGCTACCACGCAGATTTGCCAGGTCACCCGTAACTACCAGGTTAAAAGGAGCGCCGGTGCGCGTCTGGGCAATAAAGTTCGCTTGCAAATTTCCCAGTATCCAGGAACCGGGGCCGCTTCTGAGCCATTTCTTTCCGTGCCCGAATGGAAGTTCATAAAGCGTCGCCCATGACAGAAAGTGCGTGACGTCATAGGAAGATACGCCCCGCGCCGTACTTTGGTCATAAAAGTTCTGGATCGTCGCACTGCCACCGGGGCCGTTCTCCACGTTGAAGTAGCCACTGCCCGTGTCGTTTGATCTGCCCCAGGTATAAGACACCAGCGTGCTCAGGCCCCTGGTGAACCGCCGCTGGAACTTTGTCTCCAGTGCTTTGTAGTTCGCTCTACCGGTGGCTAGCGTGTAATTGACTCCCGCACCAACCCACGGCACTGCTCGCGCTGCGTCGACTGTCGCGGCTGGAGTTCCATTCGGAAACGCCTGCCGAGCTGCGTTGGCCAAACCGGAATAAGGCAGGCGGCGACTCACGCTGCCGACATAAGCCACTGAGATCATCGTAGACTTCGTCAATTCGCGCTGAAACTCGAAGTGCCACTGATGTGAATAAGGATCCTTATACTTCGGATCATCGTTAAAGCCGCCGACTCCCCAGGGACTGGTTGTCGGCAGAGGAGTTGCGAATCCCTGCCCCTGAAACTGAATGATGTTGAAGGCCTGCCCATTAGTGAAGTTGACGCTCGCATTCGTACCCGAGGCGCTGGCAAAAGCCGTGGCATCGGGCCACACAGCAGCTTCGAGATCGTTCTGCGCATATTGGCTGCGAGCTGGCAGCGGATCAAAGTACAGCCCGTATCCGGCGCGAAGCACGGTCTTCGAATTCAGCGACCAGGCAACGCCAACACGTGGTCCAAAGTTATCCTTCACCGGCGCCGGCGCGAAGAAGTCCTTCCCGGCGAGTACTACGTTGGCAAAGTGCGGATCGGTCTGAAAAGCGTCCGGGATACACGGCGCAGCCTTGGTCACGCTGCAAAGCGGCGGCATGGTTCTGGCTCCAATTATCCAGCGCTGATTCTGAAGATCGAATGAATTCCAAAGGCGGCCGTCGATCGTCCTGGGCTGGGTCAGATAGTCATACCGCATGCCGACAGTAAGCACGACATTACGACTAACCCTCCATTCGTCCTGCCCAAAGGCAGACCATGATGCATATTTGAATTGCACGGGACCACCGTGCAGGATTGGCAATTGGGCGTTGAAGCTATTGGGAAAACCCAGGAGCGCCGACGCTAGAGATGAGCCGGTTGTGCCTGAAGAAGCCGACGGGTTGCGAGTTTGTTCATCGGTGAAATTGTAAGTCTGGAAGGTATTCAACTGGATGCGCTTGGCTTCGATATACCAGCCGCCGAACTTAAAATTGTGGGCACCCTTCAGCCAGGTCAAACTGGATGCGGCACTCCAGTTCGGGTTTTCTCGAAGTGCGGCGCCACGAATCCCAAAATTCCCACTGCCGCCGGCGAGCCAGCCTGATGCTGAGACCAGCAAGCCGCCATACTTATCAACATCCAGAAATCCCGCTTGCTTCAATGGATCAAGCCCGGCCTCATGTTGGTTCTGCTGGCTGGAGTCCACGCCGGGGCGGCCCGCGTAACCCGCGCGCGCATCGAGTATAAGTGTGGGACCAAAAGTGTGGGTCCAGGCCCCACCATAGTTCCGACCCTTCCCACTGCCGCCCGTGGACCCGGCTGTCCCAATCGGATTAAAAACGGTTACGACCTGTTGGGTAAAGCGAAAGAATATACTGTCGCGATCGCTGAAGCGGTGATCGATTCTTACTTGAAAACCATTGGAATTGTTTATCGTCGGCCGACTCTGCGCGAAATTGTTAGTCGGGTCGCCCGTCAGATTGGGGATGGGCGAATAGGTTTGGAAGAACTTCTGCATCGGCGCGAAGATCAGCGCCTGGGGAATCTTAAAGCAGGGAGTTCCGGTTGTTTGGCTCTGCTGATTCTGAGCATTCACCGGCAAAGGATTCCCGGCCGCATCGCAACGGAATTGATCGCGAACAAAGCTGCTACCGACCTGCCTGGTCGAGTAAGGATTGAAAATCGGCTTACGAACACTCGAGATTGTGTTGGTGAAATCTCCCGAGATTTCCGCCGCCGTGGGCACATAAGCCAAACCGAGGTTGGGCTGACTGTAACGCCAGCCGTCATATCCGAAAGAGAAGAACGTCTTGTTCTTGAAGACTGGCCCGGTAACAACTGCCCCGAACTGATTCTGCCGGAACGGCAGCGGCTTATCGGGAACGCCCTGGCCCGGCACGCATCTGGCGGTGGTACAGACATCGAAGCTATTACGTGCGTCGAAGGCGTCGTTGCGCACGTACTCGAAAGCTGAGCCGTGAAAACTGTTACCTCCAGACTTCGAGACCATGTTCATTACCCCACCCATGGCACCGCCAAACTCGGCTTTGGCATCATGTCCGACTACCTTGAACTCCTGAACCAGATCGATGTTCGGGATCACGATGTAGGTCGGCCCACGAACGTTGGTGTTGATGATGCCGTCAAAGAAATAAAGCTTTGAACGATTCTGCTGCCCGTGGAAAGACGGATCGGCAAAGCCGGAACCGGGGATTCCGACGTTGCCTTCAACTCCGCCGATGCTTCGGTTTTGAGAAGTGGAGACCGGAGTGACCCCCGGCGTCAGGGTCAAGAGCTGAGTGAAGTTCCTGCCGTTCAGCGGTAGATCCTCCACGGCTCTTTCATTGATTACGGTACCCAGATCGGTCGATGTTCGCTGCACCAATTCTGCGCTGGCTGTCACTTCAACGACTTCCGCCACCTCGCCCACGGTGAGCGCCACGTTTTGCGTGACTACCTCACTGACGCCAACGTTAAATGCCGGAGTCAGCGACCGCTTGAACCCCTGGTGTTCAACTCCCAGTGTGTAGGCAGCCGGTCTGACATTCACGAAAGTGAAGTAGCCGCTCTGATTGGCGGTAACCTCAGTTTCGATCTTCGTAGCCTGGTTGATCAACTTCACCACTGCGCCCGGCACGGCTGCACCGTTCGGATCCGTCACGGTGCCGTTAAAACAGCAACGCTGCTGCCATTGCTTTGAGCGAGTACATGATTTCTTGCCTCCTGTCGGATTTTGAAGCTGGCTTCCCGGCCAACGCTACGTATTAATCAAAATGTTTTCGTCCTTTGCTGTCTTAATTCTCTGTGCCAGGTAAGTTCGTTCGATGGAAACTCCTCTGGCCTGGCAATCAGAAGTTGATTCTGATCGAGGCCTGCATCACGCGCGGTGAACGCGTCGTGCGTGGCGTGCCAAAAGTGCTGGTGGTTTGAGAAACCTGACCCAGAGTAGTGGACGTGCACAGACCCGGATAACCTAGAACCTGTCCCGCAGGGCAGGTTCCGCTAGTCGGTTTGGCATTCCCTGTGTCGGGCGCAAAGGTCAAGGCTCCGTTGATGTCGGTGAAATTTGCGCGGTTGAAAAGATTGTACATCTCCCAGCGCAATTGAATCGCCCGTTTCTCGCCCAGCTTGAAGTTTTTGAAAAACGCCAGGTCTGTATTAAAGATGGGGCGATTGCGAAGAAGGTTTCTTTGCAAGTTGCCAATTTCTCCGGCTGTGCCAGGCTTGGCGAAGCAAGCTGGATTTATTAGATATGGCGTCCCATCGGGAGCCCGCAAGCCAGAGGGCACGTTGTTTGGATCACAAATAATGACCGGGCGCGCGTTTATATCACCACCGGTGTAGTCAGTAATTCCTGTCCACCGGCACGTAGTGGTTGACCCTGGATCCAGCGCGAACCCCGGTGCGCAGGCGCTGCCGGTGGCGAGGTAAGTTTGTCCCGCAGTGATCGTGTACGTACCACCGGAATACGTCCAATTCAAGCCCGTGCCGCTCCCGAACGTCTTGGGCTTGCCGGTGGCGAAGGACGTAGTTCCGGAAATCTGACAGTTATCGAGAAGCGCTCTGGTTACACGATTGTCGAAATGTCGGCTCAGCCGGGGCACATCGTAGATGTAATTGCCAGTAAGGATATGAGTTTGATCGAAGTCGGCAGGACCATAGTTAAACGCCTTGTATGGACGACCAAAACCCACATCACTGGAGTCATCGTCTTTGCCATAGTCAAACGTCTTCGAGTAGGTGTAGGCGATACCATACTGGAAGCCGCGCGTGTAGCGACGATTGACCTGGACCTGTAGGGCATTATAGTTAGAGCTGCCGGACCACATGGTCATGGTGATGTCGCCATACCCTTGATAAGGTCGCAGGAAATTGTCCCCGAGCACACCGGTTTGGTGCGGTCCGTTTTGGTTGACGGTGGAAAACGGATTCCTGGTACAGCTAGGCTGCACAGCTAGGGAGCAGTTGGGGTTCGCCTCTATGAAGTGCGCGTTGTCCGGAACCTGATTTATGTTACGCCTTTCTCCCAAATGCCTGGCGAGCGATCCTACGTAACTGACCTCCATAACGGTCTTGTAACCGATATCCCTCTGAACGCCGATGCTGAAGTTGTAGATCGTTGGCGTATGAGAGTTAACCTCGACCGCGTTGAAGGAACTGGGCGAGTTCAGTGCAGACGGGATGAGATTAACAAGGTTATCGATATTGCCGAAGTTGACTGTGAACGTCCGATTTATTGGCGGATTGTTTACCAGATTACCTCCTGTCGTACCGCCGCCGACACGCGGCGTATGGTAAACGCCACCCATGCCGCGAAGAACAGTCTTGCCATTGCCGAAAAGGTCCCAGGCAAACCCGACGCGCGGCTCAAAATCAAAAGACCTCGTGATTCTGTATCCCTTCGGCGTATTCGGATCAGTCCCTATCGCCAGCCCATTGTTCAGATCACCAGTTCCCAGAACGAACGTACCGACGAGATTGATATTGGTCAGGAGTACTGTTGGAGTGCGCGGATCGAAAGCCCGCCGGTCGGCGTTCGCACAGGCGACCAAGGTAATGGCCTTGGCGCAGGCGGGTTTATAGAGCAAGGGTGCTTTGGTCGCATCGAAGAGTCTTGGATCGAAGTTTGAGCCCTGTCCGTCGATTTGGGCAAGTGGGGTGTGATATCCAACCCGCAGACCATAATTAAATGTCAGCCGCCGATTAAATTTCCATTCATCCTGCGCGTACCATTGCAGGACTTTTATCTCAAGGGCGCGCGCTCGACTCGCTATAGCTGTTGAAATTACCGAGCAGCGCGTTCGCATAGGCATAGCCCGTACTTCCCAGAGCAGTTGTGAACGCAGTGGCAGTGCTGAAGCTGAGATTTCCGGACCAGGTGCCGCCTGGGGCTTCACTATTCAAAAGCCGCTCAAAATAGGCGCCGAATTTCAAACTGTGATTGCCATGAGTAACGGAGAGGTTATCGGCAAATGAGGGTTTGATAAAATCCTGTCCCGCCTCGCCCCAGCGACTAAGCCAGTTAATGTTGGCGGGCGTACCCGGGACACTGCTCCAACCAGTTGCCGTCGGGATCAAGCCCAGCCGATTATTCCCAGGAAAGAGCTGGGGCGCCGTGTAGTTTAGCGCGTTCCTGGTCAACCCTTCGGCAAAGCCCGTGGAGGGTATGAAGCCCTCAGTGTCGTGCCGCATGCCGAAATTAAATTCATTGACCACGCTCGAGCCAAAGATATGAACCCAGTCTGCCGACCATCCGTTATCTACGTAGAGGTA
>WNGK01003436.1_pt1 | contig 22241 bp, 16 predicted proteins | sample 5400601 | NCBI WGS metagenome assembly WNGK01 (sample SAMN13153376, study PRJNA577476) | soil metagenome | isolation source: 60 cm soil or saprolite under Garry oak tree replicate 1 | place: USA:California | collected 2016-06-15
CGAATTGCGTGCAGACGGGGGCGACGTCGTGCTTGTCGATGGTGAAAATCTTCGCCACGAAGTGAAAGACGCGATCCGCGGCGCGCCGGTTCGTCTCGGCTTAAACGCCGTCGGCGGCGAAAGCGCGCTGGGTCTCGCAAATTGTCTGGCGCCCGAATCGACTCTGGTCACCTTCGGAGCGATGAGTTTGCAACCGCTGAAAATCCCCAACGGCTTGCTCATCTTCAAAGACCTCCGTTTTCGAGGCATCTGGATCAATAAATGGTACGACAACTCGACGGTGCAGGAGCGCATGAAGGCGTTTGACGCGCTGTTTGAACTGGCCAGGCGTGGATTGCTCAAGACGAAAATCGAAAGAGCCTATCCGCTGAGCGACGCGAAAGCGGCGGTTACGCATGCCGGGCAAGGCAAACGCGGCGGCAAAATCATTTTCGACTTCGGCGATTGAGCGTCGGCTCACTTTAGGTGCAAAACGAAAAAGCTAGTCGGACGGCACTGGTCATTGCCGCCAGCCTGGTTCTGCTCCATCGCGATCCGAAACACTCGGATCTCGTCTTGAAGACTTCCGCAGATTTGTGCGTTCAGATGCTCGAGACGTATTCACCGCAGACACGTTTGTTTTCGAAAATTGTCCAACAGAGCTGGTTTCGACCCATCGCCAAATTGATCGAGCGTATGACGGTCCCAGGAATTTTGCTGCATTACGTTCTGCGAAAGAAATGTATCGCGGGGCTCGTGCGCTCAGCGCTTATCGATGGAGCTGCACAAATCGTCGTAATCGGCGCGGGCTTCGATCCGCTCAGTTCAGTTTCGAATTACATCAGGATTTTCGAGCTGCGCGATTTTGGGAGATTGATCATCCGGCGACGCAACGTCACAAACTCCGCGCCTTTCCTAAAATTGGCATTGAACGATTGCATTTTGTCGCAGTTGATTTGAACGCCACCGCTTTCGATAAAGAGGCGCTGGTCAAAAGCAGTTTCGATCCGACTCAGCGCACATGCTGGATCGCCGAAGGTCTCTTGATGTATCTGCGGGCAGATGTCGTTTCGTTGTTGATGAGGACATTGAAAACTCTAAGCGCTCCGGGCAGCCGCTTTGCATTTACTTTCATGGAAAAGCAGCGCGACGGCCGAATTCGCTTCGATTCGCAAAGCAAACTCGTTGACTGGTGGTTGCGTGAACGCGGCGAACCATTCCTCTGGGGGACTACGCGAGGTGAACTTGTTGACTTTGTACGCCCGTGGCATGTGATTCGATTTTTCGATCACGATGATTTGCGCGAAATGGAAGCCGGGCTGGCCGATGAAGCCATTGCCAGAGGCGAGGTAATTTGCCTGGCTGAGATTTAACTGGCTCGATTAAGCTTCCGCATGCTGACCCGGCGTGAATTCATACGCACGGCGGCGCTTTTCGCACTTGCGCCGCGAATTTTAGCAGAACGCGAAAGAGAGATTTGGGTCAATGACGTCCATTCGCAGCTCAATCGCACCCGCGTTCGCGAACTGCTGGTGCCACGCACTAGAGACGAACTTGCGGAAATTGTGCGTTCTGCATCGCAAAAAGGTTTGCCAATCTCCCTTTCGGGCTGCCGGCATTCGATGGGTGGCCAGCAGTTTGCCACCGACAGTATTTGTATCGATACGCGTTCACTTGATCGAGTGATTTCTTTCGATCAAGAGCGTGGTTTAATTGAAGCGGAAGCGGGCATCCAATGGCCGGAACTGATTCGCAGTTACTTGGCAGCTCAACGAGATAGCGCAAAGCAATGGGGTATTGCGCAAAAACAAACCGGCGCAGACACATTCACGCTCGGCGGGAGTCTTTCGTCCAACGTGCACGGACGCGGACTGGCAATGAAGCCGCTTATTTCCAATATCGAATCATTCACCTTGATCAACGCCGACGGGAAATTGATTCGCTGTTCGCGCGATGAAAACCAGGAATTGTTCCGAGTTGCAATCGGTGGCTACGGGCTTTTTGGATTAATCGATAGCGTAACGCTTCGGCTTGTTCCCCGGCAAAAATTGCGACGTGCGGTTGAAATAATTCGCGCGGGAGATCTGGCCAATCGTTTTGAAGAACGGATAGCGCAAAAGTTTCTTTATGGTGATTTTCAGTTTTCAGTCGATGAAAAATCGCCGGACTTTCTCCAGCGCGGTGTATTTTCTTGCTACCAGCCGATCGACGAGCGCGAACCGATTGTCGCCGAAAAAAAGTTACGCGATGATGACTGGCTGGATCTCTTGCGGCTTGCTTACACCGATCGCGAAAAGGCTTTCAAGCGCTATAGCGATTACTACTTATCGACGAACGGACAGACTTATTGGTCCGATACAAGTCAGCTGAGCGCCTATCTGCCGAATTATGCGCAGAAGCTTCGCGAGCAGATCGGAGGGGAGCAATCGAGCCTCATCATTACCGAAATCTACGTTCCGCGCGCAGACCTTTCCGACTTTCTAGCGCAGGCGGCGGAACTGTTGCGCTCCAATCATACAATCGCCATCTACGGTACCGTCCGACTAATCGAAAAAGACGATGAGAGCTTTTTGGCTTGGGCCAAGGAATCTTATGCGTGCATCATCTTCAATCTGCTCACACTCCATACACCAGGCGGCATGGAAACGTCGGCGCGCTCCTTTCGCGGCTTGATCGATTTGGCTATAGCTCGCGGCGGAAGTTATTATCTAACCTATCATAAATTTGCGAAACCCGAGCAGGTCATGGCGTGTTACCCGCAATTCAAACGATTTCTCGCCTTGAAAAGAAACCATGATCCCACCGAACGCTTTCAGAGTGATTGGTACCGCTTCTATCGGAAGCTTCTCGCAAGCTGATGGATAAAGATGGCAACCGTAATTATTGTCGGCGCGGGTATTAACGGCGTTACAGCCGGGATTGAATTAAGGAAACGCGGCCACAAGATTATTTTCAAATTTGCCGGCTAGCGGCAGTCATGCCAGCGTAAGGCGTGTTTCGGACTTTTTTCCGTCGCATATTCTTGCTAATCGGCTTCCTTGGCAGTTTCGGTGTTCTCGATCTCCAGAGCGCGACCGTCCCTAAACCAGGCGATTTGCGCGCAGCTGGGAAAGTCGATTTCCGGATATCATGCGCGGACGCTGTCCAACCGGAATTCATGCGCGGGGTAGCGCTGCTGCATTCATTCTTTTATGAGGAAGCGCGACGTGTTTTCAGTTCCGTGGCCGAGCAGGACCCGAAATGCGCGATGGCGCAGTGGGGAATCGCGATGACATGGTGGCATCCGATCTGGACACCACCCACTCCCGACGAAATGAGCGCCGGCAAAGCGGCCATTAAAAAAGCGATGGCGATGGACGCTGGCACGGATCGCGAGCGAGGGTTCATCACGGCACTCAATGTCTATTACAATACGCCGGAGGGTTCGACCGCAGGTGCGGTTGGACAATCGTGCCATGGACCAGTCGGACCGCGTGACCGGGTGATCGCCTACGAGAAAGCCATGCGCCAGCTCCGCGACAAGTATCTGGACGATTTTGAGGTCCAAACCTTCTACGCTTTCGCGGTCCTGGCTGTGGGTTACGCCACGCCCAGTGACACGAGTTTGTCGAAACAACTTGAGGCAGCCGCCATCCTGGAAAAGCTATGGAAACAAAACGCAAACCATCCCGGCGTCGTTCATTACCTGATCCATTGCTACGATTATCCCGCGCTCGCCCAACGCGGACTGGCCGCGGCCCAAAGTTATGATTCCATCGCGCCATGGGTACCTCACGCGCTGCATATGCCATCGCACATCTTTACGCGTTTGGCGATGTGGGATAAATCCATAGCTGCCAATCGAGCTTCGGCCGAAGCTTCGCGCGCTTATGCGGCGATGCGCCATCGCGACGCCACCGAAGCCGAAGAGTTACACGCGCTCGATTACTTGGCCTACTCTTATTTGCAGGAAGCCCAGGACACTGAGGCAAAGAAGATTGTCGATTTTGCCGCCAGAGTGCGCAAGACAAACCCGGAGCTGGAATTCAGCGCGGCTTACGCTCTGGCCGCCATCCCAACACGTTACGCGTTCGAACGGAATGATTGGGCAGCGGCGGCGGGATTGGCCGTTCCGAACCTCCCACACTGGTCTTCATTCCCATTTATGGAAGCTCTAATCGAATATGGTCACGCGCTCGGACGAGCGCATACCGGCGATCTCGACGGTGCGCGGAAAGCGATCGCGCGAATGCGGGAATTACGCGACGCAACAAAGGACCCCAAGTTCGACTATTTCAAGAGCCATCTCGACCTCCAGGTGCAAGCGGCTTCGGCTTGGATGGCGGCAAGCGAAGGTAAAAAGAACGAAGCAATCCAGATGTTGCATGCGGCCGCCGATGCCGAAGACATTCTGGGCAAGCATCCGGTTTCGCCGGGCGCATTTGTTCCGATTCGCGAACAGCTCGGCAGTCTGCTACTCGAACTGGGCCAACCGAAGGACGCACAGCGGGAATTCGAAGCTGCGCTCAAAATCTATCCGGGACGATTCAGAGGACTATATGGAGCGGCACGAGCTGCTGAGCAATCTGGTGACAAGGAAGATGCAAGCCGCTATTATGCGAAGCTGGCCGCACAAACGGCAAAGTCTGGTGGCTCACGAGATGAATTGAACCACGTTCGCGAATTTCTCACCGCGCAAGCTCAAGCAGCGGTGGATTCGAACGACATTGGCAGCACCCGCGAGTAGAAAACGGTCTGCTCGGCGCCTTTTTTTGCCATCACGCACGTGTTCCTATCCGCGAAGGGCTGCAATAAGCAGCGTATCGGCAACAACGAAACGGCAAAATCATTTTCGAATTCGCCGAATGAATTGAGGGTCCATTAAACACGCCAAAGCAGCAGAAGCAGAAGTTTTTCATGCCGCCGTTCGCTACCATTGCTTTGGTTCTGATTTTCGCGCGCGCAACCACTGAACTGTCGCTCAGCCGACTGAACCAACGTCACGTTCGCGCGCGCGCGAAGGATGTGCCGCCTGCATTTCGCGCAATGATTGACGAGGCGACGTATCGCCGTTCGGTTGATTATACGCTGGCGAAGAGCCGCTTTGGAGATGTCGCCAGCATGTTCGATGCCGTGGTGCTCATAGCAGTGCTTTTCAGCGGCGTGTTGCCGTGGGCGTTTGGAAGGTTCAGCGCGAGCTTCGGCACTTCAACGTTGGCCATGGCTGGTTTCCTCTTCGTAACAGGCATCGCGTTAAGCATTCCCGGATTGCCGTTTGCCTGGTACGCGCAATTCAAACTCGAAGAGCGATTCGGTTTCAACACCACAAGCCTGAAGACGTGGGTCCTCGATCGTACGAAAGGATTTCTCCTCGCATTGCTGCTCGGGTATCCCTTGCTTGCGCTGGTTGCTGATTGCGCCGGCGATCATCATGCCGCTCTTCAACAAGTTCACACCGCTGCCGGAAGGAACGTTGCGCGAGCGCCTGTTTGCACTCGCGCAGCGCACCAACTTTCCCACGCGCAGCATTGAGCTAATGGATGGCAGCAAACGCTCGCGCCACTCTAACGCCTTTTTCACCGGGTTCGGACGTTTTCGAAAAATCGTCTTGTTCGATACGCTCTTCGCGCAGCTCACCGAGCCGGAACTGGAATCCGTGCTCGCACATGAAATTGGGCATTACAAAAAGCGCCACGTACTGAAGTTGCTCGGCGTTTCCATAGCTAGCGTCCTTCTGGCATTCGCCGCGATCGCATGGCTGGCGCGTCAGGAATGGTTATATCGCGCGTTTGGTTTCGAGCATCAGGGAGGCTTTGCTGCCGCGAATGTCGTTCCTGCGATGCTGCTGTTTGCGCTGCTGGCGGGAACGATAAGTTTCTGGATTTCGCCGGTCGTTCACATCTGGTCGCGCCGTTTCGAGTACGAGGCGGACGCGTTTGCGCGTGCGACAATGGGAGAGGCGCAGCCACTCATTCGAGCACTGCGCAAATTGAGCGAAAAAAACCTCAGCAATCTCACTCCGCATCCGCTCTACAGCAGTTTTTATTACTCGCATCCGACCCTGCTCGAACGGGAACGCGCGCTGCGAATAGCGGCCTAGCACAACGTGCGTACTTCGCCCTTTGGCAAATAAGCAACATCGGCTTGACACAAACGCCGTTAGAACGTGCGCTGTTCTGAGATGTCGAGAGTGATCGTTGTCGGCGCTGGAATTAACGGCGTCACCGCCGCGATCGAGTTAAGAAGGCGCGGTCACAAGGTCACGCTCATCGATCCGGGGCCTTTGCCGCACCCGCTGGCAGCCTCTACAGACATCAGCAAAGCAATCCGCGCGGCTTACGGAGCAGATGAAGAATACACCGAATTGGCCGAACGCTCGATCGAACTCTGGCGCGCCTGGAATAAAGAGTTTGGCCTCGAGTTGTATCAAGAGGTCGGCGTGATGTTCGTGCGCCGGCAGGATATGAAGCCGGGGGATTTTGAATACGAAAGTTTCAAAACATTAGAACAGCGCGGACACAAGATTCAGCGCATGAACTCGGCGCAGCTGTGGAAGCGTTTTCCGGCTTGGAATCCGGAACTTTATCGGGATGGCGTTCTTGAATTGGAAGCGGGCTATGTAGAAAGCGGTCGCGTCGTTGCGACATTAATTGAGCGCGCGAAATCTACCGGCGTTGAACTTCATGAAAGCGCCAGGTTTTCGCAATTGGATGAAGACGATAATCGTGTGAAAGGAATCGCGCTCGATGATGGAAAGCGGATCGCCGGCGATCTCGTTCTGATGACAGTCGGCGCGTGGACACCTTACGTTCTGCCGTTCACGCGAAAGTTTTTTCGGGCGACTGGACAACCGGTGTTTCACCTCAGGCCTTCCCAGCCTGAACTGTTCGCGCCTGAATGTTTCCCGGTTTTTGGCGCGGACATTTCAAGAATGGGCTATTACGGGTTCCCGCTCAGCCGTGAGGGCGTGGTGAAAATTGCAAACCACGGCCGGGGCCGGGAGATGCCTCCCGATTCTCCGGAACGCGTCGTCACTGCAGCGGATGAAGAACAGTTGCGCGATTTTCTGAGATCCACATTTCCTGCGCTTGTCGAGGCGCCAATTGTTTACACGCGCGTTTGCATGTACTGCGACACGCACGATGGAAATTTTTGGATCGCACGTGATCCGGAACGCAAAGGACTAGTAATTGCCGCTGGGGATTGCGGACACGGATTCAAATTTGCGCCGGTGCTTGGAGGAATTATCGCCGACGCCGTCGAGGAAAAACCAAATCCGCTTCTCCAAAAGTTCCGCTGGCGCCCGGAGGTGCCTTTAGGAAGCGGCACTGATGTTGCGCGATCCAAATGAAATCTGCAGCGGCTGTCTCGGACCGCCGAGAATACGGGGCGAGCTCTGATTTCGGCGCTCACCCACCTCCGTAAATCTTCGGCGTGGCAGGCAGAGCGCCGCTACGGAAAATTTCGGCCGCTAGGAAGCCGCCGTTTTTTGTGCTGTTTCTCTTTTTGGCTGGCGTTTAACCAGCGTGATCTGCTTGATGCGCGCCGAATCGGACGGGCTCCAGGTCGCCACGTCAGGATCGTCTTTAAACGCGTTGTGAACGAGACGCCGTTCGTAGGAATTCATCGGCTCGAGCTGAAGCGAACGCCCGGTGATTCGCACGCGGTCAGCCAATTCTCGCACCCGCTGCACGATGCGGTCTTCGCGCATGGAGCGGTAGTGTTCGCAATCGACGATTACTTTTTCAGCATCTTTATCTTTGGCCTGCAACAGTCGGTTGAGCAAAAATTGAATCGCCTCGAGCGTCTCGCCGTTGCGGCCGATGAGGCGTCGGCTTTCCTCAGTATAAATCTGCAGTGTCGGGTTGCCGCCTTCATTCCTGGTTTCCTCGATTTGCACAACGAAACCGAGATAACCGAGCATGGTATCGAGCAGGTCCTTTGGAGTCATCATCGTTTCCGTTTTCCGGCGGGCGCAACTTTTTCGAGTGTCGGCATGGGTTGTCGTTTGTTCTGATAAAATTGTAAGATGCTGAAAAGATTCTGCGCGGTGTAATACAATGCCAGAGCTGCGGCAAAATTGTAGCAGATAAATAGAAAGATCAGCGGCGTGAACATCATCACCCGGCGTTGAGTGGGATCGCCCGTCTTTGGCGTCATCGCCATGAGCCAAATCTGAGTCGCGGCCATGCAGAGCGGGATGATGTTAACCGGCCAACCAAGCAACGGCAGATGCGCTATCGTGTCCGGCTGGGAAAGATCTTTTACCCAGAGAAATTTTGCATTTCGCAACTCGACCGCCTGGCCAAGCATTTTGAAGAGGCCAAAAAAGATCGGAATTTGAATCATCATCGGCAAACAGCCGCCCACGGGATTGATGCCATACTGCTTATAAAGCTTCATCAACTCCTGGTTCATCCTGGTTGGATCATCTTTGTATTTGTCCTTCAACTCCTGCATTTTCGGCGAGAGTGCAGCCATCTGCCGCATGGAACGGTTTGCTCTGTTTTGAATCGGCCAGAGCGTAAGCTTGATGATGGTGGTGAGCGCCAGGATGGCGAGGCCATAATCACGCAGCCAGCTGTGGAGCAGATTCATAAAGTTGAGCAGAAATTGGCACACCAGCTTGAACATCCCGAAGTCCATGATCTCGGCTTCGTTATGCGGGAGTTGCGCGAGGCGATGGTAAAGTTTCGGGCCAGCATAGATTTCGAAACGCGCGCTGTACGTTTGCCCGGGCTGCAATTGAAATCCCGGCATCCCGAGCGCCCCTTCGATGCCAAGCAGTTTTTGGTCCGGCGCGCGCTCGATATCGAAACGCCGGCCCCATACGCCAGTCGCCTTGGCGGTGAGGGGCGCCATAAGCGTAGTGAAAAATTGATTGCTTACAGCAACCCATTCCGCGCCGGTGATAGACTCTTGATAAGAGGGTCGTGCAGCGCGCTGACCCACGCCGAGAAAACCGCCACTGCTGCCAAACCAACCTACATCGATTCCTTTCGCCTTTCCGTCGATGCACCAGGCCAGGCGCGTGTAGGAAGGATAATCCCTGGGATGAATAGGGGCCGCGGATCCAAGCGCCACGAAATAACCAGCGCTTTGATACGGCTCGCTTCCCCGATTCTCAAGATCGACATCCATTTCGATCAGGTAGTTGTCCTTATTCTCCGAAGATTTTTGGAAGAAGAACTTTTTCCGGATGGCGACTTGCTGGGCCGTCGTGCGCTCAAATTTCACGGCGGAATCCGATTCGGTGGATGCGGTAAACTCGGGAAGCGTTAGTGCCCCGAGACTCTCCCGGGGCTCGATTATTACACCTATTGGCGCGCTCTGCGTTGAATTTAAGACGACGTGCTGCCCTTTCTCGGCCATTTGCCTGAGCAGGACCGCATCCTTAATCCCGCCGCCGCGATTTGTCAGACGTAACTCGACATCTGAATTGCGGAGCGTTTCTATCTTCTCCGGGAAACTCGCACCCGCCTCGGCAGGCGTGGGAGTCGTGATCGGACCCGGGCTACCCGGCTGCGGCGCGATACTGGAAGAAATTGTTGGTGACGGAGAACGCTGCGTAACTGTGATGGACGCCGGTCTGCGTGGTGTCAGTTTTACGACGTAGATCTGCCAAACAATTAGCCCAATCACGCAAAGGGTAACGACAATCCACGCGGTTCGATCCATAATAAATTCGGTTTCGCACGATCACACGCAAGGTCGGATATCAGCCAGCTTGGCTGACTCGACAGGCTGGCAGCCTGCCAGCCGAGTCAGGCTAGTAGCCTGACATCCCTGGCCACAGCGTGGTGGCACGGGATCGTGCCCGCACCCACCCCACGGTTGGCATCGCCCCAATCTTTTCAATCCGAGCCAGCTTCCGTGGCCGATGCCGTGCGCCTCTACAGCTTCCAAAAAGTAAGCCGAACAGGTAGGCGTAAACCGGCAGCCTGAATTAGGACCGCAAAGCAAACAGAGAAGCGGCGAGAGCGTGCATTTATAAATGCGAATGAAAAAACGAAGCAATCCCAGCATCAAAGCAGGATAGAAGCGCGTTTTGCCAGATGCAACCACTCATGTTCCAGCGCGTGATAGTCCGCGCTAGCGGCGTCACGTCTGGCAATGAGTACAATCCAAAAGTCTTCTCGCAAATCATGCTGGTACTGGCGCACAATTTCCCGCAGATGACGTCGAACTCGATTGCGAACAACTGCGCCTCCGAGGCGCCGTGAAGTAACAAAACCCACGCGACACGGCCCAGAATTCTTCACTGAGACCACACTGAGCATCAGCAATTTTCCGCGCTGTGCAAAACCGTCTCGTTTCACGCGCTCGTATTCCGCCGCACGCGTCAACCGGCGTGCTTTTGGAAAGGAGAATGAAGCTGCCGCGCGCATTGGAGATTGTTGATCCTGCTATCGACAACAAAGTGATTTCAAGCAGCGCCTTCCAGAACCCCGGCGGTTCGGCGATTGCGGGACTTCGAAAAAAGTTTGCGAGCAGCCCGTCGCTCTTTGTTGATATGCGGCGCTTGTACAGCAGAAGTCTTCCCCCGGTTCTCAGGGGAAGACTTCGCAAGAGGGCAGCCGAGGAACTTACGGACTGGGCGAGGTCTCGGCCGGAGATTCTGTTGTTCCAGCGGGAGATTCAGTTGTCGTAGCCGGACTGGTTGTTGTGGCCGGACTCGTGGCGGCTGGGCTCGCCGCCGGCTCGGTTGTTTCGGTCTTTTGCTCGCACGCCGCGAGGAGCGCGGCACTGGCCAGGATGCAGATGTATTTTTTCATAGTGATAGTTGGAAAGGGCATATTGCTTTAATTATTAATCGGAGCAAGGCAGTTTTTGGCTCTGCGGGATTTCTTTTTTGCGCAGCAAATCCTTGATAATACCGGATTAAAGCGGGGGCTCGTATTTGAGCCCGTGGGCGTCGGCTACTGCCTGACAAGTGAGCCGGCCGTCTCGGGTATTGATGCCACCAACCAACGCCGGTTGTCTTTTGCACGCGCCATCCAGCCCTAGATCGGCGAGCAATTCTACGTAGCGAAACGTAACATTTGTAAGCGCCTGCGTAGCCGTGCGCGCGTAAGCAGCAGGCATGTTGGCCACGCAATAGTGTGTGACACCTTCCTCCACATAAACCGGATCGAGGTGCGTGGTTGGTCGCGACGTTTCCGCGCAACCACCTTGGTCGATGGAGATATCTACCAGCACGCTTCCTGGCTTCATTTTCCGCAACATTCCGCGCGTGATTAGCTTCGGGGCCTTAGCTCCTGGGAGAAGCACAGCGCCAATCAACAAATCGCAATCTGCCATTAGCTCGTGCAAGTTCGCCTCGCTCGAATAAAGCGTATTGGCATTTCCCATCGCAAGATCGAGATAGCGCAGACGTTCAAGATCCACGTCTAGTATTGTTACGTCCGCGCCCAGACCGGTCGCCATGCGGGCTGCGTTCACGCCTGAGGTCCCGCCTCCGACCACGACCACGCGGCCCGGCAAAACTCCCGGCACACCGCCAAGCAACACTCCGCTGCCGCCATTGTATTTGGCGAGAAAATTTGCGCCCATCACCACTGACATGCGACCCGCGATCTCGCTCATCGGTTCGAGCAGCGGCAAACGGTGGTTGGTCTGGATAGTCTCATAGGCTACGGCGGTCACGCCCGATTTCAGCAATGCCTCAGTGAGCGGTTTGCTCGCAGCCAGATGTAAATACGTGAAAAGTATCTGTCCCTTGCGCAGCAGGGGAAGCTCCGCTTCCCGCGGCTCCTTGACTTTCACAATCATGTCGGCGCGCGCAAAAACCTCACTCGCTTGACCGACAATTTCCGCGCCGGCTTTGACATACTCTTCGTCTGGATAACCGGAACCGATACCGGCATTTTTTTCTACCACCACGGAATGGCCATGTCGGATGAGCTGATTCGCAGCTGACGGCAGCAATGCGACGCGCTGCTCCTGTTCCTTAATTTCTTTTGGGACACCGATGATCATCTAAGAAAGCGAATGGTGATAAGTGATCAGTGAATAGTCGTAAAGCGAAATCCAGTGGAACGACCAACTGAATTTTCTATTCACAGTCACCCGTCACTATTCACTAGTTCAGCGACGGATCATCCGGCGCCGCGGCCAGCATTTTATACCACGGCCCCAAGCTGCGCATGATGTCGAACCAGAGATTCGGCAGACGATCGAGCTTAAGCACCGAGCGGTTGGCTTTTTGAAGAAGCCACGCTTTCTGCCGCATTTCGCTTTCAAGCTGACCCGCTCCCCAGCCTGCATAGCCCACAAACGCACAAATTGTAACGGGTGTTTTCTGGCCAGCCGCATCGCTCGCTTCCTTCAAACCAACATTGTGATTGAGTTTGAGCCCTTCACCTTTCTGCCATTCAAAAGCCGCAAACATTAGCTGGTTTTTTCCAACCGGTCCCCCGAGAAAGACAGGCACTTTAGCGAGGGTCGCCGGCGGCGCCTCCGTCACGAGATCGGCCACTTGTCTATCGAGCGGACGATTGATGATCACGCCGAGCGCGCCCTCGTTTGGGTCATGCTCGGAAATGAAAAGCACGGTTCGGCGGAAATTCGGATCGAGCATATTAGGATGAGCGACCAACAATGACCCAGCAAGGCTGCGCGAGCGTGGTTCATCATCCAAGTTACGCATGTAAAACTAGAAGCCGCGAGGCGAGCGTGCGCAAGCGGTTCGATTTCGCGCTGTTGGTGTAGGAGGGTGTGTGCCCGGAAAATGACGAAGCACTAATGACCGAATGAGGAAAAGAACGGCCGACGGCTTTTTGCCTCTCTTCCGGCTTCCTTATTTATCATTCGTCATTAGTTCGTTATTCGACATTCGTGCTTCGTCATTCATTCACTCGCCACTTTGTTGCCGCGTCAGTCCGTGTGAATTTTCATCCAAATTTTTGTTGCGACCAGCCGTAAGCTCGTTTACTAGCCTCAAAGTTTTCCACAATTGTTCTGGGGGGAACAGCCGCCCTTCACGCCTATCGGGCGTGGGGGGCGGTACTTTTTTGGAGTGAGCAAACGTTCAACGCCCAACATCCAAGGTCGAAGATTCCACGATAACCGTTGGGCGTTGGACGTTCGACGTTGAGTGCTGGAACATCATCCAGCCTTAAAGAGACGGCATCATTGTCGCGGCATCTCTCATTCCCCATTTGTCATTCGTCATTAATTCGGCATTCGTCATTCGTGCTTCGTCATTCCATCCGAACAATGGCGACTTCGGGACGATTTTCCTGGCCGCTCGCGTTGACGCTCGTCGCGCTCATTGTGGCGACGCTTATCGTTATCGTTTTTCTGCGTTTGGAGACATGGCCAGCGCGCACAGCACAGCAAAGCACCGCCGAGCTCGAAAGGCTCGGCAAAGATTTGCGCGCTGCTTTTGTCGACATTGCACACCTGCAGCCGCGCATCACCATCAACAACCGCGTTTACATGGAACAAACGACGCCAGTGAGCGAGCTGGTGGTCCTGTCACGACGGATGGAAGTCGAACACGAACTGCTTCATACCTGGGTGGGCAGTTCGAAGCGGGTAAAATTGCATGGCACATTCCTCGTCAAAGCCGGATTCGATTTACAGCAGAACCTTTCAATCGATATCCGACCGGATGAAATCATTGTGCGGCTCCCACGCGCTCGGATTCTGGGAGTAGAGCAGGACCATGTGGACGTTCTCGCGTTCGAAAATGGGTTATGGAACCGAATTTCCGGCGAGGATCTGCAGAGCGAATTGTCGATCTTGCCTCAGCTTGCCCGGGAAAAAGCGGCAGAAAGCGGGTTGCCAGCTGAAGCCGAGCACGCATTGCAGCAGCAACTCGACGAACGGATTCATTCGCCACAGCCGCTGCATCTAATCTTCACGAACGGCGAAAAGCGTGAATAGTGATCAGTCATCGGTAATCAGTGAACAGAATTTGAGCACAGCGTTTGGTGATTACTGATCGCCGATCACTAATCACTTTAACCTTCCGCCTGATGCCGCTTAGGAATCGACTCTTTCTCGCTAGTCTGCTGGTACTGCTCGCGGCGCTCTTAGCGATTTGGCTTACGCCATTTGCCGTTTCCAATGGCGTTCGTTTGTGGGTTTCGTGGAGAGCACGGCAGGAGGGCTTCGTTGCTACCATCGACAAGATCGACGCGCCGTTTCTGCGTCCGGTTGTGATTCGCCATCTTTACCTGAGAAGCACGCGTGATAACGGACTCCGCGTTGATCTCACTGCCACGGACGCGAGGTTCGACTTGAATTTCAAACATATCCTGCTGCACATGCGAGGCTATACCATCGGCAATCTGTCGATTCAGGAATTGCGTGGCGAACTGCGCCGCAGCAATCCAACTTTGCGAGCAATAAGCCGACGCGGCTGGGCGACCCTGCACCGATTGCTCCCGGAGAATCTGACCATCGTCAACTCGGAAGTGCGCGTTGAAGAGGGGGCGACGCTTATCTTGCTGAGAAATGGCTCTCTGTCCGCAAGTCAGACTGAGGCCGGTCGCTTTAGCGCTGCGGAGGTCATGATTGCGTCACCCTGGTTTCATCAGACCTTTTCACAATTGCGGGGTGCAACTCATTGGGAGGCCAACCGCCTGACCCTCGGGGGACTCACTCTGACGCATGGTCTCGATCTGCAGTCGGTCACCGCGGACTTGTCGCGCTTGGGAAACCAACGCGTGGGGTTGCAGTTCGAGGTTGACGCGTTCGGTGGAAAAATCCGAGGAAACGTTTCACATGAGTGGCGTTCTCAGCATTCCAACTGGAAGATCGCCGGCGGAGCCACAGATATCTCTCTCGCGCAAACTTCGGAAGCATTCGGTTTCGCCGATCGCGTTGATGGTTTGCTTCACGCTGGCAACTTCACTTTTCGTGGAAACATGGCCGAACCGGACCGCGTAACCGCGTCGCTCTGGAGTGAGCTGACCGATCTCACCTGGCACAATCGCACAGCTGAAGCAATCATGCTCGGCACGGCACTCTATAACCGGCAGATTCAACTCCAGCAGCTTTACATAAAACAAAAGACAAACCAATTCACCCTAAGCGGTGAGGCCGCGTTCCCGTCGAATTCATCCGGTTGGCTTAGCCCGGATTTTCGCGGCAATATTTCGGCGTCGATCGACCAGCTTGGCGATTTCGCAGCTCTTTTTGGCGCAAATCCCGGCGATTTTGCCGGGAAAATCACTATCGGAGGAGCGATGGACACACGCGACCGCAAATTCGGTGGGCATCTCGCGCTCGAGGGAGCTTCCCTCACATTCTTCAAAACCGCGATCGACACATTGAGCGCGAAGCTGAATTTAAAAGCGACCGAGTTGGAGATCGAACAGTTGAAGATGAAACGCAAAGACGACTCCCTCAGCGGGCAAGGCAAAATCGACATGTCGCACGAACACAACTATTCGGGTACGCTCGAGGCCAGGGCCGATAACCTGCTCGATTACTTTTCAACCCCTCGCGAAGCAGCCGGAAAACAGGCAAGACCAATTCCGATAGATATTCAGGCAACGATCAACTCCAGCAAATGGGATGCGCGCGGCGTGATCCAAGTGCCAAATTCGAGTCCGATTAGTTTCACGGCGAATTTTCCTTTGAGCATCGGAACAGATTGGGACGCCTTCCAAGTATCTCCGCTCAATGTTACGCTCGATTGTCCATCAATCTTTCTTGCCAATGGGCCTCAGCTTTTTCAGCCAGAAATTTTCCAAGACGGGATTCTGAGCGGAAACATTTCTGTTTCGGAAACATTGCAACATCCGCGCATTGTTGGCGACATCCAGCTTGTGAACGGAAAGTTGTTTAGTGAGGGCCGAACCCCTTTCAATCTCATCGAAGCGAGCAGCCGCATCGCTTTTACCGGAAATCGCGCGTCGCTGGAGTTTCTTAATGTCGCAACTAAAGATGTCGATCTTTCAGTTGGTGGAGAAATCGATTTCTCGGATACGAGCGATGTGACCGTCAGGATAACCGGAGCGACGCCAATTTTCGATCTGATGCTGCAGCCAATCGATTGTGTGAACAAGATCGAAATTACGCCGGCGGCGTTGGCTCTCACGCCTGCCGTAGAGGAGGTGAAGTTTCGCGGTGGCCTTTTTCGATCCAACTGGACCATCGATTTAAAAGAGCGCGCCAGCGCCTACTCTTTCGACAATCCGAGCCTAGACGGAGCTGACCGCAAATTCTCGCTCTGTTTCTCGGGCGCCGAAGGAATAACATTATTGCTGGGAGCACCGCCACGACCGGAAGAACGCCGCGAACCGGTCCGCCCGAGAAAACGAACAAAGGGGCGCCAGCAGGATTGGCACGCAGCAATATTGGAGGCTCAAGGAATGCGCTAAGATTTCGCCGGTATCAACCACCGCGAAAGTTTTTCCTCGAGATCCCGGGTAAGATTGACGCGAAACTCCGCGCCTGCATCCAGGCGCAACGAATTGCCGTTTGCGCGATCGAACAACAACCGAACTGGTTGCTGGCCCGGCGAGCTCGCAAGAATCTCGCGCACTTCGCGCAATTCATCGCCCGTAATTGCGGGAGAAAATTGCAGTAGCACGGTCGATTCCTGGCATGTATCTGTCGACCTTTCATTCGCCCCATTGGCTTTTCCAGACGCAAGCGTCCTGATTTCCTGAGCCGTAGCACGAAGAGCCTCGTCGCGTTTATCCAGGGTTGCCTTCATTTCAATAACGCGTCCGGCCGCAAGAACGTCTGAGACTTTCAGATAGACTTCATTCCACACGACCACCTCGAGCATGTCCGTTAAGTCTTCGATCCACATGACCGCAAATGGTTTGCCCTCTTTTCGAGTAAACTTCTTTTCTACTTCTACAATCGCCCCTGCGATCTTGAACGACGCGCGATCATCGAGTTCGCCTAACGAAGCAATCGATCGATAATTTTTCGCTGCGAAAACATCCACATATGCGTCGAGTGGATGCCCGCTGACGTAAAAACCGAGAAGTTCTTTCTCGAAGGAAAGCTTTTCATGGTCGCTCCATGGAGTGATCAGCCTCTTCCTCGATGTTGTCGGAGAAGTTGTCTCATCAAACAGTGAAACCTGACCAGCCAGTCGGTCTCGCTGCGCTGCAGCAGACGCGCTTACGGCGTCATCAATGCAGCTAAAAAGTTCGGCACGGTCTCGGCCAAGAAAATCAAACGCGCCGGCCTTGATGAGGCTTTCCAGCATCTTGCGGTTGGCTATGCGCGAGTCCAGCCGGGCGCAGAAATCTTCGAGTGACATGAAATCGCCTCGCTGTTCGCGTTCGCAAATTGCGGCTTCCATGGCGTTTTCGCCTACGTGCTTGATAGCGGCGAGACCGTAACGGATCGACGTGGTAGCGCGAGCGTCCTCGCTTCCGTCTTTGTCCTTCCCAAGCGGGACGCCTGCGTTACTCTCAGGAGTGAACTTCAAGCGGCTTTTATTGACGTCCGGCGGCAGGATGGAAATGCCCATCCGTTTGCATTCGCCGACGAAAACCGAGATTTTCTCCGTATTATTAATTTCGTTGCTCAGCAAACCCGCCATGAACTCGACCGGATAATGTGCCTTGAGATATGCAGTTTGATAGCTGATCACGCCATAGGCCGCGCTGTGACTCTTGTTGAATCCGTAACCGGCGAATTTTTCCAGCAAGTCGAAGATGGCATTTGCTTTTTTCTCTGGAATTTTGTTTGTGCGGGCGCAGCCCTCGATGAAATTTCTGCGTTCTTTCGCCATCTTCTCCTTGTCTTTCTTGCCCATGGCACGCCGGAGAAGATCGGCCTGCGCGAGTGAGTAGCCGGCAAGTTTGCTCGCTGCAGCCATAACCTGTTCCTGGTAAATCATCACGCCGTAGGTATCGGCGCAGATATCTTCCAGCAGCGGATGCAGATATTTGATCGGCGTGATGCCCTTTTTCGCTTTCACGTATTCGGGGATAAGTTCCATCGGGCCGGGGCGGTAAAGCGCGATCAACGCGATGATGTCGTCGAGCTTTTTTACATCGAACTGCTTCGACAGACTCGTCATGCCGCCGGACTCCATTTGAAAGAGGCCGATCGTTTCGCCGCGGTTATAAAGGGCGAACGCTGCTGGGTCGTCGAGCGGAATGTTCTTCAGCGAAAAGTTTGGCTCTCGTTTGTGAATGAGCGCCAGCGTGTCCTCGATCACGGTCAGCGTTTTCAATCCAAGGAAATCCATTTTGAGAAGCCCCAGATCGTTGAGTGGCCCCATCGGGTACTGGCTGATCACGTCGTTCCCTTTCACGTCACGACAAAGCGGGATGTAATCAGACAAGTCCCGATCGGCGATTACCACGCCTGCAGCGTGCACACCCGCATTGCGCGACAAGCCTTCGAGAACCTTCGCATGATCGAACAGTTGCCGGGTCGCCGGCTCGGTGGCGACCGCTCGTTTCAATTCCGGATTTTTTTCCACAGCTGAATCGAGCGTGATATTCAGCTCATTTGGAATCATCTTTGCGATGCGGTCGGCATCGCGATAGCTCAATCCTATGACGCGACCCACATCGCGCACCACGCTTTTCGCCTTGAGCTTGCCAAAGGTGATGATTTGCGCGACGCGGCGCTCACCATATTTCTGGCGCACGTATTCGAGAACCTCGCCGCGACGCGCTTCGCAAAAATCGATATCGATATCCGGTGGAGAAACACGGTCCGGATTCAAAAACCGTTCAAAAATTAATCCGTACTGGAGCGGATCGATGTCGGTAATCCCGAGAACATAGGCAACCATCGAACCCGCAGCCGAGCCGCGCCCGGGGCCGACAGGAATGCTCTTTTCTTTAGCAAAATGAATGAAGTCCCAAACAATCAGCAAATAGCTGACGAACCCGGTCTTTTCGAGAACGCCCAGCTCATAATCGAGCCGCCGGATCAACTCTGCATCGCTCGCCGCACGTTCGCCGTAACGCTGGCGCAAGCCGTCGTAACAAAGCTCGCGCAAATATCCTTCGCGCGTTTTCCCAGCCGGCGCCGGATACTCTGGGTACTTGGAGCGCCCAAATTCAAGATCGAGATGGCACCGTTCGCCAATTTCGAGCGTGTTAGTAACAGCTTCGGGAAAATCGCGAAACACCTCGCGCATTTCAGCCGGTGATTTGAAATACAGCTCCGGCAGGTAGCGCATGCGATTTTCTTCCTGCACCATTTTGCCGGTGCCAATGCAAAGCATCACGTCGTGCGCCTCGTGATCGCTCCGGCGCAGAAAGTGAACGTCGTTTGCCGCAACCAACCCGATGCCAAGGTCCCTCGCAATTTGCGGCAATACGTCGTTGCATTTGCGCTGGGCTTCCATTCCATGATCGTGCAATTCCATGAAGAAATTCTCCGCCCCGAGAATATCTCGATATTCGGCCGCGCTCTGTTTCGCCTTCTCGATGTTGTTTGCCTGAATGGCGCTGTTGATTTCGCCAGCGAGACAACCGCTTAGTCCGATCAGACCCGCCGACTGCGCTGCCAAAAGCTCCTTATCGATCCTCGGTGCGTAATGAAACCCATCCAGATGCGCGGCCGTCAGCAACTTGACCAGGTTTCGGTAGCCAGTCTCATTTTCCGCCAAAAGAGTGAAGTGATACGCCGAATCGCGCCGCGTTCCCGGACGATCTTTGTGCGATCCGGGCGCGATGTACGCTTCGCAACCGATGATTGGCTTCACCCCGGCCCGCTGCGCTTCCTGGTAAAATTCAATCGCACCAAATAAATTGCCGTGATCAGTGATCGCGACGGCGGGCATTTTGAATTCAGCCGCTTTTTTCATCAGCTCTTTCATCCGTATGGCGCCGTCCAGCAGCGAATATTCGGTGTGCAGATGCAAATGAACGAAAGAGTCCCGGGGCATTAGATTTCAGTATTGAGCGTCAAAAGAATTTCGCAAATTTACCAAGCATTTCATCCCGAAGGAAGTGAGGGAGTTCGCAAAAAAACGATCACGCCAGGTAGCTCGCGTGCTCGGCCGTCTTGTGCGAGGTCCCTCGGTCGCCGCGGCGAGCTCGGGATGACGCGCGTCATTTATCGTGCAAAAAATTGTGCAAAAATTCGTGATTGCATTCGCATCGCGGCATTGCTATGAGAGCCCGTGCTGCACTTAGCTTTTCGATTGCAAGGTACCGCGCGATCCTGACTTTACTCTGACATGAAAAAACTGGAAGCCATCATCAAACCATTCAAGCTCGAGGAGGTCAAGGAGGCACTGGCCGAGCTTGGCATCGAAGGGATGACGGTCACCGAAGTAAAGGGGTTTGGCCGGCAAAAAGGGCACACCGAGATTTATCGCGGGAGCGAATATACGGTGGACTTTCTGCCCAAAGTAAAAGTCGAAGTCGTTCTCGCGGACGACATGGTGGAAAAAGCGGTGAGCGTGGTGGTGGCCGCAGCCAAGACGGGCAAGATCGGGGATGGAAAAGTTTTCGTGCTCCCAGTAGAACACGCGGTCCGCATCCGCACGGAAGAGATCGGCGAAAAAGCGGTGTGAGGCGCGCCGCTAAATACGACGTCATTCCGAGCGCAGTTGAGGAATCCCGTCGCGAAAACTTTAAGCTAGCGCCACGGGATGCTTCAACTCCGCTCAGGATGACAGCAAGTTTTTAATTTTCCCTCAACACTCAACTATCAACTCCTGAAACAATGGCCAAAGACAAAACTCCATCCGACGTAAGCAAAATGATCAAGGATCACGAGGTGAAACTCGTGGATTTCAAATTCACCGATCTGCCGGGCACGTGGCAGCACTTCACCACTACCCTCAGCGACTACAGCGAAGATGTTTTCACCGACGGACTCGGGTTCGACGGCTCGAGCATTCGTGGCTGGAAAGTGATTAACGCTTCCGACATGCTCGTCATTCCCGATCCCACGACGGCATGGATCGACATCTTCAATGCTGAACCGACTCTGAGTTTGATTTGCACGATCGTCGATCCGATTACACGCGAGCCGTACGATCGCGACCCGCGCGGAGTGGCGCAAAAAGCGGAAGCGTACTTAAAGAGCACCGGCATCGCCGATACCGCGTTCTTCGGGCCGGAAGCCGAGTTTTTCATTTTCGATGATGTGCGCTTCAGTTACTCAGGGAATTCCTCGTTCCATCTCGTCGATAGCGCCGAAGGCCACTGGAACAGCGCGCGCGAGGAATTTCCCAATGTCGGTTACAAGATTCGGGCGAAAGAGGGCTATTTTCCAGTTCCGCCCATGGACACGTTGCAAGATATCCGCAACGAAATGGCGCTCGAGCTGGAAAAGGCGGGCGTGCCTGTGGACAAACAGCATCACGAAGTAGCCACTGCTGGCCAGGCAGAGATCGATGTCCGTTTCGCGCCGCTCAAAGCGATGAGCGACTCGATGCAGTATTACAAGTACATCATTCGCAATGTCGCCAGGAAGCATAACAAGACCGTCACCTTCATGCCAAAACCGCTTTTCGCCGATAACGGTTCCGGCATGCACACCCACATCTCCCTTTGGAAAGATGGCAAGCCGCTGTTTGCCGGGAATGGTTATGCGGGGTTGAGTGAGATGGCGCTCTTCTTTATCGGCGGGATCTTGAAACACGCACCCGCGCTCACCTGTTTCACCAACCCAACCACAAACAGCTTCAAGCGTCTTGTGCCTGGATTCGAGGCGCCCGTCAATCTGGCCTATTCGGCGCGAAATCGTTCCGCTGCGATTCGTATTCCCACGTACTCCGCCAGTCCCAAGGCGAAGCGCCTCGAATTCCGCACGCCCGATTCCGCCGCCAATCCGTACATCGCGTTTTCCGCAATGCTGCTCGCCGGCCTCGACGGAGTCCAAAACCGCATCGATCCAGGCGATCCGCTCGACAAGAACCTTTACGAACTGCCACCGGAAGAACTCGCGCAAGTCGCCAGCGTCCCCGATTCTCTCCGCGGCGCGATCGAAGCGCTCCAGGCAGATCATTCCTTCCTGTTGCGCGGCGACGTCTTCAACGAAGACTTCATCGCCAACTGGGTCGACATGAAACAAAAAGAATACGACGCGCTTCGTCTCCGCCCACATCCTTACGAGTTCGCGATGTATTACGACGTGTAATCGGGATCGTAGGCGCTGGCGTGCTCTCGTTCACCGGAGGATTACGGCCCAATTAAACGAAAAGGTGTTCGCCTTTGACTAAGAAGTTTCGTCTAATTCTCGTTAGACCGCTCGCAGGTTTACTACAAGGAGTACATTATGAAAATAGCCATGATTTTATCGGTTCTGTCCGCTTTTCTCGTATCGACAATTCGAGGGGAAGACGCGAACAATCCGACACAGGACCTTGCACGCACTAGATC
>WNGK01003076.1_pt1 | contig 22236 bp, 23 predicted proteins | sample 5400601 | NCBI WGS metagenome assembly WNGK01 (sample SAMN13153376, study PRJNA577476) | soil metagenome | isolation source: 60 cm soil or saprolite under Garry oak tree replicate 1 | place: USA:California | collected 2016-06-15
GGGCACAGAACCCTTCTCAGTAGTCTACAGTCTCACAGAGAAAGGACGAGACCTTGGAGATATCTTGTCCGCGTACCGGAGATGGGGAGAAAAGTGGACCCCAAGCATCGTCCATCCCTTACCATATCTGAAGGTAAGCAGACCAGTGATATCTCGCAAGACCTAGCGAATTTTGGGATGGTCGAGCCTCCGTAAATAGGAAAATCTGAAATCCCAACTGTGCACGCTCTGCACAGTCTTGCGGCAGACTCGGCGGACTCGGATAACCGCGAACCTTGTAGGAATGATGTTGTTCGTCCAGGTCATTCTCGGAGGAAGCGCAGTCGTTCTGGGCCTCGATATCAGGTATCACTTGGTCTGGGGAACCCTAACCTTCATCGTGCTCGTAGCCACGACCGTGTTGGCCCGTAAAGACTTCGGTACCAGTTCCACCCTGTTCAAAGTAGCACTCGCCTCTATCGCCGACTTTGTCGTCCAAGGAATACTCGGATTGTTCGCTCTCGGATCAGACGTGGCGGTTGTTGTCCATCTTACCAACGCTTTCCTGCTCGCAGTCATCGTGACCTATCTGATCAGTTTCGCGGACAGCGCTGATAGAGCTTCTACCTCCCTTAGCTCCCAACCTAAGATTGCTTCCCCTTCGACTTATCCGTCTGTGAGCCAGAATTATTGAGTACCCTATCGCTAGGTAGAACAGGCAATCGATTGCGAAGAAGAACGGGTTGAAGATCGTCTCACTCGAAGGCAGGCTGCACCAGGGAGGACAGCCTCTCATCAGCTGAACCCTCCAAGCGAGAGGGAAACCGTAGCTGTCCCACCAAATAGCTCCAGGCGTGAAGAACTCACCAGTCAAAAGCCAGCCTGTAGAAACAGTAACTATGATCGCACTGGCGATGAGTAGGATGATTACGCGAGGATTCGGGACCATGACCTTGTATTTCTCCGAGCCCTGCAAGAGGAGGGGTACTGAGATTCCGAGGAATGCGATTCCCAACGACGGAAGTATGGTCAGTGGATCGCCCGTTGCGGAGGAAAACCATATTCCGCTGGTTTGTTCTCTAATGTAATACCAAGCCGTCGCCGCAAACATAAGACATGCTACGGCTGCGGTCGTGAATCCTGCAAAGCTAGCCCTGTTCAACCACTCTTCCTATGATTAGTGGTGTCCGCCGAATAATAGCCGCCTCTAACCGAGAGAGAGAAACAGTTGTAACAGGACTCGGCCTAGCCGTTGTTTACGGGGGGTTTCTATTGGGATTCGCGAGCCTTCATCCGCTTCTCCAGCTCTTCCTGAGACACGTCTTCGATATGCGTGGCGATCCACCACTGGTTACCGTGGACATCTTTGACGCCTGCGGATCGGTCCCCGTAGAACTGGTTAGACGGTTCTCTCAGAGAGATTGCGCCTGCCTTGAGCGCTCGCTTGTAGGCTGCATCAACATCCTCCGTGTAGACGTTAATCATTGCAGGAAGCGCCCGGAATTCCGGGTTCGCATCGCTTAGCATTAGGATTGAGTCGCCGATCGTCAGCTCGGCATGGATTACTCGACCATCAGGACCCTTGTACACTTCCTCTTCCTGGGCGTTAAACACCTGTTTGAGAAAGTCTATCAGTTTCACTGCTCCTTCGACAGTCACGATAGGAGTGAGGGAATGATAACCCTCGGGAATGGGCTTCACTTTGCTCGTAACAGATTGCATTGGTGATTGCGAACGAGTGATTGCTTGATAAAAGCGTGCCTAGAGGGATGGTTGATCGTGATCGCCAGGAACCTTGCTGCTCGGAACTACCGTCATAATGCTCGAAGGATGCGTCTTCAATGGAAACCTCCACCATAGGTAGTGCATGAGCCAGATAGCTGATAGAAACGAGATTAGGTCCTGGAACGGAAATGATAGAGTGGGAACAGGAGTCACGTACAGGTAAAGCATAGTCGCGATGAACTGGTACGATCTGTAGCCTAGGAAGCCTAGAGCGAAAACTGTCAGTGTCTTCTCTCCGTGTGAGAAGGCTGTCCAGCTCACCTGTCCCCTTTCTCCCCTCAAATAGCCTCGGTAGATTTTCGGCGCTCTTCGAAAGGACATTGCTAGATAAACAAGCAGAGCTATCGTGAAAAGTGGTGGGCCAGTAGCTAGGGTACTGTTTGCGCCTCCAAACCAGTCCGCAATAGGATTAGACAAGCCGGTTGTAATGATACATCCTTGGCATTTGATCGGGCTTTGTGGCCCGTAGAGGAAGAGATTGAGCGTACTGCAGACTGATCCCCCAAGACACGAACCTCCAAAGCCGACTCCATTTGTCAGAACTAGACTCAGATCATTCGTTCCGGAGACCGTCTGAGGGTGAACAACCGCGTAGAGGTCGAACATCACCCAAGTGCCATTGCCGCAACCTTGAACGCTTATTCGCTGGAATACTCCTCCGGTTGTGGCTGACCAGCAGCCTTTGCTATACACCGTGATGACAAAGGGTGTCGCGAGAGATTCAACAACGAGAACCGTGATTAAGAGCGTGAAGAGGATGATTGTCAGCTTGACCTTTCGCTGATCCTCTTTTGGAGGCTCAAGAGGAGGAAGCGCGGCCAATGAATTCTTTCTCCCGGAATCACTTCCGACGTTCATTCAGATAAAGCCGACTGGTCGTCCCCTTCACTCTGACAACCCGGTCGCCACAGAAGAATACGTTCACTATCGAGAACTAGATGCAGGAGAAACAAAGCGTCGCGGGTTGCTATATCATTGGTGCGGTGCTGATGTCTATTCCGTTCTCGGTCATCTCGTAGTAGTAGCCTCTCGAGGCGGGAGCCGTCTTGCCCATCTTGACAAGCCTCAAGGTTCCTCCATGACTGGGTCCTTCACTCTTCCGTTTCTCCATGTCCAAAACTATATCGGCGAAGTTGACCATGGCATTCTCTATCGTCTCGTCCAAGACATGCGTGTGAAGAGTCGCGATACCAATTGACTTCGCAAACCTGGTAGCATACTTCAGGACCTGTCCGTACTGGAATACTTTCTTCGCCTCGACCATCAGAAAGAAGGGTGTTAGCGAGTCCATTATTCCCATCGTCTTCTTGCCCAGATGCTTGAGGGTGAAGCTTCGGCCCTGAGCGATAAGGTCGAACATGTCGACAAAAGAGAGCTTACCATCCGACTCATACTGGCTCACGTCCACTCCCCAGGAAGCAATAGTGTCCTTAACGTCCTCGGCGGACTCGTCAACAGCAAAGTACTGAACCCGAAAGTCGCGCTCCAGCGCGGCAGCAGCTATCTGCTTCACAAGGGTCGACTTGCCGCTACCCACTGGGCCTGTTATTCCGACGGCCGAGGGTCTGGGAAACCCGCCTCCTAGAAGATCATCGAGGACCTTGATCCCGGTCGGCTCCAGTGGCTGTCACTATACAACGCGATCGTTTTCACCCAGTTAAGCGGAGTGTATCTTGGGTCCTGCTTAGACTGGAGCATACGTCGCCGTATTCTCAGGTACACTCTTATTCCGGAGACACCATAGCCGGGAGCGTTTCTCATGCCGAGACATGTGGCTCCCTATGGCTCCTGGAAATCGCCCATTACCGCAGAACTCCTAGCATCAACGTATGTTGGGCTTGACGAGCTAAGAATTGACGGAGATGACGTGTACTGGAACGAGCTTCGTCCTGCCGATAAGGGCCGGAACGTTATCGTCCAGAGAAAACTGGATGGCACGCTGACTGATGTTACCCCGCCAAGCTTTAGTGCACGAACAAGAGTTCACGAGTACGGTGGGGGATGCTACCTTGTCCAGAATGGAACAGTCTACTTTTCCAACTATACTGATCAGCGTCTGTACCGCCAAGACCCGGGCTCAGATTCCAGTCCTCTAACTCCGCCGGTGGACATGAGATATGCGGACGGCATCATCGATCATGCAAGAAATCGTATCATCTCAGTACGCGAAGATCACACCGTCAAGACAGGGCAGGCTGTCAACACCATCGTCAGTCTTGACTTGGAGAAAGAGGGAGAAGGCAAGATCCTAATCTCCGGAAACGACTTCTACTCAACCCCACGTCTGAGCCCCGACGGGTCCAAGCTAGCCTGGCTAACTTGGAACCATCCCAACATGCCTTGGGACGGAACAGAACTCTGGGTTGCCGAGATCAAACCCGACGGCACCTTGGGACAATCGGAAAAGGTGGCAGGAGGATTGGAAGAATCCATCTACCAACCCGAATGGTCCCCGGACGGCATCCTATACTTCAGCTCCGACCGGACAGGATGGTGGAACCTCTATCGCCAGCGCAACAACCAGATCGAGCCGCTCTACCCGATGGAGGCTGAGTTCGGCCTCCCCCAGTGGGGGTTCGGATCTCACACCTTCGTCTTCGACTCTTCCAATCATATTATCTGTGCCTACACGAAGGACGGGCTCTGGCATTTAGCCGGCCTCAATCCAACAAAGAAAACACTCAAACCAATAGAGACACCTATCAACCAGATCATCTGGGGCAATCTAGCCGCGAAAAACGGAAAGGTCTTCCTCATCGGAGGATCAGCCACCGAGCCCTCGTCCATAGTACAGATAGACCTCGAATCCAAGGAGACAGAGATCCTACACCGATCACGAGAAATCACAGTTGACAGAGAATATCTTTCCATCCCAAGCTCGATCGAATTTCCCACGGAGAATGGGCTGACCTCTCACGCGTTCTTCTACCCTCCCCAGAACCCTGAATTCGAAGCGCCCAATGGCGAAAGACCGCCTGTCCTCGTCGTGAGCCATGGCGGTCCCACCAGCTTCAGCCCAGCGATCCTACGATATGAAATACAATATTGGACGAGCCGTGGAATCGGAGTCGTAGACGTCAACTACGGTGGCAGCACTGGATACGGCAGAGACTACCGTCAAAGACTCAACGATCAATGGGGAATCGTTGATGTCCAAGACTGCGTCAACGCCACCCGATATCTGGCCAGTGGTAGACAGGCTGATGGAGAGAGACTCGGTATCCGAGGGGGAAGCGCGGGAGGCTACACGACCCTATGCGCCCTCGCCTTCACAACCACTTTCAAGGCGGGAGCAAGCTACTTCGGCGTCAGCGACCTAGAACTACTGGCCAAGGACACTCACAAGTTCGAATCCCGATACCTCGACAAGCTAGTCGGACCCTACCCCGAACGCCGCGACATCTATCGCGCGAGATCACCGATAGACCATGTTGATGGGATCTCCTCAGCTCTAATCTTGTTCCAGGGACTTGAAGACAAAGTCGTGCCTCCTGACCAATCGGAGAAGATCTTTGAAGCGGTTAAGGCGAAAGGCCTCCCCGTCGCCTACCTCGCCTACGAGTGGGAGCAGCACGGTTTTCGGCGGGCAGAGAACATCAAGAGATCATACGAGGCTGAGTTGTACTTCTACTCGAAAATATTCCGGTTCAACCCTGCCGACCTGATAGAACCAGTCAGGATAGAGAACCTAGACGTGAGAGAAACGAAGCCCAGCCTCCCGCCTGTAGAAGTAACAGAAACCGCCTAGTATTCTCGGTCCCGTTTGCGGGTATGAAAAAGGGAGTTTCCCAGGCCGGGTTTTCTCAACAGACAAGAGGCTGTCTTATGGTAGCTGAGTGACCTGGACGCTGACGTGGTAGCCGGTGAACGGGCTGAGTGAGAAGTGGCCTGCAGCTGCTGGAATCCCTGTGTCTCCATCTGGCGGCAGAGAGCAACCGCTGAAGAGTGTTGGAGGAAGCGCTGCTCCTGGTCCGGTGCATTCCATGGTGGCCGCGGTTATGTGGAATGATAAGCCCGGTGCGAAGGCGTTCGGCATTATGGTCCAGCCCGTGATGTCCACAGCCAGATGTACTGGATTATTGGGTTGCCCCAAGTCAGTACGCTCGTATTGAGCGAGTTGACAGTCGCCTAGTGTTCCTGTAGTTCCGAGGGCTGTGCTTCCATTGCTGCCGCCGAAATCACACCATCCCCAGACGCCGAAGGTTCCTGTTCCACCCCCAGGTGGACCACATAGAATGGGCACGTTGCATGTACCAGAAAATCCGACCTGCCATTGAGCAGTATTGCCGTAGGCGTGTGCTCCAGGTAGCGTGGGTCCCAGTAGCAGAAGACCTGCTGTGGCGATGAGGGTCAATATTCCGCTGTGTTTGTTCAAGGGTTCTTCGGCGATTGGTCGGGTGATGTTTCTTAAGTCTATGCAATAATACTCTATCGTTAGGTATCTCTGGATTGCGGAACACCCTTCTCCCACATTTTTTGTAAAGTGGAAGATATGAAAGACATGGATTCGAAATCTCTTCTTGCTGGAATGGTAATCGGGTTCGTGATTGGGCTAATCCTATGGATACTCCTTGAAGCCTCGCTGTTTATCGTCTAACGGAACGCAATATGCGCGCTAGATCATTGCTGCAAGATACGATACCAGAATGGCGAGGATGCCTGCAGCAGGCAAGGTCACCAGCCATGGCAGGAGCATCGATTTCAACGAGGATTTGATAACACTCCCGCGTCCACCAATCCCAGCGTTCGAACCTTCGTGAACCTGAGTTGTAGACATTGGCGCTCCAAGAAAGGCCCCAGCAGACACCACTAGAGCTGTGGCCGCCCCAGCCTTCGACCTCTGGACTTGGTCCAGCGCAGCATGCCTGCCAATAGCAGTCACCACCACCCGATGACCCAATACCAATGAACCGAGCAAGACCGCTACCGCAACAATCGAGTAAGGAACCCATGCTGCCTCCGAGGGATTTGCGAGGAGAAAGAACGCCCCCAGAGCCGCCATCTTAGGAGCATCGTTAATCCCTCTCGCGTAAGAAACAGCGGCCCCGGACCCCCAGTGCTCGATGCTGGCAAGTCGAGGCCGTGGCTTCCCAGGCACTCCCGTTCGATGCGTCAGACGATCTAGAAGATAGATTCCCAAGAGAGCCGCTATGGGCCCCCCTGCCAAGGGCAATACAACTCTGACCAGCAGGAATTCCCATTGCACCACTGATACTCCAAACAAGTAGATCGCCAACAATACAATTGCGCCTATAATCGCGTGCGTCGAGGAGACTGGCAGCCGCAGAAGAGTCGCCGCAAGAATCCATAACGTCGCACCAGCAAGCGCCGCCAGAACGAAAGAAGACTCTGGCGTAGTATGTAGAAGGGTTTGTGGCGTGAAGACGGTGAATAGTCTACCTGAGATCAGGATTGCTGAGACGCTTCCGACGCCGGTGAAGAAACCTCCCCAAATCAAGGGCTTGCGTCTCGGCGGAGAGCCCGAGGGTCCGGGCATCATCAATGATGCTACGCTTTTTCCCGCATCGTTGGCCCCGTTGGCGAAGGCTAGCGCGAACAGAGCCGCGAGGCCTATCTCTTCAATAGACAGTATCAAAGGAAGCTAACTCCAGATCTGGTTGTCTCACGAATAACTGCTAGGTCGAATGCATTGAATTGAGCGAGTGAAATTTCGCTTCGTTTGTCAGTCCCCCATCAACCATGTCGCTCCAGAATTTGAAAGTTCGTGCAAGTCTTTTCATCGTTTTCCTGCTCTGAACGTGGTAAGCCTTACTGAAGGGATGCGCCCCTAGCTTCCGGGCGTTTCCGGCCTGCCAACTTTTCCTAGTTCTTTGAGCCGGTTTAGCCTGTCTTGTTCGTCTGCGAGCCTGGGATCTTTTGAGAGCTCCTCGTAGGCGGCTGCGAACCATCCTTGAGCCTCTTGGCCCATTATCATCATGCATTCGGCGATCTCTTCGTAGACGTATCCGCTCCTCCTGCCAGCCGCCTGATATTGTTCATACAGATCTCGCTGCATTTCCAAGGCCTCCTCGGTATGATCCATCATCCGGAGAGTCTTGCCAACGCACCATTTTGCTATCATGATCTTGTTTGGATCGCCTTGCTGTTCCTGGAACTCTCGAGCCTTCTCGAACATTAGAAGGGCTTCTTCGAACTGTCGTTGCTCGAAATACGTCCAGCCAAGGTTGTTGTAGAGACTTCCCTTCCATTTCCTCGCCTTTTCATCGGTCGAGTTCTCAGCAAGGTCCAAGGCCTTCAGGTTCCATTGCAACTGTTTCTCGGTTGGCTCGACTATCGCCATCATGTGAGCTGCGTCTACGGCATTGAAGTCGTCTTTGGAATTGACAGCGAGATCTAATGCCTGAGAGAACAGGGGCCGAGCCTCGTCCCGCTTTCCCGACGAGTTGAAGACCCTTCCACGCTCAAGCAGATACCGGACCTTCGTCTTATCGTCCGCCTCTGCCTTGAGCAAGGCCTTTTCGACCCTGTCCAGAGTCGTATGCGCGTCCTGGAATTTTCGCTGTAAGCCCTCCGCTCTTGCTATCTGGGTCAGAAGCTGAGTCAGATACGGGAAGTCTCTCGAGTCCAGTGCCGCAGGTAGAAGTTCGCGGAACCTTCTCTCAGAAGCGCCCGGATGGTCATAGTCCCAGAGGCTGTCAAAGTCTGGAAGCTTGTTTTTCGCGCTTCCATCGGATACTTCGATCCCCGACCACCTCGTGATGCCTAAGGCACTGCAACTGTAAATATTGCTGTCGAGAACATCAGGGCTACAGGAAGGCGGACGCGCATCATTTGAGTGAATTGCTACGCCAAACCGAGCTTGGAGAGACAACGCTTTGCTTTTTAGTCTGGACGATCTTGATTTTCTATAATTGAAAGTCCTAGTAAAGCATGTTTTAGCATTCGCAGTTCTGATTCCGCTCCTTCTCCTAGTTGTGTTGATTTGGCTTTCAGGAAGGGACCCTATGGCTGGACTGTTCGTGCTCTTCCCGCTTCTACTCGTATCGCTTCTCTTCGTTAAGCCGTTGAACAAACCAAGTGTCATGCGGTTTCGTGGCCTCGCGAACCTGTTTGGAGGCATTCTGCCACTAGCCTCCCTGTTCCTACCGTACTTATTCCTGGGAGATTATCCATGGTATCCCCTCGACTCTTACTCGGTGTCTCAGGGGGTACCTCAGCTAATCGTAGTGGGCAGCATCCTGACTTTGCTCTCGAGATTCGGGGTGTTAGTTACTGTCGCGGGGTTGTGGGACGGGTCTTCCGTCGTAATCCCCTGTCCTATCTTCGGATGCCACTTCACGTTGGGTCCCGGTTACTGGTTAGGCTTGACGGGAGCCACCTTGTCCCTCTTGGGTCGTTCGTGGACAGTTCTCCCGAAGAGCATCGAGGGCCGGAAGGTTCTGGGTTTCATAATGTTTCCAGCGGGAGTGATATTGGCGATCTTGGGAGTTCTGCTTCCCTACGATTTGTTCAACGAGTTTGGCCCAACCGGAGTCCGCGCTCCGGTTTTCATTTTTGCCGGACTCTTGCTGAGCGGGGCAGGCTTGGACCTGCTCTTCACGCTGGAATCGACAAACATAAGTCGGATTAGGAGAGCCCTTCGGAAACCCCTATGGTGAGCAGTATCCGGCCTTTTCGAAAAATAAGCATGCTTTTCTCGACCCCTAGGGGTGGTCGATTTTCCCGCTCCCCACCCTTCGTGAACGTTTTACCGCGTCCAGAATCGCCCATTATCAGCCCTGATCTCGAATCTGAGACATGCCTAGAATTTTCGTTCGGAAACAGCCGGACAACTAAGCGTCTTGTTCCAAAACGAGATCAAGCTCATATTCTACCCTGATCAACCCGTCTCGCCCGTTATCAGTGCCAGACAGCGAATATTCTCTCTCAGAGGGGGGGTCTAAGCGATTGGATCCCGCGACGCGAGAGTGGTTTCAAGAAAGACGCCGTGGTTTAATTAAGAAACCGTAGGCCCGACCCTTCGCTAATGATTGTAATCGAGTTCTTCCTGACGCTGTTCACCGCTTCTATCGTCGCCGGAGTGCTCGGATCCATCGTTGGAATAGGCGGAGGACTGATCGTAATACCAATCCTCACACTCTTCCTAGGCGTAGACATCCACTACGCCATCGGCGCAAGCATCGTCTCAATAATAGCAACCTCCAGCGGCGCCGCAGCCACCTACGTCAAGGACCGGATCACAAACCTGAGAATCGGCATGTTCCTCGAAACAGCCACAACCACAGGCGCCATCATCGGCGCAGCCATCGCCGCATACCTCAGCGCCACGATACTCGAAGCAATCTTCGGAACCATCCTCATCATCTCCCTCATACCCCTCATACGCAAGATCGGCGAAGAATATCCCCCGAAACAACAGCTCAAAGGACTTGCAAAGAAACTCAACCTACGAGGCAACTACGTCGAGCGCGATGATAGCAAGATCGAGTACAATGCCACAAACCCCGGAAAAGGTCTAGCAGGCATGCTCGCAGCCGGATTGATCTCCGGGCTCCTCGGAATAGGAAGTGGGACCTTCAAGGTTCTCTCCATGGACATCGTGATGAAACTTCCGATGAAAGTCTCTACGACAACCTCCAACTTCATGATTGGAGTCACCGCAGCCGCGAGCGCAGGAATCTACTTCGCACGGGGAGACGTTAACCCGCTGATCACCGCGCCAGTCGCTTTAGGCATCCTCATCGGAGCATCCCTCGGAACACGCGTCCTGGTAAACGCGAGGAACACGGCGGTCAGAAAGATCTTCGCACTCGTCCTAGCAGCCTCGGCCATAGAAATGATCATCAGAGCACTAGGATTCTAACTCGGATGCGGGACCAGGAGAAACAGAGGGCTAGACGGTGAACGTGAAAGATCCCAGTTCGATGAACAACATCCTCGGAATAGTACTGAGGGCCGGCGTCGTTCTCTCGGGCATCATAATCGCCATCGGAACAACACTATTCGTGGCTAACCATTCCCTCGACGATACGTCTGCATACCTCGCATACAATCCAAGCTTAGTTCCCCATGGCAACTTCCCGGTCAGCCTCACTGGCATAGCCATAGGACTTGGATCTCTCGACCCTTTTTCGTTGATAGAGCTAGGCTTCCTCGTACTTCTCGCCACTCCCGTCGCGAGAGTCGCACTTTCCCTGTTCCTTTTCGCCGCCGAGAAGGACAGGATGTTTGTCTACTTGACAGCAGCGGTTCTAGCGATTCTTCTCTTCAGCATACTGGCGACGCCCCTGATCCCACTCTTCAACGGTTGATCCGAACAATCCCTGGTTCAGAGCTTTTCGTTTCTGGGACCGCCGAGGGCATTTCTGTAGAAGGCTTTCACATACGGTCTCGTAAGATAGATAATCGCGATGATGGATGTCGGAAACTCGATACCGTTCCCTGTGAGCAATCCAGAAAGCAGCTCAGGACTTGCGCCAAGCGAGGATGCGTCCAAGAAAATCGAAGATATGCTTGTTGCGATTCCAAGACTCCAAGCCCAGCTCTTGCCTGTCCGGAGAACCAGTCCTGCCAGAATCTTGAGGGATCCAAGCCCCAGTGCGACGAACGCTAGAAGCAATAATATTGTTGAGATTAGTCCAATAGTTCCTGCCGGGAGGCCTATTCCTGCGAAGTCAGACGTATTGAGCACTGGCGGAAAGAGGATGTTTCCGACTCCGGCAAGTATGAGGTTTGCCCCACCGAGAATGGACAAGGCCGCGATGACGGTGACGCCTCTAGGCATTCTACCTTCAAGAACAGTGTCATGCTTCACGAATACTTCTCTGAGTATGACGATGATTCCAACGAGAGCGAGGGGCGTTCCGAAGCTCAATGACCCGAACGCGAAGAGGATGAAAGAGAATCCTGTAACGAACACGCCTAGAAGGGCCAGCCCTTCGCGGGTCATCAGATACGACACTTCTCTTTTCAGCACGACACGATACCTGATCACCAAGAGAAGAAGAACACTAGCCGAGATGGCTCCGATGAAAAAATCATAGGTTAGCTCAGACTGGTAGTTGTTGAGGGTAAGTAGGAGTCCGACCTCGTCGCCTATGAACCCGGCTCCGAGACCATACATGACTGCGTAGGCCCGGTCCAGCCGCTCACTCTTCCAGGTAATCGCAAGCCATCCTGCAATCCCCATCAAGGCTATCCCATACCAGAAATGGTGGAAGTGGATTCCCTGTTGTTGGATCACGATCGTGGGATTGAGCGTCGCGAAAAGCCGTGACCCGAAGAAGCTGGTTATGAATGACAATAGACCGATGAAGGACAGGGCCGGGCGGAATGCGCCTATGCGAAACCTTCGCAGCATTACTAGAGACCGCGAGAACTAGTTTACGATAATAGGGTTTAGGAAATGGACTATTTCCGCCGGTCAGTTCAGCGCCGGCGAGAGCCCCTACTTCCAGCTGTGCAGGAGTCTCTCTGCTTCCGACATGAGCTCGTCTATTATTGCGGCCGCCGGCTGGACTTTCTCTACGCTAGCGACCGATTCTCCGGCCCAGTGAGGCATAGCCTCAAGCGTCCCGGTCGTGTGACGGGTCACGCCTGCTGACTGACTCAGCTAATTCCGCGAGGACTCTGCTCCAACTCACGAATCGACCGGGAATGACAGGGTCTTCGAGAGCAACCTCATTGTTTTTTCTTTTTCCACTCGAATGCCTGGAGGAGGTTGCCGTTGGGATCGTAAAAATCGACCAGACGGACATGATCACCTTCCGCTACCCTTCTGCCAACTCTCACCCCCTTCTCCTTCACAGACCGGATAAACTTGTCAAGATCAGACACTTCGAATGTAGGAACGAAACCTTTCGACCGTGTCATATGCGTCTTCTTAGTGTCAAGCAGGGCAAGGTAGGTTTTTGACGAGCCCACTTTGAACTGGATGAAGTCTTTACGCTCCTCCTCGAAGTTCAAGGGAAGACCCAAAGTACCTTTGTAGAATTTCTTCATCTCTTCATAGTTCGAGACCCTCGCCTCGACCCACTCCAAGCCCTTACCCGACGAAACTCGTCCCGCCATGACCCCAGAACAAACCCCATCTTCCTTAAGAAATACCATCAAAGTAAGACCTTGAGACTGAAGGCTTTCTCGGAGAAAAGGACATGGGGCCGCTTGAGCATGGCGCTCGCCCGTTCAATGCTTATATCCGATTTCTGCGAAACATGTTATGTGAAGCCTTCTTACCGAATAATCATTGATCACATCAACCACATTCCGCATGGAAGAGACGCTGCTGACAGACTAAACGAAGAATTTGTTGTTCTAGAAAACGAAGGAGACGAAAAAATCTCCCTAGCCGGATGGACCCTGACAGACGAGACTGCTACCGGGGCGAGACGCCACGTCTACATCTTTCCGCCGATCGTCTCCCTTTCGCCCCGCGAGAAAGCCTACGTTCGCACAGGCCAAGGAGAGGATTCGTTCGAAAAAGGCAACCCGCCAAAATGGAACCTGTTCTGGGGAAGACGTAGCTTCGTCTGGAACAATGAAGGGGATACCGCCACGATTTTCGACCCTGTAGGGAATAAGGTAGACTCGCTCCAAGTGGTCACTCTCAAAACGACCTAGTCCACGTCTAGCGAGTGAGGGCCGGCGTTCTCGTCCTGACGCTTCGGCGTATTAGGGAGAGGGAGACGAGAGCTGTTACGACGCCGTAGACTAAGTGGAAGACAAAGCTGCCTCCGTCGAACATCAGGTTCGAAAGGTCGGCTGGGGCGAGAAGATCCGTAATCGGCACGTAGACAAGTATCCAGATGGCTATTCCTCCCAGTAGACCCACCCAGAAGCTCTTCCGCGTTGTATCGAGAGCGAACCGTTTGAACAGCGCGGTTGTTGCGATGAATATTCCCCCGGCTACTATACCCACAGCAAAGTGTAGTGCCCATCCGGACAGGAAGGGAGAAGGCAATCCTAGTTTCCCGGCAATGGTCACATAGAACACTTCTTGGTCAAGAACGAATGCGCTGAGTCCTGCCAGAACGCCCAGAACCAGAGCGCCTACAATACCGCCTATCGCTCCAGCCTTCAAGCCCCTAAAAGCGGTATAACTCGGGAACTGCATAGAGCCCTAGAGAGGAGCTCTGCCGATTTCACAACTCGCCACTCATACCCGGCGACCAAGGTACTTTCAGATCGACCCCAGCGTCCCAGCATAGATTTCTAGCGCAAGATTCCCTACCGCTTCAAAAAATAGCACGATGAATACAATAAAGCTCAGCCTTCATCAAGGTGGAGACGTTAGGTAGAGACCGGTAGCGTTGACCGTAGACATAACTGACCCGGTAGTGCTGAGCACTATCGCGCAAACGGCCGTCTTGACTCTTACCCTAGTTATTTTCATAATGTCATTTCGAACTCAAAACAATGCCAACAAAGAGGCCGCGTATCAGAAGGTCCTGGATGATTACACTGACGCGTTCAGAATGCTTGTCGACAAGCCTGAGCTGGCCAAGCTTCAAAGCGAAATGGCGAGGGCGGCCGTACCAGGTTCGAGCACCTCGTCACTCTCACCTGAAGACATGACGGCTCGAAACTATCTCATGCTGCTCTATGGACTTTTTGAGAGAACACACCTCCTCTACAGAAAGAAATGGATCGATCAAGAAACTTGGAATCAGTGGTCTACTTTCTTGGAGGTAGTGGCGAAACACCCCCTGTTCAAAGATGTTCATCGGACAGGGGAGGGAATGTATGACAAGCCCTTCATGGAGTACGTCTCCAACATTCTGAACGCCAAGAGCTAAGACTAGAACCGTGATCAACCTCTTCCTTATGGCTGGGAACAGCGCTTAGCTGAAGAACGGTTGTTCAGTCATCATTCTCGGGTTCCTGACGCGTAGAGCGATCAATAGTCCGATTCCACTAATGATTGTGGAGGCGAGGAATGCGTATTGGAATCCGGTAACGACACCTGTCAATGACCCTAATTGACTCGCGGCTCCGGCGGGCGGCGGATCCGTAACAGTTGCAATGGTCAGCAGTATCGCGAGTCCTAGTGGGAATCCGACTCGCTGAGAAGTACCAATTATTCCTGAAGCGAGGCCTTCTTCTCCCGGCTTCGTTCCTGCCAGTGCGGCGATGTTCAGCGCGGGAACCCGATGCTTGCTCCAAGCGACCAGATAAGCATGCCCGGCAGTACACCGACGTAGCCACTATTGACGGTGATCTGGGTAAGCAGAGCAGAACCCATAGTGATGAGGGTCATTGAGGTTACGAGGACGAGTTTCAACCCGAAACGGTTTACGAGGCGTGATGAGCCAAAGCCTCCCACAAAGAAGAAGATCATTGCGGCCGGGACAAATTCAAGGCCTGCAACCAGGGCAGAGTAGCCGGATACTTGCTGAAGAAAGGTGGTCAGTATGAAGACTACTCCTCCAGCTGATGCGGTTAGTAACAAGGCTAGGACGTTCGCGGTAAAGACCGTGCCGCGTCGCAGGAAAGCCAGCGGCATAAGCGGCGACTGGGAACGATATTCTATTGCCACGAATCCAGCCAGGACGACAGCAGAAAGTCCAAGGGGCAGAATCGTCTGAACTGATACAAAGCCGTCGGTTGCTGCATTTGTCAACGCGTACACAAACAGCACAAGTCCACTCGTTACAGCCAGGGCTCCGGGTAGATCCAGGTGCTTGTCCAGTGCTCGCCCGGGGTGGTTTACCAGAAACTTCTGGGAGAGAACAGCCGCGACAATGCCGATCGGGACATTGACAAAGAGGACGGACCTCCAGCCGAACGCAGCCGTGAGGACTCCTCCGGCGATGGACCCTGCCGCGAAGCCCGCTGACAGCACTGCGACGAAAATGCCTAGAGCGCGGTTCCTTTCTCTTCCCTCAGGAAATGTCGTTACGAGTATCGCGAAGGCCGTGGCGGTGGAGATGGCGGCTCCTACGCCTTGAACTGCTCTAGATATAATTAGGGAGAGAAGGGATGGGGCAAATCCTCCTGTAAAAGAGGCGACTGTAAACAGGACGATTCCGAAGACGAACAGTTTCTTTTGCCCATAGATGTCTCCTGCTCTGCCGCTGAGCAACAGGAAGCCCGCCAATGTGAGTCCGTATGCACCTATGATCCACTGGCTCTCCGCCAGCGAGACAACTAGTTCTGTCCGTATGGTAGGCAGTGCCACTTGGACAATGGAGAAGTCGATGACGTCTAGGAACCCGGCGGCGATGATCAATATGAGAATTAGTCGAGTGCGAGATTTATCGAGAGTGGAGACTCTAGGTTGAGCGCCCTCGCTCTTCTGAATTGCTACCTGTTCCAAGCCGTCTCACTCGATAAAGTGTTGGATCCTAGTTGAATCCTGCAGCGTCCGCAGAATGTGGATGCTGTTTGAAGGGTTCTAACTGTTCAGCGAAAAGTTTTCGCAGTGTCGAGAGCATCGAGCGTTTCTCAGTTAGGTTTTTCTTCTTGTTGAGGAATGATTGGTAATTCTTGGCTGACTCCTGCACGACTGTCAGGTGTAATGATTCGTGAGGCTCTGAATGATCAGACATATCCGCCTATGTGTGTCGTGAACATATAAACGTATTGATGAGTGTCTATGTACGATGCTACTTCATTCTTGGAGCAACAGCTATGACTTCCAAGCCTAAGCGTCGCTGCAGCTCTGTAACGTAGGCCGACAAGACCTCCGCCTTCACCTGGTAGAAGCAGAATTGGCCCTGTTTTTCCTTATCCAGGATCCCTGCTATAGCAAGTTCCTTCAGGTGGTGGGACACGGTAGGCTGGGAAACGTTGAACATGGCATGAACGTATGAGCAGTTCATCCGCCTTGCGACAAGTTTCTGGAGTATCTCGCGTCGCTGGGGATCCGCTAGGGCCTTGCTGATCCGGTCGAACTCTTCAGTTGCGAGCTTCATTACCCGATCTCTAGTGCCAGCGTGCGTATTAACATGTCGATATGTATCTATGGGCTTGAGTTACACGTCTCGTTCGATGAACCTGTCTACAAAATCATATAGATGATTATCGATATGTTTATATCAAGAACAGCCAGATCACAAAGGTATGAACAAGCAAGCAATTAGCAACGAGAAAGTCATTCTGGTAAGTGAATCCGACTTCGATTCAACTGTTCTCCAATCAGAGGTTCCGGTGTTTGTCGATTTCTATGCTGACTGGTGCGGACCCTGCAACATGATCGCGCCCACTATCGAAGCCCTGTCGGAAGAGTACACCGGCAAAGTAAAGTTCGTCAAGATTAACGTGGACAACAACCAGCAGCTGGCAATGAAATACGATATCTTGAGCATACCGACGAGCATGTTGTTTGAGAACGGAATCGTCAAGGACAGCCTCATAGGCGCCTATCCTGCTTCGGCCTACAGGGAACGCATCGATCATGCACTTGGTCCTAGAAGCTTCGAAACAGGTACATCAACAGCGAGGCAGTAGAGTATGAGCCATACTTGCCCCATATGCGGAAGCGTAAGCCCCTGCATCTACCCCGGTCCTGAGTCTAACACTGCTTTCAGATACCACGACTGCCGCTATTGCGGGTCCACCTGGAAAGAAGCAATCAACTCGAACTAAACACACATCTCTAGTCTTAGCGAGCTCCTTGCAGAAAAATCGCCCATAATCACGCCCAATCCCGAATCTAAACCCGCGATTTCCAGAACACGAAATCACACGCCTATCCCTTGGGGAATCTACAAGGATCAGAAACAGCCGGACAAGCCAATAACAAGCCCGTCTCCAAGAAACAAGCCCATAATCCAGCCCAGACAGAAACAGCCTCTTAGAAAAAAATTGGACCCCGAGGGCATCCCGCCCGGCATGAGTGGCCCACGCTGACCCCTTGCGAAAGTGATCAGGCAGAAACCGCCACCGACCCTGCGTTTAACGTAATGAAAACAAGCAATTAGAAAAACCGCCTTTTTCGAAATCGATCTCTGGAAACGGTTATTGGAATCCGGTCTTTGAAACCGAGAGAGAATCGGTTATTGAAACCCCCGTTCTCGAATCGGTTTTTGAAACAACTTTTGAAATCGGTAACTGTGAATTTTCGGGGCCCCCGGGGGCCTACTCAAGTCGCGCGCCGCGCGCCCTTCCCTAAACCAGCCCCAGCCTGCGCTTCCGTCCAGCCAACCCCGGTATCAGAACCCCTTTCTCCGCCTGTCCCAAGAACCGTCTTTCCGAGATGAGGGACGCGTGGCCCAGCCTCTGCCCTACATGGCCCTGAAAGACGCGCCAGTCCAGATCCGACGAGCCGCCACCGTCGCCCAAATCTCCAACAGCTTCACCCGCGCCCTCGGAATCCTATTCACAACCCTGATCATAGGCACCCTCCCCACATGGGTCCCAGGCCTCCTCGCACACCAGACCATACCAGTCGCACTACTCGTCCTCGCAATCGGAACAATAATCGTCTCAAACAAAGGCAGCCGGATAAGAGAAGAGATCGCAGAACGACAGTTCCAAAAAGCACGCAGCTCCACATTCACCACCTCCATCCTAGGATTCATAGTCGGCGGCATCCTCCCCGGCATCCTCTACCTCTACCTCTACACCCGAATAGGAAACGTAATGGTCAAACAGACCCCTGACGACCCCAAAACAGTCTACCTCCTCCCACACCCAAGCGAGGGAATATTCCTCGGCCGCTACGTCGGATGGATCGCCGCATACCTCCTCGTCCTCTACATCGGCTACACCCAGCTATCGCCAGGCCTCCGAGAAGTAAGCGACTGGCTCTCACCAGTCCTAGGCGTCCACTTCAACACCATGATAGTAGCCCTCTTCCTCGTCTTCACCAACCCACTAACCTACCCACCACTACTCTACCTCTGGACATTCGCAGGATTCCTCGGCGGCCTAATCGCCGGCGGAAAAATCAGACGAGGATTCCTAGTCGGCATGACAGTATTCCTCTCAACCCTAGGAGCACTAGGACTCGCAGCCCTCGCAATCTACCAGAACGTTAGTCTCTCAGCGCTCTCGAATCTTCCGCCTCCACCACCAGGCTTCTCGATCATAAGCGCCACCACCGGACCCGTAGCAGGCGACATCATCCCCATCCTCATACAAGGCTCATCCCCAACAAGCCAGATGGTCATACAAGACATCATACTGACCATGATCAGAAACTCAGGCCTCGTCTTCGCCGTCGCCACGATATCCGGTCGAGCGGCCTCCCTCTTCTGGCAAGGAGACGTCTTCATCCTCAAGACATTCTGGAGAATGATAAAGACCAACAAAACCAGCGTACAACGAGACGCGAGCACCAACAACATACCAAAGAAGGGAATCCTCCTACTCGCTCTCGCAGTCCTCCTATTCATCCCGAGCCCACGTATAGCCCCGCCTTCAACAATCATCCAGGCTCCACCCAGCGGGCCCTATCAGCAAAGCCTTGCCATCGGACTAGACATGCTCGGAGCACCCAATGCCAGCCTACGAATGATAAACCTCGACCTCTCAAGCAGAGGACTCGTTCTCGACAACAACTACGCCGGAAACAACCTCTCAATCTTCGTCATCGACAACAACTACTCGCAATCCCTCGGCACCAGCTCGGGTCTCGGCATTCCAAGCTTCATCCTCGGACTATTCTCACAACCAGCCCTCATCACATTCTACACAGGAGACCCCGCCGCAACTCGCGGAGAATCCGACAATGTGGCAACACAGTTCTCTCAAGCCCTAGGTGTCCCCTTCACCAAAGCCTTCGCCCTTCCCTACGGGCCCGGAACAATCACGATCTACGCGCCAAACCCCGAGCTCACAAACAACGATGCACTCACAAAAGTGCTCGGCCTCCTACCTAGCTCAAGCTTCTCCACCCTCATCAAACCAGCCGCCCTTCAAAACCTCCACTACTTCGCTGCAATAGGCCTCGCAACAATAAGCCTCCCACCTCCACTCAACAAGACACCAACACAAGCCTTCAGCTTCTTCCTCAACACCCAGTTTCCACGAGAATTCTACAAGGCCGGACAACACTATCTCAGCCTGAAAACACTCCTTGGATTCCAAACCGGAATCGTGAGAGATACCAACTCAAACGCATCCATTGTCTCCATTTCCTTTCAACGCGGAACAGTGCTCTACAGCTCGCTTGGCCAGATACCGCCCTCCAACCCAATCTACAACAACTTCACTTCAACATACATTTACAATGCCACCGTTACACCGAGAGCAGACTTCGCGGCGAACTTCACCTATCCATTCGCCCCAGACATCACCTTACAGAAAACCGTGACCCCTTCAAGCGGGTCCCTCGGAACTAGCCACAATATCGTTGTCATGATCCAGAACTTCGACAACGTCACCGTCACCAACCTCAACGTCACAGACAACCAGGCACCATCCGCGTATCAGAAAACGCTCCAGATCTCGCCAAGCGGCGTACAAACCGGCCAGTTCGCCAGCTTCCCTCCAGGACAAACCCAATTCCTAAGCTACACAGGAACAACGCAAAGCAGCGGCACCTACGTTCTATCACCAGCGACCGCAGACTTTGTCTGGCAAGCGCCAAATGGAACAAAGATACGATACACAGTTACCACAGACGAGCCCCTTGTCTCATCGTCAAGCGGACCCTGGACGCAGTTTACACGGACCTTCACCGACCTCCAACCCTACTCCTATCTTCTCCTACTCCCCCTCCTACTCACACCGATCATTGAAACCCTGAAGCTTGTCAGCAGACATCGAAAAAAGAACCCTGAACCCTGGGTCAACGCCCCCGTGAAACCTCAAAACACACAACCACCCCAACCTGCACAAGCAGGACCCGACAAACCTGCAGATACCCCAAGCCCGGCAAATCCTTGAGCCACATTCACAACATGTAGAATTATCATTTTTCGTCTCAAATACAGCGCCATCGTGTGGGTTGTTTCCCAATCCTAGCCCCGGAATGCCTTCACTACCTGTGAAATCGTTCAGAGACCCCTTCGTTTCCACTGGAACCTATGGAACCTGTCAGGATTACCCGTGCGGTCCAGTCACACCATACCCGAGCAATGATGCGTGAGCCTTTTCTACCTGTGAACTGCGAACTGTGAAGCCCCGCAGTTTTTCTCGAGGATGGAAGATGAGACCACGACGATTGAAGGTAGAATTCTACGACTCAGAAGGGGTCCGACACTCCATAGCCATAGATGGTCCCGTGACAAAAGAAAAGGTGGCGAAGATATTGGACCTCGTTGAGCTGATGGCAGGAACTCCTCAAACATCGCCGACCGCTCTTGCTCTCTCCCCTAGAAAATTCGACAAGCTAGAGGCTAGGAAGGCATTTGAAACCACCTTTCGGGAAAAGATACCTTTGAGCACAGTATCCACGTACTTAACGAGGCTAGCGGATCGAGGAGTCCTCGAGAGAGAGCAGGAAAAACCTGGCTTAGTATATCGGGTCAAGATTGAGGAGCAGAAACAGTCTCTCGCTCGTGGTCCTTCCCTTCAGACTTCGTGAAACTCTGCTTCACACGCTCAACCGTCGAGTACCTGAAGGGAATCCTGGTCTGGTCCCGTCGAACATACCCTTCATCGAACAGCTTCTTCATCAGACGAGCGGTATGCTCCCTGGAACGTCCTACAAACTTTCCTATTTCAGGTGCCGACTTTGGCCCCTCGTCCGCGAGAAGAGTAAGCACTTGAAGCTCGGTGGGGGTTGTTATCGAGTTCAAGGAACCTAGCTGCACGATCGAAGGATCTGTCAGGAGCGGAGGCTGATTCACGGTCAATTGTAAGCTGGATTTTACGGGCTCGGACGCATCTTCACTCATCATACTTCTAGTCGAGGGCGACGCTGGAACGTGGAGGACCACATCCGCGACCTGTTTGATCCAGTTTAGCGACTCGCCCAGAAGCTTCTCCGATTTCTGAAGGCGCTCCAGCAATACCAAGTCGGATAGCTTGGATTGATCACCGGAAATCTTGAGACTCTCAACTTCAACGGACAAGTCCCTCAAACTCGCTTCAAAAGAGCCGAGCCTACTTGAGAATGCATCAAAGAACAGCCTCGCAATATCTTGATTCTCAAAGGAAACCCTGGCCCCGTTTTCGCCTAGCCGTTTTCCTATCCCAAACATTTCTGTGACATCACGCCCATCGAAGCTGTGACGTCACGGTAAGAGCTACGAATGCATTTAACACTAGCTATTTGTGACGCGAATTCAGCGGTAACCCGTCACGAGTGATGGAGGTGTGACTTCCCCGTTGCATCATGACGTCAAGCGCATGACAAGACTAGTGGCATTCACGCTCGAGCCAGCGAGTGACCTCCAGCTGCGTATGTACCTATTATGAGTGTGATGCGTGTGATGCAACAATCCCTTGCGTGACGTCACGTATCACGGTTTCTCCCAAACATTGCTCTGAAAGCCTGATCAAGATCGTCAATTATAGAATCCACTGTTCTCCGATAGGCTTCGGGCTCGTTTTGGGTTGCATCCCGAATTTGGGAGGTTTGACCCTTGAGACGCTCGGAGGCCTCTAAGAATAGAGCGATGC
>WNGK01005451.1_pt1 | contig 22223 bp, 22 predicted proteins | sample 5400601 | NCBI WGS metagenome assembly WNGK01 (sample SAMN13153376, study PRJNA577476) | soil metagenome | isolation source: 60 cm soil or saprolite under Garry oak tree replicate 1 | place: USA:California | collected 2016-06-15
CCAGAACTGCCTGGCAGAGACTTGCATTCATGCGGGTCAGGATGGATGTCTGGAGTAAAAAGTGTTGCAGCGATAGTGGCAAGCGCGCGAGAATGTCCTGCTGCACGTAGTCTAAGAGATAGCGGTGCCCCCCAGCAATGTGCCTCACCCAGGCAGAGGGATCATCCCGCTTTTTGAGCGAGAGGGCTGCCAGTTGCAGCCCGGCGATCCAGCCCTCGGTGCGCCTGTGCAAGGCGGTCACTTCGTCTTCTGAGAGCGGGAGAGCCATCCCCTCGACCAGAAAGCTGCTTGCCTCTGCCCTCGTAAACTGCAGCTCGGGGTCCCTGAACTCAAGCAGATGCGCACGAGCGCGCAGGCGAGCCAGAGGTAGTTCGGGATCCGTGCGTCCGGCAAGCAGCAGATGCAGGTTGGCAGGCATGTGTTCGAGCAAGAAGTGCATCGATTGTGTAATAGTCTGCTCGGCAATCACATGATAATCATCCAAGATTAGCAGGATCTCTTGGTCCACCTGTTCGATCTCTTGAAGCAGGGAGATCAGGCACGTGGCAAGAGGGAGGGACTCTTGCGCGTGGAGCATAGCAAGCGCCATTTCCCCAACGCTGGGCAGACAGGTTCGCAACGCCACAATGCACGATGTCCAGAAGCGGATGGGGTCATTGTCCAGTTCCTCCAGGGAAAGCCAGGCGAGAGCAGGGGCTGCTCCTGCTGCGCTCCCCCCAGATGCCCGCTTCGCAAAGGTGCTCACCCAGGCGGCAAGCAGCGTGGTCTTGCCACTACCAGCAGGGGCCGAAACCAGCGTGAGGGGGTAAGCCAGCGCGGCATCCAACGCAGCAAACAAGCGAGAGCGCTCCACGACGGCTAGCGGCAGACGAGGAGGAGAAAGCTTGACACCCAGGACTCCCTCCCGAGGCAGCCTGGATGATGGCAGGAAAGAGGAGTTCAGGGCAGGTGGGCCAGCGAGCACCTGTGCCACCTCCTCTAACCGTGCAAACGTTACCTTTTCCGAAGGTCCCAGATAGCGTTTCTGGGTCTGACGATGGTGCGTGCGAGAGGCATACCAGTACTCTCGGTTGCCACGCCTGGCTTCTTTGAGCACCGAGAGCCGCCCGTGCTGGCCGACAAAGGCAAAAGCGGTGTGCTCGTCCAACCAGCATGAGAACGCGCCTTCGTCTCCGCATCTCGAGTACCACTGCTTCGGCCGCCCAGAGCTCTGGAGTTGATAGCGAGGCTCGGCTTCCTCCCAGATGAGCACATGCTCTAAGTACTTGGGCACTGCTTCCTTCCTTTGCTGTTGGGCAATTCACCCCTAATCTCCAACATAGGCGAGTATACCACACCACTAGGGAAGGAAGCAGACCCAACGACAGGAGGGTTCGCCTGCCGCCCCCTTGCTCCTGGGCAGATCAAGCGCCGCAAATAACGACCGTTTGATGAGACAGCTCCATGCCAGGCTGTGACCAGTTTTAGGGGAGCAATTCGAGGGGATTAGAGCCTGCTTGCTGTGTCTCAAAAGCTATCTCAAAACGCGAATCTCAAAACCTTCGGCTTTTGACGGGAAATGTGAGACAATTGGCTGAGGACAGCTTAAAACTCGACAACAACAATGAGATCTTCTTATGCCCTTCTCAGGGAGATTAAATTTGTCAGCCAATCAGCTCTTCCCATAAAGACGAGGGAAACCCGGATCTCTCAAATTGTATACAAAATGAAACAGGGCAGGTCCTGGAACACACGATGTATACAAAACAAGACACGTCGAAGAGACCCAACCAGATAATGATGATCTTCCTGATTCGCCTGCCCCTGGTTCGCATGAGCGCCATTGCCCCTGCATGCCGCTTCCCGTTCGCTCTCTGCCTTTGCATGACATTGCATGTCACTGCATGACACTTGAAAGCCCGGAGAAGCAGTCATTCTGATGATGCCACCAAAACTATATGGAACACGTTGTAGTAAGATAGAGGGTGTGGAGAGAACGCCAGTTCCAATGTTTTTCTGCCGGTCGCAAAGAAGAGAGATACAGGGTAGTATTCAAGTAGCCTTCAAAGGTGGTAACACCTGAGTTGGTAGAGGATGGAAAGCAAGGAGCAATCCTTGTGGTAGTCCATCCAGTACGGGTGTCACTGCTCGTACGAAGCCAAAGACAGCCAGTGGTCAATAGATCGCCAAAGTTTTTGGACCTATGTATTGAACTGCTTTGATAGAGTTGCAGTATTCAAGGGAAAGAGCGTCATGCATCGCCCTGCGTAAGCAGGGCATCAACAAAGGAGAAGGACCGACCATGAGCAAGGCTCGCCGGTCGCAACCACCCATAGAAGACACGCATCGCTCCGACTGGGGGACATTTGAGTATACCCTGCGCGATGACAAGGGCCTGCTCCTGATTGCCGAGATGAAATTCGTCCCCTATGACCTCCTCGGCCAGTGGCTGGACCCGGACCTTGCCCCGGCGATTGACGAGCTACGCAACGAGGAACAAAGCAAGACGAAGGGCAAAAAGCCACGGGGCGGGAAAAGGAAGGGTGTACCCTGGCCGCGCGACTGCAAAAAGCGCCTGCACGCCACGGCGGAGCTGGTGCGGCGCTGGGATGAGAAGATGCACTTCGCCCGGCGTTGGAAGCCCTGGGAGCATGAGCCCGCCTGGGCTAGAATTTCGGCGGCAGGCCTGCGCAATCTCGGCCTTGATTGGCCCGAAATTGAATTCCCCGAGGACCCCCATAAGCTCACCCTCGCCTCGCATACCTACCAGGTCATCAACCGGCGCCTCCACCTGGCCCGCGGCGGCTCGAACGCTCCGGCGCACCAGTGGATCAGCGAGCGCAAGATCTACGTCGATCAAGTGAGAAAGCTTGGCGCGGACGCCGAACACGCGCACCGCCCGGACGGGGTAATGCGGCTTGAGGTCGATGGCTCCTACCCACTCACGCGCGGCGAGATCGTCATCGAACACATTCCTCTCAAAAAGGGGCAGACCGTGGCGATCGAGGAGGAACTGTCGTGTAAAGGCTCCGAGCGGCTCGGCAAGGGTATTTTGCGGTCGCTCTTGTCCCAGTATGATTTTGCCTGGTACTTCTGCCATGATGAGGAGATCTATAACAAGGTGATCGCGGCACGACGGGACTATCTGCGGACCGATGACGAGCGCAAGCGTATCCGTATTCTGCGCATTGAAAAGGAGAAAGGATAGCGCGATGGCAGATCCACCGAACTTTCTTCCGCAGCAGCCCCTCTTGACCTCGTCCGCATCCTCCACCCCCCAGCGCGGCAAGCGGTGGATCACCCTCGCGAGCTGGACAGGCCTCCTCGCCTTGTTCTACCTCCTCGGCCCCGTCGTCTTCCTCGGTCGCGACGCCCAGCGGCAAGCTGGCGGGCGCGTCTGGCAAGCGGGGGAACGCTGGGCGCACGTCTCCTGCTCCGCCTACCTCTCACTGCTCTGGTACGTCCCGGTGGTGGTGTTTCATAGCGCGCTGGCCGGGTTCTGGGTTTCCATCTTTGGAGACCTCGCTATGTTGCTCCACTTCCCGCTCCTTCGCTGGCTGGGAGACACGGCGATCTTCCTGCCCGTGCCGTCCAGCATGCTGCTGCGCTGGGTGCTGGCGCTGCCGCTCACCTCCTGGATCGCGCTCCTGCTCGAAGAGATCCGGCCACAGACCACCTGGGAGGCGAAGCGCGTGGTGTCGCCCGACGAACAACTGCACCTGGCCGCCGAGCAGGCTGCCGAAGAGAAAAAACGCCAGGCGGCGCTCGCACGCCGCTCACGGGCGCAGCTCACAGCGAGCAAAAAGGCCGCCTCCACGAGCAATCGGCCTCGTCCATCCACCGCAGGGGCGACAAAACCGGCGACTCCTGCGGCAAAGCCGACGACGTCGCTGTGGGACCAGGTCGATTGGAGCCAGGTGCCAGACGACCACCCCCTGAAACAGGCAGCGTTGGAGGAAGCAGAGCGGCAGGCAGCAGCGCGGCGCAACGCCGAACGCACACGCTCGGTCTTGAGCCAGATGGCAAGCCAGGAAGCCACAACGACACAGGGGCAAGGCGCGACCAACGAACGAGCCGAGCCCAAGGCCCCGGCCTACAACTGGGATGAAGGCGAGGGAACCGTCACCGAGAGCTAAAAAGGAGCGCATCATGCCAAAGGCAGCAGGGAGACAGAAGAGCAACCAGCAAGCAATGTACGCGCGCCAGGTCCAGGCAGCTAGCTGCCTGGGCGCATTCTTGTCGTTCTTTGTCGGGGCCTGTCTCGCTCCTTTTGTGTGGGCTGCGCTCGCCTGGGGGTTTCATTGGCTCGGCTGGAAACTCTTTGGCGGGGCCTCACCGGGAATCTTTCACGGCCTCTTCGATTTCGTAGTTGCGCCGAGCCTGGGCGTAGGTCTGATCTGGCTGCTGTACTACATCGTGGGCTATATTGCGGCGCTCTGGAGACTTTCACCTCGCGAGAAAGCGCGCCTCCAGGCGCAGGTTGCGCAATCGTGGTCGTCCTCCTCTCCCTGGCAGATCGAGCGAGAAGAGAACGACGACGAATGGGTCGATCCCCTGGGACTTGCCTCTGCGGCGTCCTCGCGGAAAGGGAAACCGATCCTCTCGCGTGCTATTCCGGGGGAATTGAAGCACCAGTTGGTGGAACGCTGCTATGAGGAGTACCGCAAGGCGCTCCGGCGCTACGCTCCACCGCCGGTGGACCTCAAGACGCCAGAGACCTTTGAGTATGGAAAAGGAGTCCACCTCGGATGGAACAAGAAAGACATGCTGCCCATTCTGCCGGAGGAACTGCTCGTCCCGGAGCGCATCCACCTGCTGCTGGCTCCGCTGGCATACCATCTCGCCTGGTACAACAGCGGTGAGCCGGACCGCATGGTGCTGCGCGACTTCCCCGATTTCGTCCCCTGGCCGTGGCTTTTCATTCCAACCGGCAACTGTCTCTGGCTGCCGGTCATGGTCAAACATCGCCTGGAAGTGTCAGCGTATCTGGACGAGCCGGATGAGCAACGCGAGCAAGTCCACCAGGCGCTCAAGTTTACCTGTTACCTGGGGCAAGGGCCTGCCCTGGAGCATCTGTACCGGCGGCTGCAGGCCGAACTGGAACGGCAGGGGTTGGAGGATCGCAGCTTTCCCACACTTAGCGAACGGATCGGCTACCTCGAAGTGCTCAATAGGCAGGAACGCGAGCAGATGCGCGAACTCGGCCTCACGCCAAAGGAACCACCACTGGTGAAAGGGGAGATTCCGCCGCAGCTCTATCCTGGAAGGACCCGGCGGCGAGCACGCTAACACCATCGCCCGGAAGTGCTGTACTTCCTCACTGCCGGAGCCTGGTTCGCGCCCACGCTGGCAATCGCGGCAGATCGCGCAGCACATCATCCAGTTCGCAAGCGCTTTGTGACAGCACTGGCGGTATCACATTTGCTGGCCAGGCCTGTACCTGTGACATCGATGGTGCGCCACAACGCGGCCCTCACGGCAGCAGTTCGCCCCGGAGCCAGCGCTCCAGGTAGTCTTCTAACGAATGAGCGACCAGGCCCAGTTCATACTCCTCGTCATTTGCGCTCGGGGCCGTACAGTAGACGCGGCCCGTCTTGCAGTCCAGGCAGACATGCTGGCAGCATCCCAGATCTTCGAGTAGAACGAGCTGCGCCGACCAGACCGCGTATGGGAGCAGGAGCAGTCTCTTGCCACTGGGGGTAGGCAGCCAGTGCTGCGCGTAATCTGCCAGGTCAACAAGCCGGGCCGGACTGCTGCGCTCCAGATTGGCGTAGCCGACCTGGCAGCTGAAGTGGTAGTCGTCTACGATAGTGCTGGCGGGCTCGTCAGTGCAAGAGCCGTACCCGCCCAAAGCGCCCTGGATGCCCGCACCTGGCCCGAATCCGCCATTGGCGACCTCGGCATAGAGCAGCCGGAGCAAAGGTGGCAGAGGGAAGCCGAGGGTCGCTTCGGTCGCCTGCAACTGCTCCTCGTTCGCTGGTGGATAGGCGAATCCCTTGCGCTGGGGGTGATCGGGAGGCACATGCAAGCAGGTCGGGCCATTCAACTCGCCGCCGTACCAGCCATCTCGCTGGCATTTCTCGCAAATGCGGGCAATGAGTTCTGTATAGATCGTCTCCATGTTGCACCTCGTGCGCGAGTTCGTTAGGAAAGGAACACACTCATTGTAGCACAGATGTTCTTGAGAGCCTCGCCATGTGTTTGATACGGTGGACTGGATCGCTTCTGTGTCTGACAGGCGCGAGAGTCGTCTCAGACATGCTGGTTCCTGCTCCATCCCTGCGGAGCATGCCGCGCCAGTGTGACAGCAGACCGCGTGTCACGTTCGCGCGGGACCTGGCAGATCGTGACACCAGGCCTGGTATCACAGCAGGCAGGTCGCCAGATAACCAAGCCGCTCCCGGCGCCCAGGCTCACGTGTTGCGTGTGCTGCTCCTTAAATACAGGGCCGTGTAGAGGATGAGAAATCTAGTCTCCCAGCAGCTATATGTGGCAGAGCTACTCCTTCACACCCCTCTTGTGCATCCACAGCGTTGCTGCAAGACAGTCCTTCCAGGCATGACGCTTGCGGGGGTAGAACGCGGTAATGTTCACCGGCTGATGGCGATGGACGCCTTTATGATGCTTCAGCCGTTGCGGGCGACCGTGGGCTATCCACTCTTCCTTGCTCTCGAACCAGCGATAGTTCCCACCCCCGCGTGCCAGAGCGTGCAAGGTGATTGGTATTACCACTTCACCAGCTTGAAAGAAGTACAGGTGGCCGAAGTAGAGCTGATGCAAGAAGCTCACCCAGTCCTTCATCCTGTACCGTCCACCCTCGACGATCTCTTCCTGCCAGGGTAGGACCCAGAGTACATAAATCCCCAGCTCTCTATAGCGCTGCATTCGCTTTTGGACAATTTCCGTGGGCAAGTCGCTGACCTGCACTTCGATGACTACACAGATACCACCCCAGTAAAAACAGATGTCCGGGTAGACACCTTCCAGGTCACGGCGCTCTTGTTGCAAACCGGTGACTTCTGGATGCAGAGCCAGCCCCTGGCAGATCGCGTCTTTGATGCTTTTGTGCAGTTCTCCCTCGGCAGGTCCATACCCACACGTGGAGTGAGGAAAGTGGGCAAAGTGATGGACTATGATGGATCCTTTCTTCACATAGACTTCCGTTCGGCATCCTAAGCAGTGAAAGGGACCATCCTCTCTCGTGACAGCCTTTGCCTGGACAATGCCCTGTTTGTTGCGTGCGCTCAACATTGAATCTCTCTCCTCCAATACTGGCAGCCACGCCGCCAGTTCGTTCGTAGCGATCATGAGTGATCGCCCCCAGGGAAACCGCATCGTTCACACTTCCTCTTCGAAGGAAGAGAGCATTCATTCCTCTTCTTCAAGTGACAGAGGTTGCCAGTCCTCCAGATCGATTATCTCAATCGTCGGTCGCATGGCCTTTCCTTCCTTGACCATCTTCCGGTAGGCCGATCTGACCACGCCACGCGAGAGTCGGTTGACGTAGTACCGTAACGGGCGGTTTCTGCCACCCGTCCAGAACTGGTCGCTCATCACCTCCTCGACCTCACCTGGAGAGGGCTTGGAAACCTGGACCTCGATGTCGATCTCCTCCCATTCGCCATGGGTGTCTTTGAGCAGCAGAATGCCGTCCTGGATGTGCCTGAGCTTCTGGCCCTTCTGTCGCAACTCCTGCTGCGCCTGAATGGCGCGCTCGCTGACCCAGCGCATGTCCGGGTGCTCTTCCTCCAGGTGCATGCGCACTTCGTTAATCCAGTAGAGATGATCCAGCGAGCGCACCGATGGCGCTTCCGCCCGAAAGGCGAAACCGGCCTCTCTGAGCCCACGTCGCGTGAGGTAGCACCATCCCGATTGCGCGTGAAAAATCTGACGGAAGATGGCGATCTTCTCTTCGACCCAGCGCCCAATGATCTCCGAGGTGCGCGAGACCGAGAGCAGCCCTCCCTCGATCTCATACTCGGACCCCCTCGCCGCCAGGCGTCGGATCTGATCGAAGCGCATGGCCCGCATATATCCAATGTAGGCCCAGAGCCATCGATCACGATCCGTCCACTGCGGTCGGCCCTTATCCTTGCGCACTTTACGCGCTGGCAAGAGTTGCTCATCGCGTAACTGGCGAATGACCTGTGCGATGTCCTGTTTCCCCAGGTGCAGCGGCACTGCGGCCAGCTGCTCGTAGGGCGGCAGGCGTTTGCGGGGATTGAGGTTCCCCCCCGCAATGAGCCAGCGCAGCCAGTCAACAAGGAAAGCACACCGTTCCTCTCGCGTATACTCTTCGGTCACTGAGTAACGACCCTCGGCGATCTGTAGGCGTGCCCATGCATAATAGAGTTGCAGTCGTCCCTCGTGGGCCGAGAAATCCCACTGCTGCTTGCGACCCGACTCTCCTGAGTTTGTCATGCATACCCCTCTTTCTCTCGTGGCGTCCTGTTTTCAAGACACCTACCAAATGTTTCAAATCATTAAACTCCAAAAATACTAAATAAGTCACGGATTTTGAGGGGATGCAGGAATGCTGTTCAGGGCGCTCTGGATGAGGGAGGAAACCCATTTGTTCAATTCACAAGAGGTACGAAGACCGTTTCGTACCTCTTGTGCGAGGGCTTGTGCAATTTCAGGCGCGAATTTCCCTTTTTACACTACCAGATCACTACTCTTTATTCTTCTTCTTTGTTCGCTTGGGAGGGGAAGGGGGCACCAGGATCGCATCGGCATTAAAGGTATAGATATGGTCCACAGGAAGGCCTGAGCGCCTGAGTTTCTCACGGATGGCTTCCAGTTCCGGTAGCACGGAGGAGGGGGCGAAGTACCAGACCTCGCTGTAGCCGAGGCCTTTCGTATAGGAACGCATCATCGGCTCCGTGGTAGAGACAGACTCCTGCACCAGTTCGATAGCCAGCGTGCCGCGCTTCGGAGTCTGAAATTGCGCGATCGGCAAATGCAACCCCGTCTCTGGATGACGCTGCGCCAGCATGCGTGCCGAGATCCACTCACACTCCCAATGATCTCCAAACTCCTGGTTGTCCAGCCGCGCCAGGAGTTCTATATACAGCCGAATCTGGTTGCAGGCAAAGAGCAACGGGACTTCCTGGCGTTTCGGACGGTAGTGCGGCAGATCCAGCTCCACGAACTGAAACCCTGCATTCGAGAGCCAGTAATATTTCGGCTCTTTCGGCACGACATGAGCAGAGTTGACCAGATGCCCGGTCTCCCACCGGTCAATAGCGTTGCGTGTGGCCGACTCGGAGAGGATCGCCTCCCAATCACCCAGATCCGGGGATTCCCGACCAAGCAGACGCCGGAGCTGGTCAAACCGGATCACGCCCTGTACGCCGATCCATTGGAGGATATAGTAATCGCGGTCCTCCCAGCGAGGCTGTCCGGCATCTTTGCGCCGCTTGCGCGGGGGCTTCTGAGGGGATAGGTCCGCTTGACTCCCGTTGCCTGGATGATCGGGTGGAAGCGTCATCTTCCTACAACTCTCTCCTTTCCGAGGACCTCTGCATTCGGAGAAGGTCTTGATCCTTTCACTACGGCAGTCTACCACACCTGTCTTGCCGCCCGCAGCCATGGCCGGACCGCACAGGAAGCCCCTGCATCGAGTCTCGCAGGAGGACATGGCACGCCACCGGTGAGGAGATCGTTCGACTCTTTGTCGCACTCGAAATGAGCGATGTAGAGACATGGCAGGCCTTCACACACGTGACAGCCCGGCGCGAACGCCAGCTGCAAAATGAGCAAACGGCTGCTCAGACTCACAGGAGAAGAGACATGGCAGGCCATTTCGGCCGGATAGAACATGGCGTTGCAGAGGATGGTGTCCACGAAAATGAGAGACATGGCAGGCCTGCAAGCCGAAAACGCCCGTAACAAGCCGGGAGAGAGAGCAGACATGGCAGGCCCAGAGCAACCTGGACAACTGGAATGGTGCAGACGACAGCATGGGCAGAAGAGCAGACATGGCAAGCCGTGTACTGAGCCGTACGTCTGTTGCGAAAGGCAAGGCAAGAGGCCATGAGTCGCGCTCGCGCTGTTGGGCAACCCAGACATGGCAGGCCACTTCGCCGTCCCGAAAGAACCGACGCACCTGTGTCGCTCGCATATGAGAGAGCCTTCCAGAAAGGACATGGCAGGCCAGGATGGAAAGTGACAGCTCACTGCGAGGTCTTGCGTCGTTGTCGCTGCGCTTTCCACGCCTCGACCTCGGAACGCAGCAGGCGCATCTCACCAGAGGAGGAATAGACCGGGTGTAATTTCTTTCTCCTGACTCGATCATAGAGGGGGGTGCGGGTAACACCGAGTTCGTGGTAGACCTCAGCCGGTGTCATGAGCCCTTCGCGCCCGTGCATGCGCCTCCTTGCCTCGTCAAAGAGCTGGCCGAGGTTAGTCTTGTAGAACTGCTCGGGAACGACGGCGACGTCGTCGACCAGCGGATCGCCATAGAGCGTGCGCAAGACCTCCTTCATGGCTCGTTCTACCTGCGGGGGATCAGCAGCGTACCCTCCCCTCACGTAATCAGCAATCAGCAGTAAGCGACGACCCAGCGGACTGGTGCGCATCTCCTCAACCTGCCAGGTCGTCTTTGCCGTCTGATGCCCTTGCGGTGTGGTGTCTCGCATCACTTCCCACTGGCGGCCAGCTACAGCCAGCAGCACTTCATCGATGCGATCCAGCATGGTTCGATGAAGGGAAAGACGATCAAATTTCGGGTTCTTATCGTCCATAAAGTTCTCCTTTTCTTTCGATGGATGTTCGACCAGCATCCCGTCCACCTGTAAGCGTACACCCTTTAGTGTGCTGATGCCAGGGGATTGTTCCCTGAAAAGGTGTACGCTTACAGGCGATCCGTCTTCAAATCAGTCTGAACTGCTCCCTGAACCCCTGTACGCGTACAGGGGTTCAGCGTCCTTTCCGTTCGATAGCTATCCGAACACCGGATCATTTCAGGCTGCTTACAGGTTCGTATCCACTTTCGCCGACTATGCTGCCTATGAAGTGCAAATGCCTGACATAGTGCCACTTTTGGCAAGACGTAAGCGTTGCATGTGAGATGGAACCAAAAGGCGTTCTACGTCCTGATGGAGCGAACGATGTCCAACAAGGACAGCAAGGAGAAAGGAAACTGACCGATGACCTACCAGTATGAACGAAAGTATGAGGCGCAGTGCCCGTTTCTACGCGCCTGTGGGCTGGACGAAGATGAGGCATGGCGCCTCCAGGTAGAAGATGTCACCTGGCGTGATGGGCACCTCTGCATCCGTGTCAAAGAGCATCGGGTGCGGGAGCGAGTATGCACTGCCGAACACATCGCGCCCGTGATCCCTGGCCAGGAGCAGGCCGTTCTGCGGCTCGTTGCGGGGCGCGCCCCAGAAGCAAAAGTGTTTAGCCGTCCGACGCTCCCTGTGCCACCATGGCGCGTCGTGGACTCACTACGCCGACAATATGCTCGCGCCCTCTACCTCTTGTATGACCCTGGCCGCAGGCTGCCAGGACCGGCGAAACGCGAGATCGTGTCGCCACGGGATTACGATGAGGAGGCGGCTAGAAAGGTCGCCGCTGCGGTGGGTTGCCCAGCGGCAGATCCGATGGATCTGATGCGCTGGTACGTTCTTTAAGCGGCGGAAACGTGTGAGGGGGGCACCGGAAGATATGACCGAGGGGGGACCCCCCGACGTATAATCATCAAGAGTTGTCCAGACAACTTCTCGAGTCAAGAGGCAAGAAGCAATGGAACCACAGCAGGAAGAAGTGTATATTAGCGTCAAAGAGGCAGCAAAGCGCATTAACTACTCGCTGCGTCAGACCGATCGATTCATCCAGGCGGGTAAACTGGAAGCAGTCCACTACAGCCGCAGCCTGCGCAAAGTGTCTGTCGCCAGCATAAACGCCTTCATTCTGGAGAATGGCCGCCGCCCCGTTGATCCCCTGGAGCAGGTCAGGGAGCAGCTCGGCACGCAGGAGCAAGTCGCGGGCGATATCCTGCGACAATTGGCCATCTTGCGCCAGCAGGTCGCTGAGCAGCATGCGGCCCTCCAGCGCAGGTGCGCGGAGCTGGAGGCGCAGGGACGTCTGCTCAAAGGTGAGATCCAGCAAGAACGAGAGGCGCGCCTCCAGCTTGAGCAGCTCGTGGCCGCCCTTGTGGCAGGAACCGGTGGGCAAGACCTGGAGCAGCTCATCCAGGGCCTGGCACGGCGTTCGACGAGCAACCGTCGGCAGCCGCCGTTTGCGAAGCGCGGCTACCCACCGGGGACGGTCCGGCTTGCGCCTTTTGCCGAGCTTCATGGCATCGAGCCCAGCACACTCCGTCGCCTGGCGGAAAAATCCCCGGAATTGGCAACGATCCACGAGCGCCTGGCTGCAAAAGTCAATAAGCGAGAATGGTGGTTGCTGCCAGAGCAGCAGCCCCTGGTCATCGCGTACTGGCAGGCGCATGGGATTCCCTACACACCCTGTCCCGACTGCCCGCATGGCGGGAATGCCACCAGAGAACAGGAGGAAGCACCGGTTGAAGAAGTGAAAACCACCTGAGCCCTCCTGCAAGGGCTTCGCGTACATTTTCATTCTCGGTGTTTCTCTTCAGAGGCCGGATATGCCCGGGTCCCAAACGTGATGCGTCCGTCCAGTCACGATTGCCCAAAGAGCTGGTCACATCGGTTGATCCCTTACCCGCGAGCGGTCGATGTTTTTTACACAGAATCATCCACCTTCTTCCTGGAAGGGCCAACCCTAAAATACGAGGCGAGAAGGGGCCCCAGAGCCAATGACGTCTGATGCGATTTTCGCATCGGCCTACCGCCAAAAGTGCCGCTCTGGAGTGGGTACTCTGACCCCGGATGTATTCTTTCCCCCAGGTGACTGCCGCAGTATCGTCACACCTCCCGGCTCGCGCGCAGTTTGTGACAGCGACAACGGCGTCACATTCGCTGGCCAGGTCGGCATCCGTGACACCTGCGCAGCGCTGCAGAGCGCGGCCCTCACGGTAGCAGTTCACCCTGAAGCCAGCGCTCCAGGTACTCTTCGAGCGAAGAGCGACCGGCCCCAGTTCATACTCCTCGTCACTTGCACTTGGGGCCGTGCAGAAGACGCGGCCCGTTTTGCAGTCCAGACAGGCATGCTGGCAACAGCCTAAATCTTCGAGCGGAAGTAGCTGTGCCGGCCAGACCGCGTATGGGAGCAGGAGCAGTCCCTTGCCACTGGGGGTAGGCAGCCAGTGCTGCGCGTAATCTGCCAGGTCAACAAGCCGGACCGGACTGCTGCGCCCCATGCTGGCGTAGCCGATCTGGCTGCAGAAGTGATAATCGTTCACGATGGTACTGGTGGGTTCGTCGGTGCGAGAGCCGTACCCGCCCAGCGTGCCGGAGATGCCTGCCCCTGGGCCAAAGCCGCCATTGGCGACCTCTGCATAGAGTGTCCGCATCAAGGGCGGCAGGGGAAAGCCGAGGGCCGCTTCGGTCGCCTGCACCTGTTCCTCGCCAGCCTTTGGGTAAGCAAAGCCTCTCCGTTGGGGGTGATCTGGGCGCACATACCGGCAGGTCGGGCCGTCCAGCTCGCCGCCGTACCAGCCGTCCCGCTGGCATTTCTCACGAATACGGGCAAATAGCCCGGCAGAGGACGTATCCATACAGCACCTCTTTGCCGTTCAGCCAGTGAACGAACACGCTCATTGTAGCACAGGTGTTCCTGGTAGCATAGCCATGTTCGATCCGGCGAACCGGATCACTTCCCTGTCTGACAGACGCGAGTTTCTTGTCAGACATGTTGCTTCCTGCTCCATCCTGCGGAGCAAACACCGCCGCGACGGGTTGTGACCCATGTTGTCCCGTCACATACGGAGCATTGGCACGCCAGTGTGACACCAAATCGCACGTCACGGCCGGTCGCCTGCGCAGATCTGCAAAACGGCACAGCTCCCAGGGTCACAGTTCACAGGTCCCGCATAAGCGTGACGGCGGGTCTGGGGTCACAGAACATAGGCGGGACGATCAAGCCGTTTTCTACGTCTCATCTCGCATATCGTTCGCGCTGTGCCTGACGTTGCCTGCGCCGCTCGAAGACCGCCAGGGAAGATAGTTTCCCTGGCGTTTTTACTGGGGCGTAATTGTTACGCCGCTCCTCCCCCTACTTGAACAGTTGCCTGAGGAGCGAACGCTCGCTTTTTAGATCAGCAATGAGTGCGATGGTGGTAAGAACCAATCCAAGCACGATACTTGCTTTGTTCATAGTTTTTTCCTACGAAAGGCTTATCACGGCTCTCTCGACTCAGAGTCGGCAAGGATACGCCTTGCCCGTAAGATGAGCGTTAGTATAGCAACACCCTTTTGAGGAGATGACACTTCTCGCGGGCTGCTGTATAATCGGGTGCATGGACCAGAATGAATTGCTCGCTTTCGTTCAAGCCAATGGCTATCCCACGTTTACAGCCCGACAATTGAAGCGCTTTCGTGAAGAAAAAGTGGTGGAGGTACAGGTAGAACATCCGGGATTCGGTGGCACCACTTCTCTCTACCAAGCCGAGGCTGGCCAGCGAGTACTCGCTGTCTGCAGATTGCTGCAGGAACACCGGAACTTCAACGTGGTACGCTTCCGCCTATGGCTTGAAGGGGCGGCCATTGAAATCGGCGTGCTCAAAACGAGTATCTGGGGTCTGACCCCCTTTTCCACCTGGAAAGAGCCCACAACCGGTCGCGAGCGCCAAACAGCCGCACACAAGCTGGCGCGAAAGATCTTCAATGCCGCATGGAACACAGTCCGGACCAATTTTGCGCGAAAAGTGCTCCAGAACTTCGACAGCAGAGAAGATCAGCAGTGGTTCCTCAACCTGGAAACCCAGCTGCTCTATGGTGTACCACTTGATTTCACACGAGATTTTCTCAGTGAGGGCGAATCACGTGGGCAATTGGAGGAGCCGGCCGATATTTTCGCGCACGGTTTACAAACCAGGCATCTGCGATGGCTACCAAAAGACATCGCAGAGGGCTTACAGGATATTTCCGACAAACAGCTGCTCTCGTGGGCCAAACTCAAGGCAGTGCTGTTTGCCGCAACCACAGAAGAACTCGAGCTGGCGAGGGAGCGGCAAGACGTCTTCGACCGGATGCTGGAATGCTTGGAGATCATGGGCTATCTCGGCAAGCTTCATCGCCTGGCACGAACATGTATGAAACGTCCAGCCATGCAAGCGCTCTTGTTCTGTGCCTTGCTGGCCATGGAACAAAACGGCTATGGCCCCAATCTCGAAGAAATCAGTACAACGGTGCGCATCAATTGGCCAGTTTTTAAGCGCATACAGGAACTCCGTGCAACGCTTCAACAGGAACTCCCCGCAATCGCCAGGGAGATACCACCACTCCCAACCTTTGGAAAAATGCTCGTTGAGGGTACGCAACAAGAACGTGATGCCTATTTTGCGCATTTACAGGACGTGTACCAACAAAACAAAGAGGTGCTCGATGCTTTCTGGCAGCGCCATCCCACATTGAAAGGAGAGTAAGTGCCTCCTTCAGAATTCAGACCAGCAATTCCTTCAGCGCTATTCGAGCAGCCTACTCTTTTGAGAGGGCTTCCCCGAATAATATGCGAACCATCATAGTGTTTGAGCCTGCATCTCTGCTCGTGCGTGTTATCTTCCAGGCGTACTCTTTGACAAATCACAAACTGATCCCTATACTGGACGAAACACAAACAGAGGGATTGTACTCATGGCATGTAGGGACGGTAAACAGTGATGAGTGAGGATCTACACACGTATGTCCGCGAACAAACGCAACCAACAGCTTTAGATGTGGAGGCTGCCAAACGTGTGATTCTTGAACAAGTAGATGATGCGACGTCGCCATCCGCTGACCTCATCGATGGGTATGGAATGCTCTCACGCGTCGAAAGGGCACTTGTTCAAACGCCGGGTCCCATTCCTCCATCGTATGACAGAGTAGAGCCTGACTTACATCAATTAAAGGTTCACATAGCTGCACGAGAAGCGCTGAGCCACTTACATTCGTTGGGCGTATTTGTTGCCTTTGGCAGAACGCGAGAACAGGTTGAGGAGCTACATGTAAGATTTTACCATCGCTATGGTAATCAGCCATTTGGCCCTGTCTATCTTCCCGCGATTTATCCCAAATATCGGCTTGCTTCTGCTTATCGAGAACAGCAGCGCTTCCGGCTAGCCAGCGGAGATATCTATCTTACCGCCATCAATCACGCGAATCTCCCATCACGCGCTGTACGGTGTCTCAGAGAATGCGGCGATGCTTTCCGACACGGTCTCTATCTCAGTGCGACCATGACGGTCGGTGCGGCCTCAGAGAGCCTCTGGATGGAACTGGGCCAACTCGTCTGCAGTAAGAACGTTCCAGGTACGACAAAACTTTCAACAGAACTGAACAAGCCCTTCCCGAATATCGGTGCAGTCATCGAACCGGCATGGAATGCCTTGTTAACGACGTACAGCGCGTTGTTGAAGGGAATCTTCGGACACGATGGGGAGCGGGATAAGTTTCGGTTGTATGCTGAAAGACTGCGTGAGCGCCGGAACTATGCTATGCATCAGAAGGATGCGAATGTAGATGAGCCGTGGTTCACCTATGATGAGACTGGACTGCTTCTCTTAGAAGCGACAACCTATTTTAATCAGTTTGCTGAATTGCTCCCCGCTATAAATGCGCTTCCGTGATAGCCGACCTGGCTTTTAGGCATTCTAGTCCTGTCCCTAACACAGGGTCACAGATGCGGTTGTCGGCGTGCCGTGTGACTGTTATTTGTGGTAAAGCCACATCTGCTGGGAGCATGTTGCCAGCGCTGCGGTCACACGTGGCGGCCAAGCGCCAGAATGTGACACTGCATCCGGAGTCACTACAGCACATAAAAACCACCTAAGCCCCCGACGGGTCTGGCTTGGGGCGCTGGTGTTCATTACGCAACCGACGGTAGTGTTTCCAGCCTGCCTCGCTCATGATCGCTTGCACCCAGGCCAGGGGATCCATCTGGCGCGACGCGGCACTCTCCAGTTCGGCGCGAGCCTCGGCCACCATCTCGCGCCCCAACTCACGCAAGACTTGCGCCTTGCTCTGCCCGGATGTCCTGACCAGCAGCTCCAGCACATCACCACCGGTCGGTCGACCATCGTCCTCTCGCGCCTCGGCTCCAAAATCGGCCCAGTGTTGCCGATCGCGTGTGCTTCCAACCGAGGGTGTACGCTCCGGTCTGCCGAGAGCCTCGGCACTTGCCATGCCGGTCCGGTCGAAATCGAGCAGATCATCGACCGTGTACCGCGCATTGTACCAGTCGGCGATCTGCGCAGGCGTATAGTGGAACCATAAGAACCGGTTGGTCTCACCGTACTTCCGCTGAGGCTCGGCATCCGGTGTCGGTGTGGGAGTATGCTGACGCGCTTGTACGCCGGGCGCGACGGGAATCTGCGCAGCCTGGTCCTGATCGCCGGGTTGCGCCCTGGCTCGTCGGTCTTGCGGGTTCACAACATCGCGAGCAGGAGTGTCCTGACCTTGCGCGTCTGGGGGCAGAGGTGGGACGATACTGGCGGGGGTCTGGTGCGCAAGTAGGGCGGAGGCTGTTTCTAAGCCATTGCGGGCGAGTTCGCACCCATTGCTATCAAACAACTTGCACCAGGCGGACCGGGTGGGTGAGACGTATCTGCCGCCAGGCAGGCGCACTTTATTCCATTTCAAAGCGTGAGCTGGACCCGGCCAATACTCTCCCACATCTGCCAGGATGGTTGCAATCGAACACACATGATGGCGTGCGGCGCGAGCGTCTACCAGTCCGTCGAAGATGATCCAAAGGTGTCCGCCGCGCCCTGCAGGTGAGGGCTCTAAGAGAACCTGATAGCCCGCCGCGGCGAGATGCTGCGCTGCGCCGACCATCCACCACCAGCCGGGATACACTCTGGTCGTATCGCTATCAAATGCCAGGGCGCGGGTCATGCCCTCAGGATGGCGCAACTGAGCGCCGCGTGCCTTTATGCCGCGCAGGTGCTTCAGGCAATCGTCGAGCGTGATCGGACGGGGGACGGTGTAGTATTTCGCTGGCCCGATCGCGCTCATCTCAATATGTTCACCGGCTGGCCCGGCGATCTCCAGCAGGAGTTGGGCCGCCTGCTCAAGCTCAGGATACATAGCTACTTCAAGCGTAGCATCTGCGTCTGGGGAAAAGCAAGGGTGTGACGCGACATCCGGCGTCACAGTGGGAGGTGCTGCGGCGGCTTGTGACCCAAAAAGAGCGGCACATTTGGCGGTCAGGCGCTGGATTGTGACACACGATCTGCTGTCACAGCAACGGCTGCCGACGCGAAGTGTGACTGCGCCAGTGCTACCCGTTTTACTTCGTAAAACGGGCGACCTCTCCCAGGGGTAACGAGTGAAAGAAGGCTCTCCCAATCGTTACGCGCCCTTATTGTCACGTTTGGCCCCAATGGGCAAGTGGGTTGCGATCACGGGCACACCTGTTTTCTGCGCTACGAAGACGCTCCCCTGCTCCAGTTCGTCGTCGCTGAGCCGGACTAGACCGTGATCTTCGGTGACCGCCAGGCTGTCATTGCCCAGCGCAACAACCCTCATGGTCACACCATTCCGCACAACAGGAATGGGTACCGCTTGGTAGTGCTGGAGATACTGTCGCATTGCTGTCAGCTGGCTGTAGAGGACGGTCTCTGCTTCTTTCCACGCGGTCCACTCTGTCCGCTCTGCTTCCAGTTCCTGAAGACGCCGCACCTGGCGCTCAATGATCAGCTCGTCTTCGCGCTGATAATACTCTAAGTTGCGTATGCGCGCATCAGCCTTGCGGAGCTGCACGTAAGCCGCTTCCTCGTGCGCTGGCCTGTAGAGTTGGAGGATGGCGTTCTCGACTTCGAGTGCCCGCACACGCGCGAGAAGATCCTTCTTGCGGGTCGCGTTTCGCTCGGAGCCAGGCTCAGTTTCTGCCGCAGGCTCAACACCTTGCACTCTCATTAGTTCTCGCTCCAGCGCATCAATATCCCTGAGCAGTCGCTGCTCACGTTCCTGCGTCAGTTCGGTGCTTCGCGCCGCGGAGTCAGCACAGCCCTGGGCGTACCATTGCTCCTCATCGATGGCAACAATCAGCCGCATGAGCGCAGCTTCTCCCTGCTCACGCCGGACCCGCTCCAGAACAGCACACAAGCGGGGCGATTGATACTTTGTCCAGATGCGGCTCACTTCTGCTGGCTGTTCGCGCTGCTCACGTTGTTTTCGCAGGCGGTATGCCGCCTGCCTGCAGGTATCATTGCAATATTCCCGGCGGCGGTGACCACCTGGGACCGCCTCAATGGGCCGCTGGCAGTGCTCATAGGCGCAATAGGGTAGTTCACTCATCTCTCTCTGCCTTCACCGTGTGTTACACGAGTCTTCCGTCACAAATGCAGCTGCTGGCGCGTCTTGTGACCGGGTATCCGGGGTTACAGCTACGCTTTCTGGCGCTTGACGCCATCAATTTCGCGACGGAGCGCCTGCATCTGCCCTTGTTGCGCCGCGAGTTGCTCAGAGAGCGTTTTGCGCACCTCACGCTCCTCCTGGAGCGAAGTTGTGAGCGTCTGGATCAACCGGTCCTGCGCATCAGCACGCTTCTGGTAGGAAGCCACCGTCGTCTGTGCAGTTTCCGCCCGCGTCGCCACCTGCTCGATCCGCTGCGTGAGTTGCTCCAAGCTTTCAGTAAGTGTCGCTACGTCGTGCGCCTGGTCACGCGCCAGTTGCTCAAGCGCAGTCACGACCTCGCGCACTTGCTGCTCTATGAGCGTCGTCAGCGCCTCTCGAAGCGTGGTGATTGCTTCCTGCTGCTGCGCGAGAGCGCGGCGTACCTCGTCTACCTGGCTGCGGTGCTCCTGGTCCTGTTTTGAAAGTGTACGCTCCCATTCCTGCTGTGCTGCTTTGAGCTGGTCCAGCAGATGCGTGCGGAGTTGTTCCAGATTGTGCTGGTGCTGCTCTTGCTGGCCCACAAGCTCCTGATGGAGCGATTGGCCAAGATGGTGCAGGCTCTCCGTCAGACTGTCGCGGACCCGCTGAATATGCTGCTGTTGCTCCTCGTCATGGTGAGCGAGCGCCTGATACTGCTGTTGGTGAACCTGCCAGGTCTGGCGCGTCTCTTCGGCAAACTGCTCATGCTCAGCCGCCAGCTCGCGGAAGCTCGCCGTCACCTGCTCAAGGACAGCTTGGGTGGAAGTCTCGTGCTGGCGCGCCTCTTCCAGCACATCCTGTATCAGCTTCGTCAAGCGCTGGTGGTCTTCCACGATTTGCAGTTGTTGTCGAGGAATGCTTGCCAGGTCGAGCTTGCGTACTTCGCCGGTGATCGCCGCGGTTGGATCAACGATGGGCCGAATAGCGGCGACGTCGCTCATGCGGACCAGGCGGGTGCGTGGGGGAACGCCGACCGGCTCTTTTTTGACCTTGAGCCGTCCAGAGGTGACCCACCGCCGCGTCATCGCCTCACTGGTTCTGGTGATCCGGGCAGCATCGGTTAGACTGATCCAGGCATCTTCAGGGCCAGCTAGCTCCTCCACATACTGGATGAGGTCGTCTTTGCTTGCCTTTTGCTCTGCCTTGCGCTCTGTTCCGAGGGGGTTGTGCTCATCTTTCTGCCTCCTGTACGTGTTGAACCAGCGCAGCCACGCTCGGTGCGCCTCGCGTCATATCTCTAGTATATGGTTGACGGTACTAAAAGTCAATACCGTCATTGGATCCGTTAATGAGCGTATTTTTGCCGATACTGACGGTTAGTACCGTCAAAACCAATACATCATGTAGATTGTACTACAGGTCGTCATGATGTCATGCTTAGAAAATGATGATAAGCTCATCGATATATTGCTGACGGCCTTGACGGTCAGTACCGTCAAAAATATGGGCCAGGACCATTTGAGCACGCTGGCCGCTTCACGAAGCGGAGAGAGCGGCATGCGAAAGCCCGGTGAGCGGATAACAGGCCCAATACATACCTCGATGACACCCGGGTCAAGATAGTTATATATAGCTGGCGTATGGCTGCAAGGAGAGAGAAAAGCGGCAAAAGGCGTATTTCCCCTACAGAGAGGAGGGGAAACAGTTCCTGTAGCACGTCTCTGTGACCTTCTCTCGGTCAGATGAAGGGGTAAGTGCTACATTTTCTGGCGACACTTGTGCAACTTCTACCCTTTTTCTTCGCTTCTTCTCATTACTATAGCTCAGGTATAACTATCTTGCCCTTCATAGCGCTGATGTATGTATTGGGCCTTCAGTTTCACAGCGGCTTTGTCTTTCTCCACTCCAGCCGCAAATGGCTGAAGCTCTGCCAGATCGCTGCTGGCAATCCGCTCTAACCAAGCGTCAAGCCGATGCCCCTCTCTCTTGTGGACCATTCGCATGAAATCCTGAACGAGATCATATGTCCGTTTGAGGGTTGGGCTGGCTTGACAGAATGCCGTCAGATCCTCTTGTTCGATTTCGTCCAAACTCTTGGGGTCACGGACAAACAGCCAGACGGCGGTGCTAGCTGTAAAGGTGTGGAGACGATCAGGGTTGAGAGAAGCCTTCACGTTCGCCTGCTTGAGCGTTTCTATATGGCGATAGACTGTCCGTTCTGATCCCGTGTAGCCTTGCTTCTGGATTTCACGCCAGAGCACCAGACCATTTTGCTCTCCCTCCTGCCACCGTTTGAGCACATAGGGAGCAAACAGGTCAAAGTCACTGCGCTTCTTGCGTCGTTTTTTGGCTTCTGGAAAGGTTCCAGCCGCCAGCCATTTCTGCACGGTCCGTTGCGAGAGACCCAGTTGACAAGCAATCTCTTTTGCCGTCAACCCTTGTGAATGCCTCTGCATCACCTGCTCATAGCGGGCCTCACGCCCGGCCCGCCGAGTTAAGCGTACTTTCTCCACGTGGGCAGGCTCTTTGGGACGCCATTCTTCGATGGAGATAATTGGTTGGCCGCTCTCGTTCTGTGCTGGCTCTTCCTGTTTACTGGCCGCTACGATTTCGGCCTGACAGCGTGCCAGCAGGAGTTGTGTTGCTTCCGTCAGGTTCTTGCAAATATGGAAGCGATCGGCCACTTGAATGGCCTGCGGAGCGCCTTGAGTTGCAGCAGAAGCTGCAAATGGAAGATAAGGCCCACCGCCTCGGCGAAACTTACCTTCCGATTTACCGTGGCGAAACTTACCTTCCATTTTGATCTGCTTGCATCCTCATTCCTGGGCGCTTTCCATCTCATGCTGGACGGTGTGCCACATT
>WNGK01001948.1_pt1 | contig 22221 bp, 20 predicted proteins | sample 5400601 | NCBI WGS metagenome assembly WNGK01 (sample SAMN13153376, study PRJNA577476) | soil metagenome | isolation source: 60 cm soil or saprolite under Garry oak tree replicate 1 | place: USA:California | collected 2016-06-15
TTGAAATTCAGCAGTCCCACGGTGGTTCGAGCAAGCAGGCGCGTGCTGTGATTGACGGCCTGGAAGCGGACGTAGTCACTCTGGCCTTGGCCTACGATATTGACGCCATCTCCGAAAAAGCCAGACTGTTGCCGCCGAACTGGCAATCGCGTCTGCCGAATAACAGCTCGCCTTACACCTCGACCATAATCTTTTTGGTGCGGAAGGGCAATCCGAAAAACATTAAGGACGGGGACGATCTGATCCGGCCCGGCGTTTCCGTAATCACGCCCAATCCCAAGACCTCCGGCGGAGCGCGTTGGAACTATCTGGGCGCCTGGGGCTATGCACTGAAGAAGTCTGGAGGAGATGATTCGAAGGCCAGGGACTTCGTCTCCAAGGTCTACCAGAACGTGCCGGTGCTGGATTACGGAGCGCGTGGTTCTACCACCACGTTTGTTGAGCGCGGCATGGGCGACGTTTTGATTGCGTGGGAGAACGAAGTCCTTCTCGGGCGCGAAGGACATCGGTCAGGACAAGTTTGACATCGTTGTGCCGTCAGTCAGCATTCTCTGCGAGCCGACGGTCAGCATCGTTGACAAAGTCGTGGACAAGAAGGGAACCCGCGCCGTTGCTCAGGCTTATTTGGAATACCTTTACAGTCCTAAGGGCCAGGAAATTGCCGCTAAACGCTATTACCGGCCGCGCTCCGAGGCGGTAGCCAAGAAATACTCCAGCCAGTTCCCCAAGGTGAAGCTATTTACTCTCGCGGAAATCATTGGCGGCTGGCAGAAAGCCCAGAAAACGCATTTTGCCGATGGCGGTGTGTTCGACCAGATTTATCAGCCGAATTAGTCACAAAGACAATGCCGTTCACATTCAAGCAGAAGAGTATCTTGCCGGGCTTTGGCCTGTCACTGGGATTCACGGTTTTGTATCTCTGCCTGATTGTGCTGATTCCGCTCTCGGCGGTGTTTCTAAAGACGTCGTCGCTGACCTGGCATCAGTTCTGGCACATTGTCAGTGCTCCGCGTGCCGTCGCTTCTTATCGGCTCAGCTTCGGGGCGTCTGCCACTGCGGCAACCATCAACCTCATGTTCGGCCTGATCGTGGCTTGGGTGCTAGTTCGCTATACCTTTCCTGGAAAGCGACTGTTTAATTCGCTGGTGGATTTGCCCTTCGCATTGCCGACCGCGGTCGCCGGCATCGCGCTGACTTCGATCTACTCCAGCAATGGATGGATCGGACACTATCTGCAGCCGCTGGGAATCAAAGCCGCGTATTCGCAGCTCGGAGTGGTGATCGCGCTTACCTTCACTGGACTGCCTTTCGTGGTACGGACCGTGCAGCCAGTTCTGGAAGATCTCGACAAAGAAATGGAAGAGGCGGCGGCGAGCCCGGGCGCAGACCGCTGGCAGACGATCACGCGTGTTCTACTTCCCGCCGTTATGCCGGCACTGACGGGCTTTGCCATGGCGTTTGCGCGCGCAGTCGGAGAATACGGCTCGGTCGTCTTTATATCCGGCAACATGCCAATGCGCACCGAGATCACCCCACTGCTGATTATCACCAAGCTTGAACAGTACGACTACGCTGGCGCAACCGCGATTGCGGTGGTCATGCTGGTAGCGTCTTTTGCATTGCTGTTGACGATTAATCTTTTGCAGGCCTGGAGCGGAGGACGCCTGAAGAGCAAGTCCAGTGTGGCGAATGTGGATTTGGCGCTCGGTACAGCCTAGTTACAAGACGAATCAATGGCTGCGACTTTTCCACTAACGAATTTTGGCGGAGCGGCTGCCCGTAAGGCCACGCTGGCCACGACTGAGGGAGCTTTCGTCCGCTGGTTTCTTATCGGCATAACGGTCCTGTTCCTGGACGTCTTCCTGTTTATGCCGTTCGCAGTGGTCTTCTCCTCAGCGCTGGCCAAAGGGGTGTCCGTTTACTTCTCGGCTCTGAGCGAGCCGGACGCGCTGGCGGCGATTCGGTTGACGTTGATCGCAGCTGGCATTGCAGTGCCTGTGAATCTGGTCTTTGGAGTCTCCGCAGCCTGGGCCATCGGTAAGTTTGATTTCTTCGGCAAGAATTTCCTGATTAGTTTGATTGATTTGCCGTTTTCGGTCTCCCCGGTGGTCTCCGGCCTTATCTATGTATTGATCTTCGGCTTGCAGGGCCTATTGGGACCGTGGCTGGCCGCGCATGACATCAAGTTGATTTTTGCGGTGCCGGGAATCGTGTTGGCAACCGTACTGATCCCTTTAATTCAGGCGCAAGGCAACGAAGAGGAAGAGGCCGCCCTGACCCTTGGCGCCAGCGGCTGGCAGACTTTCTTTCGCGTGACTCTTCCAAATATCAAATGGGGATTGCTGTATGGAGTAATTCTCTGCAATGCCCGCGCCATGGGCGAGTTTGGCGCGGTGTCGGTGGTGTCGGGCCACATCCGCGGCCGGACCAATACCATGCCGTTGCACATCGAAATTCTCTACAACGAATATCAGTTCGCTCCGGCATTTGCTGTCGCGTCACTGCTGGCCTTGCTGGCCCTCGTAACTCCGTTTGTGAAAAGCGCGGCGGAATGGAAGGCGGGGCAGCAAGTGGCGGAACTGGAAGTGGGAAGAGTAGGAAAACCCGTATGAGCATGCAAGCTGTGAACATTACCAAACGATTCGGACAATTCGCAGCCCTAGACAATGTGGACCTGGAAATTCCCAGAGGCGAGCTGGTTGCCTTGCTGGGGCCGTCCGGCTCTGGAAAGACAACCCTGTTGCGCATTATCGCCGGACTGGAATTTGCCGACGCCGGCTCTGTGCGATTCGACGGCAACGACATCAGCGACCAGACCGCCCGCGAACGCCGCGTAGGATTCGTGTTCCAGCATTACGCGTTGTTTCGTCACATGACAGTGTTCGAGAACATCGCGTTCGGCTTGCAGGTCAGGCCCCGGCAATACCGTCCTTCGAATGCCCAGACTCGGGCCAAAGTTCATGAATTATTGAAACTGATCCAGCTCGAAACTCTCGCTCAGCGTTATCCGTCACAACTTTCGGGGGGCCAACGCCAGCGGGTTGCGCTGGCGCGTGCGTTAGCAGTAGAGCCCGGAGTCCTGCTGCTCGACGAACCGTTTGGCGCGCTGGATGCCAAAGTGCGCATGGAACTACGCCGCTGGCTGCGCCAATTGCACGACGAGATTCACGTCACCAGCGTCTTTGTGACCCACGATCAGGAAGAAGCTCTCGAAGTTGCTGATCGCGTCGTAGTCATGAACAACGGCCGCATCGAGCAGGTTGGGTCGCCGGAGGAGGTTTACAATCGCCCCGCCACGCCGTTCGTATACAACTTCCTGGGCAACGTCAATTTATTTCACGCCGGGTTGACGATGGCAAAACCTATATTCACGAAAAAGAGACCGGGCACGTCGTCTATGTCAGGCCGCACTCGCTGGAGATTGATCGCCTTCCCAATGGCGGCAGCCACTTCCATCAAGCACATCAACTCCGCCGGTCCGCTGGTGAAAGTCGAAGCCATCACCGAGTGGGGCGACCCGGTCCACGTTGAGATGGCGCAGGATCGTTTTCGGAATCTTCAACTCACTAAGAACGAAAACGTGTTCATCATTCCGAAAGACTTGAAAGTCTTCGAGAACGAGAAGAAAGTGGCAAACCGGAAATAACCGCGTTCGCCGAATTAGTTTCAGTTCCACTGCCCTTCAGTTCCACAGTCCTGCTCTGTGCATTATCATGAAGCCGAGTCTTCGGGAGGCAGCTTGGCCGTTCTGGTGGTGGGGGGAGCCGGATACATTGGCAGTCACGCGGCGCACATTCTTCAGCGCCGAGGCTACGAAGTCATCATCTACGACAATCTTTCGACCGGCCACCGCGAGCTGGCGCAAGGGTTTGAACTGATTGTTGGCGACATTGCCGACTGTGCAAAACTGGCGAAGGCGCTGAGCCGGGCCGATGCCGTGATGCACTTTGCCGCCCATGCCTATGTGGGCGAATCGGTTGAGAATCCCAGAAAATATTTTCACAACAACGTTACTTCCGCGTTGGCACTGCTCAATTCGGTCATGGATTCGCGGGTGCGCAAGTTTATTTTCTCCTCGACGGCCGCGGTCTATGGCACTCCCGAAAAATCGCCGATCACGGAGAACAGTCCGCGACAGCCAGTAAATCCCTACGGCGCTACCAAGCTGGCGTTGGAAAATGCTTTGGAGGCTTACGGCCACGCCTATGGCCTGCGCTTTGTTTGCTTCCGTTACTTCAACGCAGCAGGAGCCGACGAGAGCGGAACGATTGGGGAGAACCATGATCCAGAGACGCACCTGATTCCGATCATCCTGCAGGCCATCCAAGGGAAACGCGCCGCTCTGGAAATTTTCGGGGACGACTATCCTACGCCCGACGGCACCTGCATACGCGATTACATCCATGTCAACGATCTAGCCGAGGCTCATGCGCTGGGCCTGGAATACCTTTCGAAAGGCGAGTCGGGCGCGATGAACCTAGGCACCGGCAAGGGTTACTCGGTACACGAAGTCGTTGCCACCGTCGAAAGAGTCACAGGACACAAAGTGCCGACCCATATCGGCGCCCGGCGCGCTGGAGATCCCGCGGAGCTTGTGGCCGATCCATCGCGTGCGGAAAAACTGCTGAACTGGAAAGCGAAGCGTTCGCTAGAGCAAATCGTCGCCAGTGCCTGGAAGTGGGCGAGTGGGGAGGGAAGTACATCTTGAATGTAACTCCAGCAACCCAGGGCGGCGCGCGATTGGGGCGCGTCCGAAAAAAGTTCGTGAAAAGTCCCACGCTTTCGCGGATAATCAGGCCCCGTGTTCGGGGCTACCGTGGACATCTCTCAACAGGACTTCGATCAACTACTGCAGCAGGTTCGTGAGCTGATGGTGCGGGTCCACCGACTGGAAAGCCTCCTTCATTTGCAAGCTCCGCAAGCGGCAACTGCCCCACCCGCGAGATCAGCCACCATCCAGGGTCCGCCTCCGCCGCAGGCGTCTCCGCCACGTCCGGTTCCACCTCCACAAGTCTTTGTCACAGTGATCTACTGATCTCCGCTATCGACCCTCGGCCATGCGATCGCACTCCGCACCAAAGTTAATGAACCAGTCGGCGGCGAATTTGGCGACCATCTTCTCAATGTTATGGCCCTCAAGGTCAGCGCCGGTAATCTCGATCCAAGTGGATACGCGGGTTCCCCCGCCCGCATCCGGGTCAAATAGGACCCACTGCTCCATGGTGTATCCCATTACGTGATTGATCCAGGCCACACACCGAGGAGGCGTGCAAATGGTGATGACGCGGTCCTGAGTGGCCACAACCGGGCGGACGATTTCGATCTGCAACCGGCTGCCGGGTACCCAGGGCTCGCCTCGCCATTCAATTCTGCGGTAAGCATTCGTGAAACGGTGCCAGCGTGCGCAATCAGTAAAGATTCTCCACGTCAATGCACAGCCAGTTTTGGTAGAAATGCTGTATTCGACGCGTACGATCTTGGCCTTCGGACGAATATTACGCACTATCGGCAAAAGGCCCGGCGTGGGCCCTGGTATGTGATTCATCTAGAAAAGTACCTCTCAATGGATTCGAACGGACAAACGCAGCGGGAACTCCCAAGACGCCGTCCTGCAGGGGCCGAGTAAGCGATTTTTTCAGGCCCTCCCGTGGACCTCTTAAGCCTTAGCTCTGGAAATCCACGGGGGGAGGGCTTACAATGATTACGTTAACATCGTTATGTTAACGATGTCAACATAAATTAAACGTTTTAATAGCCTAATTGTGGAGGACCATGGCGCGCCATAGCGACCCCGACGTAGAAGAGCGGATTTTGCAAGCGGCCAGGAAGTTGTGGCACAAGGGTGGCGAGAGGGCACTGAACATGCGGGCTGTGGCCAAAGCCGCCGGCACCAATACTCCGGCGGTGTACCGCCGCTTTCGCAACCGGGAGGACATCCTGCGAGCGCTGGTGAGCTACTATCAGCGGGAAACGTTCAAAGTATTCCAGCACTGCCGTTCCCTCGAGGAACTGGGCCAGGCTTATATTGACTTCGTCCTGCGCCATCCGCGCGAATATCTTTTGATGAACTCCGGGCTGCTCGGAAGAGTTTCGAAAGACCGGCCCAACCTAGACTTCGTGATCGCGCAAAGCTCGAAGTGGCTGGGCGGCGCGCCTGGAGAGCACGCGCCCCTGGTGTTTGCGCTTTGGGCTATGGCGCACGGCACGGCCATGCTCAAGGTTTCCGGCAGTGTATTGGAAGAGGATTTTCCAAGACTGCGTGCAGCGTACACTCGCGCTATCGATGTCCTGGTGGCCAACGAGAACAAGCTACGCAGTCAGAACTAGAACAGCATTGTCGCGGTCGGGAAGTGCGTTGGACAGGGCGGGGTGGCCGTCAGCGCATAGATTCTTCGACTTCGGTGATCCAACTCGGACGCTTGAGCACTTCGCGGGGTTTGGGGCCGTCGGCAGCGCCCACTATGCCGTCACGCTCCATCAGATCAATCAAGTGGGCGGCGCGTCCGTACCCAATGCGCAGCCGGCGTTGCAGCAGGGAAGTAGAGGCCTTTCCGAACTCGAGGACAAGGCGCACGGCATCTTCGAACAGCGGATCATTGTCATTGCCTTGCGCTTCGCTTTCGCCGCCGGCCACGCCCTCACGTTCCTCTTGCGGAGCTTCCAGGAATTTCTGCTCGTACTCCGCAGTTCCCTGGGCGCGCCAGAACTCGACCACCGCAGCGATTTCTTTTTCGGTGACAAACGGAGCGTGCAAGCGATGCACTCGCGCTGATCCGGATGGCAGATAGAGCATGTCGCCGCGGCCGAGCAGCGCCTCGGCGCCATTGGCATCGAGAATGGTTCGCGAATCCACCTTCGTGGCTACGCGGAACGAAATGCGAGCGGGGAAATTAGCCTTGATCAATCCGGTGATCACGTCCACCGACGGCCGCTGCGTTGCCAGCACCAAGTGGATTCCCACCGCCCGCGCCATCTGTGCCAGCCGGGTGATGGATTCCTCTACGTTGCCGGCGTCGAGCATCATCAGGTCTGCCAGTTCGTCGATGATGATCACAATATAGGGAATTGGGTGCTCCTCACCGGAATCGCCGAACAGGCTGGGAGTTTCGCCATCATCGAATAGCCGGTTGTATTGCTCGATGTTGCGCACGCCCTTTTCCGCCAGCAGCTTCAACCGCCTCTCCATCTCGCGGACTGCATTACGCAGAGCATTCGCGGCCAGCTTGGGTTCCGTGATGATGGGCGTGTACAGATGCGGCACACCTTCGTAGTTGCCGAGTTCCAACCGCTTGGGATCAACGAGAATCAGTCTGACCTGATCTGGTGTCGCTTTATAAAGGATCGACATGATCATGGCGTTGATGGCCACGCTCTTGCCCGCTCCCGTAGAACCCGCGATCAGCAAATGCGGCATGCCCGAAAGCTCGGCGGTCACGATGCGTCCGTTAATGTCTTTGCCCAAAGCCAGCGTCAGCTTTGACTTGGTGCCGATGAACTCTGACGACTCAATATTTTCGCGCAGCCAGATAATTTCGCGTTCGCGATTCGGCACCTGGATTCCCACCGTGCTCTTGCCGGCCATGCGTTCGATCAAGATGCTCTCAGCTTTGAGGGCAAGGCAAAGATCATCGGTCAGCCCGGTCAGGCGGCTGTACTTGATCCCGGCCTCGGGCTTGAACTCGAAGGTCGTCACTACCGGGCCGGGATTGATTTGCGTCACCTGGCCGTGAACTTCGAACTCGGCATATTTTTCGGTGAGCACCTGCGCCAGAATTTTCAGTTCGTCCGCGTCAACCGCTTGCTGCTCTTCGGTGCGATGCAGCAGGCTGCTGGGCGGCAGTTTGTAGCCGCCGGCAATCCGTGGCATGGTAGTTTTCGTTTTTTCGCCCCTATCGGCGCGCTCGGTAACTTCCACATCCGGCTCGGAATGCGCGGGCTGCACGGCAAACGGAACCTGCTGTTCTTCCTCGGCGAACCTCTCGATGCCCGTGCGACGCGGCTCACGACGAAGTTGCTCAACTGGCGGTAGGCCGTGTCGGGTGGACACCATCTGCGTCTGAATCGTAGGCTTAGCGGCGCGGCGCTTCTCCAATTCCTTTTGCAGTTTCTTGCGGACCCGCGCTTCCTGCCAATCTTTCCAGCGGTCACGCAACGCCATGACGAATGAAAACCGTGTCGCTGCCCAAATTCGGGCTTGCGAGAACGAGAATGCTGTGCAGAAGTAGAGGGCGACCGCAAGCATGCTGGTCGAGACAATGTATGCGCCCGCCAAGTTGAAGTAATGGATGAGCGCATCGCCCAAAACTCGTCCCATCAGCCCTTCCAGCGGGATTGCCCCCAGCCAGCGCAAGTGTCCGGGGAGAAGCGCAAGCAGCGCGGGGACAAACATCAGCAGCCAGATTCCGCCAAGGGTCTTCGCGACTGGAGAGACAACTCTGCGCGATCGGAACCAGCGGATCCCCATACCGAGAGCGATTACCGGCAGCAGGAATGCACCAATCCCGAAAAATTGCAGCAGCAGGTCCGCGCCAAATGCGCCGACGATGCCAACCCAATTTCGGGCAACCCGCGCGCCAGTCAGGACTGATGCGCTATTGAGAGAAGGATCGAGCGGAGAATACGACGCCAGCGCAAGGAAAAGAAGGAGCGCGGAGACACACAACAGGAACCCCAGCAGCTCGTTCAGCCGGCGGTTGTTCGTCGGACTAAAAATGCGCGCGATGAACTTCATAGTGTGGCGCGGGCGCCCTCGCCCGCGTTGGGGTATATTCTGCAGCGCTTAGAGACACACAACCCCAACGCCAGATCTATTCCAGAGCCAGACAATTATCCCAAGAATGGGTGAGCGCGACAATCGCTGAGTGCGGGGGCAGTATCGAGTTAGTTTCCCGCATCCGGATCATGAGCTAATTTTTGTATTAGCCGGTGTCGTCAGGGTTATTCGGTATCTCAGACGGAAACTGACATTCAAGAGCAGACTCCAGAGCGCCGGGCACCAGGATCCACTCGGGAGGCTCAAGGTCGATATCCTTCGATGGCGTGCTTGCCTTGGTGTTCACCAATGCACCCTTTCGGATTAAACCAACTAACGCCACATGAACCTCTTCTTCCGGGGCATCGGACACAAAGTTCAAGATTTCTCTCTGGACCATGGGAAACCAAAGGTACGCGTGCGTACCACCCTATGTTATCGATAGTCACGAGTATCTTTGCTTCAAGCACTGGATAGTTGAAAGCTCTTGTTTTCCTCCATCATCGCCTTCGATGGTCCTCCCCTCGTGAACTTCATGTATTTGAAGGCTACGGCCGCACCGTCACCATCACCACCCCATGCGACGCCACCGCCGCCGAAAGTTTCCCCGTGAACTTTCCCAAATCCTTATGCGCCCACAAATCCCTCACTGCGGCGCTCAGGTGAGAGGGATACCCGAGCTGCTCCCAGCTTACAGTGATCTCGTGCTCCGAGCTGCTGCGGTTGAGCAATATCACTGCGCGATCGCCATCCTTTAACTGCTTTGCCCAGACTTCCAAATCGCCGTTTTTCCACACACGGCGGCCTTCGCGTCCGAGCGCGTCCTGGTCAATGGCAATCACCTCTTTATTGGTCAGGATGTCATGAATCTCCGGCGTCATGTTGCGGAGATCGTTCCCGGCGATGAGCGGCGCGGCTAGCAGCGCCCACAGGCTGAAGTGTGACTGATATTCCGTTGTGGTCATGCCGCCGTTGCCGACTTCGAGCATGTCGGGATCATTCCAGTGCCCGGGGCCGGCGTAGGAATAAAGGTCAGCTTCCAGGTCCACAATGTCCAACGCGCCATTACTGCAACAGTCGCCAGGCTTCCACTCGCGCCTACCCGCCCAGCGGTCCTGAATGTCTCCAGTGGTACGCCACAGATTCCCGCCGACTTCTTTGCCCCAGAGCCACGGCTTCGCGGTTCCCCACTCACAGATGCTGAGCACAATCGGACGGCTGCTGGCGTCGAGCGCCTGCCGGATATTCGCATAAGACGATTTGGCGTCCTGCGTCGTCGTGTTGCACCAGTCGTACTTCAGGTAGTCCACCCCCCAGGATGCGTACATGATTGCGTCTTGATATTCGTGACCAAGACCGCCGGGACGGCCCTGGCAAGTTTTCGAGCCGGCGTCGGAGTAAATTCCGAACTTCAGTCCGAGCGAGTGAACGTAATCCGCCAACGCCTTAATCCCGGAGGGAAAGTGCTGTGCATCGGCAACGATGTTTCCGTTCGCGTCGCGCGAGACTTGCCAGCAATCGTCAATCACAATGTATTGATAGCCGGCATCTTTCATCCCTGACTTCACCATGGCATCGGCCATGCCGCGGACCAGGTCGTCGCTGACGTTGCAGGCGAACTTGTTCCAACTATTCCACCCCATGGGAGGAGTGAGCGCGAGGCCCTTCGATACAGCGTTCCCCTGCGCAAGCGCCGCGGCGCTCAGAGATAACGCGAAAAAAATGGAGAGACACAATTTTCTACTCATGTTGGTCCGCCTCTCGTCCGCTGCAATGAAGTGCACTCATTGTTTATCAGAACGTCGCGAATTGCGGAAGCACTCGGTTTGACAATCCCGGTGTGCGCTTCTAAGTTTGTCTGACTAAACGGAGGATCGGATGAGCCAATCATGCTGGCGGACGGGGCAGCCTCGAGTAGTCTTAGCATTTGCGCTTCTCGTCTTGGTTGTCGTCGGAGCCGGTGCCCAAGCACCGGTCGGAATATTCGAGAATCACGCCGACGTGGGAACGGTGCTTCATCCCGGTTCCACGACCTTCGACTCCGCCAAGAATATTTATACGGTCACCGGAAGTGGCGAAAACATGTGGTCCATCGCCGACGCATTCCAGTTCGCCTGGAAAAAAGTTTCGGGAGACATTGACCTCACCGCTGACATTTCGTTCGCCACAACCACGGGAAATGAACACAAGAAAGCTGTGCTCATGCTGCGCCAGTCGCTCGATGCCGACTCGGTCTATGCCGATGTCGCGCTCCACGCTAGCGGTCTCACCACGCTCCAGTACCGCGATGACAAAGGGGCAATAACCCAGGAAGTTCAGTCGAACATTCCCGCCCCTGCGCGGCTGCGAATCACCCGGCGCCGCAACTATGTGTATATGTCGCTGGCCGGGGCAGGCGACGAGCCGCAATACTCCGGCGCTTCGATTCGTATCCCGCTCAGTGGCGAGTTCTACGTCGGCATCGGAGTTTGTGCGCACGACAAGAACGTAATTGAGAAGGCCACTTTCTCGAATATAAGTCTACGCGCGCTCGGCCCACCATCTGGCCAGCCTGTGCTCCACAGCACGCTGGAGACGATTGGCATCGATTCGACTGACCGCAGAGTTGTGTATCACGCTGAAGGCCACTTTGAAGCCCCCAATTGGAGCCGCGACGGCTTATACTTCCTTTGCAATCGCAACGGACACATCGAGAGGCTTCCAGTCGCGGGAGGGAAGCCAGAAGTGATCAACACTGGTTTTGCCGACCATGTGAACAACGACCACGGTATCTCGCCGGATGCTGCACAGCTCGCCATCAGCGACAATTCGCAGGAAGCGCACAATTCTCTTGTCTATCTCGTGCCTATTACAGGTGGCATGCCGCGCCGTATTACACAGAATTCTCCTTCGTATTGGCACGGTTGGTCGCCTAACGGAAAGACGCTCGCGTTCGTGGGCCAGCGCGACGGCGAATTCGACATTTACACAATTCCAGTCATGGGCGGAGAAGAAACCCGCCTCACCACTGCCAAAGGCCTCGATGATGGCCCCGAGTATTCGCCCGACGGCCAGTACATTTATTTCAACTCCGAGCGCACCGGACACATGCAAATCTGGCGCATGAAGGCAGACGGCAGCAATCAGGAGCAAGTTTTCTCCGACGATTACAACAATTGGTTCCCGCACATTTCGCCCGACGGCCAGTGGATGGTGTTTCTCACTTATGAAAAGGACGTGACTGGCCATCCTGAAAACAAAGATGTGATGCTGCGGATCATGTCGCTTGCAGATAAGAAAATTACCGTGCTGGCAAAATTATTCGGAGGGCAGGGGACGATCAACGTTCCCTCCTGGTCGCCGGATAGCAAACAGGTTGCATTTGTGAGCTACCAATTCATCACGCCGGAAGAATCTCGACCAGCCACTCACTGAATCATGAAGCGAATCGGTGTCGCATTTGGCACGGCCGTATCCGGCCTATAATGTGGTTGCCGCTGGGGGGAGGAAGGATGGCGAAGACAGCGAAGACATTCTGGAAACGCTTCGTCGTGAGCGTGACCGTACTCGCGCTCGCAGCGGGCACTGCCGGGTTCGTGTTCTTTAAGATAGCGCAGCACAAAATAGCATCAAGACTTAAGTCTTCCCTGTTCCAACGCGAATCCAAGAGCTCCCCTGATCTGGCTTATCGGACATTGGGCGGAGCCGTTCGTCATGTGTCCGCATCACGGGGCAAGGTTGTTTTCTTGGACCTTTGGGGCACGTGGTGCGTGCAGTGCGTCGCGGAAATGCCCGCTGTCCAGAAACTCTACGATCACTACCGAACGATCCCGATGTGGAGTTTCTAATCGTGTCGCGCCTAGACTCGCCTTTTGCAGTCCGATCTTACGCCTACCGGAACCACTTAGACTTGCCGTTCTACATCACAGAGGACGAGGACGTGCCTGAATCGATGCACCTGAATCAGTACCCGTCCACGTTCATCTATGCGCGAGATGGTTCTATCGCAGGCCAGCATGCCGGTGCTGGCAACCGGTCGGACGAGTCGGTGATCTCGTGCATTGATCACCTAAAATCGGAATAGTGTTCCGAAAGACCTCTTACGTAGCTTTACTTTCCCAATTTCTCATCGAGAAACTTTGCCATCATATCCAGCGCTTGCTTCGTCTCCGGAAGTTGGAAGTGATACCAGAAGGCATGCGGCAGCGCCTCAAACACCAGAAGCTGCGAATCCACTCCCGCCTGCAGCAAGGCAAGATGGAACATCGAAGTATCGCTGAGTAACACATCGCGCGTGCTGGTGATCAGCAAACTCGGACGCATGCCGTGCAAGTCGGCAAAAATCGGCGACAGCACCAGGTCTTTGCGGTCGGTCTTTCCGGCGTAGGCATCATCCGGCGGCTGGTTTGGATCTTTGGGAGCAATGCCTCCTGATAATCCGTTCAATGCGAAAAGCTCCTGCGAATCGGTCGGCCGGCTGAAGTCGGGATGCGTGGAAAACATTCCCAGAGCTCCGGGTAGCGGCAGCCCCAACTGCTTCAGTCGGACTGCAACTTCTGGGGTGAGCGTGGCCCCTGCTGAGGTCCCAAAATTCCGATGTTGCACGGCGTATACGTTTTCAGCAGGTCTCTGTAAACTGCGATCACGTCGTCGACTGCTGCGGGAAAGGGATTTTCGGGCGCAAGCCGATAATATACCGAGACCACTTTCATCTTCGTCAGATAGGCAATGGGGATAGCCTCGATCAGCGATCCTGAGTCAGAAATGAAGCCGCCACCGTGCAGATTGATCAGCACGCGCTTGCGATTTGCCTCCGGCATGATAATCGGCGTGATGATGTCGGTCTTCACGCCCGCAGTCGTAGTCGGTTCAATATTTACTGGGAAGACCTTTTGGCCTCGGCCGATTGTGATTTTTGCCAGGCCGCAGTGCGGGCGCGAATTTCCGCCAAGTCTTTCGGCTGAGATTGATCATGTTCAATGTCCTTCAGCCACTGTTGAGCCTCGCGTGTCAAGTGCGCGGTCCCATCCGGATCAAAGGTCGCGGAATCCGGATTGGCAGGTGGGTTAGTTTGAGTGATCGCTGGGACAGCCAGAGAAGTAGGAAAGCGAGATTGAATCCTATGCGCATGATTGTTTTCCTGTGTCCTCGCTCCTCTCTGTAGGTTACTTCTTTTGTGCGCCGGTAAGCGTTCCGGAAGGCTCTTGTAGGATTTCGCGAAGCCCGAATGGTATCCCCTCGGAGCCGGATTCGTCCAATGGATTTTCCGGTTCAGGAGGAGAGAAAGGATTCGATCCGGCCGAAAGTAGATTCGTCTCGGTCCGGTGAAGTCCTAGGCCAGCCCGTACCTTCCTTGCTCAATCACCTTTTGCGCGATCTGTTGACTCAGCTCAATCGTGTTGTATGGGTCATGCTTCCCCAGTCGGCGCAGAATCGCCAGTTGTGTGCGCAGCGTATCGCCTTCGGCCACCGCCGCAATGATTTTGCGCGCCGCTGCTTCAATCTTGTCCATTGCCTGCGAGAGATACACACGCGTCATGGCAATTGGAAGCGCAGCGGCCGCCTCGCCATTCTTTGCAGCGATCTTCATGGTCCGCAACACCGCCGACTCCATGGCATAAATCTCAATCACCATGTCGGCGATCGCGCCCATGATTTCCTGCTGATCCTGAATGGCCTGCATATATTTCTGGGTAGCCGCGCCGGCGGCAAGCAGACCGAGCTTCTTCGCAGAAGAAACCAGCTTCCGTTCCTCCGCCAGCAAGCCCTCAATTTCATCTCCCGAAGCGGGTCCGCAGAGAGCCTCATCCGTTAAATGTTTGATGGCTGGCATCAATGGCAATTGCCCAGTCATCGCGCGCTTCAGCAGGAACCCGGAAATGATCAGGCGATTGATTTCGTTCGTCCCTTCAAAAATGCGGTTGATGCGTGCATCGCGATAGGCCCGCTCGGCCGGATATTCCTCGACAAATCCGTAGCCGCCGTAGATCTGCACCGTCTCATCCACGACGTAGTCCACCATCTCCGAGGCCCAGACTTTAATGATCGAGCACTCGACCGCATACTCCTCAATGGCTTTCAGGGTTTGCTTCGCCGCGTCGGGCGCAGATTTGTCCACTACCTCGAGGGCGCCATCCATCATCGCCACGGTGCGAAACACCATTGCCTCGCCTACATAAATCAGAGCAGCCATATTGGCCAGCTTCTCTCGCACCAGCCCAAAATCGGCGATGACCTTGCCGAAAGCCTTGCGTTGTTTAGCATACCCCACGGCATTGTCCAGAGATGCACGCGCTCCGCCCACGCACATCGCGCCCAGCTTGAACCTGCCGACATTCAGAATATTGAACGCGATGACGTGGCCTTTGCCGATTTCTCCCAGCACGTTTTCTGCCGGCACCTGGCATTCATTCAAGATGACGGGACAAGTCGAAGAGCCGCGAATGCCCATCTTGTGCTCTTCCGCGCCCACGGAAAATCCCGGGAAAGTGCGTTCCACCAGAAACGCAGTAAACTTCTCGCCATCGACTTTTGCGAACACGGTGAACAGATCGGCGAACCCGGCGTTGGTGATCCACATCTTTTCGCCGTTTAGGACGTAATGTTTCCCATCCGTCGAGAGCATAGCCCGCGCCCGGCAGTTCAGCGCGTCTGATCCTGAGGATGCCTCTGAAAGCGCATAAGCGCCGACAATCTCGCCTGCGCCGAGTCGCGGCAGATACTTCTTTTTCTGCTCTTCAGTTCCGAAGTAGACAATCGGCAGGGTCCCAATGCCGGTGTGTCCGCCCCAGGTGGTGGCAAAACCTGCGTATTTGGCGATGTGGTCCGCAATCACCGCTGCCGTGACCTTATCCATCTCCAGGCCACTGTAGGCTTCGGGGATTTCCACACTGCTCAGCCCTAGCTCCCCCGCCTTTTTCAGCAGACTTCGGGTAACGGCGAAATCCTTGTGCTCCATTTTCTCGACGTTGGGTATGATTTCGTTTTGAGCGAACTCCTCCGCGGTTTGCGCGATCAGCAGGTGTTGCTCGCTGAAGTCTTCAGGCGTGAACACTTCTTCGGGACGTCGGGATTCCAGCAGGAAGCTGCCGCCGGGAGCCGTGAGCTTGGGAGCTGCGCTGGTGGCCATGGCTACTCCTTCTTCGTTCAACGACAAGAATGCAAAGGTAAACCCATCAGGCAATCATTATAGAGTTCTTGCCATCGGCTGTCCGATCAGGGCTGCTGCGACAACGCTTATGCTCGGCTATCATGGTCACCTATGTTTTCCCGCCGTACCGATTGGAAACTCACACCCAACCGCTTCACCGAAGCGCTGCAGGAGGTGCGAGCTTCGGGCAAAGAGATTCTTGATCTGACGGTTTCGAATCCGACGCGGGCGGGAATTGAGTACGACGGACCGGCAATTCTGGATTCGTTCAGGGACCCAAAATCACTCGATTACGATCCCCAGCCGAAAGGTTTGCGCGTCGCGCGCGGGGCGGTCACTGCTTACTACCGTGAACGCAGCGAGCAGGTCAACCCTGAGAACCTGGTGCTTACCACCAGCACCAGCGAGGGATATTCCTACATCTTCCGGTTGCTCGCCAATCCCGGAGACGAAGTATTAGTGCCGAAGCCGAGCTATCCGCTGTTTGATTTTCTCGCCGAGTTGCAGGATGTGAAACTAGTCGGCTACCACCTTCTCTATGACCACGGATGGCAAATCGATTGGTCCTCGCTGGAGTCGGCGGTTAGCGAAAGAACGCGAGCGGTGGTTGTAGTGCATCCCAATAATCCAACCGGATCTTACGTAAGTACCGGGGAACGGGAGCGGCTCAGCAAACTGTGTCGCGAACGCGGCCTGGCGCTAATTGCGGACGAAGTTTTCCTTGACTATGCACATGATGGTTCACGACGCGCGAGCTTTGTGACGAATGATACAGCGCTGACGTTCACACTGAGCGGCATATCAAAAATTTCGGCGTTACCGCAAATGAAGCTGGCATGGATCGCGGTCAGCGGACCACGCGCAGAAGTGGATGCGGCGCTGCAGCGGCTCGAGGTCGTGGCGGACACGTACTTATCGCTCAATGCTCCGGTACAACTTGCTGCGCGTACTTTGTTGGAGCAGAGAAAGAAAATCCAGCCTCAACTGATGCAGCGAGTGCGTGTGAATGTGTCGGAACTGGATCGCCAACTCGCAGCACAGAAATCCAGCGCCCGACTGCAAGTCGAAGGCGGATGGTACGCGTTATTTCGAGTGCCGGCAACGCAATCGGATGAAGACCTGGCAATTGCGCTCTTGCGCAAGACGGGAACGATAGTGCATCCCGGACACTTCTATGACTTTCCGCGCGATGGATATCTCGTGATCAGTTTGATTGCGCCGGAAGAAGATTTTCGCGAGGGAATATTCCGGCTGTTGAAGTTCCTGGTTTAACAATCAAACTATCAGCAATCAAACTAAAGCTGCGAGTAAGTATTCCTTGACGTCCATCCGTTGATTAGCCCTTCCGCAGGAACGGATTACTTTCGCGCTCTTCGCCGATGCTGGTCAGCGGGCCGTGGCCGGGAACCACGACGGTGTCATCCGGCAGCGCGAGGACTTTTTCGTGCAGCGAGCGGATGATTTTGTCGAATGAGCCGCCGGGGAGGTCGGTGCGGCCGATGCTGCCCGCAAAAAGCGTGTCTCCGGCAATGAGCTTCTTTTCTGCGGGAAAGTACAGACAGATGCTTCCTTCAGTATGTCCGGGTGTGTGCATTACCTGGGCGACTAGCGGTCCGGCTTGCACTTTATCCGACTCGCCCACGCTTTGGTCGATTTCAACTCTTCCTGGAGCGGGCATTCCAATCCACGCCGCCTGGATGTCGAGCATCTTCAAGAGTGCACTGTCATTCTGGTTGAGAAGAATGGACGCCCCGGTCGCAGCCCGCAACTTCATAGCCCCGCCAACATGGTCAATGTGAGCATGGGTGACGACAATCTGCTTCACCTGCAGATTGTGTTTGCCGGTCAGCGCGAGAATGTCCGCGATATCGTCGCCCGGGTCAATGACCATGGCCTCGCGCGTAGTCTCGTCGCCGATGATCGAGCAATTGCACTGCAGTGGGCCAACGGCAAGGATTTCGTGAATCATAAATTCGTCGTTCGTTGTCCGTTGTTGGCAAAAATCTCCTGGGTAGAGAGTTTTGTGGAAGGCGAACGCGCCCGATGAAACTTGGTAGATGCCTCATCCCTCAAAGGCCAACCACCGACGATCGATAACCGGCACCGATGAACGAAGACTCATTGCTTCGGCGGAGTGGGTTTTACCGGCTGGTTGGTGGTCTGCGAAGACTTCTCGTTTTGCAGAACCGACGCAGGTCCGTTTTTGCGCGTGCCTAGGACCGAAAGGCTGATGGACGTCACCATGAAAATGATGGCACACCAAGTCGTGGCTTTGGTCAGCACAGTGGCCGCGCCGCGGGGGCCGAAAGCCGTCTGGCTGCCCATGCCTCCGAAGGCGGCGGCGATGTCTCCGCTCTTGCCGCTCTGCAGCAGCACCACAGTAATGAGGAACAAACACACAAAGACGTGAATGATGGTGATCAGCGTAATCATAGAATTGAAAACCCTTTAAGACGAACCTTTTGTCTTTTCCTAAATCCACTTGCTTGAGCTATTGCGAGCAAGGCGATGGTGCGGAAGGGGGGATTTGAACCCCCACGCCTTTCGGCGCCACCCCCTCAAGATGGTGTGTCTGCCAGTTCCACCACTTCCGCACAAGCACGAAAAACTGTCGTAGAGGCAGCTGCGATTATAGCAAAGGCTGCCGACACCGAGCCCGCGCCGTTTGAGGTCGTCATGGGGCGGCAACGCCCTGGCATAGGCGGCCATATGGACGCGAATGCTCGATCATTCTCAGCACCCAACCCAACCTGTCAGGCAGCCGGTGTCATAGATCAAAGATGTCGGATGGCAACATTTTTTATCGGAAGTTCATAACCGATTCACGATCTGTTTACGCTGCGCTCTCTAGAATCCAGGCCATACCAACACGGCCGAAAAAACAGCAGGCAGAGGATATCCCCCATGATTCACAGAGGCGTGCTTGCACTAGTGGCTGCCATCGTCTTCAGCCCCTTCCTCATCCCTCCCGTCAGCGGACAAACCACCCAGGGAGCAATTGTCGGGCATGTGAGCGATTCCGTCGCCGCAGTCGTCCAACAAGCAAGAGTTGAGTTGCAACCTGGCGGAATAGTTGCCACGACGGACCAGAGTGGTGATTTCAAGATTTCAGGTTTGGCTCCGGGTGAATACAACCTGACCGTCTCATACGTTGGGTTTTCGATTTTCTCCAACAGGGTGGTAGTTCGCGCGGGAGACCCTGTCCGAGTAAACGCTGTGCTTCAACTGGGAACGCATAATGAGGGAGTCACGGTCCGTGCCGATCGACAGGGGGGAGAGGCTGAGGCTCTCGACATTGAGCGCACATCAGACAACATCGTGCAGGTGTTGCCGGCGGATGTAATCAACAGCTTGCCCAACACCAACATCGCGGACGCCGTGGGGCGATTGCCCAGCGTTTCCCTGGAGCGAGATGAAGGCGAGGGCAAGTACATCCAGATTCGCGGCACCGAGCCTCGGCTAAGTAATGTCACGATTGACGGTATTCACCTGCCATCTCCCGAAGGCGTCCGCAACGTCAAGCCGGACGCAATTCCGGCTGACCTGGTCGAGTCTGTGGAAATCAACAAGACGCTTTCCGCAAACCAGGATGCTGATGCCATTGGAGGCTCGGTAAATCTGGTCACCAGAACTGCCAACGATCAGCCTTACGTGAGTTTGTTGGGGATGGGCGGATATACTCCGATCACTGGCGGCCGCGAGCTCCATCAGTTCGCCGGAACCGCCGGACAGCGGTTTGGTTCCGACAAGAAGTTCGGTGCGCTGTTTGGGTTTAGCTATGACTACAACGCAAGAGGGATCGATGATCTGGAGCCCGCCTATCCATCGGACACTTCGTTTTTCGGTGTGTGGGCGGCGAACACGGAAGATATTCGCAACTACCATTACGATCGCAGCCGTTACGGCTTTGCTGGCGAACTTGATTATCGGCTCGGAAATATGTCGACGGTCTACATCCGCGGCCTTTTCTCGCACTTCAACGACAACGGTGAGGATTGGATCTATTCGCCGACGATCAACTTCGCTGCAGACCCGAACAGCTGCAGTACAACTCCTGCGGTGGCTTTCAGCGGACTCACAGGCTGCGGAGGCATTACCTACAGTGACGTATTTCGTAAGCCAAAGCAGCAGCTTGTCAGCGTGCAAGCAGGGGCACGGCACGCGCTAGGAAAGACACTTGTAATCTATGAGGCAGCGCTCTCCGAGGCGAATTACACGGGCGGCTTTTCATCTGCCGGATTCGATGGACCAGGTTCTTCCGATAACAGTGTGGCTTTTGGCGTAGACACGAAAAATCCTTTTATTCCTAAGTTTCCAGTCCTGAATGGAGTGAACATTTACGATCCTACCTTGTATGCCATGAGTCGCGCTAATACCGAGAATGACGGCATCTTCGAGCGCGATGTGGTGGGAGACATCTCGCTGTCAAGGCAATATTCTGTCGGCGGACATTCCAGCGCGATCGAAGTCGGATTCACGGGCTGGGACGCCCGCAAGACCTCATTGGTTGATAGAGAAATATTCAATGGCGTAAACGGCCAGCCAATGAGTGACTTCTTGAGCAACTATAGGGACAATAACTACTACTTCGGTCAATACACTTACGGTCCCACGACGTCATTCACCAAGATGGTGGCCGCCCTCGCCCCGGCTGGCACGACCTCCGATGAAGTTAATAATCTCAGTAACACTTTTGATATCAGCGAACGAATCTGGGCCGGCTATGTGATGAACACGATCAGCCTCGGAAACCTCCGGCTGCAGGCCGGAGTGCGAGTCGAATCGACTCAGGACGATCTGCACGCGTTTTTGCTAAACTTCGATCCCACGAACAGTAATTTTGTCGCGCCACCCATTCCTCTGGCGACCACCAACAGCTATATCAATGCCTTCCCTAGCGTGCAGGCGCAATACAGGATCGGTTCCGATACGATTTTGCGCGCGGCTTACGGCATGGGTATCGCGCGACCGAACTTCGGGGACATCGCTCCATTCCAAACTCACGATCCCAATGCGAACCCTAATGTTCCGGTAAGTTCTGGCAATCCGAATCTGAAGCCAACCCACGCCCAGAATGTTGACATCCTGGTGGAGCACTACATCAACCCCCACGGTTTGATACAGGGCGGCTTCTTTTATAAAGCGCTCACCGACCCAATTTATGAATCAGTGCAGTCTATCGTGCAGTTCGGGCCGTACAAGGGTCTTAACCAGAGTGCACCTGCAAACGGCCCCAGCGCGCACCTAGCCGGTATAGAAATGGCCTGGCAGCAAGAATTGACATTTCTACCCAGAGCTTTGAACGGGATGGGAGTCCGCGCAAACTACAGTTATGTGTCTTCAGAGGCGACCTTCCCCACGAGCCTCGCCCGCAGTGACCATCCGACCCTGCTTCGTACAGCTCCCAACAACTGGAACTTCGATGTGACCTATGACAAGAAGGGTGTGTCGGCGCGCATGGGCTTGACCCATAACGATGCTAATGTCTGGTCTTATGGCGGCAGCAATGCGAAAGATCCGTCGGGTGATACTTACCTCTACCCGCATACCCAGGTTGATGCGCAGGTCAGCTACTGGATCCCGCGAGCACGTGGACTGCAGGCGATCGTCTCTGGACTGAATCTGAACAATGAAGTCTTCGGGTTTTACAATGGCAGTGAACGCTATCCCATCCAGCGCGAGTATTACAGCCGGACAATTTCAGCGGGCCTGCGGTGGACGTTAGGAGGCGAGGCGCACTGAGAGAAGCTTGTAAGTTTAGTTCATTGATCTTGATTCTCTTCGTCGTCATGGCGTCGGCCTTCTGCGCGACCGACGGCACAAAAGCGCCAGAGAAGACTAAAACCGGGGTAAACGTTGTTCTCCAGCTCGGAACTCACAACGAAGCAGTCACTGTGCGTGCCGACTGGCGGGGGAAGGGGATCGTTTGGCTATCGATGTGGGCGGCTGGCATAACCCTCCAGAAGGGAAGGAGACTAGAGTCCTCGCTCCGAGCACAGCGCGGTGACAATCTCCAGGTTCCAATCACCGACAACGATTGCTCCGACGGACTGCAAGCTTTACGCGGATCGTCTCAGAGTTCTCTCGTAGTCAGCCACAAATTTCTGGATTCCTTTGGTCGTGAGTTCGTGTGTGATGTCAAAGCTTTCCCATGGAAGGTTCAGATCCATTTCTTTGTAGGCGATCGCCTTCAGAGATTTGCCACTCGCATCAAGGCCTCTGTAGCTGAAATCTTGATCTGGCGCTGGAAAGCCCTTTGCTGCCCATTCCTCCAAAACTTTAGTCGGTAGCGTGGCAAGCTCAGCATCGAGAGCGAAGGAACAAAGCAGGTGGTTGAGGC
>WNGK01003888.1_pt1 | contig 22219 bp, 19 predicted proteins | sample 5400601 | NCBI WGS metagenome assembly WNGK01 (sample SAMN13153376, study PRJNA577476) | soil metagenome | isolation source: 60 cm soil or saprolite under Garry oak tree replicate 1 | place: USA:California | collected 2016-06-15
GGTCTTACCGATTTCAATCCCGATCTGCGAGACGCCCTAACAACGAACGTGAGCGCTGTATCGAACATTTTGGATTTTGTTCGACAGTCGGACCACGCGGGACTGCTCCACCTTTCCACGTGTTACGTAGCTGGGGCGCGCGATGGCAGAGTGAGCGAGACCCTGCGTCCCAATTACACTCCGGCAGGTGTGCCAAATTTTGACGCGGAGAAACAGTGCGCATCACTGCAGGCATTCGTGCAGCACGCGGAACGGCTGGCAATGAGTCCGGAAGTGACAAAAGAACTCTGCCAGCAAGCTTTGCAGAAGGAGCACGCAGCCAAAGATTTAAGTGGCGTGGCGCTGGACAATCAGATACGCAAAAATCGGATTCGCTGGTTGCGCAATTATTTGACCGAGGCTGGAACCAAACGGGCCAATGAATTGGGATGGCCGAATACCTATACCTTTACTAAGAGCCTGGCCGAGTCATTGATTTGCAAAAACGGAGATGGCCTGCCCATTGCCGTGGTGCGGCCGAGCATCGTGGAAACGTCGGTGAAGAAGCCGTTTCTGGGATGGAACGAGGGTATCAATACGTCGGCCTCGCTGTCGTATCTGCTGGGAACTTATTTCCGGCAACTGCCAACCAATGAGCGCAAGCGCTTGGATATCATTCCGGTGGACTCGGTGTGCTGCGGCATGACCCTAATTGCCGCGGCCATCGTGGAACGCCGAAATCGGCGGGTGTATCAGCTGGCGACTTCGGTTACGAATCCTTGCGATATGCGGCGATCGATCGAGCTTACTTCTTTGGCGCACCGCAAGTATTATCGGGCACAGGAAGGGTTGGAGTACTGGTTGCGTCTGCGGTTCGACGCGATTCCGGTGTCCAAGGAGCGTTATGACCGCATGTCGGCGCCGGCGCAGAAGGCAATCATTCAGTCAATCCAGCGGATCATGGCTCCTCTGCAACTGCGAAAGCCGCTGGCTCGGGCTGAGCGCAGCCTGGAAAAAGTGGAAAAGCTGATTGGGCTCTTCCAACCATTTATTCTTCATAACGAGCATGATTTCGTTGCCGACAACGTGGAAAAGTTGTCCTACGCTTTGGTGGCGGAGGAGAAAAACGACTTCGGTTATGACACGCGCTCGATTGACTGGTGGGAGTATTGGATCTACGTGCATATTCCCGCGTTGCGAAAATGGACTTATCCTTTGATTGAGGGGCGTCCATTGGAGGCGCGTCCGGCGCGCAACTTCCAATTGACACCAGCCTTCCCCACGAACGGCGAAACTGTAAGGACAGGGACAAACGGAGCAACGTGGCGATATTCCTGACCGGGTCCACCGGATACATCGGCGCACACGTCGCCGCCAACCTGCTGCAAGAGCACAGCGCTTCACTCAACCTACTAGTGCGCGCGCGCGATCCGCATGAAGCCGAACTACGCTTGTGGCAGGCACTGCAACTACACCTCAATTTTCCGCAGTTTTACGAACATCTGCAGGCGCGGGTGCGGATTTTTTGCGGTGACATTACTGAACCGCGGTTCGGTTTGGCGGATGATGATTACGATCGATTGATCCACACCACGGATTCAGTGTTGCATTGTGCGGCGTCGTTGAACCGGAAGTCAGAAAAAAGCTGTCTGAATGTGAATCTTCGGGGCACCCTGGAGGTTGTGCAGCTTGCCATGCGCTCGAATCATTACCACGGATTGCGGCGCTTCAGTCATGTCAGTACGGTGGCGGTGGCGGGGAAGCGCCATGATGAGATCCTCAGAGAAGATGAGGCCATTGATTGGGATCGTTCCGATTACGATCCCTATGCGCGAACCAAGAAGTTTTGCGAGCACATGATCCGGCAGCTTCTGCCGGAAGTTCCACTCACGATTTTTCGTCCCAGCATCGTACTCGGTGACAGCCGGTACGCGGAAACCACGCAGTTCAAGATGGTGAAGGCATTTGTGTTTTTGGCGGGATTGCCGGTGCTTCCATTTCGTCCGTCCGACAAAATCGACATCGTGAATGTGGACTTTGTCGCCGACGCGATTGCTACGCTGCATCAGAAAGAAAATTCGCAATATGATACCTATCATCTTTCATCTGGCCGGGATTCGCAGACGTTCCGCGAAGTTACGAATGCCCTGGCCGCTGAGCAGAACAAGCGAGGGCCCGTGTTTATGCCGCTTCTGGAGCGGCCGTTTACGGCGGCGGTGAATGCGTCGGCGAATTGGAGAGGTTCACTGGCGCATGGCGCGTCGTTAATGAAAGTGTTTCTCCCCTATCTGGTCTGGAATACCGTATTCGACAATACCCGAGTCACTGCAGAATTGGGCCGCAAGCCGATACCGTTCTCGAGATACAGCTATCCTCTTTTGAAGTTCAGCCGCGAAACAAATTTCAATTATAGGTATCAGGATTGGCCGGTGAAGGCTGGGGGATCTGCCGCATGATGGACTTCGTCCTCGAGGCATGGGTCAGCAGCCTGATTGAAATCTCGAAAGTGGGGTGGATGCTGGGAAAGGGAGCGGCCTGGCAGCCGGGAGAAAAGCTGAAGTTGCTGTTTGCCGGCTACAATGGCACCCGCAACATGGGTTCTGACACGCGAGTCGAAGAAATGTTGCGGCAGATCCGGCACATTCTGGGGGCGGAGAATGTAGCTTGCACGGTGATGTCGCAGAACCTCAAGTTTTCTCAGGAATATTTTGAGGGCAGTAAACAGGTACACCTGCCGGATATTTTTCCTCCATTTCTTTTTGATGAAGTCCCCAAACATCATGGCGTCGTGGCCTGTGAAGGTTCGATGTTCAAGAGCAAATTCGCTAACGCGCTGACCACGATGATGATCGGCTCATTAGGGATTGCAGCGGCACAGAACAAACTCTCTGTTGGATATGGCGCGGAGGCGGGGGCGATGGATCCGCTGGTCGCCAAAATGTGCGCCAGTTATTGCCGGAACTCGCTGGTCATTACCCGGAATGAAGAGTCGCGAACTGTGTTGCGGGAACTGGGAGTGCCGACCGAGTTGGGCACAGACACGGCTTGGACGTTCGAGCCGCATCCTGCCGAATACGGGAAGAAAGCCCTGCGCGAGGTGGGATGGGACGGCAGCAAGCCGGTGCTGGTGGTGTGTCCGATTAATCCGTTTGAGTGGCCGGTGAAGGCGTCGGTCGCGAAGTTCGCGCTGCACGGGCTTACGGGGGCGTACAAAGACAGTCATTATCGGTCAGTGTATTTTCATAATTCAGGGCCGGCTGCGGAGCGTGCTTACCAGAAATATTTGACGGCTATCGCGAATGCGGTGGACGCATTTCGGAAACGGCGGAATGTCTTTGTAATTCTCGTGGCCACGGAGCGTCTGGATGCGCGTCCCGGGAAACGCATTTCGGAGAAGCTGGGAGGTGTGCCCGTGCTCACCTCGGATGATTACAACATTTATGAGTTGGTGAGTATTCTGCGCGCCTGTCACACGATGGTTTCCTCACGCTATCACGGAATCGTGACTACGATGCCGGGGCTGGTGCCGTCGGCGGGGATCACCATGGACGAGCGTATCCGCAATTTGATGAAGGAGCGCGGTCACGAGAATCTTCTGACGAACGTTGACGATCCGGATCTAGAAGCGAAGTTGCTGGTCGCAATGGACACCTTGTGCAAGGAGCGAGAGACGGTCGCTGCCGGAATCGGGCGTACGGTAGTGCGCAATCTTAAAGTGATGGCGAGAATGGGTGTGTACTTCGAAGAAGAAGTGCAGCGGCGATATCCGGATTTTCCGATGCGAAAAGGGGAATGGAGTTGGGAGGATTATTTGCCGCCCATGAGCGAACATCTCCACCAACTGGTCGAGACCTACGCCGCATAGCAGAGATGTGCCGACGATGAACTTTCTGCAAGAGATCTTCACCCAGCTTGAGGCAGCACCAGATACAACCTTCCTACAAGAACTCCGGGATGGCCGAATTGTTTCGGTCACCGGAAGCGAACTGATGGAACTGGTTCGCAAGGCTCAGTCATTTCTTGCGGCTCAACGTTTGAAAAAGGGAGACCGGTGTGCCTTGCTGGCTCACAACAGCATTCGTTGGGTGGCAATGGATCTGGCCGTCATGGCGGAGGGATTGATTGTGGTTCCGCTGTACGGGCGCCAGGCTCCGGAAGAGCTCGTGGTCATGATGAAAGACTGTGCGCCAGCCCTAATCTGCTGTGGCGACACGGAACTTCGTGATGGTATTGTTGAAAACTGGGGTGAAGCTCCTCCTCAATTTGTTTTCGATCAGATTTTTGATCGACCTGGCAGCTCTGCCGCAACAGTGAAACTGGATGATTCTGATGCTGTCACAATTATCTACACCTCGGGGACGTCCGGTGAAGCCAAGGGAGTGGTGCTCAATGCGGGCAACATCTCACACATGTTGGGTTGCACCTCCGCTCGGCTCGATCTTCTGATGGAAAACAAGAACAAAGCCGGGCAGGATCGTGTGTTTCACTATCTTCCATTCTGTTTTGCGGGCTCCTGGATCATGTTGCTGACATGTTTGCTTCGTCGTAGCCTGCTGACTCTGAATACGGACTTAAGCAGGCTCGCCAAAGACATGCGCGCTGCGGCTCCGGATTATTTCCTGAATGTACCTGCGCTATTGGAGCGTATGCGCAAGGCAGTGGACGAGCAACTTGCGAACACCGGTGGGTTGGCGCTGACAATTTATAGTCATGCACAGAGGGCTTGGCTTCGCAAACAGGCAGGATATGGCGGCTCGATTTGGCTAAGTGTGGCGCGGGCCCTGATCTTTCCTACCATTCGCAAGAAGATGATCGGCTCGAATTTGAAAGCGCTGATTTGCGGCTCGGCTCCGCTGAATGTGGAGACGCAGCTTTATTTCATGATGCTCGGAATACCGGTGTTGCAGGTTTATGGCTTGACCGAGATAACTGCCATTTGCACGATGGATGACCCACGCCATATCGAACCTGGACGGGTTGGGCCGGCGATCAGCGGAATTGAAATGAAGCTGGGCGAGAGCGAGGAGATTATCGTTCGGGGTCCAAATATTTTTCCCGGTTATTGGAAGCGTCCAGAAGAGACCGCCAAGACTCTGCGAGACGGTTGGTTTCACACCGGCGACCAGGGAGAAGTTAACGAGGCAGGGAATTGGAGTATCGTGGGGCGCATCAAGAATTTGATTATTTTGGGTTCGGGGCACAATATTGCGCCGGAACCGATTGAAGGTGAATTGCTGCGACATCTGGCAGGGGCGCAGCAGGTTGTTCTTACCGGCAATGGACGGGGATACCTTTCGGCGATCGTGACTGGAGATGTGTCGCGCGAAGAAGTGCAGGGAGCGCTGGATGCGGCCAATTCACAATTGCCGCACTACAAGCAGGTGCGGGCGTTTCATATTCATCCGGAACCATTTTCGATCGACAACGGGTTATTGACGGCGAATGGGAAGCTTAAGCGAGATCTGATTGCGTCACGGCTGCAGGCGGAGATTGAAGAGATGTATGGGGTGAAGCAGGCTTCGTGAGTGTTGATCTAGTCGGGTTGCCGGCGGGACGCCGGCGCTACGGTCGAGCTTAACGGATCTCGGCGGTTAATATGAAAAAAGTTGAAGGGCAGGCTGTTTCCTGGGGATTGACCGACGGCGTTGTGGAATTGGCGCTGCATCGTGAGCCTTGCAATGAGATCGGCTTGCTTACACTGGACGAACTGGAAAGATTCGTTGCCGCCCTGGAGAAGCTAAAAGGCGAAGCGCATGCTCTTATTATCTATAGCTCCTTGGACTGCGGATTCTCGGCCGGGGCGGACTTGAAGGAATTGTTTCGGATTTCCCGGGAGATGGATCGTGTTGAGGCACTTAAGGGGGTCCGCGATTACCTGGAACGCATTCACCGGGTGATGAACGCGATTGATGCTTCGCCGCTGACGACCATTGCGGCTGTGCACGGAGTGACGTTTGGTGGCGGGTTTGAGCTCGCACTGGTTTGCGACCTTATTATTGCGGACAAAATGGCGCGTTTTTGTTTTCCGGAACTCCGTTTGGGATTGATTCCGGGATTCGGCGGGATTCCACGTTTAAAACGTGATCTGGGCAACGCGATTGTGCGGGATTTATTGCTCACGGGCCGAAGCTTCAATGCGACGAAGGCACAGCAGGTTGGTCTGGTTTGCCAGATGGTGGCTGAAGGAGAGTCGTTGAAAGTGGCGCGGGCAACAGCGGATCAATTAAAAAAGTTCGACCGGCGCACTTCGATGGCAGCCAAGGAGTTCATTAAGCCGATTCCATATGAAGAGTTGCGGCGGGAGATTGAAATCTTTTGTGAACTTTTCGCGCAACCCGCAGTCGAAGCTGGCCTAAGAAGATTTGCAGAGAGTACAGAGGCACAACCGTATTTGCCGTGACTTACATCATGCGAACTTCTAATCAAACACTTGAAGAAATACTGACTCTGGCAGCGGCGCACTTCAAAGTGGCGCGGGAAAAGCTTGCGCCGGATGACGATTTCTTTCGGACGCTAGGGATTAATAGTTTGCAAACGCTTGAGCTGCTCACGCGGCTGGAACATCATTTCCAAATCGAGTTGCCGGATTACGAATTGCAGGGAGTGTCGGATTTCAGGACACTGGCGGAACGGATACAAGCACGACTGTAGATTTCCAATTTCCGATTTCCAATTGAAGATCGACTGCTTACCGTCCGTTAACAAATCGGCAATCGAAAATCGGCAATCGAAACTCCCATTGAATGCTCAACCTTGACCAATACAGTTCCCTGGGCGAAGCGTTGCGAGATGCGGTGGACCGCTGGGGAGACGAAACCTGTCTAATCGAATCAGACCGCGACCGGGAGCGCACGCGGCTCACTTATTCCGACTTCAAGGAACTGGCGTTGCCCCTGGCACGGGCGCTGGAAGATGCCGAGTTACATGCGGGCGAGCGGGCCGCGATCATCATGAGCAATCAGTCGAAGTGGCTGATCTCGGCATACGCCATTTGTTATTGCGGCGCAGTGCTCGTACCTCTTGATTACAAATTGACGGCGGCCGAGCAGTTGCAGTTACTGGCGCACTGTAAAGCCAAGTTTGCCATCGTGGAGTATTACCTGTGGCGCGCGATGATGCAATCGCCGGACTTCAAGATTCTCCAAGCGCTGGTGTTGGTTACCGAAGCGCCTTTGAGCGCTGATTTGGGGAGCGCGTTTCGCTGGGAAGATTTCCGACGCAAGGGAGATCCGGTATTTGTTCCGCGGAAGCGTGAGGATGTGGCTTGCATCGTTTACTCCTCGGGCACAGGTGGTAGGCCCAAAGGGTGTGTCCTAACGCATGAGAACTATTTGGAGCAGTGCAAGTCACTGACGACATGGTATCCGTTCTGGCCCGGCGTGCGATATCTCAGCATCTTGCCGACGAATCATGCCATAGATTTTATGGTGGGCTTTATTGGGCCGTTTGTGTGTGGCGCCTGCGTGGTGCACTTGCGGACATTGCGGCCGGAATTTGTGCGTGACGCTTTTGTGCGCTACAAAATCACACACGTAAGCCTGGTTCCGATGGTGCTCAAGAATCTGGAGCGAGGACTGCGGGCAAAGTTCGAAGCGCTGTCGGGGATTAAACGTTTTGTTCTGGATTATTTTATTGCGCTCAACAAGAGTTTCACGCGCGCACGACCGAATCCGAAACTCAGCCGCAGGCTGCTCCCACAAATACACAAGGCTTTCGGCGGAGAATTGGCGGCCATGTTCACCGGTGGAGCTTTTATGGAACCATCGATACTGGAGTTTTTCTATGAACTTGGCATTCCGGTGGCAAATGGGTACGGCTTGACTGAGGCTGGCACGGTGCTTACGGTTAACGATCTCAAACCGTTTCGAGCGGATACGGTGGGCAAACCACTGCCGGGAGTGGAATTGCGCATCCTTAATCCTGATTCGGAAGGCATTGGGGAAGTAGCGGCCCACAGCAAGACAGTGATGTCACATTACCTCGACGATCCGGAATTGACGGCGGAAACAATTGTTGATGGATGGTTGCTCACAGGCGATCTCGGCCGGTTCGATGGCAAAGGCCATTTGCAACTATTCGGCCGCAAGAAGAACATGATTGTCACTGAAGGCGGAAAGAATATTTATCCAGAGGATATCGAGACCGCATTCGAAGGCGTACCAGTCAAGGAATATTGCATCTTCGCTGCTAATTACTTGTGGCCGGAAAAGACCCTAGGACGCGAAATGCTGGTGATAGCGTTGCGACTTGAAGAGGGACAGGAGTTTGCCAGTGCACTCAAGGACGAGATCGTCTCCCGCAACCGGCGTCTGCCGGATTTCAAGCGCGTAGGGGGATATCTGGTCTGGGAAAAAGATTTCCCCCGAACCGCCTCCATGAAGATCAAACGCGCTGTGCTGGCCGAGGAGATAGGAAAAAGTCGTGAGCGCACCGCGGTGAGCGAGCTTTGAGTGGCACATTCTTCGCTGTAGTAAATCCCGCGGCGGGTGGAGGACGTTGCCGCAAACTGGTAGCGCCGGCGCTGGATCGGCTGCGGGCAGGTGGGATCAAGCTGGAAGCGGTTGAAACCGACGCCCCGGGCCAAGGCTCACGACTTACACGTGACGCTTACGCCAGAGGCTTCCGTAAGTTCATTGCGGTGGGTGGTGACGGGACCGCTTATGAAATCGTAAATGGACTTTTTCCGGGGGCAGACCGTGGCGAGCGGCCTACCTTGGGGTTTCTTCCATTGGGCACGGGTAACTCATTTCTGCGTGACTTCACCGACCGCGGAGTGGAATACGCAATAGAAGCGCTGCTGGCCGGCCGTTCTCGTGAATGCGACGTTTTGCGTCTCAGGCATACTGCGGGAATTGTTCATTACATCAACCTGTTGAGTATGGGGTTCTCGGCAAATGTCGCATCGCTGCGCGCGCGGCGATTTAAAGGTTGGGGAGAATTGGGATACCAGACATCCATCTTTATCAGCTTGGCGCGGATGCAACGCCGGCCATTTCCTTTACGAGTGGATGGGGAAGAACGAATTGATCGACGTCCATGCCTGTTTCTTACTTTTAACAACAGTAAATTTACTGGCGGGACCATGATGATCGCTCCCAAGGCTGAGGTCGGCGATGGGTTGATCGAATATGTCCGCTGGGGGCCGATTGGACGGCTGGGGCTGATTCGAAATCTTCCGACACTTTATGACGGGACACATATTCAACATCCGCTGGCTGAGAGACGACCGGCAAAACAAATCGAGTTTCATCTGGAAGGGCCCGTTGACACTATGGTGGATGGGGAGGTGCTCCGGTTGCAATGTCAGACGCTGGATGTCCTGCCTTCTGCTCTGAATGTCGTGGTATAAAACATTTCATGTCAGAGTTGCGCAGGAAGCGACGAGAGTCAAAGGCTGCGGGCGAGGGCGCCCGCACCACACGAATCGGACGCACTATTCTTATTGTTCTGATTCTGGTCGCGGGATTGCTGGGGATTTATTTGTGGAAGCGGCCGGGAGTAAGCAGGCTCGATGCATTTGCGAAGTGCCTGGCGGCACGGCAAGTCAAAATGTACGGGTTGTACTGGTGCACGCACTGTGAGGAGCAAAAGGAAATGTTTGGGTCAGCGTTTCAATACGTTCCTTACATTGAATGTGGGACCAAAGGCTCGCGCGCCGAGCAGCCAAACTGCGTGCAGGCTGGGGTAAAAAACTTCCCCACATGGCAATTCGTCACGGACCGCCATGAGGGCGTATTACGCCTGGAAACGCTGAGTGAAAAGACCGGATGCAGCCTGCCATGAGTTCCAGGGGCGGGCGAATTCTATGGGCAATCGCACTGCTGGCCATCGCCGGAGCGGCGGTGTCTTCGGTTTCGCTCTATCATCACTATGACACTTCGCCGTCCTCTTTCTGCGATTTCGGAGCGAATTTTAATTGCGACATAGTGAACCGCAGCATCTACTCCGTGGTGTTCGGCATCCCGGTCGCGTTAATCGGCATCTTTGGATACGGCGTTCTGCTGGTTCTTGCCACACTTTATCGAGCGAAAGCCGAAGTTCCACTGATGCTTCTGATTGCTTCACTGGCAGGATTGGGGTTCGCTCTCTACCTCACCTACGTCGAAGCGTTTGTGTTGGCGGTTTGGTGCATCTTGTGTCTGTCATCGCTGGCGTTGATTGCGGCAATTACAGTGCTGTCGTCGCTGCTGGTGGCGCAAAGGATGCACAAGATTTGAGGTAAGCGCTGGTGCGCGCACTTTCATGGCAGAAATAATTCAAGAGCAGGCGATTCTCGGAGAACAGCTGGTTGTTGGGTCGAACCCATCGGTGGTGGGAGACCTGCGTCTGCATGAATTCAAGAGCCACATTTTCGGAAATACGCGATTGCTGCGAGTCTGGTTACCGCCGGGGTACGAAGATCCGGTCAACCTGCTTCGATATTATCCGGTCTTATATTTAAATGACGGACAAAATCTGTTCGACCGTGCGACTGCTTACACGGGCGTGGAATGGCAAGTGGACGAGACAGCCGACCGACTTATTCGTGAAAAAGTCATTCCGCCGATGATCCTGGTGGGGATAGACAACGCACAGAAAGACCGTCCCAAAGAGTATTTGTCGTACCGGTCATTGAATCCGCCACAATTGCGGCCGCAGGGGAAGCGCTATCCAGATTTTTTGATTAATGAAGTGATGCCATTCTTGTATGAGAGATACCGGATTGGTCGAGGTCCGGAAAACACCGGGCTGGGAGGGTCGTCGCTGGGAGCGATCATTTCGCTCTATACGGTCGTGGACCGGCCCGGAGTCTTCGGGCGATTGTTGCTGGAGAGTCCGTCGTTGTTTATTTCCAACCGGCAACTTTTGAAGCAAAGTCTCGCGGTTCGGCAATGGCCGGAAAGGATTTTCCTGGCGATTGGGACCAGGGAGAGCGGCCGCGAGGAACGCGACCAGGAAATTGTTGACGACGTGCGAGAACTGGAAGGCATCCTGCGGCGCGCGGGGTTGGGAGAAGACCGCCTGCGGGTAAAGATCGATGAGGTAGCGACTCACAGTGAAGGCGACTGGGCTAGGCGGTTTCCCGAGGCGCTGAAGTTTTTGTTCGAGGCGAAAAACAATCACGTGACGTAGGCGTTCGAGGTTAGGTTTCTATTGCGGTCGATTAGTAGCATTAATCCGGCCATCGCAATCACTGATAGTTGGATATGTGTGAGTCGGGCCAGCGGGCCAAGCAAGAACAAGGGATAGCAAAGATAGAGCAGAATTGGCGTGATTGGCGCAGCACCCACGGCGCCGGTGCCCACCGCCCAATCGGTCATCAATAAGAAAGCCGGCGCCAAAATCAGCAGGTCATATACGGTGAGATGAGGCGCTAGCAGTGCGGTGGCAAGCATGAGGGCTGCAAAGCGCAATCCGAGTGATACCCTGCTGCGCCAGCAACGCACTGCCACCGCAAGTACCGCCAAAGCCGTTATTGCATACAAAGCAAAAGCCACCGGCGTCCACGGAATCAGCAGAGACCAGAAGGCGCAGAGCGAGTTCATCTGATAGGGACGAGGCTCGAGCATGGGCAGAACGTCTGCCACATGCAGTAGAGCGCGCAAGTAGTCGCTCATGACCGGCGTGCCATAGTAGAGCCAGCCGATACTGAGTTGGGCCAGAGCTGCCAGGATCGCGGCGGCGATCATCTTCCATTCGCGCGAGAATAAGAAAATGACCGCGGCGGCCAGGCCCAGTTGCGGTTTGAAAATTAGAGATCCGATCGCGAGACCGGCGAGGTAGGGCCGATTTCTGCTGAGGGCAAGAAATGCAAGGGTAAAGCAGAGGAGAGCAACAGTCGAGGTCTGGCCCCACAAAATCAAGTGAAAGAATCCGGGGAAGGCGAGGGCTGAGACGAGCACGGTCCAGGGTTCCACGCGCAGATTCGGGCATTGCTTCCAAACCAGATAACAACATGCTCCGTAGACGAAGGCATTCAGCAAGAGCCAGATTGTTAGCGCCGTCAAATAGGACATTCGGGCAAAAGGGGCGAAGAGTAACGAGACTTGAGGGCCGTAGAGCGGGACATATAGATTGCCGGCAGCTTCGGGCACGAGTTTTCGCAGGAGCGCAGCTTGGGCTTGTATGTTGTAAAGCAAGTCTCCGCGTTTTTGCAGGACGATATTTCCGAGCGTGTAGAAGTGTAGGAAGTCCGTCCCTTTGATGAGACCGTTGCGATCGCGCAAGCCCGGGGTGGACATGTCGATGGCATAGACCGTCCACAAGCAGATTGCCAGCAAAAGCGCGTGGGCGCGGATTCGCCTTGGGGTGAGCCATGATGCGGTCAATGTTTTGGCTCGCCGGAAAGATAAGGAGATAGCTTGGGCGGAGAGTCATCTCCATTGAGGAGCCATACTCTTCGAGCTGGGAAATAGCGCAACAATTCCTGATTTTTATCATCGCCCATATCGCGCGCCCAGACGACTTTGGAATGGTCAATATCGGCGGCGTTGTAAACCCATTCCCAGTCCACATCGTGTCGGGGCCCGTAGTGCACGATCACCAACTGCTCACCGGGTAAGTGCTGCAATTCACGCAGCACAGCAGCACGGTCCAGGTTTCCTCTGGGCCACGCCGGCTCAATTTGTACATGTGCGGCTGCGGCGGAGACACGCAAAACCACCATCGCGATTGCAATCAGCGGAATGACCCGAATTACGGAGAGGCCGATCCCTTGGCCATGCCATCGCCAAAACCGCATGTGGCGCATGCATTGGATGAGTACGATATAGATCAAGCCAGTAGCGGGCGCGACGTAATGCGGCATGGTCCATGTTTGTACTGCAAGTCCAGCAAAGAAGACGGCGCTGGCGATCAGTGTAAAACGCATCTTGCGGTCTCGCAGAATCCACGGAAACGCCAACAGCGGAATCGTGAGTATTGGGCCAAAATAAAACTTCCACGATGAAACCAGCTTGTCGAAAGTCCGGCTGAGAGCTCCGCGCCAGGTTCGGTTTTGCTCAAATTGGCGAAGTTCCCAACGATAGAAGTCACGCATAACCACGTCGTGATACTCGGGTTCGGGCCGCGGTGATTGCCAGAGGAAATAAGGCGCGGTGGCGTAGGTTCCACGGTTCACCTGGTAAGTCATGCGGAATGGGCTGCCTGTGACGCGGTAATAGTAATAACCCGTAGCCGCACCGCCGATGGCAAGGACAAGCAAAATTGGCAACACCACGCGGCTTAACAAAATTTTCGGTTCGGGATGGTTTCGCCGGTTGATCCAGATGATCATCGCCACTGCTACCGACAAGCTGAATATCAATCCTTCATACGGACGACTGTTGGCAAGGATTGTGAGTCCGAGCGCCATCAGTAAAGAATCGCGCACACGCAGGTACTGTTTCAGCCGCGGCAGTGATCCTAGGACCAGGGCGCCTCCGAGAGCGGCGAGTGAACCGGCCCAGTAGGTATTCATCCAATAACTCAGAATGCCGAACCGAAGCATGGCCAGCATTCCTCCGAATAACGCCCACCCTGGGGGGAACCACGCCTGGAGCATCCAGCACAATGCAGAACACATGACGGCAGTGATGATCCACTGTCCAATCCAGGGATGCCCGAGGCGTTGGCCGGCCGCGAGCACCAGTCCTTGTCCCGGCGGATACATACTCATGTAGGTCGGTTGCTGGATGATGTGGAAACTTTCGAAGTGTACCCACATGGGGTGCGTCGGATTGGTTACTCGGCCATGCGCGAAAGTATCGGCGGACAGCAGGTAACTGAATTCATCGTTCCAATGCGGCTCGGGAATCCCGAGCACCGGAATGAGGGCGGCGCGGATGGTGAGAACTGAGAGTCCGACGAGTATGACGGAAAGGTTTTTTCTTCGCGCCAACCGGCCAAAACCACGTTGCAAGGAGGCAAACCCGGAAGGTGGCTGCGATATTGGAGACGCTTTCCGTCGTGACAGAAAGATCATTGCCGCAGCCGCAATAATCAACACGGTCTCGATGATCTGTATTAGTGACGAGGCCAGGCGGGCGTAGAGGCCGTCCATAGCAAGCGATGCCGATTGTAAAAAATCCGCGGAGGATTATTTTTCTACCGGTTCTTCTTCTCCAGTCAGCTTGTCCATGATGCCGGCGGCTACATCGATCATTTCCTGATCGACGGTACGGTTGTTGGCGATGGCATCGGCGAGGGGTATGGAAACGATCTTATTACCGCGCAACGCTGCCATGTAGCCAAACTCGCCGCGATGGACCATGTCGATTGCTCCCAGGCCGTAGCGGGTGGCCAGCACTCGATCAAAAGCGCTGGGAGAACCGCCGCGCTGAATGTGTCCCAGCACGACGGTTCTAGTTTCGAATCCGATACGCCGTTCGATTTCGCGAGCCAGAATATTTCCGATTCCGCCCAATCGCGCGTGACCGAATTCGTCCTTCTCCGTGTCCTGCACGATGGGGGCGCCGTGTTTCGGATCCATATCAGTGGAAAATTTTGCTCCCTCGGCAACGACCACGATGCTGAAGTAGCGTCCGCGAGCATGGCGCAGGCGAATAGTCTCGGCAACTTTATCGACATCGAAGGGGCGCTCGGGAATCAGAATCACATCGGCGCCGCCGGCGATGCCGCTGTGGATGGCAATCCAACCAGCATCGCGACCCATCACTTCCACCACCATGACACGGTTGTGAGCCTCCGCAGTGGTATGCACGCGGTCGATGGCCTCGGTGACGACATTGACCGCGGTATCGAATCCGAAAGTGTAGTCGGTGCCGGCGAGATCATTGTCGATCGTCTTGGGAATGCCTACTACTTTCACGCCTTTTTCATGTAGTTTCTGAGCGACCGAAAGGGTGTCGTCCCCGCCAATTGCGATCAGCGCATCAACGCTGTGCTTTTTCAAAGTGGCAATGCATTTTTCCAGGCCGTCAGGCTTTTTAGCGGGGTTTGTGCGTGACGTGCGCAAGATCGTACCGCCTCGGGGCAGGATTCCTCCTACACTCGAGAGATCGAGCGGCATGCTCTTATCTTCCAGAAGACCGCGCCAGCCCTCTAGAAATCCGACAAATTCGTCTTCGTAATGGAAGCTGCCTTTGCGCACGATGGCACGGATCACTGCGTTCAAACCGGGACAATCCCCGCCACCGGTCAGCATCCCGACTTTCATCGCCTGCTCCTGTCGTCCGTCATGAAGTAGTGCGCTCCGAACTATGCGTGAATGCAAGGGCGTCTTGCGGTTAGGCTCTAGATGCATTCAGTGGGACGGAGCATTAAAGATTACCATTAACTCGTCCGCTTGGCGTAGGAGGGGCTAGAGCCCTTTACCGGTCATTGGTCGTTCGTCGTTGGCGGTTCGCTACCGACCAAGGACTAACCACCAACGACCGCGGGAGCCTCGCTTGCTGATTGCGCGAAGGCGCAGGATTGGCCACAATAATTGGGATACTCTTCGAACCAAACCCATGCCTAAACCGCTCCGAATTGTGATGTGGATCGGCATTGCTCTTTTGGGCGCGCTGGCCGTGGCCACGATTGCGCTGCGCCGTGGTGAGCAGATCAATGCCATGTGGCTGGTAGTGGCTGCTTTTTGTAGCTTTGCGTTGGGATACCGGTTCTACAGCAATTTTATTTCAGCCAAGGTTCTTGCCTTGGACGAACAACGCGCCACGCCCGCGGAGCGCTTGGAAAATGGGCGCGATTTTGTTCCCACCAACAAGTGGGTCGTGTTCGGTCATCACTTCGCGGCGATTGCAGGACCAGGACCGCTGGTCGGCCCGGTGCTCGCTGCGCAATTTGGCTATTTGCCCGGAACCCTGTGGGTGCTGGCGGGTGCGGTGTTCGGAGGCTGCGTACAAGATTTTGTGATCCTGCTTTTCTCGATCCGGCGGGATGGAAAATCGATGACCGAGATGGCCCGAGAGGAAATTGGGCGGGTGGGCGGTTTCGTCGCTTACCTGGCGGTCATCAGCATCATCATCATACTTCTAGGCGCGGTGGCATTGATCGTGGTGAATGCTCTGAAGGCGAGTCCCTGGGGAGCTTTTACCATCGCGATGACGATTCCCATCGCGCTGCTCATGGGGCTGTACCTGCGGCGCCTGCGGCCTGGAAAAGTATTGGAGACATCTGTCCTGGGATTCGTCCTGGTAATGCGACTATCTCAGCACCTTCGTCAAACTAGGAACGATCGCTCTGCTGGCCTTGGGTATCGTTGCGCTGCGTCCCACATTGCACATGCCGGCTTTGACGCGATTTGTCGACGGCAGCGGTCCCGTATTTGCCGGGAGCATTTTTCCATTTGCTTTCATTACGATTGCTTGTGGCGCAATCAGCGGGTTCCATTCGCTGATTGCCAGTGGCACGACACCCAAGCTGATCCGGCGAGAGTCCGAAGCCCGCATCGTGGGTTACGGCGCGATGCTGGCGGAGTCCACGGTGGCGATCATGGCGATGATTGCAGCTTGCGTGCTGCAGCCGGGAACTTATTTCGCGATCAACAGTCCGGCGGGCGTGGTGGGCCAAGCTCCGGAAGTAGCGGCGGCGACCATTACGGCATGGGGATTTCCAGTAACCGCGGCCGAGATGCATTCACTAGCACAGGCGGTGGGTGAGCAGACACTGTTCAACCGCACCGGCGGCGCTCCCGCATTTGCGGTTGGCATGGCACATATTTTTTCCAATAGCCTGGGCGGACAAGCAGTGATGGCGCTCTGGTATCACTTTGCCATTATGTTCGAGGCGCTTTTCATCCTAACCATTCTCGATGCCGGAACCCGGGTGGGCCGATTCATGGTGCAGGACGCACTGGGCCACATATGGAAGCCTCTGGGCCGCACCAGTTGGTATCCCTCGATCGTGGCTACCAGCGCATTGGTGGTCGCCGCTTGGGGATTTTTTCTCTGGCAGGGCGTGAAAGATCCGGTAGGCGGAATTAATTCTCTGTGGCCGCTGTTTGGCATCTCCAATCAATTGCTGGCGACCGTGGCCCTTTGTGTGGCGACTACGATCATCATCAAGATGGGGAAAGTCCGTTACGCCCTCGTCACGTTGCTGCCGCTTGGCTGGTTGGTTTCCGTGACCTTTACCGCGGCCTGGCAAAAGATTTTCGATCCCAGCCCGCGCATCGGTTTCCTGGCACATGCTCGTAACCTCGCGTCTTCTCCGACACAAGAAGCCTCTCGGCTAATCTTTAATGATCGGCTCGATGCCATCGTAACTGGCTTCTTACTGGTCATGGTGGTGCTGATACTGCTGGAATCGGTTTTGGAGTGCGTAAAAGTACTCTCTGGCCGCAAACAGGCCGGGGTAAAAGAAACTCCATTCGTGGCGAGCCGATTCGCCACCGAGGAGCAGGGATGATGCGTCTGCGAGAGATGGTGAATGTTGTACTGGCGATGCTGCGTGAAATTTTTGATGAGTCTGCGTATAGGCGTTTTCTGGAGCGAAAGCAGATGGTTTCTTCCTGCAAAGCCTATGCAGAATTTGTGCAGGAGAATGAACTTTTACGAGCGCGACGGCCGAGATGCTGTTGAAGAAGAAGAGGTCAGCATTCAGCATTCAGCCAATCGGGCTGGTGGCACTACCTTATGCTGGACGTCATCATCTCAAACTTGAGATAGACTCTCACTTATGCGGGTCCTGGGCATTGACTGCGGAACCGAGTACACCGGCTACGGTGTGGTCGAGCTTGGTCATCACGGCGTGCTGATTTGTTTGACTTGTGGCGCGATCAAGCTTTCTACCCGCGACGCCATGGCCTCGCGTTTAGCCACCATTTTCGAGGAGTTGAGCGGAATCATTACTCAGCAACGACCGGATAACGTGGCCATTGAAGATGTTTTTTACGCATTGAATGTGAAATCGGCACTCAAGCTCGGTCAGGTGCGCGGCGTGGCGATGCTGGCTGCGTCCAAGGCTGGACTGAGTGTGTCGGAGTATTCGCCTCTTTCCATCAAGTCCGCGGTTGTGGGATACGGCAGAGCGGAGAAGCAGCAGGTACAGCACATGGTTACGCGACTGCTGAATTTGACCGAAACCCCGGAACCCGCGGACGCGGCCGACGCTCTCGCCATTGCCATCTGTCATCTGCATACCTCGGCAACACTGGAACGGCAGCGAGCCGTGGCGCGCTGAATGGCGCCGCTCAGAGCACCCGCAATTCATTTTTGGCATAATTTCTACTTAATGAATTGCGACCAATTTCGACAATCACGGAAGCTCTCGCGGTTTCAAACAGTAGTATTGTTCTGTCTGGTCTTGTCCTTCCATTCTTCTTTGAGGGCTGAGCAGCAGCCTCGAATCACCTTCGACTTTGCTTTTCCGGGATCGGAACCAGATCATTACGCAATTTCGATTTTCGCCGATGGGCACGCCACCTACGACAGCCACGTTAATACAAGCCAAGGATCGGAAGAAGATAACTTTCATTTCGACTTTACGATTTCCCCGTCCGATCGCACTCGCATTTTCGATTTGGCAAAAAGAGCCCATTACTTTGAAGGAGAGGTCGATTCGAAGAAGCGCGGGATGGCTTCGACCGGCGTCAAGACCTTGAAGTACACTGACACTGAGAAAAACACGCAGGCGACCTACAATTATTCGCGAATTCCAGCTGTACAAGAGCTAACCGATTTTCTGCAGAGACTTTCGACAACTCTGGAATTTGGGCGGCGGTTGGAGTATGACCACCACTATCAGAAGCTGGCACTGGATGAGGAGCTGAAGAGAATGGAAGAGATGTCCAAGCAGAATGGCCTGGAAGGGTTGTCGGCCGTCTCGCCCATCCTGGAGAAGATTGCAGGGGACGCCTCCGTCGTCAACCCGGGGCGAGTGCGAGCCCAGCGACTGCTCGCGGCAGGACGTAAGGAATCTCCTTAAGTGATTGAATAGAAAACAGAAGCTGCGGGAGTTCTTGCCGACGGTCGCAGGCTCTCGAAAGAACAGTTCGGAGTGATTGGTTCCCGGCTCTCAGCCTCTTTGACTATTTGTTGACAACCCACCATCCGGTGGAGTGTTCTAATTAAGAAAGGGCAGCTCTCGGGAGGCGTCACATGTCCATTCGAAAACCCTGGATGCATTTATTCGTGCTGGTAGCGCTGGCAGTTCCATCTTTCGCGGACTCGCAAGTTCGCATTGTCCGCCTGAGCGACGTGGAAGGCAACGTTCAAATTGATCGCAATACGGGTCAAGGGTACGAAAAAGCGTTTCTAAATCTGCCGATTACCCAGGGAGTCAAGCTTCGCGCCAATGCGGAAGGGCGCGCGGAGATTGAATTTGAAAATGGCAGCACGCTTCGCATCATTCCCGGAACAGTCATCGAATTTCCCGAACTATCCATGCGGGATTCCGGCACGAAAGTCACGACGGTGAAACTGCAGGAAGGCACTGCTTATCTGAACTTCAACGGCGCCAAGAGCGATGAGTTCACCCTGAACTTCGGACGCGAGAAAATGGTGCTCACGCGCTCGGTTCACTTGCGTGTGGCAATGGGTGATACAGACGCTACACTGGCAGTGTTCAAGGGCGACGTAGAAGTCACAGGCCCATCCGGTTCGGTGCAGATGGGCAAAAAGCAAACGGCAACTTTCGACTTGGCGGATCAGGACCGCTACACTCTGGCCAAGAATCTGGAAAAAGATCCATACGATGACTGGGATAAACACCAGGAGGAATACCACCAGCGCTATCTAACCAGTTCCTATAGAAACTACTCGCCTTATGCCTACGGCATGAGCGATCTGAACTACTACGGAAATTATTTCAATGCGCCGGGTTACGGCACGCTGTGGCAGCCATACTTTACCGGTGCGGGATGGGATCCGTTCATGAACGGTTCCTGGGCTTGGTATCCGGGTTTTGGTTATACCTGGGTGTCTTCGTATCCCTGGGGATGGACGCCTTACCGCTATGGTTCCTGGGTAAACGTTCCGGGTTACGGATGGGCATGGCAACCCGGCGGTTCAAGTCTGGGATGGAATACGGTTCCGAGAGTTATCAATCCTCCGCGGCAGTTCACGCCGCCACAGCCACCAGCAACATCGGCACACAACACGATCGTGGTGCAACGCGGACCCTCTGTGACCCCGCCAGGATCTGGTAACAAGGTCGTAATCCGTGGCGACTCCGCTGGTCTGGGCATTGCGCGGGGCAGCATCCGCGATTTGGGCAAAGTGTCGCAACAGGTGAGGCAGGAAGGGTCTGTCACTACGAAGGTCCACAGCGAGCCTATTCGAACGTCTCCCGTGATGTCGGCTTCACCGGCACAGCGGGGAGCAAGTGCGTCAGGGTCGTCGGCATCGCGAACGACATCGCCGGGATCTCGGGTTAGTTCGCCGCGGATGAGCAGTCCAGCGCCTCGATCCGCACCGCCTTCGCGTTCTGCTCCAAGTCCGCATACGTCGCCTCCGCATAAGTAACGGAGACGTTGATATTCGGAGTTTTGGCGTTCGCCACCAAAAACAAAAGGAAGGATCTAAATCGATCCTTCCATGAACATTCCTATTCGGTCAGTTTCAGGCAGCCCGCTTAGGTCTCTTCTGGTGTGTCCTTTGTTTTTCCTCCGCTTGCCCGGATCCTTCGTCAGCCTCTACATTGATCTGCTTCGCCAGTTCGGTAAGCTTCTCGTCCGTTTCCTTTTCTTCTTCGAGGGTTTCCGCAAGTAACGAAGCATGCTCAGATTCGCCCAACTCTTCCGCAAACGCGCGCACTGTCCCATATGCAGCAATCTCATAATGCTCCACACGTTGAGCAGCACCTATTAATGCGGCATCCAGCAGAGCACCTTCAAAGTCTTCTTCCATTATTTCCGAGCCTTCCTCTATCAAACCTTCCATACCTTTGCACTTCTTTCCCTTGGGACTTTCATCAAGCATTTCGAAAATTTGCTCCAGACGTTGTACGTGGCTCTTGGTCTGTTCAAGATGCTCCTCAAACCCAGCTCTCAGCTCCTCCGAAGAAGCAGCTTTGGCCATCTTGGGTAGAGCCTTCACAAGTTGATTTCTGCGTTGTAGAGATCCTTCAGTTCGCCGACATAAAGCTCTTTCAATCCTTCGTTTGGCACGTCTTCTCCTAAAAAGTGATGTACTCGGCCTTTTGATGCGGTCGCAGCTATTCGTGACCGAGATTGAGGATACGCTCACGGATTGTCCGATAACGAACTGTGAATTTCTTTTCGGAATCGCTATCCACGCCAGTATCTGAGCTGCTGCAATGCGAGGTTGGCTGAGGGGCATATCAAAACGGATGTTCCGCCAGAGTGAGCGGCTGCGTTAGGCTCATAGCCGAGTAGCACAACCGAACTCAGCTCGATTTCCGCTTCGGTAGGCTTGAACCCTGAACACCTTCTACCCAGTTCAGCAATTCATCTCCCGTCATGAAGTTCAAAATACGATCGCGTTTAATACCGCCCAGGAGAGCTGCGGCAAGCCCAAGCTCTAGAAATGCAAGCTGCCATTGCCCGTGAGAATCGGTGCCGCTAGCTTTACGAGGCTTATATTCACGTCTTGTCGAAGTTTTACACTAAAACGCGATTTCGGATGCTCGCTCGAAATTCGGTACACTGATAGTGGTTGGGCTTCGTGAAAGAACGGGTTACGTCGCGATTGGCCCCGTAGCTCAGATGGATAGAGCAGCGGTTTCCTAAACCGAAGGTCGGGTGTTCGACTCACCCCGGGGCTACCATTTGTTTCAAGCACTTCCGGTGAATTATCAGACTCGCCCACGACTTCCAGTTGCGCCGGTGTTGCATTTTGTTGCGGACTTGTTTTTTCGTCGAGACGATCCACCCAAGCGATGTTCGCGCTGGGGACCAGATGCCCATAGAGATCCACGGTGATCGCGATCGAGGAATGCCCGAGCTGATCGCGCACATAGGCTAGGCTGGCACCATCCTGAATAAGCTGGGTGGCGAACGTGTGTCGAAGATCGTGGATGCGGAAATGCCTGAGACCAGCACGCTCGATCGCGGGAAGGAAGTAACGAGTATAAACATTGCTCCCATCCAATACACTGCCTGCTTTCGATGGGAAAACCAACTCGTCCACGATGTTGCCCTGTCCTTTCAGATATGCCGCGAGAAGGCGCCGATCGCGTAGGCCGATCAAGGCCCGGCGAAGCTGCCGGGACAAATCGACACGGCGCGTTTTGTTGCTCTTCGGCGTAGTAAATTTCCCCGCCACAAAATTGCGCCGCACCCAGATCGAGCGATTGGTGTCTTCTTCGCTTTCGCCGAATTGGATGTCACCCCAGCGCAGGGCCAGCACTTCGCCTCGCC
>WNGK01004042.1_pt1 | contig 22197 bp, 22 predicted proteins | sample 5400601 | NCBI WGS metagenome assembly WNGK01 (sample SAMN13153376, study PRJNA577476) | soil metagenome | isolation source: 60 cm soil or saprolite under Garry oak tree replicate 1 | place: USA:California | collected 2016-06-15
ATCTCGCAGATGCTTGACGAGTTCTCGTAAAGCCTGTTTCTTCGGTTCGCTTTCCAGGTCTGGGATCATTGCTTCCAGCTTATCAGCCCTCTCGCCTATCTTCTTCACTTCATCTTCGAGATAGGCGATATGAGCTTTCCAAGAATCTTCGGCCATTCCATTGGCCCCCTTCGTCGCGACTTACCGACGCACCATACACTACGCTACCCTACCCAGGACACATGCAACCTAGGTAGTGGGCAGTTTTCGAAAAACGGGATTATCATGACTTGCGATATGCTGGCTACCGGTGTCCTCGAATCAACTCTAGAATTCACTGGAGCCGAAGCCTAGCGTCAAGAGGAGGCACTGATGGGCAAGCGAGGCAACCGCGACAATCGGGGCCGAGAACGAAAGAAACCGAAAAAGGCGAAAGAGGCGCCCGCACCGCCAGGAAGACAATATTCCGAATGGACTCCGGCGAAGCCCGCAAACCCAAGCACGTGAAGAGGGGCCGCCTAACCTAGCCGACCCAGGAATGTGGGGATAGTCCCCGAGGAACGCGTTCCCCGGAAGCTGATTTTTGGGCAGCTTCGCCCACATTCCGATAAGGCAACTTATCGGGCTGTGGGCAATGCAAAGGTAAGATACGACCAACGGTTCTTAAGAGCTCAAAGCGAGACGAGGTACGGAGTCAAAGTTCTGGGTAGTGAAGCACATCGGAAAAGTATTCCATGTTCGTCATTCTGAGCAAGGGATACGCCGAGCTAAGCCAGCAGTCCGCCGGAATCGTCTCCGAAGCCATCCGCAAGCGGCCGGATTTGCGGCTTGGCCTCGCGACGGGCACCACGCCGCTCGGGATGTATCGCGAGCTGGCACGGATGCATCGCGAGGAGGACCTCGATTTCTCGCGCGTGGTCACGTTCAACCTCGACGAATATCTAGGTGTCGCCGCTGATCATCCGCAGAGCGCGCATACCTTCATGCAGAGCAGTTTTTTCGACCACGTCAACATCGCTCCGGAAAACATCCACATTCCCGACGGAACCGCGCCGGGTGACCTGGACGAATACTGCGCAGGGTACGAAGCCACCATTCAAAGGGCTGGCGGCATCGACCTGCAAATCCTGGGCATTGGACGGAACGGGCACATCGGCTTCAACGAGCCCAGTTCGAGTCTGGCGTCGCGGACGCGCATCAAGACGCTCACACGCCAGACTCTCGAAGACAACCGTGGGCTGTTCCAAGAAGGCCAAGCGATGCCAGAGGCCGCCATAACGATGGGCATCGGGACCATCCTCGACGCGCGGAAGATCCTCTTGCTGGCCTCGGGCGCAAGCAAGGCGCGGGCTCTCGCGCGAGCGATCGAAGGACCGGTCACCGCGTTTGTCACCGCGTCCGCCCTGCAACTACACCGAGATGTGACCATTCTTGCCGATGAGCAGGCAGCCGCGGAGCTCAGCGAAAGGGAATACTATCGCCGTGATTTCGAAGTGGATTCCAGGCTGAGGCGTGCGCCGAAGTAACCGCAAGGGATCAAACTGACCCACCTATCCCGCACCGCCAAAATTGACCGCGTTGCGGGCGGCGCTATACTGAATTCGTCAGGGCCACCCAAGCAGGTGCGATGACCCGCGAGGAGTGCCTTATGCAAGAGCCAGACCTCCGCCAGCCCGTGATCTTGAGCGCCGTACGTACTCCGGTGGGGAAATTTCAGGGGGCGCTCTCATCCTTTTCGGCCACGGAGCTTGGCGCCCGGGTCGTCGCCGAAGTCACGCATCGCGCGGGTATTGAGCCGGACACGGTAGACGAAGTCATTATGGGCAACGTCGTGCAGGCCGGACTGGGACAGAATCCGGGGCGGCAGGCGGCGCTCCGGGGAGGATTACATCCGCGCGTCGCCGCCATGACCATCAACAAAGTTTGCGGTTCCGGACTCAAGGCAGTGGCTCTGGCAGCACAGAACGTGAAGCTCGGCGAAAGCGACATCGTCATCGCCGGCGGAATGGAATCGATGTCCAATTGCCCCTATTTGCTGCCGGAGGCGCGCGGCGGCTATCGCATCGGCGATCGCCAAGTCATCGACTCCATGATTCACGATGGACTCTGGGATGTTTACGAAGATTTCCACATGGGCATGACCGCGGAGTTGGTTGCGGAGAAATACAAAATTTCGCGCCAAGAGCAGGACAAGTTTGCGCTCCAAAGCCATCAGCGCGCCGTGCAGGCCATGAATTCCTGCTTCGTCGAATCTCAGATAATGCCCATCGGCGTGCCGCAGAAAAAAGGCGAGCCGGTGGTGTTAAGGCGCGATGAGTCGCCGCGTCCCGACGCCTCGCTCGAGGGGCTCGCCAAATTGCGGCCGGCATTCAAGAAGGACGGCAGCGTCACTGCCGGCAATGCTCCGGGAACGAATGACGGCGCGGCCGCCGTGGTCGTCACCAGCGAAGACACTGCGGCGCGGCTGGGAAAAACGCCCCTGGCCCGCATCGTCGCCCAAGCTGTCTCCGGGGTCGAACCGAAATGGGTGATGATGGCGCCGGTGGAAGCAGTGGAGAAACTTCTGCGCAAGACGGGGTGGGATCGCGACCGGGACGTGGATCTTTACGAGCTGAACGAAGCATTCGCCGTGCAGGCCATTGCTGTGATGCGCGAATTGCGCCTGGATCCGGCCAAGGTGAATGTAAACGGCGGCGCGGTGGCCATTGGGCATCCCATCGGAGCCTCGGGCGCCCGCATTCTCGTTACCTTGCTTTATGAAATGCAACGGCGCGGCGTGCATCGCGGAATTGCCGCACTCTGTCTCGGCGGCGGCAACGCCGTGGCCTTAGCCGTCGAACGCTAAGCCGTCGCCGTGAGAGCTGTCATTCTGAGCGAAGCGAAGAATCTCTCATCGCTTTTGCGCTTTTCCTTCTGAAAACGGAGTTGCCTCTGAATCCTGATGCGGTTCGTACCGTGGCGGTCCTGGGTGCTGGCACGATGGGCAACGGCATCGCCCACGTCTTCGCGCGCTGCGGCTACAGCGTGATTCTACGTGACGTCGAGCAGCCGTTTCTGGACCGAGCCGTGGAAACCATCGCAAAGAATCTCGATCGCGAAGCCAGAAAAGGCAAGATAGCCGAGGCGGAAAAGCCTGCGATTCTGGCCCGCATCCTTGCGGTAACGAAAATCGAGGCGATTTCGCCCGCCGATTTTGTGATCGAGGCGGTCCCGGAACAGCTCGAACTCAAGCGCAAAGTCCTCGGCGAGGCGGATCGTGTGTTGCGCGCCGAAGCGATACTGGCTACGAATACTTCTTCTATTTCCGTGACCGCGCTTGCTGCCGCCACGCGCCGGCCGGACCGTTTCATTGGCATGCATTTCATGAATCCTGTGCCGGTGATGCCGCTGGTGGAAGTGATTCGCGCACTGCAAACGAGCAACGTAACTTTCGAGACCACGGTCAAATTGTGTGAGAAGCTGGAGAAGAAGCCCGTGGCTGTCGCCGATTCGCCCGGCTTCGTCTCCAATCGCGTCCTGATACCGCTCATCAATGAAGCTGCCTTTTGTGTTATGGAGAACGTAGCCACGCCGGAGGCTGTGGATGCGGTGATGAAGCTGGGAATGCATCATCCCATGGGGCCGCTGGAATTGGCCGATTTCATCGGCTTGGACGTTTGCCTCGACGTTATGGAAGTCCTTTTCGCTGGTTTTGGCGATCCGAAGTTTCGCCCATGCCCGCTTTTGAAGAAGATGGTGTCGGCAGGCTGGCTGGGGAAGAAATCCGGCCGCGGTTTTTATGTTTATGGCGGGAAATGACGGCGCGAGATGATTGCGCGCAAAGCGGGGCCTGGCGGCAGTGATGTTTCTATTTGCTTTTTATTCGCCCTGCGATTAGTATGGCGGCCGCTGAAAGGCGGCTGGAGCTGTTAGCCACAAGAGAAATGATCTGATAGACTGCCGGCCATTCCGTCGGCGAAATCTCTCGAGGTGCACCATGGCAGATGATCGCAACAAGATTCTCGAATTGGCCATTGCGCAGATCGAAAAGCAATATGGCAAGGGCGCCATCATGCGCCTGGGCAATCGCGACGTGCTCGTGCCGGTGAGCGTGATCCCCAGCGGAGCGCTCAGCCTGGATGCGGCGCTCGGCGTAGGCGGATTTCCGCGCGGACGCGTGGTGGAAATCTTTGGACCGGAATCCGGCGGCAAAACGACCATGACGCTGCACGTAATCGCGCAGGCGCAGAAGACGGGCGGCCAGGCCGCGTTCATTGATGCAGAGCACGCCCTGGATCCCGCTTATGCGCGCAAGCTCGGCGTGGACGTGGATAATCTCCTGGTTTCGCAGCCGGACAATGGCGAGCAGGCGCTCGAAATTGCCGAGACGCTAATCAGTTCGGGGAGTTTGGATGTTGTTGTGGTGGACTCCGTCGCTGCGTTGGTGCCGCGCGCGGAATTGGAAGGCGAAATGGGCGAGCCGCAGATGGGCTTGCAGGCGCGGCTGATGTCCCAGGCGCTCAGAAAACTTACCGGGAAAGTTTCGAAATCGCGCACCTGCCTGATCTTTATTAACCAAATCCGCGAAAAAATCGGCGTGATGTTTGGCAATCCGGAGACCACCACCGGCGGGCGCGCGCTGAAATTCTACGCCTCCATTCGCCTGGATATCCGCCGCATCCAGTCCATTAAGGACGGCGATCGCGTCGTGGGCTCGCGCACGCGAGGAAAAGTAGTAAAGAACAAGGTGGCGGCGCCGTTCCGCGAAGCGGAATTCGATATCCTCTATGGTGAGGGCATCTCGCTGGAAGGCGATCTGCTCGATCTCGGTGTGACGCACAACGTCGTCGAAAAAAGCGGCACCTGGCTCAGTTTTGGCGGCGAGCGGATCGGCCAAGGTCGCGAAAATGCGCGCCTTTTCCTAAAGGAACATGTCGACATCCGCGCGAAGCTGGAATCCGCCCTGCGCAAGAAGCTGGGGCTGCCCAATCCGGCCGCTCAGGCCGAAGCTTCGGCAAGCAGTTCTGAACGGCAACCGGAAAAAGCCGCTACAGCGGCTTCCGCCGCCGCTGCCGGCGCCCGCAGCAAGAACGGACGTTAGCACCGGGCGATAGCACCGGACCGATTTTCCCCAAAAGTCCCTCAAAGCTTGCCGCGGCGAGACGGCGGAGTATCGCTTTGGTGTCAAAGCCCCTCAAGGCAAGGTACCAAGGCAAAATAGTGCCGATTGGCTATTGCAGGGGACCCCTAAGTTCTCTAGAATCCGGCATGCCAGCATCCGGAGTTCGCTGTCACTTCGGGGCTGACCATTATTTACGGTCGAACGTCTAATCGGCATATGGAACCCAGTCCTATGTATCGTCTCAGCCGCCTGCTTTTCGCAGCCTCATTTCTAGCGATTTTAGCGTTTACGCCGCACTCGGCGTCGGCCGTCGTAGCCAAAGCTGCCGTGCGCGCTACGCGCAGACCGAGGGTGCGCGGCGTTCCGACCTTCGCTGATTCTACCCAGGGCGACGTTGCGACTTTTGACGATCCGGTCGTGCGTCAGGCGGCCATTGCCGGGCTCGGCCATTTTAACGGCTCAGTCGTTGCCGTGGATCCGAATACAGGCCGTATTCTGAGCATCGTGAATCAGAAGCTGGCGTTTTCTTCCGGATTCATCCCCTGTTCCACGATCAAGCCGGTGATCGCCGTTGCCGCGCTCGAAGAAAGCGTCGTCACCCGCGACACCATGATCAAAGTGGCGCCCAGGCTCTACCTGAATCTCGTGGAGGCGCTGGCGCATTCCAATAACGCGTTCTTCGAGGAACTGGGCCGGCGCATGGGATTTGAAACTGTGTCGCATTACGCGCGCCTGCTGGGATTGGGAGAGTTGGCCGGCTATAACCTTCCCGAAGAGCAGCCCGGAGCGTTCCCCTCCGAGCCGCCCAGGAATGGCGGCGTAGCGCGGATGTCCAGCTTTGGCGAAGGAATCCAAATCACGCCTCTGCAGTTGGCTGCGCTCGTCTCCACCCTGGCGAATGGCGGCACGATTTATTACCTGCAGTACCCCCGCTCGGAAGGGGAAATCGCCGCTTTCCAGCCTCGAATCAAGCGCAGGCTCGATATCGAATCGCTCTTGCCCGATGTTCGCGACGGCATGCTGGCTGCGGTTCTTTATGGCACTGCGCGCCTCAGTTACCTGGACGATGAACAAGCCCTGGGAAAGACCGGAACGTGCTCCGATTCAGCTTCTCGGGTCGGCTGGTTTGTCTCCTATGCCGACCAGGTGCACCCGAAAATCGTGATTGCTGTCTTGATGCGAGGACACGGTCGAGTTGTGACAGGATCGATGGCCGCGCAAATTGCGGGTCGCATCTATCGCCGTCTCGGTGGCGAGAATTATTTCGTGGACAAGTCCGGGCCTAAATCAAACCTCAGCGCGAATACGGCTGCCGCGCGCTAATTTCCAAAATTTTCCAGGATTGTGAGAAGGCTGATCAGCGCCTAGTGCCGTTCCAACTTGTTTGAGCAAATCGTCTTTCGTCTTGAGCCGAACGAATCGACTTTTCACCTGCTCAACGGCAGCCGGCCAGATGAATCGATTCGTTCGGCTCTTGATTACGGCGATCTCTCGGAAACGTTCGCTTGCGCGTTTGGCCAATCTAGTTGGAACGGCACTGCCACCACATCCTTGACCTGATTGGCCATGATGTCTTCGTAGCGCGGGACGTCGTTCCAGGAACGAAGCACGCCAATGGGAGTGGGGAAACCGGGCATCTCTTCCATCTTGGCGAGCAAAAACGCGTACGCCGGATTGCGGTACTGTTCGTCATGAATGAGCAGATCGTGCTCGGAAACGCCACTGCCTAACTGGACCACCTCGAGATCAAGCCCGTTCATGCGAATGCCCTTGTCGCGGTTTTTGCCGAAGATCAAAGGCTTGCCGTGTTCGAGCTGCACAATGTGCTCGCTGCGCGCGTCTTTCTCGGTCAGGTATTGCCAGGCGCCGTCATTGAAGATGTTGCAATTCTGCAGAATTTCGATATAGGCCGCGCCTTTGTGCGCAGCAGCTTTCTTGAGGGTTTCCTTAAGGTGTTGCTGCATGACGTCGACCGAGCGAGCCACAAACGTAGTCTCGGCGCCAATTGCGAGCGCCAGCGGATTGAAGGGGCGAGCATCCGAACCGAAGGGTGTCGACTTGGTCTTCTTGCCGAATTCCGACGTCGGCGAATATTGCCCTTTGGTGAGGCCGTAGATGCGGTTGTTGAACATCAGCACCTTGATGCCCACGTTGCGGCGGAGCATATGAATGGTGTGATTGCCGCCGATGGAAAGCGAGTCGCCGTCTCCGGTAGCCACCCAGACTTCGAGTTCCGGATGCGCGACCTTGATCCCCGTGGCCACGGCAGGCGCGCGCCCATGGATGGTGTGGAATCCAAACGTATTCATGTAGTAGGGAAAACGGCTGGAGCAGCCGATGCCCGATACAACTACGAATTTCTCACGCGGAATCCCCAACTCGGGAAAGACGGCCTGCACCGCCGATAAAATGGCGTAATCTCCGCAGCCGGGGCACCAGCGTACTTCCTGGTCGGTTTGAAAATCTTTCTTGGTCAGGACAGGAATTGTGGCGCTCATGGTCTTCCCTTATCTCCCATTTCTCCCGGCCTCTACTGCTCCGTAGCTGAGAACTTCTTCGATTTTGGCTTCCAGCTCCGCCTGTTTGAACGGCTGGCCCTGGATTTTGTTGTAGCCCTCCGCGTCCACTAGATATTTCGCGCGGAGAATCATGGAGAGCTGGCCCATATTCATTTCCGGAACCAGCACTTTGCCATAGCGCTCCATGACCTGCCCGAGATTGCGGGGAAGCGGATTCAGATAGCGCAGGTGCACGTGCCCGATGCGCCGCCCGGCGGCGCGCTGCGCTTTTACCGCGGCCGTGATCGAGCCGTAAGTGGAACCCCAGCCGATAACCAGCAGATCGCCGTCGGGATCTCCGGCCGGCACGACGTCGGGAACGTCCTGGCCGATGGCCTCTACCTTCGCGGCTCGCAAACGAACCATTTTCTCGTGGTTCAATGGTTCGTAATTGACGTTACCGGTAACGTCCTGCTTTTCGAGACCGCCGATGCGATGCTCCAGCCCAGGCGTGCCCGGGATAGCCCAGGGACGCGCGAGCGTTTGCGGATCGCGCTTGTAAGGCAGAAATCCCTGCGGGTCCGTTACAAAATGCACCGGAATCTGCGGAATCTCGGTGAGATTGGGAATACGCCAGGGCTCCGCGCCATTCGCCAGGTAGCCGTCGGACAGCACGATTACCGGGACCATGTACTTCAGCGCGATGCGGCTGGCTTCCAGGGCGACCCAAAAGCAATCACCGGGAGTCGAAGCGGCCAGCACAGGTATGGGAGCCTCCGAATTGCGGCCAAACATGGCCTGGAGCAGATCGGCCTGTTCGGTCTTGGTCGGCAGGCCGGTGGAAGGACCGCCGCGCTGGATATCACAAACCACGATCGGCAACTCTACCGCGACCGCCAAGCCCATGGCCTCCGTCTTGAGAGCCATTCCCGGACCGGAGGTCGTGGTAATGGCCAGCGCTCCGGAATAAGCCGCGCCAATTGCCGACGTGATGGCCGCAATTTCATCTTCCGCCTGGAACGTCAGGACCCCGAAATTTTTGTAGCCGGAGAGTTCGTGCAGGATGTCGGAAGCAGGCGTAATCGGATAAGAGCCCAAAAACAGTTGAAGCCCCGCCTTCCGGGCGGCTACCACAAAGCCCATGGCCAGCGCCTGATTGCCGCTCAGGTTTCGATAAAGTCCCGGCGCGAGCTTGGCCGGAGGAATCTCGTAGCTGACCTGGAAGGCTTCGGTTGCCTCGCAGTAGCTGTAACCGGCCTTCATGGCGCGCTTATTGGCCTCAGCCAGCAGCGGCTTGTTCTTGAACTTATCATCCAGCCAGCGATAGGTATGGTCCATGGACCGGTTGTAGAGCCAATAGCACATACCCAAGGCAAAGAAGTTCTTGCAGCGGTTCATGGACTTGGCATCGAGGCCAAGTTCTTCCAGCGCCGTCTGGGTCAAGCGTTCGAGCTGGACCGGAAACACGCGGTAGGCATCGAGCGAATGATCTTCCAGCGGGTTCGTCGCCTGATGGGCCTTGCGCAGATCGTTTTCCGAAAAACTATCGCTATTTACGATAAGGATCCCGTTCGTCTTCAAGTCCTTAATGTTCATCTTGAGCGCCGCGGGATTCATGGCCACCAGTACATCCACAGCGTCGCCCGGCGTGTAAACATCGCTCGACGAGAACTGCACCTGGAATCCGCTCACGCCGGGAAGAGTTCCCGCAGGCGCGCGGATTTCCGCAGGGAAGTCGGGGAAGGTGGCTAAATCGTTGCCATAGAGAGCTACGGTATTGGTGAACTGGCTGCCGGAGATCTGCATGCCGTCGCCCGAGTCGCCGCAGAAGCGCACAACCGCCCGATCGATGACTTGCCGCTTGAGCTTACTCTCGACAGCATCGGTAATAGTGGCCATTATTGCCTATGATCCTCAATGAGTTGGAAGCTGACGTCCAGCCGAACAAGCTCCCTCAAAGCCATGTGCAGAGCAGCTGTTGAAAGAGAGTCCCGCGGAGGGGCGCCGCTTTCTAAATATAGCATAACTTCAGCGGCCGCGATCACGCTTTGCGGGCAACGAGTAAATAGAAATAACGATGAGCCGGGTGGTTTTCGCGTCATGGAGTTTCCTTTTGGCCGGGCTCGGCGGGTTCGTATGGAGGTCCGGGAATATCCCAAATGATCTTCGGAGGGCGCTTCGCCGCATTTAATGCCTGGAGGCGTGATTCTTCGAGGCGCAAAGAATCCTCTCGATTGATGGCGCCGAGGCTATTGAGAAGCAACTGGCAGATATAGGCCAGGGTGATGGCGTCGCGGCGTGGGATGCGTTTCAACGTGACTTGCTTGACGAGGTTTCCGAGAAAGCGATTGACCGAGGCGGCGTCACCGAAATCGCTGACGCAGGCGAGAAGCTCGGCAGCGGCGGTTTCGCTTCCGCGTTGAGTTTGCAGGCGGCGCTGAGCATGATGGGAGCAGAGAGTTGCCGTGGGGCTCATGACGAGCATACGGCAGCGATGACCCCGAGCGTCGACATGACGGCAGAGGGCCGTCTCATCGGCTTCAGTCTGGGGCTCGATCAGGCCGGTGCCGGGGGTTAAAGTGATAGTTGAAGGGACCCCCTCCCCCCTAGTTTTGTCGTAAGGATGTGATTCCATTAGAGTTCCCTTCGATTTTTGTGCAAGCATGTGATTCCGAAAGAGTTAGGCAGAATCGTGGATGGCTGAGAGTTGCTGACGCGAAAAGTGCATGACCGGGGTGGCCGGGAGCCGCGAATTGCCGAAAATCCGGGGTACGGGGTCGTGTCGCCGGGGCAGCCGAAGGCCGGGGGCAATCGAAGCTAACGCGGAGTACGCGCATATACTATTTTACCGCGTGAGTAAAGAGAATCCGCGCTGTGCCGAGGCCGGAGCCGCAAGGTTCCGGCCTTTTTCTTTTTGGGGTAGAATCCGGCGCATTGGAGGTCCCAAACGATGAACTTCGCTTCGGCGGGCAGTCAGCGATGGCTACAGGTTGCGGTGAATCGGAAGCCTCAACTTCTTCTGAGTGCTCTCCAGCGTGGCGGAGCGATTGGGCCGCGGGTTTCTGTCACATGGCAATCCCCGCTCGAAGCCGATAACTTTCGAGAGTATCGGGACGGAAAGGCGCTGGAGAAGGCGAGCATTGCTAATTTCAAGAAGCCTCTTGACCAGTTCTGGCCAGCTCGCGGCCCGGTGTGGGATGCGTTGGGGATTACGTCAGAAGGACGCCCGCTCTTCGTCGAAGCCAAAGCCCATATTCCCGAAGCTGCTTCACCAGCTAGCAGAGCTACTTCCCCAGCATCAGTAGACTTGATAGGAAAGAGCCTTGGCGAAGCGAGGCATTTCTACGCCCCGAAAGCGACGGCGACATGGAGCAATCTGTTCTATCAATACGCGAACCGGCTTGCTCATCACTACTTCTTGACCCAGGTCAACAGTGTGCCAAGTGTCCTCGTGTTCCTCTACTTCGTGAACGCGGATGACATGCTCGGCCCCATGTCCGAAGAGGAGTGGCGCGGAGCGGTGCGGCTTATTCACGCTGTTCTCGGTCTAACCAAGGACCTGAGTTCTTACGGAGTGTTCGACGCTTTTTTGGACGCGAGGCTTCTTCAAGACGCAGGCTAGGCACTCGTGGAATCCGCGCGCTGTGCCAGGCCGGGCCCTCAAGGTTCCGGCTTCTTTGCTTTTATGCTCGGATCGCTTCACACAATTAAGAGCGGAGGGATTCTTTCGGCCGCCGTTGAAAACGGCACGGCACGCAGACTGCGCGCGCCGCAGCGGCCTCAGAATGACAGGCGCGATGCTGGCGCGGCGCGGCGACGAAATCGAACGAAGGCCTCAGGTCTCGGCTGCACAAACCGCAGCCGACACCTGAGCTACAAGGGCGGCCCCCGGCCGCTCGGGGAACACGCTAGGAAAACTCAAAAAGAACCCACCTTTCAGACTTCTTTGTGACGCGCAAGCTGGGCTTGCGCTTATGAGAAAGGTGGGGAAACCGCCGATTGAAGGCGCTGATTCCGGAAAACTTGCGACGATCAAGACCTGACGGCAATCGAGTTTTGTATTGACGCTTCGCCTTTAGTTCGCCTATACTGCGGCTCGTGCAGGGAGGTGAAAGGCCATGACGCTGACCAAGCGACAGAAAGAAGTCCTCGATTTCCTGGTCAATTTTGTAAACAAGCACGGCTACTCTCCCAGCTTCGAGGAGATCGCCCGGGCCTTGCGCCTGACATCGCTGGCCACGGTGCACAAGCACATCACCACACTTGAGCGCAAAGGCTTCATACGTCGCGGATACAACCAGAGCCGTTCGATTGAAGTGACGCAACTGCCCAAGACGGTTCGCGAACAAGTGCTCGAGCGGCAGAGCGTGGAGTTGCCGCTTGCCGGGCGCATCGCCGCGGGCCGCCCTCTGGAGGCGGTCGAAAATCGCGAGACGTTCTCGCTCAGCGAGTTCACACGCGCGGCGGGCAGCTTCGTGCTGCAAGTCAAGGGCGATTCCATGATCGAGGATCACATCCTGGACGGAGACTATGTCGTTGTCGAACCTTCGCAAGTGGCCAACCCGGGCGAAGTGGTGGTGGCGCTGGTGGGCGCAGATGAAGCTACGCTAAAGCGCTTTTATCGCGAACCCGGCGGAAAGGTCCGCCTGCAGCCGGCGAATTCCGAAGTGCAGCCGATCATCGCGGCAGCCTCGGAAATCAAAATTCAGGGCCGCGTGGTCGGTGTGCTGCGCAAGTACTAGTGCCGTTCCAACTAGTACTCAAACAAGTTGGCTCAAACAAGTTGGAACGGCACTAGTTGGAACGGCACTAGGAGTTTTTCCGCAGCCTTTCCAGAGTTTTTTCAGGGGGCATTTTCACATTCGTGTTACTGTCACGCACAGGCCTTTAGATTATCTGCTTGCTCCGCTCTGAAACAGAGGACTAGAGTGTCTCACCCCGGTCCAAACGCCAGAGCCTTCTGGCCAACCATGGAATGACCGAGGAGGGCCAATGTGGGGAAGCAAGAAACCTGATTCGCCGCCAACGGCTGTTCCGGCTCCGTCAAAGGCTCCGGAGACAAATTCAACCAAGCCGACTTCGGCAACAGTGGAGGGTAAAGTCATGAGCACCGACGCCGCTCGCCCGGTGGCTGCGGCTCCGGCCGGATCTACCGCCCGTCTGGGAGCGAGCCTGCATATCAAGGGTGAGATAACGGGTAACGAGGATCTGCAAGTGGATGGCACTGTGGAAGGATTGATTCAGCTGGACGATCGTAAGTTGACCGTCGGAGCCAGCGCTAAGGTCACCGCCGATCTGGTGGCCCGCGAAGTGGTGGTTTACGGAAGCGTCAAGGGTAATCTGCGCGCTCGCGATCGCATCGAAATCAAGAAGGATGGTTCGGTCATCGGCGATCTGACGACCTCGCGCATCATGATCGAGGATGGCGCGTACTTCAAAGGGGCCATCGAGATTGATCGCAAAGGCGAGGTCACCAGCACTAGCAGTCAGGAGAAACCCGCGTTCGTTAAGGCTGCTAGCGCGGCGGTGCAGACCAGCAAGGCCTCGAGCTAGGTTCGGTTTGACGCAGGCCACCTAAGCCAAGGTGAAATTCTGTGCCCCTGGCTCGCCTCGGCCCGGTCCATTGCGACTGGCCGTTGGCGGGGTCCGTGCAGCTGTCTCGACCGTCGTTGACAAATCCCCGCCCATCCACTATTGTTTTCGTTTGTCCCTACAGGCGGGGTGTTGGTAGAGCGAATGCGGACATATGTTCCAGAGGGCCGCGAGGCGGAAGCGCTGTCGCAAGGTCCCCAATGGTTTGTGGTCGATGCGGCGGGCCAGGTTCTGGGCCGCGTAGCCACGCGGATAGCGCGCGTCTTGATTGGGAAGGATAAGCCCAACTTCACTCCCTACCTCGATTGCGGCGATCATGTGGTGGTCATCAACGCGCAGAAGATTCGTCTTACGGGAAATAAGCTGGAAGAAAAGATATACCGCACCCATAGCGGTTATCCCGGTGGCCTCAAGGAAGTTCCCGCAAAGCGCATTCGTGGCGAACGAGCCGACTGGATGCTACGTGAAGCAGTTCTGGGGATGCTGCCCAAGAACCGGCTTCGCGCCAGCCGGGCGCGAAAACTGCGCGTCTACCTCGATGACAAGGGCTTGGCACGTCACGCAGGCCAAAAGCCGCAACCGTTGGCTCTGTAAATTCGTCCAACACCTTGAACCAGCCGAAAAGGGTTTTGCTTCTGATCTTTTTTTGAGGAGGACAGTTGAGTTCTAGCGTACAGCCGACCGAGAGCGCTTTGAAGACACAGGCCTATGGCACGGGCCGCCGCAAAAACGCGGTGGCGCGCGTGTTCATTCGTACGGGCAGCGGAAAATTTGAAGTCAATGGCCGGGCTGTCGATTCCTATTTCAAGAATGTCACTTGGCTGACGCGAGCTGTCGAGCCTCTGAAGTTTACGAATACCACGAATGAGCTGGACGTCAGGGCAACAGTCAATGGCGGAGGCGTGGGAGGTCAGGCCGGGGCCGTGCGCATGGGGCTCTCGCGCGCCCTTTCACTTTTCAATCCCGATCTACGCCAGGGACTGCGGAATAACGGCTTCCTCACGCGCGATTCGCGCATGCGGGAACGCAAGAAATATGGCCAGAAGGGCGCGCGGAAGCGCTTCCAGTTCAGCAAGCGTTAACCGAGGACTCCAGCCCGGCAGGGCCGGGCTGAATACATGGCCGGCGAGATGCCGGCAAAAGGATGCTCGGCTTTACCGAAGCGGCAAGCTGCGGCAAAGTTTGCAAGCATCTAAATCAAGAAGGAGGTCCGTTGGCAGTTGAAATCACCATGAAGGAGTTGCTGGAGGCCGGCGTGCACTTCGGCCACCAGACTCGCCGTTGGAATCCGAAGATGAAGGAGTACATCTTCGGCGAACGCAACGGGATTCACATTATCGATCTGCAAAAAACCCTCAAGATGTTCCGCGACGCCAGCCGGTTTGTGAGCGAACTGGCGAGTCAGGGGCGCGTGGTCCTCTTTGTAGGCACCAAGCGCCAGGCACAGGAAGCCATTGCTGAAGAAGGACGGCGCTGCGGAATGTTCTACGTCAATCACCGCTGGCTTGGCGGCACGCTCACCAATTGGGCCACTCTGCAGAAATCCATCAAGCGCCTGAAGACGCTCAAGGCCATGATCGAAGACGGGCGTATGGCGGAACTCTCGAAAAAGGAAGCCGCCCGGCTGGAGCGCGAATTAAAGCACCTGCTGCAGAATCTGGAAGGCGTGGAAAATATGAGCACGCCGCCGGACGCCATGTTCGTAGTGGACTCGCATACCGAGCAGATTGCGGTCCGCGAAGCGCGCCGCATGGGCGTGCCTGTGGTGGCCGTGGTGGACACGAATTCCGATCCCGACCAGGTAGATTGGGTGATTCCGGGGAATGATGACGCGCTGCGCGCCATCCGCCTTTTCACGACCAAGATTGCCGATGCCGTTGTGGAGGGGCGCGCTGCTTTTGAGCAGACCCAACTGGCAGGCGAAAAGGTGGAAGCTGCCGAAGGCGCCGAAGTTGTGGAAAACGCAGAATTCGTGGACACCAGCGCCTACGAGGCTTACGAGAAGCAGGAAGGCGATTTTGTGGAAACGCCGGAATTGACCGAGTCCGAGCAGACCGTCCAGGCGGAAGGCGAGTCCGAACCCTGATTGCGCGCGAGCTCGTGCCGGGCTTCGTTCATCCAGCCCAATCTGATCATCGTTGTTTGAGGATTTGCCGAAATGGCGACAAACCCCGAGCAGTCCAATGTACCGGCGCAATTGGTCAAGGAGTTGCGTGAACGCACGGGCGCCGGCTTTAACGATTGCCGCAACGCGCTGGCAGAAGCCAGCGGCGACGTCGAGCGCGCCATCGATATCTTGCGCCGCAAGGGGCAGGCGGCGGCGCAGAAGAAGGCGCAGCGCGAAGCCAGCGAGGGATTGATCGGCCACTACATTCACGCCGGCGGGAAAATTGGCGTGGTCGTGGAGGTCAATTGCGAATCCGATTTTGTGGCCCGCACGGACGATTTCCAGAGGCTCTGCCACGATCTCGCCATGCACATTGCCGCGCTCGATCCGCGCTATGTGCGCAGGGAAGAAGTCACGCCGGAAATCCTGGGCCACGAGCGGGAGATCTATAGCGAGCAGGCGCGCTCCACGGGCAAACCCGAAGCGGTGATTGAGAAAATCGTAAACGGGAAAATGGAGAAATTCTACGAGGACAATTGCCTTTATGAGCAGCACTTCATCAAGGACGAATCGCTCACCGTCTCCGAGCTTATCAACCAGATGATTGCCAAGCTCGGTGAGAACATTTCCGTGCGCCGCTTTGTGCGCCTCAAGGTAGGCGAAACAGCGAGCGCCTCCTCGGGAACAACCGGCGCCGCGGCGTTGGAGCCGGTGCGCTGACGGTTACTGGCCGTTACTTGCTGATCCATGCGGATGCTCCGATAGTAGGGCACCGCGAATCTCTGCTAAAATGCCCGCCGAAAACTGGGCCCAAGTCGCGGCCTAAGATGCCATTACAGCCATTACAAAGGTAGGAAGGGCGCGATGCCATCGCTTGAGGCTACACGTCCGGCATATTCGAGGATCGTACTGAAGCTTTCCGGGGAATCGTTGCAGGGACCTCACGGTTCCGGCATCGATGCGGAAACTGTGGCGCGCGTGGCCGCAGAGCTGAAAGAGATCAGTGAGATCGGCGTTCAGGTGGCCATCATGGTGGGCGGGGGAAACATCTTTCGCGGCACGCGCCAAAAATCGCTTGCGATTGATCGCGCCACAGCCGATTACATGGGCATGCTGGCCACGGTGATCAACGGGCTCGCTCTTCAGGACGCCCTCGAAAAGCAGGGGGCCCATACGCGTGTGCTGAGCGCCATTGATATGCGCCAGGTTGCGGAGCCTTTCATTCGCCGGCGCGCCACCCGGCACCTGGAGAAAGGCCGTATCGTGATTTTTGCCGCGGGCACCGGCAATCCCTATTTTTCCACCGATACAGCCGCGGCCTTGCGCGCTATGGAAATCAAGGCGGAGGTTATTCTCAAGGCCACCCGTGTGGATGGAATTTACGATGCCGATCCCGAAAAAGTTCAGGGGGCTCGCCGTTTTGAGCATATTAGCTATTTGGATGTCCTGCAGCGCGGCCTCGCGGTGATGGATTCGACGGCCATCTCGCTGTGCATGGATAACAAGATGCCCATCATCGTTTTCGATCTGAATCAGTCCGGAAATCTCAAGCGAGTCGTTCTTGGTGAAAAAGTGGGTTCGCTGGTGACGGCCAGCTAGTGCCGTTCCAACTTGATGAGCCTAAGCAAAGGGTGTCCGGCAAAGGCTATCTAGCTGGCCGTGGATAGTCAAAATTAGTTGGAACGGCACTAGTGTCCACAGTCCGGACACCGGCAAACGACGAGGTAGGATCCTATGAGCACTGCAGCCACGAGCAAAGATGCCCTGGTTCAAGCCAGAACGAGGATGGAAAAGGCGGTTGACGACTTCCGCCGTGAGTTGGCCGGCATTCGCACGGGCCGCGCGAACGTGGCCCTGCTGGACCACGTGCGCGTGGACTATCACGGGACGCAAATGCCCATCAACCAGCTTGGCACGGTCACCATTCCCGATCCCATGATGTTGATTATATCTCCGTGGGATCCGGGCGCCGTAACCTTGATCGATAAAGCTATTCGCACCTCGGATCTGGGACTCAATCCCACCAACGACGGAAAAATAATTCGGCTGCCGATACCTGCGCTAACCGAGGAGCGCCGCAAAGATCTGGTAAAGCACCTTCATAAAGTTCTCGAGAATCATCGCACGGCGGTACGCAACGTGCGCCGCGACATCAAGGAAGCCATCGAGCATTTGGAAAAAGAAAAAAAGGTCAGTGAGGATGAGCGCAAACGCTCGGTAGAAGAGTTGGATAAGATCACCCACAGCGAAACCAAGAAAATCGAGGACCTCTCCGCGGCAAAAGAAAAGGAGATCCTGGAGTTGAAGTAAGCGATTCCTTGTAAGTTATTGAAGGCAAGCGGTTAGCTAATCGGCTTCGCGGCTGGCCAGCCTGCTTATGCATGCGCCCGGTCCTATCCCCAAGCCAGTGCATTCCGCGAGCGGGCAGCATGCGGCTCTGAAACGCCTTTTTTATTTTGACATAGAATCTTTTTTTGCCTATACTTAGCGTTTTGTCAGGGGGGATTTCGCCCTGTAGTAGAAGGGGAAGGTCTCCTGCTCCGAAAGATCGAGATAAGGGACGGGGCTAGGAGAGCGGCCGGAATGGGGCGCCAGCCCCGCAAAGCCGAGTAAGCCTCTTCGCTTGACCCGCTGCCGTGGAAGCCGCAGTGGATTGTTTGCGTGGAGAATCTTGTCGGTCCACCGGGGTCGCTACTGACCCTTTCTGTTGATAAACCCCTAAACTCCGCGTGCCGGTGAAAGCCGGCCGGGAACGAAATCAAATTTTTGCTCGTGTGAGGGAGAGCCGTGCCGACGTTTGCGCAACTGGTCCGTAACGGACGCGAGAAGGTACGCACCAAAACAAAGTCGCCCGCGCTGCAAGGGTGTCCCGAAAAGCGCGGCGTGTGTATTCGCGTGTACACGCAGACTCCCAAAAAGCCCAATTCCGCTCTGCGCAAGGTGGCCCGGGCGCGGCTGACCAATAGCGTCGAAGTTACCACGTACATCCCCGGAATCGGCCACAACCTGCAGGAGCACTCCATCGTGCTCGTGCGTGGCGGCCGCGTCAAAGATTTGCCCGGGGTTCGCTACCACATCATTCGCGGCACGCTCGATGCGGCGGGTGTCGATAATCGCAAGCAAGGGCGCTCGAAGTACGGAGCCAAGCGTCCCAAGGCTGCGCAGAAATAGGGACGGAGAAGCTTCATGCCACGCAAAGGATTCATATCGCGCCGCACGGTCCTGCCGGATTCGGTCTACGGCAGCGATCTGGTTCAGAAGTTCATTAACTCCATGATGTGGGACGGCAAGCGCTCCACGGCTCAGCGCATCTTTTATAGCGCCATGGAGCAGGTGGGACAGAAAGCCAATGACGAGCCGCTCAAGGTCTTTAAGAAAGCCGTGGAAAACGTCAAGCCTGTGCTCGAGGTGAAGTCTCGCCGCGTGGGTGGCGCGAACTACCAGGTTCCGGTTGAGGTCAGCCAGTTTCGCAGGCAATCGTTGGCCATTCGCTGGCTACTGCTGCATGCCCGCACGCGCCCCGGCAAGCGCATGGTCGATAAGCTCGCCGATGAGCTCTTAGACGCGGCCAACGGGCGCGGCGGCGCCATCAAGCGCAAAGAGGACGTGCACCGCATGGCTGAGGCTAATAAAGCCTTCGCCCATTACCGCTGGTAAAAGGAGACTCGAACGGAAGAGTTTAGTAGAAACCATGGAAGCAAGGACACAACTCGGGCACACGCGCAATATCGGCATCATGGCGCATATCGACGCCGGCAAAACGACGTCCACCGAACGCATCCTCTTCTACACCGGTGTGACCTACAAAATCGGCGAAGTCGATGAAGGCACCGCCACGATGGACTGGATGGAACAGGAGCGCGAACGCGGCATTACCATTACCTCAGCGGCGACGACGACCAGCTGGAAACGCTTCGGCCAGCCTTACCGGATCAATATCATTGATACGCCGGGGCATGTGGATTTCACCGTGGAGGTGGAGCGGTCGCTGCGTGTGCTCGATGGCGCAGTGGCCATTTTCGACGCGGTTGCCGGTGTACAGCCGCAGACGGAGACGGTGTGGCGGCAGGCCGATAAGTATCGCGTGCCTCGGCTTGCCTTTGTCAACAAGATGGACCGCGTGGGCGCCGATTTCGACCACTGTATCCGTTCCATGCGCCAGCGGCTCAGTGCCCACCCTGTTCCCCTGCAGTTTCCTCTCGGCAAGGAAGATAGCTTCATTGGAATCATCGATTTCATCGAGCAGAAAGTAGTCATCTGGCTGGAAGACACCCTCGGCGCGAAGTTTGAGGAATTCCCGATCGGCAAGCTTTGGGATCAGACATTCCTGAAAGACCGACCGGAAATCGTGGCGGCAATTAAAGCCTCGGCAATCAGCCCGGAATTCTATAAAGAGCATCGCGAGAAAGTGGTCGAATACATCGCCGAACATGACGATGCCATCCTGGCCAAGTACCTTGCCGAACACGAATTGAAACCCGAAGAGCTGCGCGCCTCGATTCGCCGCTCGACCATCGCGCTGAAGCTGGTGCCCGTCGTGGCCGGTTCCGCGTTCAAGAACAAGGGCATCCAGCCTCTGCTCGACGCCGTAATTGATTACCTGCCTTCGCCTCTCGATGTTCCGCCGGTAGAGGGCGCTTCGCTTGATGGCACCGAGCCACTTCTGCGCCGCGCGAGCGATGACCAGCCGTTTTCGGCGCTGGCATTCAAGATCATGTCCGACCCGTTTGTCGGACACCTCACCTATATCCGGGTGTATTCGGGAGTCTTGAAGGCCGGCAGCTACGTCTACAACGCTTCCAAGCTCACGCGCGAGCGTATCGGCCGCCTCTTGCGCATGCATGCAAACAAGCGCGAGGAAATAGACGCCATCTATGCGGGCGACATTGCCGCCTGCGTAGGCCTGAAGAGTGTGACCACCGGCGACACGCTTTGCGACGAGCAGAAGCCCATCGTTTTGGAGTCCATCGAGTTCCCCGCGCCGGTCATCTCCGTGGCCATCGAGCCCAAGACCAAGGCCGATCAGGATAAGCTCGGCAACGCCCTCGGGAAGCTCTCGCAGGAAGACCCCACCTTCCGCGTGCATACCGATCCTGATACCGGACAGACCTTGATTTCCGGCATGGGCGAACTGCATCTCGAAATTATCGTCGATCGCATGCTGCGGGAATTTGGCGTGCAAGCCAGCGTCGGCCGGCCGCAGGTCGCTTATCGCGAAACGATTCGCCGCCGCGCGGCAGCCGAAGGGAAATACATTCGCCAGACCGGCGGCCGCGGCCAATACGGCCATTGCAAGCTCGAGATTCATCCGCTGCCGAATTCCAGTCATGAAGACATGCACGAGATGTCCACCGACGAGCTCGATGCATTGGCCAAGCAAGTGGCCGGCTCAGGCGGAAAGTTTCGCTTCGATAAGGAGCATCGTTTGCTCTTCATCGACAAAATCGTAGGAGGGGCGATTCCCAAGGAATTTATCGCCCCCATCGAGGCGGGTGTGCGCGAGGCCATGGAAAATGGCGTGCTCGCGGGGTATGAGATGGTGGATATCGCCGTGGTTTTGACCGACGGCAGCTACCATGACGTGGATAGCTCGGAAATGGCCTTCAAAATCGCTGGCTCGCTGGCGTTCAAGGAGGCTTGCGGCAAGGCGCAGCCGGTGCTCCTCGAACCGGTCATGAGGATCGAAGTCGTCGTGCCGGAGGAGTACATGGGCGAGGTCTTCGGCGATCTCAATGCGCGCCGCGGTCATCCGCTGGGGATGGAGTCGCGCGCCGGAGCACAGATTATTCGCTGCGAGGTGCCCCTGGCGGAGATGTTTGGCTATGCCACGGATTTGCGCAGCCGCACGCAAGGCCGGGGAAGCTTCACCATGCACTTCTCGCATTACGCGGAGGCGCCCGCAGCGATAGCCGATGAAGTAATCGCCAAGGCAACTGGAAGGGCTGTGAGGTAGGATGGCAGCGACTGCGTCGTTCCAAGTTGTAATCAGGGGGTCGGGCAGTAACGTCGAGGAATGGAGGCGTGCCCTGCAAGCCTCAAGTGCCGAATTGCACGTTGAGGGACTGTCTGATGAGGAGAGGCGCGTAGCAAAGGGTTTTGGCATCCCGTTGGAAGACTACGCTCGCGGACTGCTTGCGCTTCGTTTGGGAAGAGAGCGAAGGGAGAGCGAGGGGCGTGCGCTGGGGCAGCACGTAACCGAGATCTTGCGCGGACTGGGTGAAGGGTATCTGCTGAACGCCGTCATTTGGGAGGTTGACCGACTAAGGTGGATGTTGCGGATACAAACTCCCAAGCAGGTAGTGGGAGTGCCTGTTCCGTTTGAACTCGCCGAGGACGTTATCGATTCGGGCGTTCTGTCAGAAATCGAGCGTTTGCGAATTCTGCTGATGGAAGGGCTCGGACGGGGCGACATGGTTCCACGCCGTAGCGAATGAAGCTGGCAGGGCGAGTCTGTCTGATCCGTTTGACAAGGATCGGACGCAGGGCCTTGGAGGGCGTCGTCGGAATTACTGAACAGGGCTCTTTTGAAGGTTGGGTTAGAGAGCAGGACGAGATCGGCGTCTGGGTCAGGCCGGTCGAGGAAGAAGAGGCTGCTGACCTAAGGGCCGGATTGGTGCTTGTGAAGTGGGACTACGTGGCGACGATTCGGGTCGTCGAAGCTTCAGGGTCGAGCTGAGGAGTAGAGAAAGCGATGGCGAAGGAAAAATTCGAGCGCAGCAAGCCGCACGTGAACATTGGCACGATCGGGCACATCGATCACGGCAAGACCACCTTGACCGCGGCGATCACCAAGGTGCTATCGAAGAACAATCCCAAGGTGCAGTTTCGCGCCTTCGATTCGATCGATAACGCTCCGGAGGAGCGCGAGCGGGGCATCACCATCGCGGTGGCGCACGTGGAGTATGAGACGGCCAACCGGC
>WNGK01001951.1_pt1 | contig 22196 bp, 18 predicted proteins | sample 5400601 | NCBI WGS metagenome assembly WNGK01 (sample SAMN13153376, study PRJNA577476) | soil metagenome | isolation source: 60 cm soil or saprolite under Garry oak tree replicate 1 | place: USA:California | collected 2016-06-15
TCGAACAGAAAAATTCCCTGCCAGGTGCCGAGCTGCATCTTCCCATCAACGATCGGCACGGTCTCGCTCGTGCGGGTCAAGACCATGCGAATATGCGAGGGCATGTCGTCGGGTCCTTCGTCGTCATGCTCGTAGTTGGCGTCTTCGGGAACGAGCTGCTCGAAGAACCTTTCCACATCGCGACACGCCGCCGGCGCTGCATTCTCCATCGCGGTCAGGCTGCAACTCGTGTGCTGGACGAAAATCGTCACCACCCCGTTTCGCACACCCGATTTGTCTATCTTATCCTGAACGTCATCGGTAATTTCGTAAGTCCCTTTGCCGTTCGTGCCGACCTCGAATTTTTCGTGCTGCACTCGCATCGCCAGAAATTAGCATTTGGGCACGGGTGAGTCGCGCGTTGATCTTTGCCGTCAGCGATGGCCTAATTATGAACGGTGCAAGGCGATCTTGAGCGTGTGCTCTTTGATGAGCCAACGATTCTGCGGCGGCTCGACGAAATCGCCGCCCAGATTTCCAACGACTATCGCGACCGGGAACTGACCGTCATCGCAGTCTTGAACGGCAGCTTAATGTTCATGGCCGATTTGCTTCGGCGAATCCCGCTCGCGCTAAAGCTCGATTGCTTGAGCGTGGCGAGTTATCGCGGCAAAGCCCAAACCAGCGGCGAAGTGATTTTCAAACAAGTCGCGCCTCCGGACGTGAAAGATCGACATGTTCTCATTCTGGACGACATTCTCGACAGCGGACACACGCTCGCCGCCATTCGGGAGAAACTTGAAACGGCGCAGCCGCGCAGCATTCGCATCTGCGTGCTCGTGAGCAAGAAGAAGCGGCGCGCGCGCGAGGTCGACGCCGATTATCTCGGCTTTGAAATCGAAGACGAATTTGTGGTCGGCTACGGTCTCGACTACGACGAGCGGTATCGTAATTTGCCCTGCATTGGAGTTCTGCGGAAAGAATTAATTACCTCGCCGAAATGATGAAGCTCCATCTCCGATTTTATTCGCACCTGCGCGATTTGGCCGGCACTCAGGAAGCCGATGTCGATCTAAACAGCGGCGCGGCGGTTTCGGATTTGTTGGAAAATATTTATGCGAAGTTTCCCGCGCTGCGATCGCACGATAAAAATATTCTAATCGGCGCCGGCGTCGATTTTGTCGATCGCAAATACAAACTGAAACCCGAGGACGAGATTTCGATCATGCCGCCGGTGCAGGGCGGCTAGTCTCGAAAGTTTTTGAAATTTGTCGCGACGCCAAAGTCGCGGCCGCGGACAAATTGAATGACTGTCTGGAGCTCGTCCTTCTTTTTTCCGGTCACGCGGATTTGTCGATCTTGCAACTGACTTTGCACTTTGAAGGTCTGCGATTTGATCGCCTGAATGATTTCCTTGGCTTTTTCGCCTTCGAGACCCTGCTGAATTTTCAGCTCTTGCCGGGCGTGACCAACTGAAGAAAGCGCCGGCTCCTCCTGTTTCACATTGCGGAGGTCGACGCCGCGCTTGGAAAGTTTGCCGATCACAATCTCACGGAGTGCCTTCAAATGCGCGGCATCATCGGCCGCGAGTACAATCTTGTCCTTTTCTTGAATGATCTCAGTCTTGGCATCTTTGAGATCGAACCGTGTGGCGAGTTCTTTGCGCGCCTGATTGAGCGCGTTATCGATTTCCTGTCCGTCGACTTCAGAAACAATATCAAACGAAGGCATCGTTGACGATTTGGTTATGGATTGTGTTCGGTAATTTTGACGTTGCCATCTCGCGTTTTGAACTCAAAGGTCGTTTTGCCGCCGCCGGCGACCAACATGTCGATCTGGTTGATCGGCTCGGCATGTCGCTCCTCTTTCTCCGCAAAATCATTGGCGATTTTTCCAGTAGCCGTGTGCGCGACGAGATGAAAGGCGGCGTCGCTCGGAATATATGCGAAGGCGTTTCCGCTTTGGATGGCAACGTGAATTGAGAACTCAAGATCCTCCCACCATTCGTAAACGATCGCGAGATTGCCGGTCTCGAGGCTGAGATCAAGATTGCCGAAGCAATTGTGCGCGAACAATCGGCCGTTGCCGAGTCGTGCACGTGCTTCTTCGCTCCGCATTCCATCGAGTTGCATTTCGCCGTTGGCCAATTCCAACTTTGCAATCCGTATCGTTTGCGGAACAACAATGACATAATCGACCGTCCCGGATCGGTCGGAAAATCCTACGTCGGAATCGGCCGGGTAAATGGTTTCGATCGAGATTGAATTTGGTTTCGCCGAGACCTGAATCGAAATCGCCTTCAACCGCTCAGCGCTGTACGCTTTCTTGATCGCCTCGACCCGGACGGCGCGTGTCTCGGCGCCGGCCGCGTAAACGCGAATGGAACCGTCGCGATTAGTCACACTGAGAGTCGCTGTCGGCTCGATTGGATAGCTGTGGTCGATCATTTCCTCCAATGTTCGATCGACCGCCGGGCGACAACCCGAAAGGAAACAAAAACCTACTAAGGCCGACACGAAACAAGCTGCTTTGATCATGCGCGTCGTTTCCTGTGTCCGGCTCAAGCCGCGGGAAGATGGAGGAAATGAATGATCGCGAGCGCGCCGCTGATGAACATCACCGCCAGGATGGCGACGATGGCGAGAAAGAACGCACCCTCAGCCAGAAAATTCCGCCGCGCTTCGTAACGAAAATATTCCCGGCTGATGTTCAGAAACGATGCGCCGGGGTCTTCGGCGGGGCCGCCATGAAACCGATCGAGCGAGAACGGCGCCTGGTAGGCGCAATCGGTGTTCGGGAATCTCGGGCGCTGCCGGCGCCGAAACTCCCCGAGTCTCCGATAATTGTTGGAGCTCGGTTTCATCGTGCCCTCCTCTTATAAGACGCAGCCAGTCTCAAACTCCGATTCAACATTCTCACAAAATCCGATTTCGCAAAGTCCGAAGAGCCCGCCAGAACAGGAAAAAGCTATTCCTCTGGCGTGGTCTCGGGAGTTGTCTCCAATCGATCGGGCTGGAACTCCTTGTGGAAAGCTTCACGCGCTTCATGCTCCGCCTTGCTCCACGGGCCTTCCGTGTCGACAAACCAATGCTTCGCGATATCGGCCTGTCCGATTTTCGTTTTCGGGCAACGACGATCGATAACCTGGTGATAGCGATTCCCGATTTTCTCATCTCGATCTTTCACCCACATGCCGGCCTGGTTTACGACGTCTGCCAGTTCTTCCGAGTTATCGGGCAGCAACGGCGCGGCTTTCATCGCAAGCGCTCCGGCGATGAGTCGATAATGAAAACGGATGTCCGGCTCGATCTTGTTCGAGTTTAATCGCTGAATTTCTTTTGGCGTCGCTTTCAAGATGGCGGGCAGCTTCTTCTTCTGCTCGTTGCCGTGTTTGTCGTAAGAAACTGTCTCATAAACGCCGGCGCGGCGCTGTTTCGCCAGGTCGGGGCTTTCGAAATCTCCGCCGTAAACAAATGAATCGGGCGAGGTTTCGGTCCCCATCAATTCCATTCCGTCGTAGCGCGCGAGCCAGGCCGCGGTGAACCAGGCGTGGGCGCGTTCGACCTTAGAAAGTTTTTCGTTCGCCCCGTCCTTTAACGCCTTCACATATTTTTCCAGGACCTTGTCGTAGGGCGGCGACAAATATTGTTTCGCGTCGGCGTATCGATCTTCTCGAACCAAACGCCGCCCCAGAAGATAACGAAGTTTCACGTTGTAATCTTCGCCTTCTTGCGGTTTCTCAGTCGGCGGGAGCGAATCGACGTACTGTTTCAGTTCGTTAGCGGTCAAAATCCGCTCGGCCACGAAGGCCGCGTCTTCCCAAAGTTTGCCCTTAAACAATGCATCGAAGGCTTGCATGAAATCTCCCCGCGCCAGGCGAAGGCCGCCCAGATCTCCGAATGCGCTTTGACTGAAGCCCCAATGACGACCGCCGGAGTCAGGCAGCTCATTATAATAATGAGGCGAGGCCTTCAGCGATTCGATCGCCTGCGCCATAGTGTTTGTCGCGTCGGCCAGCTTTCCGGCTCGTCGCTGCAACTTTGCCTTTAGCCAAAGAGCCGCCGCGCTGTTGTCCTTGCTCAATTCCAACCAGTGCCCCGCGCCTTTGTAATCGCCATTCTCATACGCGAGCCAACCGAGATATTCCGCGTCTTCCACTCGAGCCAGCTTTTCTGCCTTGATGATGTCGAGCCAGCGCGCACATCGATTCACCGGTGCGTTCGTCTGCTCCGGAAATTCGAGATCGGGGGAAACGGCCGTGGCCAAAATGTGCACCGTCACCAACCGCCGCAGCAGCGGGTCCTTCACCGCCGTCCTTAATTTCGCGATCTCTTTTTGCTCTTCCTCGCTTTTTTGTTCTTCAGTCCAGGTGTCGAAATCTTCTGCGGATGTAGGACCGTAATTCAACCATCCCAGCACTGGTTCGCGATCTGGAATCAGCGCCTTCAAAGAAACGACTGCGGTTTCATCGCCGAGCGCGAGCTGCGTTAGAAAAAGCGGCGCCGCTTTTTCCGGATGGTCCTGTTTCCACTCGCTGCGGCCTTCCCAGCCATAACTGTCGGCCGCCAGGCCTAACGAATCCGCAAATCCGACTTTGGCGAATTCCCGCGCGCGCGCGAACCACTGGTTCGCGTTTTGATAATCGCCGGTCTTGAGTCCGATTTTTCCCAGCATGAACGCCGCCCAGACCGTCCGATAATGTCGATCTTGTTCCGGCCGCTTGAGCAAATTTTCCCATTCCTTGCGCGCTTCATCCCATTGTTTATTTCGGTATGCCCATGCGCCGCGATGATATTGCGAAAATTCGGAATCGAATTCGGCAAGGAGCGGCGCGGTTCCGGCGACCAGGCCGCGTGCATCGATCTGCTGCTGTCTCGCCTTCGCCGGATCGGAAGGCTTGATCCGGCCTTCTTTCAATGCGGCGTCGAAATCTTTCACATCGGTCGCTTCCGTATCCTTGCCGCCGGTATCGGGCGTTTCTTCGTCGCTCATCGGGGCTGGCGTTCCCTGCGGCACGACGAGCTTCTCGGGGGGATGAAAATCCTGCGCCAATCTTTTGAGTTCGAGATCCCAATAGAACTCTGGCGACCCATCGACATTTTTGCCGCCATCATCCAGGTAGACCTCCGGTCCAAAATCCCCCGTCGCGTGCAGCACGCCCGTGAAGCACACCGTCGCCCCAACTGTCGCCAGAAATTTAGCGAAGCGACTCACTTTGATTCGAATTTCGTCTGCAGATTAATGGTTCGATCGAATCGAAGCCAACCTATTTTCCGGTTTGCGCCCGGCGCTAATCGAAAACCGCGCGACGCAACCACGCCAAAAGTCGCGTGATCATTTTCCGGCCGAACGTTCCAGCCCGACAAAGCATCAGCGGCGGTTAATCCCGCGTCGTTCCAGCTCGCAATCACATTTCCGATCAATTGCTCATCGGCTTCGCCTGCGTTGAAGATCGACAGATCGATGGGGTTGGCGCCTTCCTGGATGATGTTCAGTCTGTGTTCCGGATGCCGGCCGGCCATCACCGCCGACAAGGTAATCCAGCGCCAGTTGCGCATGTCGGTGGCGATTGGAAGGCGGTACCAAATCACTTCGCGCAATTGTCGCGGCCTCGCTTTTTGCCAGCTATCGATCAGTTCCGAGAGATCATCGGCGTTCGCGGCGAATTCTAAAACGCGCGTGCCCGGTGGCCACGATGGTTGAACGCTGTCCATTGCCACGCTGAGCAATTTTCCATCCGGCCCATAGCCGGCGCTGCAACGGTAAGTCGGCAGCGCGACTGAAAACGGCCGGCCAAATTTTACCGCTTTGTCGATCCATTGCCGCGCTGAGCGCACGTCACACAGGGCCGCGCCGCTCGCGTTTGCAAGCGGCACGGAATGAACTTGCAAAACGTAACCGTCCGCTTCGCCTGCGAGCGAGCGAAATTGCGAATCGTCCAACCATGCCGGCAGCGTCGTGATGACAAAACGAGTTGGATGAACAGCCCCGCGCAACATTCGCAACCATGTTCGGTAAGCGCCGAGATTCTTTCGCGCACAATCGAAATCGAATTGGAACTCCTCGAGTTTCACATCGTGATCGCGCGCTTCGCCTAGAAGTTCCTTTGCCAGATCGACAATCAGATGCGCGGGCGCATCGTCCGCGCGAAACGGCCCCGCAAAAGGCGATACCCGAAGCGCGATCGAGCAATGTTTGGTCTGCCGCTTCACCGCTTGCCAGTCGATTGACGCTTTGACCATCTCCGGTTTCTTTCCGGCGAAATTGATTTCCGCTCCCAGCAGAACGACTCCATCCATTCGTCGCTCAGCTTCGGTAACAGTGTCGATCACTGCCGGCGTCCAGTCGCGTTGCCAGATGTAGCCGCGTTGTTTCAGTGGCTCGGAAGTCTTTTCCTCAGAACGGTGGCAGCCCGCGAAAGCGATCAGGGCGATCGAAAAAATTGTTTTCGTGTTCAACTAAATCCAAAGCGTTCGGTCGAACGTGCGATATTGAATCGCTTCGCTTACGTGCTCCGGCGCGATGTCGATCTTGTCGTCCAAATCGGCGATGGTTCGCGAGACTTTCAAGATTCGATCGTAAGCGCGCGCGCTCAGGTTCAGTTCCGTCATCGCGACGCGAATCAATTCCTGAGAATCGGCGCTCAGTTTGCAGTGCGTTTTCAAGTGCCGCGTGGTCATCCGTGCGTTACAATTTGTTTTTGCGTCGCGTAAAAAACGCTCGTGCTGTTTTTGTCGGGCCCGAGCAATTCGCTCGCGAATAGCGGTCGAATTTTCTTCGGCGCGCTCGCTCGAGACATCTCGGTATTCCACCGCCGGCACTTCAATGTGCAGATCGATCCGGTCGAGGAGCGGTCCCGAAATTCGCTGACGATAGCGTTGGACTTGGATCGGACTGCACCGGCATTCTCGCTTAAGATCGCCAAAATATCCACACGGGCAGGGGTTCATCGCTGCGACGAGCATGAATTCGCTCGGAAAAGTTAGACTGCCGGCCGCGCGAGAGATTGTCACTTTTCCATCTTCCAACGGTTGTCGCATCACTTCGAGCGCCGATCTTTTGAACTCCGGGAGCTCATCGAGAAAAAGCACACCGTTGTTGGCGAGGCTGACTTCGCCCGGAGTGGGGAACGTGCCTCCGCCGAGCAATCCGATGTCGCTGATGGTGTGATGCGGCGAGCGGAACGGTCGCGTCGCGACGAAAGATTTTTCGCCATCGAGAAACCCGGCAATGCTGTGGATCTTGGTTGTCTCGATCGCTTCATCCAACGACATCGGCGGAATAATTGTCGGAATGCGTTTGGACAACATCGATTTTCCCGACCCCGGCGGGCCGATCATGAGAATGTTGTGACCGCCGGCGACTGCCACTTCGATCGCACGTTTGACGTGACCTTGTCCTTTTACATCGGCAAAATCGACATCGTAATTTTGGTGGGTTGCGAAAAATCCAGTAAGATCGCCACGGGTTGGGAGCAACGGAAGTTCGCCGCGAAGAAATTGGAATGTCTCGCGCAAATTGTGCACGCCGTAGATGTCGATCTTGTTCACCATGGCGGCTTCGAGCGCGTTCGCTTCCGGCACGAAGAGCGCTTGCTTGCCGCGGCGCCGCGCTTCCAACGCGACCGGGAGCACACCTTTGACTGGACGCACACTGCCATCGAGGGCCAACTCCCCAACGAAACTAAATTTTTCGAACGCCGAAGTATTCAGCCCTTCCGCGACGGCAATCATTCCGAGCGCGATCGGAAGATCGAAGCTCGGCCCTTCCTTTTTAATGTCGGCCGGCGCCAAATTGATTGTGGTCCGTTTGCGCGACCATTTGTACGCGCTGTTCGCAATCGCTGTTCGGACGCGATCTTTGCTTTCCTTTACGGCAGCATCCGGCAAGCCGACGATCACCATCTTCGGATCGCCGGCACCGGCGTTGACTTCGATTTCCACTTCGTACGCGTCGACGCCATAAACGGCGGCCGAATAAATCTTTGCTAGCATGGGAGGGAACAATTGGCCAAAGCGTTGCAAAAAATCGCAACGTGGAAAAGCGGCAAATGTCTAATTCTGTGGGGGGATACCAGGCCGAAGTGACTCTTCGCGAATATTTTGAGAAAATTTGAACAAAGCCAGCTAGAGGAATGTCAATATTCGGAATATTTAACCTTGTTAAGTAGTTTCCCTCATGTTAGGAAATCCGTTTAAGGAGCCAGCTACGAAACTAAAAGCCGGCAACTTGTCGGAACTACCCCCAATTTTTCATGAAGAAAGGCTATATGGCCGCTGAAGATAGCGATACCGGAATAAAGATTTACCTGCGCGAGATCGGGCAAATCCCGCTTTTGACGCCGCAGCAGGAGATTGAGCTCGCCGCTAAGATCAAAAGGGGCGATCGGGAGGCCCGCGCGCTCATGATCCGCTCCAACTTGCGACTGGTGGTCAAGATCGCCCACGATTACGCCAATCTCGGCCTGCCCCTACTCGATTTGATTTCGGAAGGAAACATCGGCCTGATGAAAGCAGTCGAACGTTTCGATCCCGCCAAAGGCGGCAAGCTCAGCACTTATGCCGCTTGGTGGATCAAACAATCGATCAAGCGCGCGCTGGCCAATCAATCAAAGACGATCCGTTTGCCGGTCCATCTGGTCGATAAAATTTCCAAGATGCGCCGTGTCTCGTTGCAGATGAGCGAAGAACTCGGTCGCGAACCGACCGACGATGAGCTCGGCGAAGAGATCGGAATTGCTGCGGGTAAGGTTTCGCAGCTCAAGACCGTGTCGATTCGGCCGGCTTCACTCGATGCGCCGATTAGCGATGACGACTCGACCGAGTTCGGCGAAATCGTCGGCGATGAGGATGCGCAGACGCCGTTTGAGCTTTTGCGCGACAAAAACTTGCGCAACGAAGTCGGCGGTTTGCTCGACGTCCTCGACGATCGCGAGAAGAAGATTATTTTCCAGCGCTTCGGCCTCGATGGCGGAAAACCAAAGACACTCGAGGAAGTCGGCAAGAAATTTGGCGTGACCAGGGAGCGTATTCGTCAGCTGCAGAACATTGCGCTTTCGAAATTGCGCCGGGCGCTGAGCAAGAAAGAAAAGCCGATCGACGTCGAGTTGCCGGTCGAAGCTTAACGCAACATCGACACCTTCGATTTGGGAACAGCCTTAGTGCCGCGGTCGTTAGGACACTGAGGTTCCTCCCACATTTTATTTTGCTGTGCGCAACTGGACGCAATCCACCAATGCGTCCCGCGCGCGCACGTCGCTGATAATGACGAGATTGTCGCCCGCAGAAGTTAGCTTTTGATCGCGCAAGTACTTCTGGGCAGTCTCAATCGTCACATTCGGATCATCACTGAATTCAATCCGGGCCGGGCAAACGCCCCAGCAGATCGACAACTGCCGCTGCACGTCTTCGCTCGGCGTAAATGCAAAAATGGTCGCCCGCGCTGGGCGCAAGTTCGAAGTGTTGCGCGCCATCCTTCCATGTCGCGTGAAGACAATGATCTTTGACCGAGCGAGAGAATTGGCCAGCACGACCGCGGAAGCAACCGTCTTTTGTCGCGCGTCCTCCAGGACAGCCGATTCCGCATAACCCGCTCCACCGCTCCGTTCGATCCGCGTGGCCACGCGATTCAACACCTCGACACATTCGACCGGATATTGGCCGATGCTGGTTTCGCCGCTCAACATGATCGCATCCGCTTGTTCGAAGACAGCGTTGGCCACGTCAGTGATCTCCGCTCGCGTCGGCACGCGATTCTTGATCATCGACTCGAGCAAGTGCGTTGCAACAACCACGGGTTTGCCGAGGCGGATGCAATTCTTAACAATTCGACGCTGAATGATCGGCAATTCTTCCATCGGCACTTCAATCCCAAGATCGCCGCGGGCAACCATGACCAGGTCGGCAGTCTTAATAATGTTGTCGATCGATTCGACTGCCGCCTGGTCCTCGATCTTCGCCAGCACCTGGGCTTTACTTTTTTTGTGGCCGAGCAAATTACGAAGCTCGACCAGGTCGCTGGGTTTGCGGACAAAACTAAGCGCGACGAAATCGACCCCGAGTTCTGCCCCGAGCCCGACGTCGGCAATGTCCTTTTTTGTCAGCGGTGGCAGACTGACATGGACGCCGGGTAAATTGATATGGCGCCGCGAGCCGAGTGCAGCCGGGGTAATCACTTTGCAAAGAACGCGGTTTTTCTTCTTCTCGATAACGACGAGTTTGATCAGTCCATTGTCGACCAGAACCGTATCGCCGACGTTCACGTCGTCGGCGAACTTGTCATAATTGACCGCGACCGATTTCTTTTGCGTCTTTTTCGCGTGACGCACGGTGAACTCGAGCACGTCGCCTTTCTTCAATTCCAATGCTGTCTTCACTGGCCCGGTCCGGATCGCCGGACCTTGGGTGTCGAGCAAAACTCCAATTGGGCGCGTCAACTCGTCTGCGAGTTTGCGGATGCGCGGAACAATCGCACGCACCCACTCGCGCGACGCGTGACTCATGTTCAATCGAAAGACATCTGTCCCGCGCGCAATCAATTGCCGAATCGTTTCAGGTTTCTCCGTCGCCGGGCCAAGTGTGCAGATAATTTTTGTCTTCCGCATCGGTTAGAGCCTCCAGTTTGACCGAAGGAAAGCAAAGCCCGAAAAAACGCGGCACGCCGTGATGGCGTGCCGCGCGTAAACTAAATCGCAGTGATTACTTCAGTTTGCTCTGAGTTTGTTTGGCAAGATCGAGATGTTGCTGTACGACTTTGGAATACTTGGACGCGAACGCCTTTAGGTCCGGATCAGTTCCGTTCTGTGCTTCTTTTTGGAACTCGGCCAGGTCCGCTTGATGGTCTTTCACCATCATATCCATGTAATCCTTGTCCGATTTCCACTTACCTGGCGATTTTGCACCCGGAAGCGCGACCCCTTCCTCTTTCGCCAGTGCCATCAATTCGCTGTTGGCCTTGGAATGATCGGTCACCATTCGGTTGCCGAATTTTTTCACATCGGCGTTTTGGCCGCTTTGTGCCGCCAGTTTGCCCCATTCAACTTCCATCATGCCGCCTTTGGCCGCGTTCATCATGAAAGTCTTGTCCGCCGCACTCAATTTGCCAGCGGTTTTGCCCGCCGGGCTGGCGGTAGTTTTGGCAGTGGGCGCGGGTGCGTTTGCGCCGGTTCTAAGCGGTGGATACGTATTCAGCGCGCTGCTTGTCATAGGCAGGCAAAGCGCTCCGGCTGCCAGCGCGAGAACCGAGATTCGTGAGATGATAAGGTTTTTATTCATAAGTGTTTGCAGGTTAGCCGCTGCCATTCGGCATCAGAGATTCACATCTTGACACAGCTTTGGACGTGGATGCAAGCCGGCTATTCGATGTGGCCAGATCGATCCGCCAGAGGACGGATTCGCCCTGGCGATCTTTCGGTTCAATCCCGGCCTTTGCTCTTTTGATATGAGCTTTCCACTCGCTCGGCCACGTCCTTGTAGCCGTAATCCGTTTCGTAAATCTGTTTCATGCAATCGAGCGACTTCTCGCGCTCACCCATTTTGTCGTAAACGATTCCGAGATTGTAGACGATTTCCTTTTTCATCGCGTCCATTATCAAAATTTCCTTCGCCGCATCTTGGAACTGTTTCATCGCCAGATCGAGCATGCCGAGCTCGCGATAACAAACGCCGAGAAGATTCATCGCTTTCAAACGCGCGTTTGGGTTTTGTCGAGCCCGTTGCAATTCCGGCACCGCTTCGCGAAAACGCTGCGCACTAACGAGGTGCTCCCCCAGTTCGAAACGTAATTGAAGGTCGGTCGGGTTACGCTCCAATCGCTTTTTCGCTTCTTCGATTAAAATTCCAGCGCGCTTCTTCTTCGCGGCTTGAAGCTCTTCGTTTCTTTTCGCATGGACCGCATCTTTCGTGGTGTGGCCAGCGAGAAATTCCTCATGTGCCGCGATCTCGCGCTCCGCGCCGCGCATGTTCAAATTAGACAACTTTCGGATGAGCCCGGAATCGCTGCTTCCCGTCAACTCGACCGCCCGCTGATACCATTTGATCGCCGATTCGATGTCGTCCTTTTGTTCGCACAACGCGCCCAGTCGCCGGGCAAGATCGACATTCTGCGGCTCCGCCTTCTGCCGCGCTTGCAACTCCGCGATCTGCTGGTCGAGCGCCTCGCCGCTTATTTGCATCCGGCTTTGTTGCTCGAGCGAGATCGCCACATCTTTGTCTTTGATCAATTCGCGATAACTCTCCGCCTGCGTCCAGCCGCCACTGCTCATTGATGCACGCGCCGATGCGTCTTTTCCCAACCGCAGCGCCGCCGCGTCGAGCGGATCGATTTCTGTGATTCGATTGTAAACCTCTACCTCTTCCTCGCTTTGACCGGTCTGATGATAAAGCTGCCCCAGTTCGTGCAGCAGCTTCACATCGCGCGGGTTTTCTTCGAGCAAAGTTCGCAGCGCGAAAACGCCGATCTCCGGCCAGCCCGCCGCGACCGCGGCTTCTTTCAACGTCAGGTTCGCCTGTCGATGGTAGGGCTCCTCTTCCAAAACCTTTTCGATCATTTCCACCGCGCGCTTTGGCGCCTTCCTGATTTCGCGCTGCGCTTTCATCACCGCGATCGGCGCGGTTGAGATGTTGAAGAAACTTTTTTTGCCAGCTTTTTGTTTGGTCACTTCGGCCCGGCGCAGCAATTGGCGCCCGGTCAAAAATTCCGGCTCTTGTTTCAGGATCCCCTGCAACAGCGAAATCGCGTAACCAAAATTGCGCAGCTCGATCGCGGCCATCGCTTTCAACCAAAGACTGCGCTGCGTTTCGTTCAGTTCTTTTTCGGTTTTAACGGCCATCGCGCGATTTATTTATCACAACAGATCAAGCTGCGGCTTTTCGGGTTTCGCAGGCGCAGATGTCGATCTTTTCTTGCGCGCCTTCAACCGTTCCGTCACCCCGTTCGGATTTTCCAGGTGCGACAGGATTTCTTTCGCCCGATCCAAAATTTCTTTTGGCAAACCGGCCAAGCGCGCCACCTGGATCCCGTAACTTTTGTCCGCACCGCCGGGCACGATCTTGCGCAGAAAAATGATCTGCTCGTTCCACTCCCGCACCGCGACATTGAAATTGCAAACGCCTTTGCGCTCCGCCGCCAGCTTGGTCAGCTCATGATAATGCGTCGCGAACAGAGCGCGCGCCTTGATCTTGTCGTGCAAAAATTCCGCCACGCTCCAGGCGATCGACAACCCGTCGAAGGTCGATGTTCCGCGGCCGATCTCATCCAGAATGACCAAGCTGCGCTCGGTCGCGTTGTTCACGATGTTCGAGGTCTCGTTCATCTCCACCATGAACGTCGATTGCCCGCGCGCGAGATCGTCGTTTGCGCCGACGCGCGTGAAAATGCGATCGACCAGTCCGATCTCCGCGCTCGCCGCTGGGACGAAGCTGCCGATCTGCGCCATTAATACAATCAACGCGACTTGCCGGATGTAAGTCGATTTGCCGGCCATGTTCGGACCGGTCACAATCGCCAGCCGCATGTTTTCGCCATCCAGCGTTGTGTCGTTAGGCACAAATTTCTCTTCGACCAGGTTCTGATCGAGCACCGGATGCCGGCCATCCTTGATTACGAGCCGTAACGATTCATTTAGCACTGGCCGGCAATAATTGAAAAGACGCGCCATCTCCGCCAGCGAGAAGATAGCATCGACAATCGAGATCGCTTCCGCAGTCCGTTGAATCGGTCCGAGTTCGCGCAGCGTTTCCTCGCGCAATTTTTGGAAAAGCTCGTACTCGAGATTTCGGGCGCGCTCGTCCGCACCCAGAATTTTGCCCTCCATCTCTTTCAATTCCGGCGTAATGAAGCGCTCGCCGCCAACTGTCGTTTGTTTGCGGGTGTAATGCTCCGGCACGCTTGCCAAATTCGATTTCGTTATTTCGATGAAGTAACCGAACACGGAATTGTAACGGACTTTAAGCGACTTGATGCCGGTCGCCGCAATCTCGCGCTCCTGAAGTTGGCTGATCCAGTTCTTGCCTTCGCGCGAACCGTTCCGCAGCTCGTCAAGATCGACATCATAACCGTCGCGAAAAATTCCGCCTTCTTTCAAAGCCAGCGGCGGATCGTCAACCAGCGCGTTGGTTAATTTCTCGGCCAGCGCCGGTATCTCCTGGATTTCGTTTTGCAATCGTTGCGCCAGCAACTCGACTTCGCCTTCTTCCTTTGCGCGGTTTGCGCCGAAGGCGAGGCGATCGAGCATCTTCTGCAGTTTCGCTTTCAACTTCGGGATCTGCTGAAGTGACGCTTTCAGCATAACCAGATCGCGCGCGTTGCCGGAAGCCTGGCTCAACCGTCCGACCGCGCGTTCGATGTCGCGAATCGATTTCAATTCCGCCCGAATCGAGTCAAGCAAGTCCGGCTCCTGCAAAAGATCGGCGATCATTTGCTGACGGTATCCGAGCTCGGTCAGATCGCGCAGCGGCTGCAAAATCCAGGAGCGCAATTTGCGCGCGCCCATCGGCGTCACAGTTCGATCGAGCACTGCGAGCAAGCTTGTGTCGCGCGCACTTCGGGACTCGACCAGTTCAAGATTGGTCTGCGTCGCTGCGTCGAGCAGCACATAATCGCTCGGCGCATCGCACCGCAGCGAACTAAGATGATCGATCTTTCGCCGAAGCTGGTGCTTCAGGTAATGAATGATCGCGCCCGCGGCCGCGACCGCCTGCGGCATGTGCGCGCAGCCAAAACCGTCCAGCGATTTGACTTGAAAATGCTCACACAAGGTAAAGCTTGCGTGCTCCGGCAGGAACGCGTAGCTGTCGTACTCGATTGCGTGATCGATCTGGCCTAGCGAATCCTTTTGTTCGGCGCTGACCAACAACTCCGACGGCGATACTCGCGCAAGCTGATCGAGGAGCGATTGTCGATCTTGCAGTTGGGTGAGGCGAAATTCGCCGGTGGTGAGATCGGCATAAGCGAAACCGAAACCTTCGTTGTCGGTGTAAACGGCGCCGAGATAATTCGCCCGCTTGGCATCGAGCAGATTCAATTCGCTCACGGTCCCAGCGCTGATGATTTGAGTGATATCGCGCGAAACGATTTTGCCCGGCTGCGGTTCGCTCATTTGATCGCAAATCGCAACACGTCGCCCGGCTTTGATTAACTTTGCGATGTAACCCTGCGCCGCGTGATATGGAACGCCGCACATCGGAACTTCGTTACGCTTGGTCAGAGCGACGTTGAGCAACACCGACGCCTCCTTCGCATCCTCGAAAAAGAGTTCGTAAAAATCGCCGAGCCGAAAGAGCAGGAGGGTGTCTGCCGGAATGCTTTTCCGGAGGCGCCGATACTGTTGCATCATCGGAGTGAGCGCGTCCTGCATCGCTTTAGAATGAAATCGACCGGCCTGAATTGCGAGTTTCGAATTCGTCAACTGCTCCGGTCCGGGTCGAGACACTGCAGCATTTTCTGGCCGAGAATTTTGACGTTCGGCTCCCGCAAATGCTGGCCGTGGTGGCCGGGCAGGTCATGAACTTCGATTCCGCCGAGGGCCATCCCGTTCCATCCTAGAAAAGGGTCTTGCTCAAACAGGTCGGCCGATGGCTGGTGCTCAACGCGAAACAGATCGATCTTGCCAGTAAATGGTCGCAACTGGTAACGACGGCGGGCCGCAAAACAAACCTCCTGCAGATAAACGAATCGCAATTGGTACGGCAGTGGCCGGCTACGAAAATTCAAGCGCAAATCAAGATGAACCAGCTGCCGCCGAAACCAATCTACAATTCCTTTCTTGAGAGATCGAAAATTCAGATCGTCTCGTTGTGCGACGGGAACGAGTGACTGAGCGGCAGCTTTTAACTTCTGCCCGACCGATAACCCTTTTCTGACTCTCGGAAATTCGCCACCGTAAGTATCAAGCAGACCGAGAAATTTCACTTCCTCCCCATCGTGGGACAGGCGCTGAGCCATTTCGAAGGCAACTACTCCACCAAGCGAGCTGCCGCAAAGATAATAAGGTCCGCGCGGTTGGTGGCGGCGTAACGAAGTGATGTGGTGCGTTGCCATTTCTTCGATCGAGTGCAGGTAGGGCGCGCAGCCGTCGAGACCTTGCGGTTGAAACGCGAAACATGGTTGGTTGTCGCCGAGATGAGCGGCTAATTGTCGAAAAGCGAGCGCTTCGGATCCGGCGCCTGGGACGCAATAAAGAGGAGGTTTTGTTCCGCGTAATTGCAAAGCAACAAGGCGCAGCTCCGCTTCGGACCAGCCGCCGCGTCGGATGACGTCGGCGAGTTTCTCGATCGTCGGAGTTTCCACTAACACCGAGACAGGCAGATGGACGCCAAAAAAAGTTTCGACCGCTGCCAACATCGTTGCCGCTGCGAGCGAATCGCCGCCGAGAGCAAAAAAATCGCTCGTCGTTTCGACGCTGTTGTTTCCGAGAATATTTTCCCAGATTCGGACAAGCTGTAATGAAAGGGCATCGCCAGGTACGGCTGGGGAATGCGTTTTGTCTTTTATTCGCCGCTCCGCTTCGTACGAAAGTGCGACGCGATCGATTTTGCCATTGGGAAGAAGCGGCAGTTGCGAAAGGCTGAAAACACGTTGCGGCAAAGAATAGACCGGCAATCGCCGTTGAAGTGCAGACCGGAGCTCTTGTTCGGTCAATTCACCATTGGTCCACGAAACGAAGGCGACGATGTTCTTTGCATTTGTGTCGCGTTCGGTCGCGAGCACGGCGGCGTTGCGGACGCCGGGCACGTCCATCAGCGCCGCTTCGATTTCGGCGACACTGATCCACTGTCCGCGCAATTTGAGCTGGTCGTCCTTGCGGCCGAGATGTTCGAAAATCCCGTCTAGATCACAGCGGCCAAGATCTCCGGTGCGAAACCAGCCGTCGTCATCGAGCCCGTATTGTTCAACGTCGCTTCCGGTCCAGAAAGCGGGGGCAATGTATTTACCGCGGAGCGCGATCTCGCCTATTTCGCCGGACGTCGCGTCGGTTCCGTCCGGGTGGAGTAATTTTATTTCGATGCCATTGAGTGGTTTGCCGACTGGCACGGTCGCCGTCGGGATCCGAGTATCGTGTTTAATATGAAAATGGCAGGCGTTGCCATTCGCTTCGGTTAAGCCGAGCCCATTAACAAGAACAGCGTCGCTTCGAAAATGTCGACGGAAAAGATCGACATCCGGCGGGAAGACCGGTTCGCCGCCGAGCTTGACTGTGCGGACGGAGTGAAGGATGTCGTCCGGCTCAAGCGCTTCAGCGAACCGGCGAAAAAGACTCGGCACCGAATGATAAACGGTGATCCGCTCAGTTTTGATCCAGTCTCTGACTTTGGGTAGTCCTTCACGGACCGGATCAAACAGGAAAAGCGACGCGCCATTCAGCAGTGCTCCAAAAATTGCCGATACCGACGCCGCGGCGGAACAGGGCGAGAGCAATGTGATGCGGTCGTCTGCGGTAATCCGCAACGAGCGGGAATGGTTCGTCACGTTGTGCCAGGTGCCGCCGTGGGTGTAGACAAGCGGCCGTGGCCGTTGGGACGAGCCGGAGGTATAAAAAATAGCGAACGGACTATTTTCGTTTGCCAGCGCGGATGAAAACGAACTTGCTTTGGTCAAGAGCTCGTCGAACAAAAAAAATTTCGCCGCCGAGCCACCTAGTTTCCCGGCTTGCTCGGCGTGCTCGGGACCGGCAATGATCGCCCATGGCCGGACTTCTTTGACGATTTCCCGTAAACGCGCCGGTGGAAGCGAGCGATTCAGAACAAAATAGAACCCGCCACTTCGCAAAATGCCGGCCATCGCCGCAATAAGATGCGCGTCATGACTCATCATCAACGCAATCGGCCCGAAGCGATTTGCCGATTCGCCTTGCAGCGCGCCGGCGCAGCGCGCTGACAGATTGTCCAAGTCCGCGTAGGTCAGCTCGCTCGATTTGCTCTTGATCGCAAGATGCGACGCGCGCGAGCGCAGCGTTTTTTCCAGTTGCGCAACCAGCGTGTTTTCTTTTTCAGCGACCGCTGGCATTCACGAGAAGGTTTCGTCAGAACCATCCGTCGCAGACGCGAATCGGTTGGTTGCCGCGTGTAAACCCGAGGCTTGACACATTTTCATGGGAAATAAATTGCCTGCATCCGAGTGAAGAATTCGCGGTTGGCCGGACCGTGTTCCGGCGGACCAATGCCGGACGCCTTCCAACCGCCGAATGGTAGATCGACAGCGGCGTCGGCGGTTGAACAGTTAATCTTGAGAATGCCGGCTTTGGCGCGGCGCAGAAAATCCTCGATCAGTTTTCCCGAGCTGGAGAAAAGCGCCGCCGCCAAACCTTGCTCGACGCAATTACAAAGTGAAATAGCCTCGTCCCAATCTTTCGCGCGCTGCACCACCAGCACCGGGCCGAAGGTCTCTTCCTGCACGACTTCGTCGGCCGGATCATCGCAACAAATAATTGCAGGGGACAGCCATGCATCGCCCGGCGGAGTTTGCGATTTTTGCAAGGGCCGCATCACTATTAGCGACGACTTTTTCGCGCGCTCGATCACGCTTGCGACGCGAGTGCAGGCCACCGACGAAATCAAGGGTCCAATTTGCGTTTGTTCGTTGGTGGGATCGCCCCAGGTAAGCCTGGCGCTCGCTGCGACAAGTTCGTCCAGAAAACGATCGTAAACACCCGTTTCGACAATGGCGCGGCGGTTTGCGGTACAACGCTGGCCGGCAAAAGCAAAAGCGCCTTCGGCGATGCTTGACGCGGCTGCGGGCAGATCAGCGTCCCGCCAGACAATACTTGCATTGTTGCCGCCCAACTCCGCCTGCAACGGAGTTTGACGAGCGCCGCAAATTTCTTGGGCGACGCGTCCGGTTCTCAACGAACCAGAAAGCGTAACTGCATCGCAACTGCTCATTAGCTCGCGCGCTGTCCGTTCCCCGCCATACAAAACTTGCAGGAGCTCGGGACGGTTCGTTGCCGTTGCGAACAGCTCGCCGGTTCTTCGCGCGATCCGTGTTCCGGGAATCGCCGGTTTCCAAATAACAGCATTGCTGTAAAGCAACGCCGGAACGATTTTGCCGATCGGTATTGCCAGTGGATTGTTAAACGGTCCGATCAGCGCGATCACGCCAAGCGGCTCGCGACGATAACCGGTTTCCGTTGGAGAGCGATCTTGCCCCGCGTCGACCTGTTGGGCGGCTGCGTCGATCAGAGCCAGCGCGCGGGCCCACTCGCCGCGGGCATAGCGAATCGGTTTGCCGATATCTTCAACCAAAAGATCAACAATCTCCTCGCGGTGATCTTTCAATTGGTTTCCGAAAGCTTGCAGCGATTTCAATCGCTCTTGGGCGCCAATCGCTCGCCAGGGATCGAGAGCTTCTCTTGCCGTCGCGATCGCGGAGTCGACCGTCGATTTGCCGGCAGCGGGCCATCGTTGGATTTGCCCGGAGCAAGGCGGCCGGTGAGTTACGATCTCCGACCCCACCCCCGGCAAAACACCGTTCTCGAGATCAACCGATAACGGAACAGGCTTCATCCTGAATGGCCGCGTTACAAATTTCTTCGGCCACCAATTCTCCGAATTGCCGCGTGCCTGCGATCTGACAACCCGGTTCGGCCAGTTCGGCTGTCCTCCAGCCATTTCGCCAAACGCCGCGCACTGAGTCTTCAATCAACTGCGCTTCCGTTCGCAAACCAAACGTTTCTCTTAACATCATCGCCACGGAAAAAATCTGTCCGACCGGATTGGCCATATCACTTCCGGCAATATCATACGCGGCGCCATGATTTGTCTGATAAACCGCGGCGCCTTTCGCGGAATAACTCGCTCCAAAGGTGAGGCCGCGGGAGGCGGCCAGAATACCGCCGAGATCCGAGAGAATGTCGCCAAAGCAATTCGGCGCGGCGATGACGTCGAAGGACTCGGGTTCCTGCAGCAGTTTGTAAGCGGCATAATCGACATCCAGCATCGAAAACTCGACGCCGGCCGCCTGGCTCACTTCCATGGCGCACGCGCCCCAAAGAGCATGGACCGCGGGAGCGCCGGAGTTTTTTCCAACGACCGTGAGCACGTTTCGCCGCGAGCGCGCGACCGCCGCCGCCACTTCCAGGACCGCGCGCACCTGCTTTTCGTTGTGAACGAAGGTATGCGAAACCTCACGCCCATCTTCGGAAGAGTTCTCGACTGAATCGCCTTGATAAATTCCCTGTAGATTCTCGCGCACCAGCAGGACGTTGATTGGTTTTGCCGGAAGCTTGATCCGGCAGACATCGCGCAGCTCTTGATACGAGCGCAGCGGGTTGAGCTTGTAATAAAGATTGAATCGACGCCGCATGTCGTAAACGAACCGGCCTCCCGCCGGGCCGGCCAGAATCGCGCCGCCCCGATCAAAAATTTTACTGCAAAATTCGATAACTTCGCCGGAAAGGTATTCTCCATTGCGCCGAGCCGAGAGAGAGCCGATTTCTCCGCCCGTTTCGATCTGAAACTTGAGACCGCGATTTTCCGCAACCGCCTCTAGGACCCGTAGCGCGGCATCGATCAGTTCCGGTCCGCTGCCTTCCCCGCGCAGTACGCCGACCCGGAATGGTGGCACGCGTTTGGTATTTAGCTCGGCGGAATTCATGGAAAACGCGTAGGATACCAGCAGGAGCCCATCGAACACAAGATTCTTGCCTCAGCGCCTTGGGCAATCGCCTTGCAAAACCAACTTCCGCAAGCGCGAATCGCCGCTTCCCACGTGATAGCGCAGCGGCTCCATCGTCCGCTCGCTAAAATCAGTGCGGCATACGGGCGAAAATCCGTACATCATTTGATAACGCGGAATGACGGCGTCCCGGCTGCCGTAATGAAAACAGCGTGACGGATCGATGAAAAGAACGGTGCCTTTGGGATAGGCCAGTTCCTGGACACTTTTCGGATCTACCACTGAGTAAACCGTGTCGTCCTGCAAGCGATACGGCGTTCCCTTTTCCCAATACTTCAGTTTCGAAACAGCAGCCTGCGATTCGGCTGCCGGAACCCAGCGAAATGGTCCGCTCTTGGCGGTCACATCGCGCAAGAGCACAATGATATAGACCATTGGGTCGGAATAATAATCGAGGTGAAACAGCTGGCTGTCACGGTACGGCGCAGGCTTGGCATCGAAAGACGCGCTCGACTCGGCCAGGCGGATTCCTGGCGGCAGCGTGCCGGACAATACCGGGATCGATTCCATGTAGCGGCATACCGTGGTCAACGCGCTCGATGAAAGCGCGAAATTGAGGATCGATGGATACTTTTCCGTGTCCTCCGGCTTCGCAATATTCTGAAAAAATGCTCGATAGCTGTCGGGCCTCTTCGTCGCTTTCAAGCCGTGCTCGGCGATGATTTGCTCCGATTCGGCGATCAGTCCATCGATTCCTGGCAACGCTCGCGAAGTATCGAGTGCCCATCCGTTCTTCATCACATTAGACTGGCCAACCGGCGTACCGTTTTCCGCGATCAACTCATCAAAATTTTCTCGATACAATTTCCGGCGACGTTCGTCTTGCCCTTTGCATCGGAATTGATTGTAGAAAGCTGCTGCTCTCCTTGTCTGCCGGATGCCGAGCCGCTGCATGTTCGAAGCCATCAGCCACGACGCAATTCCTGACGATATCCATGCCATTGCTTGTCGATCTAGAATTCTCCGATGGCCGCTCGATGGAAGTTAACGTTCAAGGCCGGCTCTCTCTCTCTCTTCTCTTGTACGTCAATCCACCGAGGCCGAACCAACTCAGCCCCGGTGGAGAAAAGCCAGACGGTACCTTGTGCTACCGTCTAGAATTTGTAGTTCAAGCCGGCCCGCACAATATGCCCCTGATCGTGCGCTTCCCACCTGAATCTGCCGATGTCCCGTGTAAAGACATTCGCCTCGGCGCTGAAGCTTTGGTCGTCGAGCGTGTAATAGAGATACTCGGCTTTGATCGACCAGTGACAGCCGATCATTCGCTCGATGCCGCCGCCAACGGTCCAGCCCCAGTCAAAGTCCTCTTCATGGGCATCGATCGTTCGGTTGCTGCACGGGAAAATATTGCAATCGTCGCGTACGCGCGTGTCCCAATTGACCCCAATGCCACCCCCGGTCGCGTAAAACAACCATTGATTGAGCGCGATGCCGAGGCGGCCGCGGATGGTCGTGTAGAAATCGCTGTCACTGTGGCCCACTAGATCGCTGTTGCCAAGTATGGCGGACTCAGGTTCGACGCCGCTGCCCTCGATATTCATGTAGCC
>WNGK01002375.1_pt1 | contig 22190 bp, 21 predicted proteins | sample 5400601 | NCBI WGS metagenome assembly WNGK01 (sample SAMN13153376, study PRJNA577476) | soil metagenome | isolation source: 60 cm soil or saprolite under Garry oak tree replicate 1 | place: USA:California | collected 2016-06-15
ACATTGAAGGACAATTCGTAGAAGACTTGGGTAAACGACAGGGCGAGTTGCTCATCGTAGAGCGCTTGTCCTGAAGAACCGCTGGGAGCGAGTATCCACCCAGGGCTCCGCAAGATGCTAGCACAGAGCAGCAGAAAAAGCAACAGGAATATTCGCAAGCGGGGTCCACTGGGCCAGAACTGATTTCCCCTCTAGCCCTCGACCATAAGATCGCAACCTGGGCTTATTTAACCGGAGCTGATCGAACTCTCCACTTTCTAACTTATACGACCGGAATCGGCGTGTCACCTCGGAAAGGGCTTGAGCTACATCTTGGAGAGACCTCCGCCGAGCTTCGACAAGCGTGTCAAGTATGGCCGGGATCCTCAGCATTTTGCTGAACTGCGGTTTCCTTCTGGCCGGGGACCATTCCCGTTCATGTTCGTGATCCATGGCGGTTTCTGGCAGTCCGCGTATGACTTATCGCACATTGGCCACCTCTGCGCCGCCTTCACCAGTAAGGGAATCATTACCTGCAACCTCGAATATCGACGGCTCGGAGATCCCGGTGGCGGCTGGCCTGGAACCTTTCAGGATATTGGCCTCGCGACCGATCACATTCTGGAAATAATCTCTTCAGACCCACACGTCGACTTGGCGCGAACAGCCGTCATAGGCCACTCCGCTGGAGGGCACCTCGCATTATGGCTTGGAGGCAGACATCGAATACCTAACGCGTCACCCCTACACGGCGCTCCGAAATACCGTCTCGGCGGTGCAGTTTCACTGGCCGGTGTGTGCGATCTGAGGGCCGCGTGGAAGCAGCGGCTGGGAAACGGTGTTGTTGCGAGACTCATAGGCGGGACGCCTGACCAGTATCCGGACAGATACGATGCCGGCAGTCCCATTGAACTCCTCCCCACTGGAACAAGACAAGTCCTAATCCACGGATCAGTCGACGACATCGTCCCGGCCTCTCAGTCAGAAAAGTTCGTTGAAAGAGCTGAACGATTGGGCGAGCATCCCACCCTAATCAAACTCGATGGCGGCCATTTCGAGCTAATTGACCCAGAATCAGGCCCGTGGTCCGCCGTCGTTGGAGCCGTTCTGCCCCAATTGGGCCTAAGATAGACAGTCAGAGATTCAGATAGATAGGGCCGGGTTCTTTGGTACCGAGGAGAGTATCTTAGGAAGGAGCTCATGGTTCCACGTCTCGGAGGTCATCCGATTCAGTGGACAAACTCTAGCTTGATTCTGTCAGGGTCCTCGAAATAGACCGCGTAGTAGCCCTTCCGATACTCAGGATATTCCTTCGGCCCACCATAGAGCACCTTGATGCTCCTCGGAACAAGAAATTCGCTGTGAAGTCTGTCCACATCTGCTCTCGATTTCGCGTGGAAGGCGATGTGGTTCAATCCCACATGTCCCCGATGGAACCCTGAATCCTTGTAGCGCTCCAAGTAGGTCACGAAAATCCCGGCTTCGCCATTGCCCCATCCAGCAAAATCCTTTCCGCCCACGATTTGCTTGTAGCCCAGCCATTCCAGAAAATCATGATAGAAAGCCTTGGACCTATCGAAGTTTGAAACATTGATCTCTATGTGCTGGACGTTACCTCGTTTGGATACCAATGACTAGTGGTTATCCACTTCTTGAATCGGGCGCTAAAATGCTTTGGATACAATATGTCGAAAGTTGGTGCCGAGGGCAGGATTTGAACCTGCGACTGGGCCGATCTCTCAAGAGACCGTCAGCCCGGTGTCAGATGTTACCATCTTCAGCCGGGTGCTCTCCTTTGCCTCCCCTTTTTCAGGAGAACAGGCTGAGCTACCTCGGCGGGCCTCGGCAAGCACGACACTTTTCCAGATCAGAATTAAGCTTTCTTAGTGGAGTAACGTGTCCGGAGACATAGAGGCTAAAACCAGTCCGAGGTATCGAAAGGTCTTAACCGCGCATTCCTTTGAACTTGCGGAGCCATAGAAACGTGTCCACGAATTGACTGCTGACCATCAAGCTCAAAGCATCGGCCCGAGTTCTGGATGGCTCGCTCCCGAAGGATCAGTCTACTTTTGCCGGAGGCGTAACTGCAATCTATCCTATCGTCGAGGGAATCTCGGCACTTCCCGTTGGGGCCTATGTTGATCGCAAAGGGCGAAGAAACGTGTTCGTCGCGGGACTTGGTCTCATTGCAATCCTGAGCCTAGTGATCGGATTGTCCAACAACCTTCTGCTGGTAGGCAGTGCTCACGGACTAGAGGGATTGGCGGCCGCCATGGTGACAGTCGCCTCTCTGACAATGATTACAGATCTTACTGTTGTGACGAACCGTGGTATTGGTATGGGCGGATTTGACCTTGCCAACCTAGGAGGCTACGGAGTGGGGATAGTTCTAGGCGCTGCGTTTAGCACAGTCTTCGCGGCTGACCTCGGAGCCAGTTTCTTGGTAGTCTCCGCCATCCTCGGGGTATCTGCGGTCGCAGTATTTTTCATTCTTCGAGAACCTGCACATGTCTCTCGTGGGCGAAGAAGTCTGAAGGAAATGTACTCCAATCTCACAAGCGATGTGGCAGCCATTCTTCCAGCATGGTTTGCTCTTACGGTCGTGCTCGGATTCTACGTTTTTTTGCCTAGGCTTGCTACTCGGATGGGAAAGACAGACCTTGCACAAGCCGCTCCAGTCATACTTCTAGGTCTGGTCATTCTTGGAGCAGGCGCAATTCTGTTCGGACGGTTGTCCGACAAGATCGGCCGAACCAAGACAATGGCCATAGGAGCTTTGGGTGAGATAGGCTTCCTTCTGGTTCTTCCTGAGATTTTCGGGCCATTGGTCAACATTCCCCCTAACACGCCTTGGATTGACTCATACAACATGGTCGGCCCCATCATCATTGTCGCAGGGTTGCTATTCTTTCTTGGATCGGCATTGGTCCCTTCTATCCTCGCGTTCATCGGGGACAAGGCGGCCAATGAGTCTCGAGGCTCGGCAATGGGATTGTACAGTCTCATGCTCAGCGCGGGGATCGCGGTTGGACTGGTCCTAGCTGGGATAGCCGACGATCTAGGCGGTGTCCAAGCCGTATTCTACTCGGCAGCAATAATCTTCTCCGGCCTAAGCCTGACAAGTGGATATCTACTATTCCGAAACAAGCAGTTCGAGAACGCAGCTACAGTTCTGAAGAAATCTCCCAGCAGCGTAGGATAAGTACTCGATTTCAGGTTCATGGGGATGCTCGGGAGTGCACTGGAAACCTCAGTATGGCTTGAGAAAGCCTTATCTCTCCCAGAATAGTGTTTTTTATGAAAATTCTTTGAAGGTATCAAGGAAACTTTTCTCGCTCAGCTCCATTGCGCTGCTGATAGCACTCGCGATCCCTCTAGCGATCCCCCACGCCAACGCCGCCACGGGGCTGGTCTGTATCGCGGATCCTTCAGTAAATCTTTCATCATGCCCCGGTTCTCCCGCCTCGTTCTCTGGAGTCGTCGGCTCGAACGTGACGGTTGCCGTCAATATTCAGGGCAGCGACACGGTGAACGGGTTTGACATCTCAACATTGGTAGACTCCTCTGTTCTTCAGCCGGTGAACATCTTCGTTGCAAACAGCATCATTCACGATCCAAAGTTCATCGTGGCGGAGACCGTTGACCCGAACTCGGGAATAGCGAGGTTGGCAATGGTCGCCGCAGGTTACAGTGTGCCCGGCCCAGTCACCGGCAATCTGTTCACCATCGTGTACAGAGTTCTAGTATCGAATAGGGGCACTGGTATCGTCTTCCAGACAGGCTGCTCAGGCACAAGTGTCCCGAACACGTGCGTAACGGTAACCAGTCCCAATGTCGACTCGGAATCAGTCCAGAACGGATCGCTAGTCGGGCCAGTGACTCCAAACTTCGCGATCTCTGCCGATCTACGTTCTCAAACTCTACAAGCGGGATCTTCCACCTTCACCAACATTAGAGTGAATAGCCTCAACGGTTTCAGCGGTACTGTTAGCATGAGCGCGTCTCCTCCACCCGTCTGTCCAGGCTGTCCAACCTGGTCGGTTGCTCCCACAAGCGTTAGCCTAGTCTCTGGAGGTGCAGCAGCCGCAAACCTGACCTTCCATACAACCTCGAACACTCCGCCGAACACCTACAACGTTGCTGTCAACGGGACCAGCGGTAGCATATCACACTCTGTGTTCCTCTCGTTCACAGTCACCGCTCCACCACCACCCCCGGACTTCTCCATCGCCGCGAGTCCCGCTTCTCAGAACGTACAGTCAGGCAACACCGCGACCTCCTCAATCGTGTTGACGAGCCTTAACGGATTCAGTGGAGTAATCAACCTGTCAGTACCTCCTCAGCTCACTTGCCCTGGTTGCCCTGGCTGGAGCATCAATCCTACAAGCGTTACGTTGTCGTCTGGTGGACAAGCGTCATCAACACTGACGTTCACCACGACAGCTGGTGGCTCAACCGGAACCTTTGGTGTGAATGTTACCGGAACGAGTGGAAGCCTATTGCACTCTACTGTCGCCTCATTTACAATCGTAACAGCTCCACCACCCCAAACGGGAGTGGTGTGCATTGCAGACGTTTCGACAACAACATGCCCATCGCGTCCTGTAAACTTCATGGGCACAGTTGGGGGACAACTCCAGGTCGCCGTCAACATCTTCAATTCGTCGGCTTTGAACGGTTTCGACGTACAAGTGCTGGTCGACCCATCAGTGCTTCGCCCAGTCAGCACCAGCCTGACAGGAACTGTTCTGCCGAGTCCCGTATTCGTGCTGCAAAACTCTGTAAATGCGACTAGTGGTCTCGTACGCGTAGCCGCGGTCTCCCAAGGAGGCATGACTGTTGCACCTACGACAGGGCGTTTCTTCAGCATAACCTACAACATCGTAGGCGCGACCGCTGGATCCTTCATACTATTTCCCTCAGGCTGCTCCGGAACCAGCAATGACGGCATCTGTGTAACAGTTGTAAACGCGGCGGTTATCGATCCGGAAAACATTCTCGAGGCAAATGTCACGATCTCCGCACAACCAACCTTCTCGATCAGCGCCAACCCAACATCACTGAGCATCATCAAAGGACAGTCAGCAAGCTCAGCGATCAACGTAACAAGTCTAAACGGATTCGCAGGAACCATCACCCTTTCAACGACTATCTCCCCGGACATCAAAAGAGGCCCGGCTCTATCACTCACACCAACGAGCATCACCTTAGTGGGCGGTGGAACCGCAACAGCCACACTACTGGTATCCACAAACGGTGGGACACAGACAGGAACTTACACTATTACGATAACCGCGACAAGCGGGTCCCTTACGCAAACTACAACCGTAACGGTAACCATTCTTCCACGCCACTAATCTTCCCGGGTCCAATCAAGACCCTTCTCCCTTTTTTGGATTAGTCCCACCGGAGGTTTGGAACAGACATGAACTCTAAAGCCGGGAGGCAAGTCGCGCTAGGGGCGACGGGGATATTTGATAACTGAACCGGACTACCCGGCCGCAACAGTCTTCTCCGGGCTAAGCCTGACTAGCGTGTATCTCCTAAACCGCGACAACCAATTTGAGACTGCAGCTAGTGCGCGGCAAAGCTCCCAATAGTTCAACCTAGGGTAGTCACGAAGAGGAATTTCGTAAGAGATAAGTCTCTTAGTTTCTAACCGCACTCTGAGCTTTCTTGGCAGAGGATTCTGTTCACACTACTCGGGTTGCAAAGAAGCTCGAATGGTTTGGATTGACCGTAGTCAAACGGTACTTGACGAAGGGCAAAGATAGCAGGGATCTTCGGGACGTGCATTCCAATCCGGAGTTCTACGACAAGGACATCGACCTAGTTCTCAACCTTCCAAACGCCCAGAAAATGACAATCGATCTCAAGGTTGACTCATACTACGGGTCCGATCCAACGCGCAAGACAAGAGGGTTGTGCAATCCAGACAGTGGCTTCATTCTACTCGAAACAATTGGCCAGCTCCAGTATGATAGGTCGAGAAGGGTTTCAGCAAATGGTACTCTACCCGTTAGGCAAAGGGCGGATGTCCCTGGCTGGTTCTTTGCAAGCTCTGCCGATGAGGTCTATTACTACTTCCTCGCCCTGCTCAACACAGAAACCGAGCTAAACCCATTCTACGCGGAATACGTGAAACTTGTCAATGGCGGCCAACCAACAGATGAGGTTGAAAATCGTCTGTTGCGAGAACTGCGCGTAGACAGGGACTTGTTAGTGAGTTTTTCACTTGCAGAGGCGAGAGTCTGGTATGAGACTGTCCCTGAAACCCTTTTTCAAGGGTACGCTCCCGCTCCTAACCCGAGTTATCTCACCCTGAGTAAGAGAGTCAAGCGTGATCTATTCATGTCAAACGGAATTGGGAAGAGCCATGGTTCTATATTCTCCTTGGTCAAACCGAGATCGGTTTCTCCGTAATCCAAAGACGCTATACTTCATAACCCGATCACTGACATGGTGCCCAAACTATTGTCAACATAGGCTAGGCTCTCAATTAATCACATGCTATGCTTTAAGACGATGACCCGCACTTAGCTTTCTCGTTATCTCAATAATGAGGAACAATGCTCTGAAACTCTCGGGATCGACCCAACAGACTGTGCTCCTCACCATTTCTAGAATGAACCGCGCTTCGCCATTCCTGAAGTGGGCGGGAGGTAAGGGTCACCTTCTATCTCGCCTCTTGGCAGCGATCCCGTCCGAAACGACTTCATATTACGAACCATTTCTTGGAGGTGGCGCCTTATTCTTTGCGCTTTCTAGCCGGAGGTCAAACTTCAGGGCGGTCTTATCGGACACCAACGTTGACTTGGTTCGAACATACAATATTGTCAAGAACGAGCCTCAGGAGTTAATCGATCATCTCAGTTGGTATGCCCATCTGTATCACGAAGCGCGGGATAAGATTGGATTCTATTATACTATGAGAGAGTGGAAGCCAACTACTGATGTAGAATCTGCCGCGAGATTCGTCTTCCTCAACAAGACCTGTTACAATGGCCTTTACAGGGTCAACAAGAAGGGGGAGTTCAATGTTCCATTCGGGCGCAATAAGAGACCAAAGATATTTGACGAGAACAACATTCTTGCCGTGAGCAAAATACTAACGCAAACAAACGCCTCAATTCGCGCTCTAGATTATCGTCAAGCTACGGAGAATTGTGGCAAGGGCGATCTGGTCTATCTTGATCCCCCTTACGATCCAACCAGCAAGACTTCTGCATTCACGGATTACACTACTAGTGGGTTCGCCAAAGAAGATCAGGAGACTCTCGCTAAACACTTTGCCACACTGACCAAGAGAGGATGCGCAGTTTTGTTGTCAAACTCCGATACTCCTATGGTCAGGCGATTGTATAGAGGGTTCAGAATGAAGAGCTTCTCGGTCGCAAGGCCAATAAGCTGCATCGGAAAGAGGCGCAATGGATTCCGTGAATTGGTCGTATTCAACCAACCAACAAGGAATCGCGCACAGGACGCATCCATCTGTTGACTAAGAATATTCCGCCTACCCTTTTCGCCCGAAGAGAGCGGTTTTCCAGGATACCTCAAGCCAACAGAGTAGAGCGAGTTCCTGAATTGATTCACCTAGTGGGCCTGGGGACCAGAAATTCGAGGGAAATTGCGAGAAAAATGCGATTCGACCTCAGACAGAGCACGTATTATCGCGAGGCAGCCGAGATCTTAGGGTTTCTGAATTCTCGCCGACCGTATTCTCTCACCGATCTCGGCAGGGAATTCTTCTTTTCTGACACCCCTATCAGGATCAAAATCGTTGTATGTTCGCTCTTGCGTAACTCGATCATTAGTTGCGTCATTGCATGTCTTCAAGCACGCACCTCGCAGAGAGTTTCTCTTCTTGAAATCGAGGATCTAATTAGAGCCACAAGCAAGCTTCGCTCAGCAACAACAGTTCAACGAAGGGCTCGAACAATAATCGCGTGGCTTAGATGGTTGGCAAAGAATCATGGAATCGTAGTAGTTTCAGGGGACTCTGTGAGGTTGAACACTACTCGTTGATAATCATCTTGGCGTGAGTTCCCTGTCCATATTTTGATTCCAGCTCGGTGTCGGGCATATCCCACATTTCTTCGAAGGATAGATGCGCAGGTGTAAACTTGGCTGGTTTTGTTATTCTGATCGTATGTTGATTATTTCCAAGAGACTCTGATTTTAGATCTGTTCCAACCTCTACCTGTTGCTCAGAGTCAGAAATCCACCGCTCGTGTATGAACCCGCGTTCTTTTCCTTGAACTGATGGATCTGGCCGTGCGATTTTTTTCACTTGAACGTAGGGTCTTCCTTGAACCAGAGTTCTAATCTGAGAGATCTGCTTGCTTCCATCGACCATCAATCTGATCCCGCATTCACTAGGAATAGCTGCAAGATACGTATAGGTTGACTTGTCGACAAATTTCAACTGTCCAATTACTTCTCCGTGAAACTTCCTAAATGTTGATTCTAGGATATGTTCCGCCCTTTCGCGTTCTCCTGGGCGTATGACTTCCTCCAGAGTTACAACCTGTTTGGGTCCGAAGTTGGGACAAGTTCCCTTTACGAGGCGAATCATGTCTTCCGCGAATTCGTCCGCTCCACCTTCGCCCAGATATTTCCGCTTGAGGTCGGATTCCCTGAAGTTGAACTTTCTGAGCGGCTTAAGACACTCGCGAATTCGACCCTCACTTCTTAGTCCATTCGAATATTCCATAACATACGGGAGGAGCCGAAGGAAAGCACGTATCCCTCTGTTCGTTGCGACGACGTAGCGGCTTGGCGACCTCCATTCCTTGCTTATGATGCGACTTAGCGTATCGAAATACTTTCTAATGATCGCCGTGCAGACGGCCTGAAACTTCGAAGCAGACTTCTCTTTGTACCATTGACCTATCACCCCTCCTTCCTCAACCAGTCGGGTCATGGCTGGGGTGAGTGCAAAAGTAGGCAAAGAAATAGGGCGATGTCCCGTACCCACCAATTGAATGAGTCCGGCGAATGGGCTCTTCTCGGATAATTCCTTAACGATCTCGACTCCTCTATGTTTGATGCCTACTGTTCCGTATAGATCGAGCAAAAGCATGCTCGGTATTCTGACTGCCTCCTGATTGATCTTCACGAATATGTCCGCTTGCTGGGCCAGCGACAACTTGCTGAGGCCCGTTGCATTGAAACCCGCGCAGGGAATGTCAAATTGAAATGAGTCCGGCATTCGGGTGAAACTGAACAGACGATGTTGCCCGTCAATGATCCAGATCGAACCGTACATCGAAGGAATGACAATCTCGCCACTCCTTTCGGAGTACTTTGCACCTGGTCCGAAAGCGCATACTATGTTTGTAGGAAAACTTCCCCCGTTCTTGACAAACTCTGCAATATCATCTAGTCGTCTCTTCGAAAGCATCCGTTGATATCCCGCAGCGCTGACTTCTCGACGAAACACGAATGCTCGACGAATCATGTCATGCGGGCGCATGGTAAAATACGCGAATTTTCGACCCTTTTCGTTTATCACGGTTGCGGGGATTCTAAGGTGAGGTGCAAACTTCTTGTCCATCCCGAGTTCTTTCATCATTGAAAATTTCGCGAACTGGCCGAGCGCTCTTGCTGTGAGTGAGAAGTATTCTACCGAATGGTCGTCCCAAATTGAGATCTTGTATTGCTTGACTATCCTTGCTCTTTCGGCTTGGGATCGTATTCCCTTTGGTAATGAATAATTACTTAGCGCTAGGATGCCTACCGAAGCTTGAGTCTCTCGAACCTTTCGAGAGTATCTCTTCACAAGTCCATTGAGCCCTTGATATGTGACGCGTTTTGGGGCCCTCTTGCACTGAACAAGAAGGCTATGCCCCTCTGCTCGCGCAACAATATTCGGGCCTGACTTGGAAAAATCACTTTCAAGGATTTGAAATCCTGAGGTCCGAATTAGCCGTTCAATTTTCCTATGGAAAGCTTTGGACTCGTCAGGCTTCAAGTTAGCTGTCGAAATCGATGTAAATTGAAACTAAAAGCATTCTTGCGAGGCCAGTCTCGCCTCAATGAAACTGATTAGGAGTCTTAGACGCCTAGATACCTTTCTTTAGGCTCGGTATGACTTCTCCAATGACCCATTGGACGCCAGCTCCAGATAACACGTAGGATCCTTTCTCAGCGATCAGCTTGCCTTCGCGTTTCAGCTCACTTGCCCGTGCCCTTACGATGGCTCCGCTGGTTGTCTTCCATGAGGCTCCGAGGAGGGTGCTCAGTTCATCGTCCCCGAATGTCTTGGGGTGGGTCGCGTAGAGTACGAGTGCGAGAGCTTCTTTTGCTGACAGAGAATCTGCTGGGACTGTGAGATAGGGTCGTCCTTCTCCGCTAAACTGTACTATTCCCTTTAGCAAGTCCGAGGGTTCAGAGGTTTCCAGGGTCTGGACTGTTTCAGGTTTCATTTGTACTATTCCATCTTTGAGTCGTAAGCTCTCAACCAGGTTCTCGAACTTGTCGCGGACGTATTCGAAATCTCCTTCGAGCTCTATTTCTTGGCTATGGGTTTTGATTCGGAACCTTAGCCGCTTCTCTTGGGACATGATGGTGCTTCTGAGTGTGATTCTGGCGGTCTATTTCGAGCTTTCCTAATTCGAGGCTGAGATGGGTGAAACTAAAGCTGGCGGGATGTAGAAATTCCTACACCCATCTGCCGAGAATCCGTTTGCAGTCGGGGCAGAGTCCATGTCTTGAAACCACCGTGACTTTGCCGCACCTTGCACATCTTCGAGGACCCCCTGCCTTCGTTCGGGGAGGCTGGTAGAATCTACCCCTAAACCCCGGTGGCTTCACTGAAGATTTCCGTTTCCGTGGCATCACATGACCATTGGTTCGAGAACCGTTGTTGTCGATATGAAGCTAGGCACATGTGATTTAGTGATAATCCAGTCTCTTCTCTCGCAAGAGGTAGTTTTTGCCGTAGCTAACGCTTGAGTCGAGAAATGACGGGAACGGATAGGAAAGAAATATTGGAGGTTGGACTTTTAGCTGTGTTAGTCGTGTTTCGTTAGTTGGCCTTAGAACTGGTCTCTGGTAACGGTTTGTTTGTGGACGTTTTGGCCTTCAAGGGCATGAACGACTGTTACTACTACTTTGACGGTCGGTATCAGAGCCATTGCGAGGAAGATCAATGGGTATGCCCAAGGGGCGCTTGCGAAGAAGCCGCTGACCATTGTCTTGCTGACGCTGTACATGATGTAGAGTGCCGTCAATTGGAAGATCCAGGCCAGGACCGGCGCGTAAGCCTTGTACACCTTGTAGGTGTCGGCAACTGCGCTGGCGAGTTGTGTTCCATATTTCAAGACGACCGCGGCAATTACTAGCCCGACTGTAAAGATGGCGAAGCTCGCGACGCTGAACGTTGTTCCGGGGACTGTTTGGCTGATTCCTGGGAAGCCCAGGACGATGCTCTGGACAACGATGAGCACGATGATTCCAGCGAGGAGTCGTATGATCGATGGCAATACGGGTCGAAAGTCGCCGAACGGGTCCTGTGTATTTGTCGGCATCTCAAGACCACTTTTCCAAGAACCAATTAGTCTAACCATGGATTAGCCGATGGCCTAACTCTATGCCGCCTCTCACCGTTACACTCGGTGCTTAGCCATGTCCCTTTGTCCCTATAGTGAGATAGAGATGGTTGGCGGATGGCCGAACTGAAAGTGTACCTATCCAAGGAGCTGGACAAGAGATTCAGGATGCTGGCTATGAGCGTATACGGGTATGGACGAGGTTCTCTTAGCGAAGCTGCGGTCGAAGCGTTCACAAAGTGGTGCGAGGAACATGAGGCTGGCAAGCAGGACCAGCAACCGGAAGAAGGGCCGTCGAGCTCAAGCTCGGACCCTGTGACGCGCGCTGAAGAGCGGCCGGGAATCGTCTCATCGGCAAGACGAGAGAACTCTGACCTCGCTCTGAAGTAGAACTAGGGAGAGACGTTTGCGGAAATTGATTACGGCGACCTACTGCTTTCCTTTTGGAAGGTCTTCTGGTTCTTCCTGTCTCGACGAATTACCAACAGCACTCCGGACAAGGCAGCTCCCGCGTAGGGAATGAGGAGCCATGGTCCGATGCTAGTCAGTGCCCCGGCAAGACGATGCATCTGGTCCAACAGGCTTGAGGCAGAGCTCTGCGAAACCGAGATACTTCCAGATGTGTACTTCGTTGGTCCCTGAAACCAGAATCCCTGTCCAGGGGCGTAATAACTCCATTCTACCGTAGCCAGGAAACTCTGGTTTCCCAAAATCGTCGACAAAGGAACTCGAATCGTCACGAGGAGTGTCTTACTTTCTCCACTGGTGAGGTTCAGCGGCAGCCACAGAGATGGCGAAAACGTTCCTCCTCCGATCGCGAACGATAGTCCTGTCACACTGACGAGCGCCGCGCCCTGGTTGGTGAACCTGTTCACGAGGACGAAAGTTCCTCCTGGAACCGGTTTGGAGTTGTAGGTCAGCATGTAGTCCAGAACAGCCACATCCGAAGCAGGCGGCTGAACGTTGAAAGTCACTGTTATCGAGTGATTGGGATAGCCAGAGAGGCTTCCTGTGACAAGTATACCATAGTTGCCCGCTCGGAAAGGTTGGATCGTAAGGGTCGCGTTTGCGGTTCCTCCTGGTTTGAGCTCAACTGAAGAGGGGCTGATCAGGACGCCGGGTCCGGGGTCGCTCCTAAATGACAATGAGACATTTCCAGAGAATCCGTAGAGGCTGGTTAAGACAAGACTACTATTGAAATCAGCCGCGACATGTGGCACGAGTGGGACTGTCACCACGGACGGATTAGCTTGAATCCTGAAGTCAGGAGGCTGATAAGGCACAGAAACCACTATCCAAACGCTGATCGTATGTGATAGCGTCCCACTCGTTCCCGTAATCGTCACGGTATAGTTCCCCACAGGAGTGGTAGAAACGGTTGAAACTACAAGTTCAGAATAACCGCTGCCGCCAGTCGGAACACTGACCGTTGGTATTGATAATGATACCAGGGGCCCGTTTGTCACGATTGGAGAAATAGAGGCTGCCAGGTTCACATAGCCCGAGAATCCTTCGAGACTTGTTATATTGACCTCGTTATAGTTGTCGAAGCTCCCTTGCGGCAGACTCTCGCCTATGAATATCGATCTCAAGCTGAAATCCATCGGTTGGGCATGAGCCAAGGACAAGGAAGATGCAATTACTAGAAGCAAGAAAACCGAGATGATGGCAAACGGAGGAAACGCTCTCCTAGAAAGAGGAGAGTGACGGGGCGGGCCCTCATCTTCCATATTGAAATCATCCTCCCGATATATTCAGACGGGAGCTTATAATAACATGGCGGCGCCCTCGTTTCGCTCTCTATTTCCAGAGGATGGAAACATTCGTCTGCCCAAGATTGAGACATTGAATTTTTCCTCGCGAAGAAAATGGCGCGCCTGGCTTGCAAAGAACCACCTAACTAAGAACGAGATGTGGTTGGTCTACGACAAGCGACTTTTCCGGGAACGTTCGACCTCATACAGGGATTTCCTCAGCGACGCGGTCGAAGAAGCAATATGCTACGGTTGGATCGATAGTAGAGTCAAGCGAATCGGCCAATCAAAGCTTGGAGTACGATTTACTCCACGTAGGTCGAGAGGCAATTGGTCAAAGTACAACAGAGTGCGCGCGCTAAAACTACTTCAAAACGGTAAGATGACAAAGGCGGGCACGGACTTTCTCCCTCCAGAATGGACAAACAAGAAGTTAGACAGTGTCCAAGCCAAGAGGAGAGTCGCCACCGACGTTGTAGCTGGAATCTTGTTGAAGAAGGGGAAGTTCTTGGTGGAGAAGAGGCGAGATGATGACGAGGCCGATCCGGGATACATCGAGATCCCCGGTGGGCACGTGGACTCTGATGAAACACTGAAGGAGGCTCTGAGACGGGAGATGAAGGAAGAACTCGGAATCAAGGTTGAGAGAGTGAAACTTGTTCAGATGAGTCTAGCCACCGCGACAAATGGTGAGAGACAGAGAATTCACTATTTCTACGTGGAGAAGTGGAACGGTAGGATCGGGTCCAAGGAAGCGGAGCGGGTGTATTGGGAATCTGAGGTTTCCAATCTCAGCATTATGCCGGACAGGAGAGCCGTTCGGAGAATTCTGACCGCCAAGACCCTAGGGCCAAATAGATAGTCCGGGTCTTCTCGAAACCTAGGCAGTTACCTGTAGCGGTCCTAAAGCCAGAGTCAACCGAGAACCTCCGGAGTTTACAGAGGGCAGTTGTTTAGAGGGGTACTTGCGAATAGCGCTTTAGAGGCTCAGTTAGTTTATGAGGCGCGGGTCCGGAAAATCCTCTTTTCTGACGTTTCCCGGGAAATCAATGGTTAGAGGAGCTGTGATATCTGCGAAGCCAGGTCAGGGCTGAAATTCGTTACTACATTGATGCTCACAAGGCTCAGAAATTCAAGCTCAGCCTCTTCGAGCTAATGAGCCTGAACAGTTTTCCTAACCCCGTCAACCAAACACTGTACTTCAACAATGACGAGCACGAAGTCCCCTTCACCTACTCGATCAGAGGAAGAAGATACGAGCAAAAATCGTTCAAGGAACGATTCAAGCTCAAGCTGACCGACAAATGGATTTTCGAGGTGAAAAACACCAGATCAGAACACGGCCGCTTCATCAGACACAAACGACGGAACGAGATGCTACCTCTCCGAGAAATCTTGTCGAGGGTGAAACGGATGCGCCAGCTCGGCCGCGTCCGGATTCCACACAAACTGGGCATCTATGCCGCGGCCAGTTATTCCAGGAATCACTTTCTTGAAAGCGATCGAGGCGTGCGAGTTACAATGGATGAAGATGTCCGATACTTCACATTCGAAGGACTCACAGGGACAACGCTCGGGGCCTCGAGCAAGGCAATTGTGGAGCTCAAAATACCCCCGGGCAGAACAAGTTCTCCGCTCGTAAGAAAAATCCATGGTCTCCTCAGGAAAGAGAACGCCGAACAGGGGATTTCCAAAAAGGCAACGATCTTCAATCTCATCGAGGACCGAGCGAGGAAATCGGGCGAGGCTTACAAAGAGCCAAGTCATGATACGGAGATCAAGGCAAAACTTGCTCTTGACTCAGAAGACCAGGACATTTTTCCCAAGATAAGATCCGATCTCTCAGAAGGCAAGATTGAAGGATTCAGGCTCTCCAACTCCTACCCCAGTGTTATGGAGACCGGCAGGCTCTACCATTACGTCCAGGTACCCACGCACGAATACGTGAGGTTCGAAACTAGTGGCCAAGCAAGGTCCGCGACGATCAAGGAGAATTTTCAGGTCGTGCAGGATCCCTATCGACTGGGTAACGTGATCAAGAGGCGGGAAATCGAGGAACCTATTCAGCCGGACATGTTGAAGATGCCATACAAGATTCTCACGAGGAGGAGGAAGTACTTCATGGTCGAACGGGATGGAGGTAACAGAGAGTACGCGGTGATGATGGATAGGAGCACGCATCGAGGCCACGAACTCTACCAGTTGGAGGTAGAAGACGTTCTGACCTCACCTTCTCCCAGGACTGAAACCCGGAGCATCAATGACGTCGCATCCATGGACAACTATCTCATAGAGGAGTACTCACTGGAGCCCACGACCCTGACAAAGAACCAATGGCTGATGAGCCTACCGAACTAGAACGATCTCAAAGCTTGGCAGCAAACCTAGAAACTGGATTCTCTCTGGAAACCTCGACGAATTTCCGATAGCTGTTATTCCTACTCTCAATTTCGGTGTTCAATGCCGACAGAATCTCTGGCGATCGCTTGAGTCCCCCAAGATATGTGATCATCACATCATGGTCGCGTATTGTGCCAAGTAGATCTTGCCAGGATCGGAGAGCCACCAGCGGTTTCGGTGGCTTAGAGAATTCGCCCATTTCTAGAACATAACGTAGTTGTTTACAGTCTCTCCTAACAACGTGTAATTCCTCCACCTTGGAGGGATCTTCCCTTACTAGCGGGAGCTCACTTGAAATCTTCGAGCTTAGTTTTCTTACGACTTTGTCGTGTCGCTTCTGGAGCGTCGGTTCGGACAGGTCTTTCGGTTTAACGCGAGGTCCCGGATTTTTCTGAACGGACAATGCTAGCTCTTTCGCTTGCTCCAAGTGGGACTTTCGTGCTTTTCTCAAATCATCTACGAGTCGTTCGTACGTAGGATTCTGCTTGTACGTTGAGAGTTTCGAGAGAATAATGTCTTGGTCTCTCACACTAGCGTTTACTTTCATCAGTTTCTTGATGCGGGCCATAGCTTCCTGTGCCTTGTTCTGCTTCCGGCTCGTCTTGGGAAGTAATGCGAAGGCGGCCTGCAGGCGACGCGTCGATGTTCGAAGTCGGTGGACGTTTTCGGCGTTTGGGTCTCTGAGGTAGGCCTTGACTCTCCGAGTGAGCGCTTTTGCGAATTTGTCGTATTGTTTCGCGAAAGAATCGCGAGTAATCAAGGGAAGGCTGGGTTCGAGAACTGAGACTACTTAGGTTTTCTTCGGCGCTTACATGGCGAGCTGAAGATTGAGCGAGCCTTCAAGGTCTTCGAGGTCTCTCAGAATGTCCTTCATGAGGACCTTAGGGACGTATTGCTTGCCTTGAACTATGTGAAGACGAGGGATCCCCCGCTCAGAACTCATGGATAGGCGGATGTCCGTCTTCTGTTGGAGCTGAGCAAGTTGTATCAGGACTGAAATCTTCTTCACCGTGTCCATGCTTTTCTTGTCCAGCAGGCGCTTGTAGTTGATCTGAGCCCAGTCTGTCCTCCTCATTCCATTCGCTCTAGCTACCGACAAAGCCATGATGAGCTGGTCTTGGTGTGGCAGCACGCTGTCAGCCTCCAATACTATGTAGAACAGAGTCTCCGGATTGTAAATGGGGAGGCCTGGCAAGACGTGATCGAAGGCTTCGGAGAGGATCGCATACTCTCGCTTCGTCAGGTTTCTACGCGACAAGAGGGACTTGGCCAATTGTTCTTCGGAAGAGACCTTCGCGTGTGTGGGGGTGCTTTCGCGGATCAGAACCTTGTCTACGAGTCCCTGGCGATACGCGACAGGGCTTCCGAGAAAAGCTGAGAGGACTCCGTCTCTGAGACCGTGAGTGCTGACGATGAGTTTGCGGAAGCCGATCTTCTCCATCAGCAGGTGAACTACTAGGGACCCGGCGATGATTGATTGGCTTCTCTCTTGGCCGATCGCTGGATTCTTTCTGATAGTTCTTAGACTCATTCTTCGCAGAGCGCGGTGTACTGATCCCACTGCGTTCTTCTTCATCAAATAGTTGTGCAGCTTGTTCAGAGGGTACTTGCGCCGCATCTGGTCATATCTGGCGAGCGCGCGCACAGAACCTCCTACTCCTACAAGGTCAAGGTTTTTCGATGGAGGAAGATGTTTCTTCTCCGGCAGGAGTTCGAGTATCCTCTTTCTCATCCGTGCATAGTTTTTCTTTGTGTAAGATCCATTCGGCTTTGCGTAAAGGTCAGTTAGCCTCAGTCCTCCGAGAGGGACTGAGAGGATTTTTTTGATTGTAGGTTCCGAGTAGATGACCATCTCTAGGCTTCCTCCTCCAAGGTCGAAGAACAAGCCGGCGTGAACGCTGGTAGCGCTCTTGGCTCCTTCGAAAGCGTATACTGCTTCTTCCTTTTCGGATAGAACTCTGAACTTGAACCCAGTCTCCTGGTAGGCTAGTTTGAGGAATTCCTCTCTGTTCCCAGCTTCCCTAACGGCGCTAGTGGCAACCGGGAGGACATGGTTTGATTGCTCGAGGTCCACGATGGCGCGGAACTGCTTCAGAGTTTTGAGGGTACGTCGAATGGGTTTGTCGCCTAGGAACCCTGTTTGATCAAGTCCTTCTCCAACTTTCGAGAGGACCGATTGCTGTCCATAGGCGACGAACGATTTGTCCCGCCTAACCTCGTAATTCACCAGCTTTAGCGAGTTGTAGCCTAGGTCTATCACAGAGACTTTCAAACTTGGCTAGGACCGCCCGTCATTTTCGGTTTCACTTCGGCGGGGTCATAGTGATTCGTTTTGGGTTTATCAAGACATCTTAGTGATGATTTTCGGCGTGAGGAGCCAGCGAAGTTCGCCGGAAATCCGAGGAGTAAATGACGTTATCCGGACCTTTGCCACCCCTCCCTTTTTCAGAACAATTTTAGGACTCGTGGTCCCGATAATCTCCCCTATCATAGAAGTCAGATAGGGTTCGTGTCCGACAAGGATTAGTCTGGAGTTTTGTTCGAGTTTTTCCAGTTTGCGATAGAGTGCTGCCTTGCTTCCATCTGGTTTCAATTCGTCCCATTCTTCCAGTGTTGGGATATTGAGGATCTTTGCCGTAATTTCAGCGGTTTCTCGGGCCCGTTTCAGTGGACTTGTGTAGATCTGATTGGTTTGTAGTCCGATTGCCTTCAATGATTTGGCTATTTTCTGCATCTCGGTTCGGCCTTCCGTTGTTAGGGGTCGTTCGGAATCTTTCTCGCCAACTGTCATCCGGTTGCCTGCTTCCCCATGCCTTAGTATGAACAGGTCGATCTTGGTAGGAGGAGGCTTCTCTGGTCTGGTCCGAGCGGGTCTTGGTGAAGTTGGCTTTTTGCTGTCGATCTCTTTGTCCTCCGACAATGCGCGCTGTTGTCTCCTCGCTCTCTTGGGCTCTGTCAATTGTCCCTATGCCAAGACTCGTTGAGTCAGATAAAGTTCAGTAAGCACGCCTCTCCGTCGAACCGCTGAGTGGACTAGGCTGGTCAAGCTACCTCGGGCTCTTGGTTTTGGCCGAGAGATCGAATCGATCCTCCTCATACTGTCAGACCACCCTGAGGAAATTGTCAGAAAGATCGCTGAAAAGACCAGCGTTGGAGACTATCGGCTAGTGGGTGCAACGACTAAACTTCTCTCTGACACGTACTTCGACACGTCAAACCATTTTCTCTCGCATCGCAAGTTGAATCTGAGAATACGAAGGGACAACCAGGACCTTTGGATAACCATGAAGACACATCCGAGACGAACTCTCTGGGGTGGAATGGTCAGGGCTGAAATGGAGATTCCCTGGTCTCCCGAGGCCGTTGAAAAGGTGGTGTCCGAACTGAAACTCCCGCCGCATTCTCTCGATCCCGCCAGTCAGGCAATCCCTTCTAGCCCAATTGAGGTCTTGAAGACGAAAGGTCTGGTTCCCATCCAGCACCGGGAGACACAACGCCAAGTTCGAAGCGTAACGTCAGGTCCTGACGGGTCTCCTACCCTCGCGGAACTGGACGTGGACTCGGTGCTCTACGACTTTGACGATCAGAAGATTCGTCTCTTCGAGGTCGAGGTGGAGAGCAAGTCTGAGAAAGGTCAGAGTGTGGTAAAGAGTGTCACTAAGAGTCTGAAAGGAGAATACGGTCCTCTTCTTCGGAGCTGGCGTCACGGAAAGCTGGCAACGGGAACGGCGATAGCGAGGCTGTTGAAATCGGGGCAACTACGACCTCTGATTGATGCTGAAAACCGGCTTCTCCCTGCAGCCTTTGACAGGCTCAACAGAATGCTCTAACACGTGCACCGGATAGGCAGTAGTCTCAGTAATCTTCTTAGCATCGCTCGTCCACGTGATAAGGGGGAGAGTATTGCTGCTCCGCCCGAGTAGAGGCGAGGCGATTGGATCCGTTTTCTTCGCTTTCATAGCGACGGGCTTAATCGTTCTCGTGTACAATCTTGACCCGGTTTCAAACTGGACCCTGCTGGCCGGAATCTGGATCGGCTCGGAAGCCGTCATTCTATATCTTCTCCAAAACCAGCGACAAAACGAAAAGGAATTCCAGAAACATCCAGTTAGTTTTCCTAACCCTGAGGGAGGCGGGATAGTCGGCCAATACGTACTGCGTCCTTGGCAGAACGAGCTCGCTGAACTAGGCCAACGATACCCTGGCAAGAAGCCGAAGAAGAAACAAGAGAGGAAGGATTAGATCATGGTCTCCCACGAGACCAAAAGAATTCTAGGCATCGGTGGCTTGGTCCTCATACTAATTGTTCTACTAGTCAGGATACTGCCCTTGCCCTTTCCCGGTTCCCATCCATTTGCATTTCCGCGCAACCCAAGAGGCCCAAACCCATACACGCCCGCCCTAATCTTCAATGACACCGTTTCGGTCACCAGCGGGACGCCAACCTTCAATCTGACCCTGACACAGTCTCACTCTTACATGTGGAAGTTCAACGTCACCACCGGTTCTGTGAAGATCAATTTGACTGACCCTAGGACCGGCAATATCTTTTGGACCGTCGGACCAAGTTCGACAGGGCAATGGCACCTCAACGGTACCGGTTTTGCGAGCTTCAACTGGACAGCCCCGGTCTCGACATACTATTCCCTGGTTCTCGAAAACCAGAATTCCTCATCATGGTCATCGAATGGGTTCCTGTATACTTCTCCGTATTCCTCGTGTGACATACGCGTCTGGGACTTGAATTCCTTGCGAGTCACCTTCGCGTGACCTGCCCCAGTAGCCCTGCCGGTCGAATAGCTCTATTAGGTTCGTTAGCGATCAGATTCTTTGGTCGAAGCCGTTGAGCGAAGAACTCTCTGTCGGTCGAGTGATGGATGTTCTCCGGAACTGTTACGACCCGGAGATACCAGTCAACATTGTTGATCTTGGGCTAGTGTATGGCGTTGCGATCGACAAGGATACTGTGAAAGTTCGCATGACCCTCACGGCCATGGGCTGCCCCGCGAGCGCCTACCTGAGTCACCAGGTCAAGGAACTTATCGAGAAGATACCCGGTGTCACGCACGCCGATGTCGACATCGTCTGGGACCCGCCGTGGACACCCGACAAGATGAGTTCTGCAGCGCGAGAACGTCTACAAGCAAACCAGGAACCCGTCACGATCGAGTTCGACCCCGCGAGTTTTAAGCCCAGGAAAAAGGGGCACATCGCCAAGAACCCTGACGGTACCATTGTCCTGATCAACGAGGCAAATTCACGGTATCTCGGAAATGACGACATCGCCAGCCTCTGGGAGAAGAGCGATGGAAACAAGACAATTGACGAGCTAACAGCAGAACTCGCCGTGGAAAAGAAGGTTTCACCTACTGAAATTCGAATGCAGATACTTGAAGTCGTCACTCAGCTAGTCACGATCGGATTGCTGGCTCCTGAGGATGCAGTGATTCTACCTCTCCATCCATAGATCTGCCGAAGCGATACCAGCCTCATTGCTAGTCGACCATCAGAGTAGGAGGCCCATCTCGACCTCGTCATGGTAGCGATGGTCGTCCCCGTAGAAAGTCTCTCTCGCAATTCCCTCCTTCTTGAAGCCGACCTTTTCATAGACTTTGATCGCCCTGTGATTATCCGCGACTACGGTCAGTCCGAGTCGATGGAATCCTCGCTCCTTCGCTATCTCGATCGCTTTCCTCATAATCTTGGTTCCGAGCCCTAAGTCCTGAAAGTCTTGGTGGATGTAGATCAGAAGATCTGCGACCCCTTTACGCCGTTCGTAGGGGGTCCTGAACATGTACAGGTGACCAACAACTCTTTCTTCTGATCGGGCGATTAGGGTGATGTTGTTTGTCAAGTCGGAGGTCCAGCGCTCTATCCTCGCGCGATCGTATGGTGGCATGCCCCACTTGAGCGCCTCCGGCGACATGCCGGCATACATGGAAATAAGAGCTTCTTTGTCTTCAGGCCGATATGTCGCAATCCTGACCGCCCTTCCATTCTTCAACACAATATGCTCGTCAGCAGTCCGCGGAGTTGACAATCCAGTTGCAGTAGCTGAGTGAAACAACGGGTAAAAGAGTTCCTGCCGATGGGGAACTTCTCTCTTCCCCTGCAATGCATGGTTTATTCAGGCCGATACAGGCGCCGCTTTCGGAAAGGTCTCTGCTCTGCCGGTGCTGACATTGCGATTCCGCATCGCCCTAGCGTTTCTCTCGATCTACACCATTTGGGGGTCTACCTACTTGGCGATCCGCTTCGCCATCGAAACCTTTCCACCGTTTCTTATGGCCTCGATTCGCTTTCTGATTGCTGGAGGGGTGCTCTATGGTTGGATGCGTCTGAGAGGCGCCTCGCGTCCAACGCGCACGAATTGGAAGGCCGCGACAATCATTGGAGGATTTCTGCTGCTCGGCGGAAACGGTGGAGTGACCAACGCCGAACAAGTGATTCCTTCCGGCCTGGCAGCCGTCTTGATCACAACTGTTCCGATCTGGATGGCCCTCGC
>WNGK01004016.1_pt1 | contig 22187 bp, 23 predicted proteins | sample 5400601 | NCBI WGS metagenome assembly WNGK01 (sample SAMN13153376, study PRJNA577476) | soil metagenome | isolation source: 60 cm soil or saprolite under Garry oak tree replicate 1 | place: USA:California | collected 2016-06-15
CAGACGGCGATAGCGACGGCCGCGTAGAGCGTCGGAAATGGCAGGTCGCCGCCGACCCACGGGTCGAGCAGCCAGCGCAGCAGAATCGCGGCCGCCGTTGCCACAACGGCGACGACATAGCCGCGCGCCTCTGCGAACGATTGAGAGCGCGAGGTTATCAAAAACCCCTTTCGATAACCCGGTCGGAGGCGCGGCGAAATCCGCCCCGAAACATCTCATTCCGGTGTGGCTAGGATACACGACTGGGGCGGCAACGTACGCCTTGGGCCGCGCATCCACCTCCGGCGCCGCAACCACTGCGGCTTTGGTTCGCCATCGACTCAGGCAACGTAGACGGTCTTGATATTCACGAACTCCTTGATGCCGTAGGCGGACAGCTCTCGCCCGTAGCCGCTCTCCTTGATGCCCCCAAAGGGCAGACGCGGATCCGATCGCACGGCATCGTTGACGAATACGCAGCCGCTCTCGAGCTGTTCGGCCGCGATGCGCTCGCCGCGGGCACGATCGCGCGTGATCACCGCGCCGCCGAGGCCGAAGGACGAATCGTTGGCGGCAGCGACCGCCTCGTCCTCGTTCTTCACGGGGATGATCGCGGCGACCGGGCCGAACAGCTCCTCGTCATGCGCCGGCATTCCCTTGCGGACGTCGGTCAGCACCGTGGGAGGATAAAAAGCGCCGGGACCGTCGGGGATGGCGCCGCCGAGCAGGCATCGTGCGCCTTTGGCGATGCTCGCCTCGACCTGGCGTTGCAAGGTGTCGCGGAGATCACGCCGCGCCTGCGGACCGATCTCCGTATTCTCGTCGAGCGGATCGCCCATCCGGGCCGCGCTCATTCGCTTGACGAAACGGTCCTCGAACTCGGCGCGCACTTGGTCGACGACGACAAAGCGTTTGGCCGCGATACAACTCTGCCCGGAGTTGACCAGGCGTCCCTTGGTGCACACCGTGGCGGCGACTTCCGGATCGGCGTCCTCGAGCACGAGATACGGATCGCTGCCGCCAAGCTCGAGCACGGTTTTCTTCAGCAGCTCGCCGGCCTTGCGCGCGACCGCCCGTCCGGCGGGTCCGCTGCCGGTGAGCGTCACCGCGCGGATAAGCGGGTGTTCGATCACCGACTCGACCTGACGGCTGCCGATCATCAGGGTGCGAAACAGATTCGCAGGGAAGCCTGCGCGGCGGAAGACGGCCTCGATGGCAAGCGCGCACCCCGGCACGTTGGAGGCGTGTTTGAGAACCGCCGCGTTTCCCGCCATCAATCCAGGCGCAGCGAAACGGAAAACTTGCCAGAAGGGAAAATTCCACGGCATGACAGCGAGAACGACGCCGATCGGATTGAAGGTGACGAAGCTGTTGCGTGCATCGGTCTCAACAGGCTCACGCGCGAGGAAACGCGATGCATTCTCGGCATAGAAGTCGCAGGCGAGCGCGCATTTTTGCGCTTCTGCGACGCCGTCGCGGACCGGCTTTCCCATTTCGCGGGCCATGAGGCGCGCATAGTCACCCGCTTCGGCGCGAAGGATCTCCGCCGCCTTGCGCATCGGTGCAGCGCGCTCTTCGAACGAAGTGTGGCGCCAATCGAGAAAAGTCGCATGGACGCCGTCGACGATCCCGCTTACGATGGCTCCCGTCATCTCGTCATGCTTCGCGATGCGTTCTCCGGTTGCCGGGTTGATGGCTTCGATGGTCATGGCTCGTACCTCACAAGATGGATGTTCGTGCTGCCGTCTATGCCGGTGTCGCCGCCGGCATCTTCTCCACGATCATAGAGATCGCGTTGTGGTTGGTATTTTCCGACGCGTTTCCCGCGATCCTGTTCAGGGATGCGCGCCTCGCCGCCGCGATCGTCACGGGCCGGGGCGCGTTGGCTCCGCCCGCGAGCTTCGACTGGCATGTCACGCTGGTCGCGACGCTCGTGCACTTCGCGCTGTCGATTTTCTATGGCCTGATCCTGTCCTGGTTGATATCGCGTCTGATATCGCGTCCCGTTGCTCCGGTATCCGCGATCGTCGGAGCGGCGTTTGGGATGATGCTTTATGCGGTCAACATGTACGGCTTCACCGTCGTCTTTCCCTGGTTCGACGCCGCTCGCGACTGGATAACCGCAACGGCCCATGTCGTATTTGGCATCACGGTCGCGCTGGTTTACAAGATGCTTTCGCAGCGGCAGTCCGTTGATGCTCTTCATAGACGAAGGTGACGCGTATCGTTCCGTCGCAATTACCGTGACGGCAGTTTCTTGTTCGTCAAGAACCAACGCCCGTCACGCGGCGAGCTTGAGCCTCAAGCTCAGCGTTTGCGAATCGGCCGAGTGGCTCACCACAAACCCGAAGCGCTGGACTAGGCGCACGATGCGCTGGTTTCCCGCAAGCGCCTCGCCGACAAGCTCCTGCGTCCCGCGGCTTCGGCAATAGTCGATCAGCTTCTTGAGAAGGATTGGCCCGAGCCCCTGCCCTTTGACGTCGGAGCGAACGATAATCGCGAACTCGGCGGCGGTATTGTCCGGATCGGCGACCGCGCGTGCGACGCCCAAGGTCTCGACACCGCCGTCTGGGCGCTCGGCACTCGCGATGAATGCCATTTCCCGGTCGTAATCGATCTGCGTCAAGCGCGCAAGCTGCGAGCGCGGCAGCTCGCGCATCCGCATGAAAACCCGATAGCGGATATCCTCGGCGTCGAGGGCATTGAAGAATTCCAGGTGTTGCGCACCGTCTTCGGGTCTGATGGGCCGCAGCACCAGCTCGCGGCCCTGCCAATGAATAGTTTCCTCGAGCTCCTCCGGATAAGGTCGGATGGCGAATCGATCCGTGGCGGCGCCGGATGCCACGGCAACGCGTATCCGCGCGTCGAGCGCAAGCACCCCCGATTCGTCGGCGAGCAGCGGATTGATGTCGAGCTCGACAATCTCGGGAATGTCGGCAACCAGATGCGAGACTTGAATCAATGTCTGGACGATCGCCGCGAGGTCCGCCGGCTTGCGGTCGCGGTACCCCGCGAGCAGCCTGGAGATTCGCGTCCTGGAGATGAGCTCGCGCGCAAGCACTGCATTGAGCGGCGGCAAGCCGATCGCGCGATCGGCGGTGATCTCCACCGCCGTGCCACCTTCGCCAAACAGTATCACCGGGCCGAACGTAGGATCGCTCGTCACGCCGACGATAAGCTCATGGGCATTGGGACGCCGCGCCATCGCCTGCACGGTGTAGCCCTTCAGCCTTGCCGCGGGCGAATACTGCTGCAGGCGTCGTTGCATGGCTTCCGCAGCGGCGCCGACCGCGGCCGCGTTCTCCAGATCCAGCGCAACGCCGCCGACGTCGGACTTGTGCGAGATATCGGGCGAAAGAATCTTCAGCGCGACCGGAAAGCCGATTTCGGGCGCGGCCTGCACCGCCTCTTCGATCGTCTTCACGACCCGCGTCTCGACGATGGGAATGCCGTACGCCGCGAGCACCCGCTTGGATTCCGGTTCCGACAGCATGAACCGTTCTTCCGCAAGAGCGCTTCTGACCAGGCCCTGCGCCTTTTCGCGGTCGTGCGCAAATTCGGCGGATCTCGCCGCGGGAACCTCCATCAAGAGGTCCTGGTTGCGGCGATATTGAACGATCTGGAGGAATGCACGCACCGCCTGCTCGGGTGTGTCGTAGATGGGAATACCGGCCTGCATGAAAGCGTCGCGCGCCTTCTGGACGGCGTCGCCGCCGAGCCAGCACGCCAGAACGTTGCGACCCGCTTGCCTGCAGACCGGCGACAGCGCGGCGGCGATCTCCGCGCTGGGCACGATCGCGGTCGGCGCGTGAATGAGCAGAACGGCATCGGCCTGCGGGTCCTCGAGCAGGATCTGCAGCGTTTCCACGTATCGCTCGATCGGCGCATCGCCGATGATGTCCACGGGATTGGCACGGGACCACGTGGACGGAAGGATGGCGTCGAGCCTTTGCAGCGTGTCCTGCGAAAGCGATGCAAGTCTGCCTTGTCCAAGAACCAGAGTGTCGGTGGCCATGACACCCGGGCCTCCGCCATTGGTCATGATCGCCAGCCGGTCCCCGGCGAGAGGCCGCGCCAGCGCCAGCGTTTCCACCGCGTCGAAAAGATCCTCCGTGGTGAACACGCGCAGCATTCCCGCCCGGCGAATCGCGGCATCGTACACATCGTCGGATCCTGCAAGGGCGCCGGTATGCGACGCGGCCGCTTTCGCGCCTTCGGGTGCCCGCCCGGCCTTGATCACGAGCACGGGCTTGTTGCGCGCAGCCGCGCGCGCGGCGGACATGAACTTGCGCGCGGCCTCGATCGATTCGATGTAGAGCAGGATCGCGTGCGTTTCGGCATCGCTGGCGAGATAGTCGAGCACGTCTCCAAAGTCCACGTCGGCGCTCTCGCCCAGCGATATGAACTTCGAGAAGCCGATGTTGCGGGACTTCGCCCAGTCGAGCACGCCCGTGACCAGCGCGCCGGATTGCGAGACGAACGCGATTTTCCCCGGCAGCGCTGAGGTGTGAGCGAAGCTCGCGTTGAGCCCGATGCCGGGAACGAGGAGACCGACGCAGTTAGGGCCGAGAATGCGCAATAAATTGGGCTTCGACGCGCGTAACATCGCCTGCTTCAAGGTCACGCCCTGCGCGTCCTTGACGCCAAGGCCGGCGGTGATCACGATCGCGGATTTGCCGCCTCGCTCGCCCAGCTCGCCGATCAAAGACGGGACGGTCGCCGGCGGCGTGCAGATGACGGCGAGCTCGGGAACGGCAGGGATGCTGGAGAGCGTGGGGTAGACCTTGATTCCCAGCAGGTCGGTGTACTTCGGATTGACGGGCACAATCGCCCCGGCAAAACCGCCTTCGACCAGATTTCGCAGGACCGTGGCGCCGACACTGCGCGGCTTTCTCGACGCGCCGATCACCGCGACCGACCCCGGACGAAACAAGTACTCGAGATTTCGAACGCTCATCGCCGCTCCGCGTAAAGTTCTGCCATGAGACGCGGAGCATGCGCGCATGTGAAGCGCATACGCATCGTGCTACGCTAGTGCCGAAGTCGGCGCGGCATACCGGATGAGTATGTTACGCGTGTGCCGCCGGTTTCCATCGACCCACGACGGGTCCGTCGGCTTAGTATTGCGATCCTTCTTCCCGCTCAACGATGCAGCCCGAAGGACTCATCATGTCCGCCCCCATCCATCAGGAAGTCACTTTCAAGGCAAGCCCGCAACGCGTCTATTCGGCGCTCACCGAGTCCGCCCAGTTTCAGGCGTTCACCGGCGGCGCTCCGGCCCAAATCGCCAACGCGGCCGGCGGCGCGTTTTCCTGCTTCGGCGGGAAGATCGTGGGTCGCAACATCGAGCTCGTTCCCAACCAGCGCATCGTTCAAGCGTGGCGCGCCGGCAACTGGGGCGACGGCGTTTATTCGATCGTGCGCTTCGTCCTGAATGGAAAGGGCTCCGAGACACAGCTCGTGTTCGACCAGACGGGCTTTCCGGAGGAGCACCGCGAGCATCTCGATGCCGGCTGGCATAAGATGTATTGGGAGCCGCTGAGCAAGTACCTGAACGCTTAACCTATAGCCTGATCTGTCGTGGCGCTTAATGAGCGCCCGATGCCGCAGCGGCGGAGCCGTCCGTCTTGTCGGGCCGGGCGAGCCAGACCAGGCCGATCAGGAGCACGAACAGCACCGCCGAGAGGTAGAAGACGTCGTTGGCCGAGACGCGACGCAATCATAGCTTTCGCCGCAGAAGCCTCGAGCGAGGGCTTCGAGCGACAACGGGACGAAGCTTGCATCGCCGCGTCCTGCTCCTCACTCCTTCAAGAAGCTATAAATCTCATTGAAGAATTCGAGCCGTGGCTTTTCAAACAAGACGAAATGCGTTGCGTTCTTGATCAGCACGCTCTTTTTCGACGGTGCATTGGTCAAATCCCGCATGAGCAGCTCGCGGTCTTCAGGATATGACCAGGTGTCGTATTCGCCCGCAATGACCAATACCGGAACGTAGATCGACGAGGCGTTCCACATCCTCCGCCCGGTCGCTTGAATGAAGGTGTCCTCGAGCACGCCGTTAGGGGCGCGCAAGGCTGGTGGATTGCGCGAACCGCTGGTTGGATCGGTGGCCAGGCAAGCGTTCCAGAACGCGTCAGGCAGCGCCGGATCGCGATACAGGCTCTTGTCGTCGACCGGAATCTCGCCATCCCAGCGCGCGGTATTCTGCGCGATGCTGGCCGTGCGATAGGCGCCCAGGCCGTAGTTGAATTCATAGGGCTTGCGTTTGTTCTGGAGGCCGCTGCCTGGTCCCAGGTTGGTATGCACGGGGAGCGCGTAGGCAGGCGCGTACATAACGAGCTTTCTCACCTTCTCGCTGTAGAGCGAAGTGTAGTAGCCCCCCGTCATTGCGCCCCACGACCAGCCGATCAGGGTAACCTTGTTCACATTGTGTTTCTTGCGCACGTGATCGACGACTGCTGCGATATCCCTAATCACCAAGTAGGAGCGGGACAAAGGCTTGTTGGCGCTGGCCGGCTCGTCCATCGCTTTTTCCCGGCTGGAGTTGCCGTAGTTCCGCTTGTCGAACATGTACACGACGTAGCCTTTTTCGACCATCCAGTCGGCCCAGGAGTAATCCTTGTAATTGAGATCGAAATCGCAGGTCGAGGGTCCGGTCGCACCGTGAATGAAGATCACGATGTTGTCGTCGGTGAAACGGGTGTTTCCGGGCGCCATTTTTTGGCGGACAAAAAGACGGACGCCCGGATCCACGCCGTCGATCATGTAGTCTTGGGCAGACACTCTTGTCTGAGCCGCAGCCACGCATGACCAATCGAGCAGCACACACAGGAGTACGGCCCATAGTGCTTTGATAACGAGAGTCATCTAGATCCTCCTTCAAAGTGGTTCGGACGGAGCGTTTCCAGCCTGCTTTTGCCATCGATGGTGCAAACGTAAACCGTGAGCGACAGCGCCGTACTCAGCAAGGCTCGAAACCCGTCTGCCGTACCCAATCGATCGTCGAACACCAGGACCGGATTATCGGGACGCTCGACCGCTTCGGCAATGATGCCGAACTGCGACTGCCGCGCTAGCTCCGACCGCCGAACTCAGGGCATCAGCATACCGCCGTTGACTTCGACGACCTGCCCGGTCACGTAGCCGCTCAGGCGATCCGAGCACAGGTACAAGAACGTCCCGACGCAGTCCTCGGGATCGCCGACATGACCCATCGGGATCTGCGTCGTGGCGGCCTTGAGCTGCTCGGGCGAAGTGACCCGATCCTGCAGGTCGGTCGCGATGACGCCCGGTGAGACGACGTTGACGCGAATGCCCTCCGGTGCCAGCTCCTTGGCGATCGAGCGCGAGAACGTGGACATGAAGGCTTTTGCACCGGCATAGATTGCGGACCCGCCGCCGCCGCCGGTCCGAGCGGCCACCGAGCCGACATTGATGATGTTGCCGCCACCGCCTTGCTTGCGGAACTGGCGCACGGCGGCGCGACACGCGGTGAACACGGGCCGGATGTTGACGGCCACATGACGCTCGAACAGTTCGTCCGGGACATCTGCGACTCCGACCCTCGAAATCTGGTCACCCGCATTGTTGATCAGCACGTCGAGTCGTCCGAACGCTGTCACCGTCTCGGCGATCAGCCGATCCGGCGTATCTACCGATGCGATGTCGCCCTGCACGGTCCGCGCACCACCCCCATGCTGCTCGATGGATGCGGCAACCGCTTCCGCTTCAAGCCGTCCGCTGCGGTAATGCACCATCACTTTCGCGCCGCACGCACCGAGACCACGCGCTACAGCGGCACCGATGCCGCGGCTTGCGCCGGTGACAAGGCAGACCTTGCCCTCGATTTCATTTGCAATCACGTGAGCTCCCGCCGGCCCTAAGCCGATATGCGATTGGTGGTCGCTTCACGGAGGCGACCGATAAGCAGAAATGGCAGCGCGACGTCGTGAAAGGCGTCCGGCTGCTCGAGCTGCGGCGTGTGACCGGCGTCTTCGATGACTGCCAGTGTGGCGCCCACAATGCGGTCGCGCAGCAGCGCGCCATGCTCCGGCGTGCGCGCGCGATCGTGTCGCCCCTGGATGATCATCGTGGGGATCCGCACGGCTGCGAGCTGGTCCACCGTGTTGGTCTGGGCGTTCGAGCGTGCGGCCTCTACCGCTGCCGCATGCGCCGCGCTCAGTGCGATACTGCGGAAAGTCGACACGTCCGCCGCCGCCGGAGGTCGATGAAAGAATCCGTCCACGATAGGGGCCACGGCGGCCTCGTCCCATGGCGCGGCCGCGATGGCGTCGGCCTTGGCGAGCGCTGCGGTTGGATTCCCCGCCGCCGCAGCGGTCGCGACGAGCAGCAAGCGCTCGACACGTTGTGGATGGCGCAAGACGAATTGCTGCGCCACCACGCCGCCCATCGAACCGCCCACCAACGCGATGCGCGAAATCCGCCGCGTGTCGAGATCGCGTGCGACCGCGTCAGCCAGACCGCACATCGTGTAGGGTCCGTTTTCTCCGGCCGACGCGCCGAAGCCGGGCAAATCGGGCGCCAGACCGTGCACGCCGGCCGCGGCAAGCCGGTCGAGCGTCGGCGCCCAATACGCCGAGGATTGACAGAACCCGTGGAGGCAGACCACCACGGGTTCGCTGCCGTTGCGCTGGAGCGCGAACAGGTTCATTAGCTCGCGGCCTTCTTCAGATCCTGAGCCTTCTTCGCCGATGCGGTAAGCGCTGCGGCAGGTTTAATCTGCCGCAGCAGCACGCTCTGGATCTGCTGCTGCGTAAAGCGGTCCCACTCGCTGTACCACGTCGTGCTGATGTTCTCGCGCGAGTGAGCGTTGCCGACCTGCTGCTGCAGGATCGGCAGCTCGTAGCCCGATTGCTTTTGCGCGGCCTCGATTTCCGGGTCCTTGTCGAGCGACTTGAATGGATAGCCGACCCCGTACTTCAAATACCACGTCTTGGCAGACGAGTACTCTCCCTTCGCGTCCTTTCCGCCCAGGAAATACATCAGGCGCCACGCCGCATCGCGGACCTTGGTCTGCGAGCTCATCGCATAAAGTCGCGTCCAGCCCATCGGGCCCTGGCCGACGTCAGTGAGTCCCGGGAACCGGGTCATGCGGATATCGCCCGCGCGCTTGCTGTGCTGCGGATTGTTCGAGCGCGGGAAGACGTTGCCGACGTTGGACGTGAAGATGCCTTGGCCGCTTAAGAACGTGTCGCGTGCCTGGGTCTCGTCGAGCTCGAGGCCGACCGGGTCGAGGATCTCCCAGCTGTGCATGGCTTCGAGCATCCACTCGAGCACCATCGTTCCCGTCTTGTCCTCGTTCGGGAACACGGGATCCATCGCGGGATTGAACAGATGGCCGCCGGACGCGAACACCATGGACCAGAACTCGCTCAATCCATCCACATTAGTCTTGTAGCCCTTCAGGATCGGGTATTTGGCCATGCCCGCCTTCTTCACCTCCAGCGCCGCGTTCTTGAGCTGGTCGAGCGTCACTGGCGCATTTTTCACGCCGGCCTTGTCGAGCGCCTTGCGGTCGTAGATGTAAACGTAGATGTCGCCGTAATACGGGGTGCCGTACTGCTTGCCCTTGTAGAACAACGCCTCCCGGTTGAATGGGAAGATGTCGCGGTTCAGCTCGTCAAGCTTGGGTAGTCCGTCGATGGGCTGGAGCCAGCCGGCATCGACCCACGCGCCGAGATTCGTGTCGCGCACATAGAACGCGTCCGGCTGGCTGCCGGCGTTGAAGAGCGCGACCATCTTCTCGTTGTAGAGCTGCAGATCGAGCGGCGTGTAATTGACCTGCACGCCGGGGTTCTCGGCCATGAAGCGGTTGACCAGTCCTTCCACGACCTGCGGCTCGAACGCCCAGCCCGCGAATCGCACCGTCGTTTCGGCCGCAAGCGCGGAGGTCATCAAGCCGGCGTCACCGAGCGCGGCTACGACGCCGGCAAGCGCCGAGTTCTTCATAAAGTTGCGGCGGGACATCGCCCGATAGGCATCGTCATTGCGTGGCATGGGAATCCTCCTTGGGGTCGTGAAACAACACTGGGTGGGTCGTCACATTTACTCCTTCATCGCACCGCTCGTCAGCCCCTGAACGATCAACCGCTGGAACAGGAATGCCAGCGCAAGCGGGGGGACGATTGCGAGCACCCCGCTCGTTGCCATCAGGGTGCGCTCGGTGGTGACGTCGGTGGCGAAGCCGGCAACGACCACGGGCAGCGTCTTGGACGCGATCGTACTGGTCAGGATCACGGCGAACAAGTAGTCGTTCCATGCGGTCATGAACGCGAACATCGCCGCGGCGATGAGACCGGGCATGGCTACGGGCAACAGGACCTTGGTGAGCATCTGCAACCAGCTGCAGCCGTCCATGAACGCTGCCTCTTCCAGCGAACGCGGGATGGTCTGGAAGTAATTCTTGAGCAACCAGATGGTGAACGGCAGCGTGAAAGTCACGTAGGTCACGATCAGTGCGGACAGGTGGTCCAGCAATCCGAAATTTTTGAGCGTCAGATAGAGTGGCACGATGAGGGCGATGCCGGGAAGCATACGCGAGCCGAGGTAGAGACCGAGCAGCGTGCCGCGACCTCGGAAGCGGAAGCGGGCCAGGCTGTAGCCGGTCAACGTGCCGAGCACGAGGTTGAGCCCCGCCGTACCCAGCGCCGCGAGCAGCGAGTTCACCATGCCCGGAAGCGTCTCCTCGGCCGCCCGGCTGCCGACAATGGCGCGCGTCCCGGACGGATTGAAGAACGTCAGGTAATTGGCTAGCGTCGGGTTCGTCGGAATCCATTGCGGCGGCACCGACAGCGCGTCCCGCTCGTGCATGAAGCTGGTGAGGAGCAGCCAGCAAAAGGGCGCCAGGATGTAGATCGCAACCGCAATACCGCACAAGGTAAGGAAGACGGTGCGTCGGTCGCGGTAACCGGCCGCCGCGAACAACCGTGTCGTGAATGCGCTCACGCCTCGAAATCTCCGCGCCGATAGAGCACTCGGAAATACGCGACCGCAAGCCCAAGCGTGATCAGGCTCACCAGCCACGCGTAGGCGTTGCCCTGGCCGAAGTCGAGGCTGTCGAATGTGGTTAAGTATGTTTTCCAGGTAAGGGTCGTGGTGGCCGTACCCGGCCCTCCCGCGGTCAACACGTAGATCACGTCGAATGCCCGGATTGCCGACATCGTCTGCAGGATCAGCACCACGAGCAGCGTCTGCGACATCCACGGAAGCGTGACATATCGAAAGAGCGCGAGACTGCCGGCGCCATCCATTCTCGCGGCCTCGTAGAGCTCCGTGGGAATTCGCTGAAGCGCTGCGAGCAGGAGAATGACGGCGAGTGGCAGCAGATTCCAGACGTCGGCGAACACCAAAGCCAGCAACGCCGAAGCAGGACTCGATAGCCAACCGCGATACGCGTCAAGCACCCCGATGCTGACCAAGAGGCCGTTGAGCGCGCCGATCTTCGCGTCGTAGATCCATTGCCACATCAGGCCGTTCACTACCGGTGGAATCGCCCACGGCAGCAGAATGAGCGTGCGGATCAGTGCACGACCGGGAAACGCCTGGTTGAGCAAAATCGCGATGAGGATGCCGAGCACCGCCACGAGGGTGACGACGAGCACCGTGAATTGGATCGTGATCCAGAGCGACGACCAGAACTCGGGCGAGTCCAGAATGTCGGCATAGTTGGACAGGCCGACGAAGTCGAACACGCGCGGACGCTTGAGGTTGTACTTGTGCAGGCTGATCCACGCCGAGTAGGCGATCGGATATGCCGCCAGAACGAAGATCGCGAGCAACGCCGGTGCGTTGAGCACCCACGCGAATTCCGGACGTTCATAACCGATGCGCGTTCCGCGCTCGGCGCGGATGAATGGCGATGGCAACACCGTGTGACCATTATGGGAGACGGTTCCCAATGCGAGCTTGCCATTAAACGAACCTCGCTGGGAAAGGCGATGCTACGCCGATATCCTTGCAAACGGCTACCTACTCGCCTCCGATCAGGATTGCGCTTCGACCCGCCGGAACGACCATCAGCACTTCGCTGTTGCCGGGTATTGCCGTTCGAAGACTTGCCGCGATTGCGGCTTCTGCTTGAGATCGTCGGTGCTTAATGAGCGCCCGATGCCGCAGCGGCGGAGCCGTCCGTCTTGTCGGGCCGGGCGAGCCAGACCAGGCCGATCAGGAGCACGAACAGCACTGCCGAGAGGTAGAAGACATCGTTGGCGGAGAGCATGTATGCCTGCTGATCGATGATGCGGTTCATCGCCTCGTAGCTTTGCTGCGGGCTCATTCCGCCGGCCTGCATCCCGGCCAGAGCTTGCGCCGAAGTGGGATCGAATTGGGTGACCCTCTCGGCAAGCTGTGCGTGATGCAAGCTCGCGCGGCGATCCCACATCGTGGTCGCGATCGAAGTGCCGAACGAACCTAGCGTGATGCGCGAGAAATTGAACAAGCCCGACGCGGCAGGAATCTGGCCCGGCGCAAGCCCTGATAGAGATAGCGTGACCAGCGGTATGAAAAACACCGCCATCGCCGCGCCCTGAATCACGGTCGGCACCAGGAGCGTGGCGAAATCGGCGCTGGTATTGAAGTGCGAGCGCATCAGCAGCACCGCGGCGAAGATGACGAATGCGCCGGTCGCCAACACCCGGGGATCGACTCGATGCATGTTCTTGCCCACGACCGGTGTGAGCAGGATGGCGAGTATGCCGACGGGAGCCAGCACCATGCCCGCCAAGGTGGCGGTGTAACCCATGTACTGCTGAAGCCAGAGCGGCAGCAACACGACGTTGCCGAAGAACGTCCCATACGCAAGCGACATCGCGAGCGTGCTGGTCCAGAAATTACGCCGCGCGAAGAGACGCAAGTCGACCACTGGATGCGCTTCGGTGAGTTCCCACACCACGAACAGCGTTAGTCCGACGACGGCCACGATCGCCAAGGTCACGATCTGTCCCGAGTTGAACCAGTCGAGATCTTTACCCCGGTCGAGCAGCACTTGCAACGTGCCGACCCACAGCACAAGCAGCCCGAGGCCGATAGCGTCGATGGGCAACTTGAATGTCGGAGTCTCGCGCGGCTTGTAGATCGCCCACGTCACCGCGGCCGCGGCGATCCCTACCGGGACGTTGATGTAGAAAATCCACGGCCAGGAGACGTTGTCGGTGATCCACCCGCCGAGCAGCGGCCCCACGATCGGCGCGACCAGCGTGGTGATCGCCCACATGGCGAGCGCGGTGCCTGCTTTTTCCTTGGGATAGCTCGACAGCAGGAGCGATTGCGACACAGGAATCATCGGCCCTGCCACCGCGCCTTGGATGACGCGAAACACGATGAGCCAGCCCAGCGATGGCGCGAGCCCGCAAAGAAACGAAGCGATGACGAACAGCAGGATCGAGGCTGTGAAGAGCTTCACCTGTCCGTAGCGCTGCGTCAGCCAGCCGGTCAGCGGTAGCGAGACGGCGTTGGCCACACCGAACGAGGTGATGACCCAGGTGCCTTGATCGGGCGACACGCCGAGATCGCCCGACATCGCCGGGATCGACACGTTGGCGATCGACGTGTCGAGTACATTCATAAACGTGGCCAGCGACAGCGCGATCGTGCCCATCGCGAGCGCGGCGCCCTTGAGCGGGGCCGAGACAGCGCTTGCGGCGTAATCCGTGCGCAGTTTGTCGGCAGGCGCAGCCATGTTTGTCTTACCGGCCGCCGCGCTTATAGCAGGTTGTCGCGGGACGCCGCGGCGGTTTTCGGCTGCCAGGGGACGATCGTGCGGGCCGCCTTGACGCTTTCATCGGAACTCGGCGCACGCGCGAGATACGCTGTTCCGCCTTCGTTGGCAGCGATGATTGCCTTGACGCGATCGGTGGCGACCTGGTCGAGCGAGCGAAAGATTTCGGTTGCGTACGTCGGCGTGCTATTCGCGACCTGCGGCAGCCGATCGCCGTTGCGTTGGTGCGTATCGACCTCGGCCTGCATCGACAGCCCGATCTGTAAGGGGTGTGCGGAAAGCTCCTTCGCATCGAGCGCGATGCGCACAGGCACGCGCTGCACGATCTTGATCCAGTTACCGGTGGCGTTTTGCGCGGGAAGGAGCGCAAATGCCGAGCCGGTGCCGGCGCCGAAGCCGGCAACCTTGCCGTGATAGTCGATCTTGCCGCCGTAGAGGTCGGCAGTCAGCGTCACCGGTTGTCCGACGCGCATGCCCGCGAGCTGTGGCTCCTTGAAGTTGGCGTCGATCCAGACTTGATCCAGCGGCACGATCGCCATCAGCGGCGCGCCGGGACTCACTCGCTGCCCCAGCTGCACGGCTCGCTTGGCGACAAAGCCCGAGACCGGCGCCGGCAACGCCGTTCGCGCATACGTGAGATACGCATCGCGCACGTGCGCCGCGGCATTCAGGACATCGGGGTGATTGTCGACGGTCGTGCGGTCGACCCGTGCGCGGTTCGCCGCGAGCTCCTGCTGCGCCGCCAGCAACGCGGCTTTGGCGCTGTTCGCCGCATCGCGTGCGTGCTGCAGCTCCTCGCCCGAAATCGCGCCGGAGCTCGCCAGCCGCTCGCGGCGCGACAGGTCTTCATTGGACTTGGCAAGATCGGATTGGCGCATGGCCGCGATCGCCTGGAGCTGCGCCGTCGTTGCGAACAGGCTTCTCACTTCGCGCACCGTCTTGGCGAGCTGCGCCTCCGCCTGATCGAGCGCCACCTTGGCGTCGGCCTGGTCGAGCTGTACCAGCGTCTGTCCTGCCTGGACGAACTGCGTGTCGTCGGCGCCGATGGCGACCACCGTGCCTGAAATCTGCGGCGTGATCTGAACCACGTTGCCGTTCACATAGGCGTCATCGGTCGACTGCAGATAACGCAAGGCAATGGCCCAATACGCGGCGTAGGCGATGCCGATGAGCGCGAACGCGCCGATGGCGATGGAGAGCCAGCGCTTGCGCCTGGCCTGCATTGCGGCCGCCGGCGACGCTTGGATGTCGTTGCTCATGTGAGTTTTCCTTCTTCTGGAGCGTTTCGAAATCAATGCAGGACCGCAACCGGAGGCGAGGCGCTTCCGAGTTGCCGGATCGGCATCATGCGGGAATCGGCGCTTGCAGCTGCGTCGACTGCGACGCTCAACTCCGGCGCGCGCTCGATGATCCACACTTCGCCAAGCGCGATCACGATGAGCACCGAGATGCCGATCGCGAATCGGAGCAGCCAGCGACGCGCAAGCTGCGTTTTGGTCGGTGCGGGCCCACGGGCCATACAGGGACAGGATTGAATTGCCATCACAGTGCTCCCGGTTTCGTGTCGTTCAATGCGCGGCTGCGATCGAGATCGCAGCCTCGTCGAACCCGCCGCCCAGCGCGCGGACGAGGTTGATCGCCAGCGCCAATTGGCGCGAGCGCAAGTCGGCGTCGAGGCTTTGCTGCGCGAGCAGCGGCGCTTCGGCGCTCAGGACCTGAAGGTAGTTGCCGATCCCCTCGCGGTAGCGAAGGATCGCCAAGTCGTAGGCTTCACGCGAGGTCGAGAGCGCGAGCTGCTGTTGCGCGTGCTGCTCGTCGACGCTGCGAAACGAAGCGAGCTGATCGACGACGTCTCGCATCGCATCGGCCAGAGTCTGGTTATATTGCTCGACGGCGATGTCGTAGTCGGCGTTCTTGCCCGCGAGGTTGGCGCGCAGCCGTCCGGCGTCGAATATCGGCAGGCTCACCGCGGGGCCGAAGCCCACCATGCGGCTGGCGGCGGAGAGAAAGCCCGCGCCGCCCAACGCCTGCAAGCCGGCGAAGGCCATCAGGTTCACGTTGGGATAGAACTCGGCTTTGGCCGACGCGATGTCCTTTTGCGCCGCTTCGACTCGGGTGCGACCGAGCAATTCCGCCGGCAGCACCGAGGGAAGCGCGACGGGCGTCGCCAGCACGGCCGCGCTGGGCCGCGCGATCGCAAGGCCGCGATCGGGACCTTGGCCGAGTAGCGCGGCAAGCTGGTTGCGGCTGAGCTCGATGGTCTCCTCGAGCTGCGCGATCTGCTCGCGTGTCGCGGGAACCGCCGACTCCGCCTGCTTGAGCTCGAGTCGCGAGTCAAGTCCGGCGGCGTTGCGGTCCCGTGTCAATGCGTACACCTGCTCGCGGTCCTTGAGCGTTGCTTGCGCGACATCGAGCTGCAGATACGCACGCTGGAGCTGCACGTAGGTCTGGGCGACGCTCGTCGACAGCGCCAGCCTCGCCGCGTAGGCGTCGATCTCGGTTGCCCTGGCAACGCCGAGCGCACTCTCGTACGCCGCGCGGTTCTTGCCCCAGAAGTCGAGCTCCCACGAGAACGTCGCTTGCAGTTGATGCGGCGTGCTCCAGTTGCCGGCCAGTGGCGGCGGAACCTGCCCGCGCGCCGAAAAGCGCTCGCGCGTGATCTCGGCGTCCGCGTTCACTTGCGGATACAGTGCCGCTTTGCTGGCGTCGGCAAACGCGAGCGCCTTGCGCGTCCGGGCCGCGGCGATCTTCAAAGTCGGGCTTCCGGCAAGCGCCTCGTCCATCAGGGCATCGAGTTGCGGATCGTTGAACGCGCGCCACCAGCCTGTCGTGGGCCATGCCGCCGTCGTTTGCCCCGCGTTCACGAGCGACTTTTGCGCCGCCAAGTCGTTGGCGCTCTTCGGCGTCGCCTGCGTGGAGAGGCCCTGCATGCTGGCGCACCCCGCGGCCAATGCCGCCGCCGCGAACAAGCCCGCGAGTCGTGCGAAGCGTCCGCTCATGCCGTGCACCTCGCCGTTGCGCGCACCGCGGCTCTGTGCCGATAAGTCCAGAGCAATAACGCCACGATCGAGCCGCCGGGCAATATCAGTTCGATCGCGAGATACGGACCGAGCGAACGGCCCCATCGGACAATCCATTCGAGCGCTTTCATGTCGTTGCGCCTTTGTTTGGCGTGTGTTCGATCCTCCACATCCGAGGCGCCCGGCTCGCCGCGCGCGGCTGCGCTTGCGATTGCTGCTCGTCGCGTTTTGTCGGGCGCCACCCGAAACGTCGCCACGTTTCGGCGATCGCCGTCGCGTAAGAGGGTTTGTAGGCAAACGCACGGTCGAGAATCGATACCCTGGGTTTCATGACATCTCCGTATTACTGCCTTGGCACACAATGCCTAGGCAACTATCTACGCAAAAAAAATCAGGCGTTCTCCAGCATCCGCTGCAGGAAAGTTTCCAGCTGTCGCGCTTCCTCGTGCGTGAATCCGCGCAAGAAGCAGTTGAGCACTTTCATTGCCGACGCCCGCAGCTTGGGATAGACCGCCTTGCCTTCGGGAGTCAGCTCGAGATTAGACGTGCGCCTGTCGTTCGCACGCGCGACTCGGCGCACCAACCCTCTGCGCTCGAGCCGATCGAGCATCCGCGTCATCGCGCCGGGATCGTAGGAGATGCCTTTGCACAAGCCCGATGCGCAGTCGGCTTCTCCCACGGCGATCGATGTCAAGATGATGAATTGAGCTGCAGTGATCTCCAGGGGAGCGAGCTCCGCGTCCAACGCGGCGCCGATCTCCGCGCGCACCCGGCCAAGCAGTGCGCCGATGCTGCGCTTGGGATCGTACGTCTTCGGGTCGTAGATCTCTTTCCTCGAAATCGTTTCGGTCGAATTCATGCCCTGCATTCTAGTTGCCTGAGCAACTATTGTCAAGGCTTTCGTTGGCTGGGCCACTATGTTTCTGATTTCAGGGATTTTTTGTAATCGCAAACCTCGAGCGTCCCCTGCTCTCGCTGTGCCCTGGGTTTCATTTTCTCTCGAGTCCAGGATAATCGCCACGACATAAGTGACGAATCATCCTATGCCGGCGATGCCCGCAATATTCTTCGGACACGGGAATCCCATGAATGCGCTCCAGCGCAATCCGTGGACCGATGCCTGGACTCGCCTGGGCGAAACGCTGCCGCAACCTAAAGCGGTCTTGTGCGTGTCGGCGCATTGGTACGTGCCGGGCGTTGCGGTCACCGCCGTTGATCGTCCGCGCACGATCCACGATTTCGGCGGCTTTCCCAGGGAATTGTTCGAAGTCCAGTATCCCGCACCCGGTTCGCCGCCGTTGGCCTCCCGTGTTCGCGACCTGCTCGCGCCGCTCGATGTCGCGATGGATACAGGCTGGGGACTCGACCACGGCACGTGGTCGGTGCTCGTGCACGTTTACCCGCAAGCCGACGTGCCCGTCGTGCAGCTCAGCATCGACGAGACTCGAGCCCCGGCATTCCACTATGAAATCTCGAAGCGCCTCGCGCCGCTCCGCGACGAGGGCGTACTCATCGTCGGCAGCGGCAATCTCGTCCACAACCTCCACACCTATGCCTGGGGTCGGCATCCCGTCGAGCCCTACGACTGGGCGGTTCGGTTCGAAACGAATGCAAGAGCGCTTCTTTCCGCGGGAGACTTCGCGCCGCTGGTGGGCTACGAGACGCTGGGACGCGATGCGATGCTCTCCGCGCCGACGCCGGAACATTTCCTTCCGCTGCTCTACGTTCTCGGTCAGCGCAGGAACGGCGAGCCGATCAGCTTTCCGGTGGAAGGCTTCGACGGCGGATCGGTGTCGATGCTGTCGGTCAGGATCGGCTGACGCGTTCCCCGTTTTACGCGGCTGTGCGCACGGTGCTCGCGACAGGAGCGAGCCAGCTCATGATCGAGCGAGCATCCAGGGCGCCCGATTGCCGCGCGACCTCGCGTCCGCGCTGAAAAACGATAAGCGTCGGGATGCCGCGGATGGCGTAGCGTCCGGCGATTTCCGGCGCCGCTTCGGTGTCCACCTTGGCAAACCGCAGCTTGGGCTCGAGCTCGGCGGCCGCGCGCTCGAATTGCGGTGCCATCATCCGGCAAGGCCCACACCAGGCCGCCCAGAAATCGACAACGACGGGAACGTCGCTCTTGCCGATGTGCCGATCGAAGTTTGCCGACGTGAGCTCGATCGGCTTGCCGCTGAACAGCGGCTTTTTGCAATTTCCGCAGAGCGGACCGCTGGCGAGCCGCGTCTCGGGAACACGGTTGACGGTATCGCAGGCGGGGCAAACGACGTGCAGCGGATGGTCCACAGCGATAGGCCTCGTTAGATGGCTACGGATGTTAGATGGATGTGCGCTCCCCGAGTTGCAAGGTCCTGAAGGCGCAGTGTCGCAGCGCACGCTCTAGGCGCCGCGGGCGAGGAAGTCCCCCAAGCTCAACCCGATCAAGAGAGCGAGCCACACGAGCCCCGCCGCAGCGACCACGTGCACCATCGGCGCGCTCCGGGCTATGCGCATGAAGATCAGGACCACGAGCGCCGCTTTGAGCGCCGCGATCGCGAAATTGCTCACGAGGTTGAACGTTCCCAAGGGGAGCAGCGAGCTTCCCGCGGAGAGCCCGAGAAGGATCAGCAGCGCAATCCAGGTCATCACATAGGCCTTCGCGCGCGTCGTTCTCATGACCGTGCGATGAGATACAGGCAGGGATAGACGAAGATCCAGACAATGTCGACAAAGTGCCAGTACAGGCCGGCCATTTCGATCGATAGCGGCGTTTGTCTGGCGAAGCCCGAGCGCGCCAGGCGCGCGGCCATCGCCGTGACGACGACAACGCCCGCGCTGAGATGCAGTGCATGGACTCCCGTGATCACGAAATAGAGCCAGAAGAAAATCTCCGCTCCGCGGAGGTAGCGCGCATCGAAACGAAAATCCAGCGCCGGCACCAAATGCTCGACGAATTCCGCGTGATATTCGAACCCCTTGATCACCAAGAATACGATCCCCAGCGCCGCGGTTACGCCTAGGAAAGCCAGCGCCGCCCGGCGCCGGTTCGCTTCCGCCGCGGCGACGGCAAGCGCCATGAACAGGCTGCTGGTAAGCAGGATCGCAGTGTTGGCGGTCCCCAATAACAGATCGGTGTGGCGTCCGGCCGCCGCAAAGGCCTGCGGAAAGCGCACGCGCATGATCACGTATCCCGCGAACAGGACGCCGAAAAAAAGCGTCTCGGTGGTAAGAAACACCCACATTCCCAGATCAGAGGCGTCGCGCCGCTGTTGGCGGTCGCTGAACGCGTCCGCATGCGAGTTCGCAAGCGCAAAGCGACTCATGACGCGATCGGGGTGCGGGCCGGGCCGCGTCGCTGAGGTCGATATGCGTACGGCTCCTCATCCACGACCGGAGGCCTGGCAAAGTTTTCGACGGGCGGGGGCGACGGCACGCTCCATTCGAGCCCGGTTGCATGCCAGGGATTGGCGGGGGCGCGCTTGCCGTGAAGCAAAGACCAGCTCAGATAGAACAGCGGAAGTAGATACCCTATCGCGAGGATGACAGCGCCCGCCGATGAAAGCACGTTGAGGGTCTGAAACTCCGGTGCGTACTCGTGATATCGGCGCGGCATGCCGGCAATGCCAAGGAGGTATTGGGGGAAGAAAGTGAAATTGAAGCCGAGAAAAAGAAGCACCGCCGCGAACTGCGCCCATTTCTCGGAATAGAGCCGTCCCGTGACTTTCGGCCACCAGAAATGAATGCCGCCGAGGTACGCCGACACCGCGCCGCCGACCATGATGTAGTGGAAATGCGCCACCACGAAATAGGTATCGGTCAGGTGCACATCGAGCGCCAGCGCGGCGAGGAAGAGCCCGGTCATGCCGCCGATCATGAACAGGCCGATGAACCCGAGCGCATAGAGCATCGGCGCCTCGAACGTGATGCTTCCCTTGTACAGGGTCGCGGTCCAGTTGAATACCTTGATTGCCGACGGGATCGCGACCAGGTAGCTCAGGATGGAGAACACCATGCCCGCGGACACCGACTGTCCTGACACGAACATGTGGTGTCCCCAGACCAGAAAGCCGACAACCGCGATGGCGATGATCGCGTAGGCCATCGAGCGATAGCCGAACACCGGATTGCGCGAGAAGCAGGCGATGATCTCGCTGACGATACCCATCGCCGGCAGGATCATGATGTAGACCGCGGGATGCGAATAAAACCAGAACAGATGCTGGAACAGCAGCGGATCGCCGCCCAGCGCGGGGTCGAATATGCCGACGTGCAGAACGCGCTCGATCGCTAGCAGCGTGAGCGTCATCGCGAGCACCGGCGTCGCCAGCACCAGTATGACGCTGGTGGCGTATTGCGCCCAGATGAAAAGCGGCAGCCGAAACCAGGTGAGTCCCGGCGCGCGCAACTTGTGGATACTGACGATGAAGTTGAGCCCGGTGAGGATCGATGAGAAGCCGACGATGAAGACACCCGCGACCACCGCGATCACGTGTGTGTCCGAGAACATGGTCGAAAAAGGTGTATAGAAGGTCCAGCCGGTGTCGACGCCACCCAGGAACAGCGCAGCCAGCGTGAACAGCGCTCCGAAGACGTAGAGGTACCAGCTCGCCAGGTTGAGGCGCGGAAAGGCGAGATCGCGGGCACCGATCATCAGCGGCACGAGAAAGTTTCCGAGCGTCGCCGGTATCGATGGAATGAGGAAGAACCACACCATGATTACGCCGTGCATGGTGAAAAGCTTGTTGTAGGTGTTGGCGGATACCAGATTGCCCGCCGGTGTTGCGAGCTCGACGCGGATCAGCGTGGCGGCCGCGCCGCCGATAAAGAAGAACGCGGTGATCGAGAGCGCGTACAGGATCGCGATCCTCTTGTGATCGCGCGTTGTCAGCCACGAGCGCAGCGTCATGCCTGCGCCTAGATAACCGGAAGAATTCGCGAGCGCGGTCGTCACGGCGGCGTCGGCTCTTTTGTTGCCAGGCTCTTGATGTAGGCGATCAGGTCGAGCAGCTCGGGATCGGAAATCTGTCCCGCAAACGAGGGCATCACCGGATCGTATCCGGCGGCGACCTCCTTCTGTCCAGCGGAGGCGCGCGCACGGCCGCGTGCGCTCCGTGACATCCGCTGCAGCCGAATTGCCTGAACAGGGACTCACCGCGAATCGCCATCGCCGGTTCGGCATTGTTGACCTCGAGCCAACGCTGGAACTCTCCCGGCTCGAGAACCACGATCTTGCCGAGCATGCGCGAATGATCGGTTCCGCAATACTCGGCGCAGAAGAGATGATATTCGCCCGTCCGCGTCGCGGTGAACCAGAGCACGGTATAACGGCCGGGGAGAACGTCCTGCTTCACGCGGAACGCGGGGACGAAAAAGCTGTGGATCGCGTCCTGCGAGGTCATGACCAGCTTGACCGGGATTCCGGTTGGCACATGCAGCTCGTCGATCTCACGCTGACCCGTCACGTGCTGCAG